>JACCDY011162549.1_pt1 | contig 47816 bp, 41 predicted proteins | sample 7446391 | NCBI WGS metagenome assembly JACCDY01 (sample SAMN15323451, study PRJNA562643) | freshwater metagenome | isolation source: river surface water | place: USA:Blue River Watershed | collected 2017-08-18
GCATATCCGCGTAGTGCTATTGAGCTAGACCAAGAATTCAAATAAATTGATGCGCCGTCTGATTTTGTTGGGCAATTCCAAAACACACAGTTACGAAAATCAAGATCATATGTGCCGGTACTTGTAGTACCAAGACTACCAAATGTAAAACAGGATTGATTAATGGCGCTATTATTATTAAATCCACTAAACATTAAATTTTCAAAAATTCTTGTCTTTTTGACATTTACGGTTGCGTCAGTTTCAATATATCCTTGTAAAAAGCTACTGTTTGCAATTGACACGAATACTATGTCTTTTACATAAAGAGGATTTGTTACAGAATTTATAATACCCCTACTAAAATTTCCAGAAAGGTTAACTCTTGCACCTTGAGAAGTTACATTCCAATCACCAGTATGAGAGTTTTCACCAAATATTTCAATATATACACCACTAGTCCATCCTGCTAAAGTTACAAGACTACCACTTATGCCTACTGAATACACACCATTTGTAAGGACTGCTCGCTCTGTATCTCCTGGAGACGATGCCCCAGCTCTATCTAGGTTCCATCCAGATAGGGTTTCATAGTCGGCACCAGGACCAACTGTAAATATATTAATTGCCATAGTACTTTATGTTAGTAAGTATAGTCACTTCTAGATAAGCTCTTTAAATGCATTTCTAACAGATATGGATTGTTAGGTGCGGTCTTATCTGAGATAGTTATGTTTGTTGTACTTTTATCTCTAGTAGAATATGATCCTACTTGATTAAAATTTTGATTTCTTTTATTACTTGAAGAAGTAAAAATTTGATTAGTTCCGTAAACTCTAGGTCTTGGTTGCTGTATAACAGGCCCAGAATCTGTAGGTCTTCTTGTATCTATATCTCTAGGAAGTGGAGCTTCTGTGGGCGCATTAGGTAGGTCGTCGTGCAGCATATTTGCAACTCCAAAACCCGCTATAGCACCGCCTAAGAATCCTAATCCTATTGCTCCACGGTTACCTGATAAGAAAGATTTTGCAGTCTTAGAAAAGTTAGAAGCAGCTTCAGCCTTAGCTATTTTTTCTGTAATATCATCTATAAAGTTACCACCTCCGCCAAATGGTGATAAAACTTTTGACTCCATAGTTTCTTCTGTTACTTTACCCCTAGCCGCTGCAGCTATACTTCTAACCGTTCTTGGTAAAGATGCACCAAGCACTAAGCCAGGACCTAGGATCTCTGCCATCACTCTAGACTGTCCTCTTTGTAGAGCTTCCCAGACTTTGCCTATTCTTTTTCTAGAAGCATCAGATAGTGCTTCATAGGATCCTTGTTCAAGATCTTTTAGAACCAACTGCGTGGTTTCTTTATCTACACCATACCTTGTCATTAACTGTTCGTTTTCTAATAAAAAGTTAATGCCCTGGAACATTCTTTGTTTAGATTTTTGTGGTTCAACTATGTGGTTGTATATTATCTTTTCTACTTCATCTACAATGTTTTCTTGATTAAATAGTCCGGCTTTATACTTATCTGCTACAGCTAATAGTTCTTTACCTGCTAAAAGAATACTGGTTTTTGATGTAGCTTTTTGAACTGGAGCTTGTAGAATGCTCTGCAAATATTGCATACCAAAAGAGAATCTTGTTTTACCTGCTTCTCCTAAGAATGGTTTAATTGCTGCAGTAGCTATGTCTTCTGTTACTGAACCAGATATAATACCTGCCTGTCTACCGGACAAGACTCCGCCTTCTACTAAGACTTGCATTAGCTCGCTAGGTCCTCTAGCTATAGTATATCCTAAAGACTTTGGTATAGGAATAAATGTACTTATAGCATTCTCTAGCTTAGAGAATACCATATCTTTGAATCTAGAAGCAGAAGATACATACTCTCCATCTTTTATGTATTTATTTGACTGTAAGTTATATCTTTCGAATAATAAATAGTTTCTAGATAAAGCGGCTTGCTTTTGTATCTGTGCTTCAAATTCTTGATTACCTATTAGCTTACCTTGTCTATCTAATGTTTGGTTTAATAACATCAATTTAGCAGCGTCGCGGTCAACGTCTCTTTCCATCATCTTTAGTAGCATAGAATGTGCTTCAACTACCATGTGACCAAAAAATCCTCTACGACGTAAATTATCATCTAGGATAACTCTAACCACTTGGGAGTGTTCTGCTCTTTGCATTGGATCAACACTTAATAGCCCATAGAATTGTTTATCTCCGGCCGCCAGTCTTTCTCTAAAGAACTCTAATTGATTCTTCTGCATTAACCCAGACTTAGCGGTTAATAGATCACTAAATTGATCTCTGGACATAACTATATTAAATAGCTTATTAGGATCTAAGAAATTTTGACCAGAGTGGTATCCTGAAGCGGATGGCGCAAGTCTTACTCTAGAACCACTATGAGTAAGTATTGTAGAGTATCTATTAAACCTTCCTGCCTTACCACCTAACTCCATTCCTAGCCTATTCATATAGGCAGTAGCAGAGTCAGTAAGATCTCCTCCTGTAGTTGCTTTGTCTAGAACACCTAGTAGTAGGTCTAGGGATTCTCCTTTATTGGCAACAACTGCACCATCTCTTTCTTTTAATGCTAAATACTTAAGAGGTATAGGTAAGTATCTTACTTCTTTATCGTTATACTTAATAGCTTTACCCATATCTAGGAAAACAATATCTCTATCTATTCCTAGTATAGTATCTTTTAATGATGCTTTTGGTAGACCTCCTTGACCTAATGTCATAGGAGTCTTTCTTAATAGTTTATCACGATACGTAAATGCTTTTGCAGTACCAAAGTTTGGATCAGATATATCTGTAATGCCTATTGTATATTTACTATCTGGTGCGTATTCTCCTAAAGCTGCTCTTGCAAATAATCGCATTGCATGCTTACTGCCTACGTCAATTTGATTTGTATAAGGATTAATGCCTATTGATGCTTTACCTATTGCAAAAGGTCTATCACCTTTTGCTGGAGCATATGTCCATTGTTTTGAATTAGTAGTTCTACCAGTGAGGGCGCGGATGACTGGGTTCTGGTAAGCATTAGAATATCCATACATTCTATTGGCAGAGGCCATAGTTTGTATTTGTGAAGCAGTATATCTTAGTGGTTTCATTATATTGATATCACCACCAAAGTCAAGACGGTTTGCTCCACCTACATTAAATGTACGTATTCCTTTTATGCCTAGAGATGTAAATTCACTAGAGAGACCCATCTCCTCTGAGGAGACACTTAGTCCATGATTTATAGCATGCATCAATCTTAGTTTTTGATCTGTTGCTGAGCCTGCTGGTCCAGACTGTAACCAATTCATAGCTGAGTCAAATGCAGAATCTAGGCTAGTAATGTGCGGAATTACTACTGGTTTCTTTGGGTTTACATATACTTTATTTACTTTTAGATCATTGCCAAATACAGTTTTAAATATCTCTTCAGCATTATCTTCTTTTTGTATGGCACTAATAAAGTTGTTTACAAATACTTGAGGTCCATGCATCTTATAGAATTCAGATGCAGACATGAACACGTCAACTTTACTATTAAGTCTATTTACAACAGTACCTAGTGCTCCTCCGTCCTTTGCTAGTGTACCAAAGTAGCGAGTGGCCGTAGTTCTTCTTGTACCTATTACTAATTCTGCTGCGTCAGGTGTCTTATCAAAGCCTTGCCTAAAAGCAAGCTGCATACCTGAGTCTGTAAATGTAACTCTATCAAGAACTGCACCTTCTCGTTCAATAAGAGGTAACAATCCTCTCATTTCTTTAGAACTCTTTGAGAGTAGTTCTATAGCTTCTTTTTGCTCTGGATTAAATTTACCGCTTAATCCATGCAATTGAGAACCACCTAAATTAACACCAAATACAGATTGTATTGTTTTTACAGTATCTGCTGATACTCTCTTTATATTTACTGAACCAAATGCGCTAATCCCTGCTAACTTAGAAGCTCCTTTATGTGTTAGAATAGAACCACCGTCAGACAGTATAGTTCTTTCTGCAAATTCATCCATGAAATCAATAACACCAACTCTAAGGTTGATATTTTGATCAATAGTAGTAGAGCCTACTGTATATGCAGCATATGGGTTAATTCTATTAGACAACATTGAAGCAAGCTGATTACTGGTTGTTTTTGCCATATTTGCTACTTGGAATAAACCTTTAGTAGCTGGACCTTCTTCAAATCTAGTACCATAAATTTGATTAAAGTAAGGCGCGTTGGATACTAATATCTTACTTCTATCACCTGATAAGAACTCAGGCTTAGTGAACATATAAGAACTAAGACTACCTAAGCTACTATTAAAATCATTGATACCAGCAAGATTGTTTTGTAAAGATTCTATATACTTTTGTCTAGTAGTTATAACTAAATCAAAAGCTGCAGAAGCAGAAGGTCTTACTCCTCTCTGATACATTGAAGTAGGTATATATCTTCCACTAGAAGACATAATTTGATTCATATTACCTAGACTAGTTTTATATGTATTTAGATTAGCATACATATAGCCATAGTGGTCTTTAGGTAGAATTAATTGGTTAGATACATACTCTCCTACTTCTTCTCTCATTACTCCTTTGAAGAAAGGACTTTTAGCATACATCTTTCTTCGTATTGATCTAGCTGTTCCTATATTAGTAGAGAACTCATCAACAGGAGATATAATACCGTGAGGAGTTAGCGAAGAATACATAGCCATAAACTTTTGGTTGTATGTATATAGACTTCCTACTTTTCCTAATATAGGTATTATATTTTCTGAGTCTGCACCATGTTGTATAAAAGAATGAATACCATTAGATATGAAAGATGGATTATTTAGACTAGAGCCAAGATGCAAAAATGTACTTGGTAGTCCAGTTTGTTTATATCCATAAAAGTCAAAAGATTTAAATTTATTATTTAGTGATCTCCAGTTTAAATTTGATATATCAAAGCTTTGAGCTAAATGATCACGCCTTTTAATCGTTTCTGAACTAGCTTGTCTAAAGTAGCCTTCGCTAATAGGTCTTTCTGAGAACAATGCTTTGCTAACTACATCTGAAATTATACTTTCTTTTAGTAGTGGATTATTAGCTACATGATTTCTTAATCTTGTTATCTTATCCTCAAATGAGGAAATAGGTCCTTGTATTCCAAGAACTTTATCTATTATATTAAAAATAGGATTATCACTAGCCATTAGTATCTACCTTTTAGGTAATCGAGCGACTCGTTATCTCTGTTAACGCGAATGTCTGCGTTATATCTATATCCACCAGATGTGCCAACTGTTTTTATTTTAGCAAAATCTTTATTAGTTATTTGTTTAACTTGATCTTGTGCAAAAGAAGATGCAGACAAATGCATGCTAGGCTTTATAAAGTTAATTTCTTGATTATGGAATTTATTTAATCTAGTCTTTAAATCAATCTCATGTCCTTCATAATAACCAAACCTATGTATGCTATCTGATACTCCTCCGACTCCATGATCTATAAATCGCATTCTTACTGCTTGATTAGATATCTCTGGACTCCAACCTATCCAAGAAGAATCAGGAACATCTTGTGTTTCTAAGAAATTAGAAACCATTGCGTCTGTTTCTTGATCTACATTAGTATTATTCCAGAATCTATTTAATCCAATTGCCATATATTCTGGAACACCTTTTATTATTTGTGTTCTAGAAGGATTAGCTTCTTCTGACATGAAGTAATCAAAAAATCTTCTTTCTGAAGAATTAGGTAAAGCAGACCTATATTCTACTGGAGTCCTAGCAGCTACTATTGTTTTTCTGGCCTCGGTCTCAGCTAGATTACCCATACCTGCTGCTACAAATGTTTTATTTCTTAGATAGTTAAGGTTATCTGAATACCATATAAAATCTTCTTGTTGCCTAGAATGTAAAGGAATCATATCTTGGTCATATCCTCCTAATATTCTAAGAATACTTAGACCAGCTCCTGCAGTAGCTCCTCTAATAATAGTTTCTCTAGGATGTTCTGAAGCAATTTCTGTAAAAGGAACAAACCATTTCATTGGTCCCCTAGCTAATAATCCTATTGCTGCACCCTTACCCGCTGCGGTTATTGGATCTTCTAAAGCTGCATCATATAGTGCTGGTCTAATAATATTTTCCCAAGGCTTATCCCATGAAGCAAATTCAGCACCTTCGACGTGCATCTTTCTATATTGTTCATATGGTGACCTAAATGGGAATAGCTTAGAACCAACTAGAGGTATCTCTGCAAGAATATCGTGTGTTAAGAAGTCATATGCTTTTCTTACTGGCTCATAAATAGATCTAGCCAGTGTGCCCATGTTTAAAGCAACAATATCTTCTTCGTATCTTTTATATCTTTTATCTACTCCTAATGATTCTGCTCTGTATTGTATAGCTTGATCTACTTTAGCTTTCCACTCTGGATCCAAATCCATAGATAGTACTTTAGACTCATATTGATTATATGCATTACTATATGGTGCTACATCTGCTAATATCAAGAATCTATCTACTGCATCATATGCTCCAGGAGTACCAGAATGTAATTTGTTTAAAGATTCATAGCCTGCGCCAGGAAGTCTAGATTCTCCATCGGTAATCTTAATAAAAGGATCACCTTTAGTAAAATCCATAAAGTATTCTCTATCATTACCATTAGCTGATCTAGACCCTGGTAGCCAGTTTGGCATATTATTTGCTACATCATTTACAAGATTGCTTCTGGCATATAGAGAGCTATAATCAGATAGCATGTATCTTCTTAAGAACTCAGTATTACCTAATGCACCACCTAGACCTAAATCATATAAGAATCTACCTCTATCATCTATCATAGAGCTAGTAGCTAATTGTGTACCTATGTTTGGCTCTAATTTTAGACCAAAGAATTCCATAGCAAACTTATAAACACCTAACGGCTCTAGAGCTACGTTAGCTTGTTTCATAAGTATATTTAAAGGAGTAGCAGGATCTTCTGCTTCTATTGCAGTAGCTGCTGCACTAGGCAATCCATACATCCTAGCTGTATTAGCCGTTAGACCTCGTGGAGCTAAATTACCTTTAACCATAGGTAATTCTTCAGAAGATCTGTATTCTCTAGGTTTAAAGAACTGTCCAACCGTAGCTCCAAGTATCGGTCCTATTATAGGGAAAGAAGAGAACATACCATCTGTCTGAGGATATGGTCTACTATTATAATTTAAATCTTCAAGTCTGTATGGATTGGCTAAATTTCTTAAACCAAATAAGTTATGAAAAGTAGGTATTGGTATGCCACCTACATTAGCATGATACTTCCAGTATTCGTCCTTAGATCCATAGATACTATTAGTTCTATAATCTGATTGTAGTTTATGGTACCAACTATAGTCGTATCTTTCTACTTTACCACCAAAGTATCCTAGATAACCCAGACCCCAGAACGCGCCTTTCCTAACAGCTACCTTTTTATCCCCACTGTACTCCGCAGATAGATCTTCTGCTGATTGTCCTGGTTCTACTCCGCCAATGGCTGCATATGTACCTAAACCACCAAGAAACGCTTTACCTATAGTAGTTCTACCTAGTAACATGTTTGTTACAGCTAATGGAGCTACTATACTTCTTGCTAAGAATGAACCCTCAGAATCTACAGACCCAGGAAAGTATGTCTGCAAGAACGACATACTCTGCTGTATACCGATCATTTCTCTAAGGTTCTGTTGACCTACTCTTAGCCCAGCATAAATAGATGCTGCAGTCTTGATAGGACTAATGCCTGTTATTTCTTCAGTTAAATAATCACCGTACTCTAATGCTTTTAGTCCTGCTTGATATGTTAAATCAAGAGCTATCAGCCTGCCTATGTTAGGAAGCATATTATGAGATGGCTTAAATCCAATACCTAATAGAGATTCTGATGCGAGGTTGTTTAAACGATACAGCATGTATGCTGCAAAGTTTTTACCTGTTTCTGTCTTAGATGCTGCGTAAAAACCATACGACTTAGTTTCTGTTCTATATCCTACTGTAGTTAAACCAGTAGGTACAGCATCTACAGAATCTATAGCACTATTTGGTGGAGCTATCATCTTACCAGTTATACTGTAACCACCCTTTCGTCTTGGAACAATTAGGTGTCTAGATGACAATACTCTTTCTTTACCTTGTGCAGCTTGATTTTGTAGTTCTTCAAAAGCACTCTTACTAACTACAGATAGATCTTCTGCGGTGTCAAATAGTACACCAAGTCTATCAGGAATTATCATAGCAGATCTAGTAGAGATAGTAGATAGTTCTTCTGCCATACCTCCACCACTCACTGGTACAATAGTCTTTCCTTTTCCTACTAGTTCAGGAAACTCTGCACCGATAATTGCATCTACTACTTTAGTAGTACCACTATCCTTAAATGGGTGACGTACTATAACACCTTGTCCAGAATTAATTGCTCTTGCTCTTCTAACTGGATCGATAACTAATCTATGTAACAGTGAAGGACGACTGGCGTATCCAGGACCAATACCTAAATTATCTTCAAAAAAAGATATTATCTTACCAAAGAATCCAGTTCTAGTTGGTAAATTAAAACTAAGTCTACCTTCTCTAGAAGCTTGTATTACTTCTAGTGGATCATTTGTTCTTCTTAATGAAGAGCCGGTACTATCAACTATTGGAGTAACTGACCCACTAGCACCAGAGTATCGTATTACATTACCATCTATAAATATTCTAGATGCAGTAGAACCAGATCTAGGACCGACTACAGCGACCCGTCTGGTAGAACCAAATATAGACTGCAGCACGGCTGCTTGACCAAACATATCATATTTGGCTACTCGTTCATAAGAAACATTACCAGCAGCGTCGACCGTCTCTTCTACTCTAGATACTAAGTTTCTAAGTCTACGATCAAATACTGTGTTAGTTGCCGTATTAATAAAGATATTCTTATCAATAACATGACTTGGTGAGACAATCCCCATGTCTCTTGAACGTCTTAAAACATCTAATTGTGTTTCATTTATTACGTTCTTCCATAGGCTGTTATTATCTAATAGATTACCTACGGTTAACCGCTGTAAGCCTTGGCTAAAGAATCCAGATACGTTACCACTATTGGTAAATCTTCTGTTAATATATTCTGTTACTCTTTTAGCAATATCATTAGATACGGTACCATCTACTTTAGGATTACCTAATACCTCTACAGTAGCGCGTAGATCATCAATAATATCTATAGGGCCTAACTGCTGTATTCCTTTTCTAATATTAAATACAGTATCTACTATAGACCTAATACCCGATGTTCCAGAAGTAGGAGTTTGTGAAGCTACGTTAGCTGCTTTATCAAGATTTAAGTTTATGCCACCAGGCATACCCATAAATTTGAAATAACTATCTCCTATCTCTTGTCTAGTCTTTCCTCTAAATAAAGCATAACCAAGACCAACTACACCTAAACCAGCTATAATAGGAGCTAAGAAGCTATCGAATGAGCTTCTAGTCTCTGCGCTTATCTGGTCTTCCCTTCTTTGGTTTAGGTAATTTTCGCTGGTCATTCGAATTTATCTGCTACTCTTGGGCTAACAATATCATCTACTCCTAATACTTCTGCTCCTTCAGCAAATCTATATTTCTCTAGGTGTTTCTTAATATTAGGTTTACCTATATTTAGTTGTGTACCTAGCATAGTTTCTGCTTTAGCGGCCAGATTAAGCTGTTGAATAGTTGTAAAATTCTTTACGTCCGACGGCTTTAATACAGGAAAAGCTTTAGATATAAAAGATTCAAATGTTTCTTGAATAGTATTTGCTAAATCTCTAGATTTGTTTAGTTCAGTAACTAGACTAGACTCATCTGATATATTAGATTTCTCTAGTATCTTTACGGATATGTTTTTTGGAATCAAAAACTTTTCTTTAGTAATCAAAAAATTAATATCTTGTGTACCACAAACATATGTCTGTAATAATATCCAGTCTTCAATATAGCATTCTGTTATTGTATTTAGTAGTGATCTTACTGCCTCCAGCTCCACTATCGTTAGTGGTCTAAATATGTACTTTTCATTACCTATATTAAACACAAAAAGTTGCCCATACGTCATTTTAGCATGGAACAACTTTTCTATGTTTATCTGATTGGTTACAGATAAGTTATTCACATTACAGTACCTCTGGTTCTGTCTCTACTCCAAATCCAGAAGCTTCCATTACTCTATCTGCTAATGAGCTTACTACGCCCGCAGGACTGTTAGCAGTTAGCTGTGGCTCTATGAGCCCTAGCTTAACTAAGTCTTCCTCACCACTATCCTTGACGATTATAGCAATCTCTGCGTCAGGCTTAGTACCTTTCATAGACTCAGTCATTTTATACAAACTAGTCTGCAGGTCTTTGTACTCTTTTCTGTTTATGCTTCTGTAGTAGTATTTTACTCCAGATATAGTGATAGCATGGACAGAGTGTCCTTCGCTCTTTAGCTTCTCTATCTTGTCTTTAAGATCTTGCGTTAGTGTCATATTGTTATTTGTTTTTCTCTAGCTATAAATGAGTATACCTCGTAAAGGGGTTCTGATGAACCTTCTGATCCTGCCTGAGATATTATTTGACTTACTTCTGTAAAATATACATTAGTAAATCTTATACTATTAGACGATTCCCCATAGAACACGTCAAGATTTAGATTAGGTTTATTCTTTAAAATAGAAGACTCAAAGCTACGCTTATAGTTAGTTTCTTTAGTAGTCTGTTGATGCATTACTTGTTTTAGTTTAGTAGATTGCTTTTTGTTTTTCCCTACTAAATTGGCTAAGTAAGATGCGCGAGCTTTCCTTTCATCTAGACTACCGTTAGGTGGTAGTTCAGTTTTTAGATTTCTATTAAACTTTTCAGCTACAGCGTTGACATCACCTAATCCAGTAATTTTATCATTAGTGTTTAGTACAAACTCTGTTCCAGTAGTTAGACTTAATATATTATTTAGATATAAGGGAGTTATAAAATTGATTACTAGAACTCCTTGAACAATGTATTTACCGTGTGCTACCGTGCTATAAAATCTGTCGTTATATCCATATATAGGTAATATATTATTTGATTCTTTATATTGTATTTGATATAACTGATCAATATGATATCCATCTAGAAAGCCAGCGACTGAGCTGGCTGTAGGATAGATATATGTTTTCTTAGGATTATACATCGTCAGTATTTATACCTTGTCTTGACTGTAAAGTGTCAAAATTTGGTAAAGCATTTATATCATTTAATAGGTCGTCTACTGTACCATTTTTTGAAATATATCCATTTCTAGATCTAGTACTTATGTACTCTTGCAAAGCATTCTCCATGTCTGGAGTCATTATTTGCATTATATCTTTTCTAGATAATAGTGTGGTCCAGTCTACTCGATATCCTAATCTTTGTAAAGTCTGAGCCATACCAGCCGCAGTCTTCATTTCAGAATTTAGATCACTAACAGATTTGGTGTATGTAGTTTCATATTTGGCTAGAGTTTCTCTAGCTAAAGAAATAGAAGCACTAGCTAGCATAGTTACGTCTTGTGCTACATAACTGTATGTAGCTTCAGTATACATATCATCTACGCTATGTGTTGTGCCGTAGTTCACGAGAGTGGCGCCGACTATTAGTCTACTAGCTGCCTTACCCATCTCATTAGTCACTGTAACTAATAGATTAAAGGGTGGCAATTGGTCAGATACAAAAGAAGTGCTGTGTTGTAAAGTACTTTCTGCTAAGTGCTGTTTGTATATAGGAAAAAATGTGTCATTAAATCTTGACACAAAGACCATAGTACCTGCAAAGGTACGACTACCACGGGTATATGCTATTGGACTAGCTGATCCTAATACTCTTACTGGAGATACAGATCTTGTACTAGAAATAGACAGAGTCTGTAAGTCGTCAAAAGTATGAATTACACCTTGCTTATCTTTATTTAATGGAGGTATAATAATAGTAACTTTAGTATCGACACCTGAGAATGTCTCTACTTGTTTCTTCTTACCAAGCTCTTGGAAAAAAGAATTTGCTGATACTCCTAGTCCTTTTTCATTAAAGACATTAGAGTTCAGCAAAAATTTATTATATGGAGTATTGCTTCCCATAAAAGATGACTAGCCGCTTTACACGGCTAGTCAATATTAATTAGCCACCAAAGAACGCCGCAGACTTACCATCGCCATTGACTTTGATAAATCCTTGATCTCTGAGAGGTGTTATGGAAGTAGCAATGTAGGTACAAGCTTCATCTGTAGTAATATCGTTAATAGACATAGATGAACCAACGTTGAGTATTTCTACTCCGTGAATCATCATTCTTGCAACAGCACCGTACTCGTTAGAAGCTGTGATAACAACGTCAAACGGTAATACCTGGTCTAGGTAATTCGGGGCAGCAAGAACCTTGTCTAAAGCGATTCTAGATACAGTTGGAGAAGCAGCACCAACGGCCGGTCCTATAATACCACTATCTATCTCGATTGTTCCTACATTAACATCAGCGATAATAAACCCTTCAGGTATAGAATATCTATTAGCAATGTACGGACGATCTCTCATAGCTTCCAATAGAGCTGATCTATCGAAGACTACGAACACCATGGAGCCAGCAATACCTCTCTTACCTCTAGAGTAAGATCTAGGATCGGCTTCACCCATAGTATAGATAGGAGCTTTCTCTCTTTGTATAGTGTATGAAATTCCTTGTAATTCACCAAGAATTTTACCACCGAACGTTACGACCATATCAACTCCCGAAAAGGAGTTGTATGTCTTGTTAGGAAGTATGTTTCTTGGAGCACCAGAAGGAGGCAAACCTCTATTTGCTGTCATTTAAGTTCTCCTAATATTAGAGTTCTTTGCTTAGAGATACTGTTAAGTTAATAGTAGTAATCTCGAAAGCAGGAACAAGAGTCAGATTTATATCTAGCTCTCCCAGTACGCGTTGGTCTGGAGTTGATGAGATAGAGAAGCTATGTGATACCAAGGCTCCCTGGCTCTTCATACTGAGCAATACTTGCTCAATTTCCGCATCTAGTGCATTCAACTGAGGTGCGTTGTTTGGCTCGCCAATGTACTTGTTTGCTACAGTACGAATTGCGTCGACTGTTGCATGAACAATTCTCATTGTAGAGAGTCGGGTATAATCTGAACGTACATATCTAGTTACGTTATGCGCTCCGGTTACACCTGAAGCTACTGTAAATCCAGTGGACTTAGAGTACATTGTAACGTGACGAATACCCGTTAGATTATTTGCTTGAGATCTAGATAGCAGCTTAAGCGGCAATAGACCAGTGACTTGCTTATTTGTAGTAGCAGATTGTGGAGCTAACGTATTGATTAGACCTGCATATGCTGCTGCACCACCAGTGTTCATACTAGTATTAGTTAAGCTTGCGCCAAAGGTTAGGGCCGTCTTAGTAGTTTGAGTACCTACTGCTCTTACTGGAGCAGAGAACACACTGATATAACCACCAGCGTCTACCTTGACATTTCTAGAGTCGACCACTGCGGCTCCATCTGAATCTGCAGCTTGCCAGTAAGTAAAGTAAGTAGGACTTACAGCAGAGGCTGAGCCTACGCTGATATCACTTAATAGATTACCGTTAGAGTCTGCAGCTCCCATTATCCAACCTTGATAATGAGTAGAGTATAGACCAGACATAGCTGTTACCATGCTATCTAGTTGATATGTGTGATAGTTATACCACTCATTAACTAGTCTAGTAGATGGCGTGCCGAAGGCAACGCTAGCCATAGCAGATCTTACTTGAGACACAGAAGGAGAATCTCCAGTGACCCATGCAGCACCAAATAAGCTTTGTAGCTCAGCCAATATAGTGGCATCGCCATTAGCTAGTGTAGCTCCGCTGGAACCTGTAGTTGCAGCAAAGTAATTGGTCTTTCTACCATTTCTCATGGCCCAGCTTAATACTGGTCTAGTAGCAATTACGCCCATGCATGCATTCTCTTCAGCAGTAGACTGATAGCAGAAGTTAGCTAATTGCTTACCAAAGTTCCAAGATAGGGGCGCTGCACCACTTACTGATGTGTATATCAAGTCATCCATGTATACACCTACAGGAACAACAATATCAGTTGGTCTGTTTTTTAGTACGTCATAAGCTGTTGCTAAATCAGAATATCTACCTGATAACGCTGCACCAGGATAAGTATAGTCTACTAGCTCTTGACCTGATTTATGTGCTATTATGATAATCTCTATGTTAGGTGCGCCACCTGCCACTGCCTCTTCTAGGGCCAAAGACAGTTCACCAGGAACGTTATCCTCTGGATAACCTGCGACGCCACTGTAACTAAAGTACAAGGAATTAATTGCTTTTTCTACAGATCCAACTGTGAAAGGCTCAAATAGGGTAATCGTTGAATTAGATGTAATGCCTAAAAGAGTTACTTTCGGACCAGCCGGAGGAGGAGCAACTTTAAGCCCTTGATCGTTAATAACTGTATTGATACGAGGAAGGTAATTTGTCATTTTATATCTCCATTATTGGCGAATATCTATTTCTCCAAATAAGTATTCACCTGATCGATAGAATAAAGCTCTATACTCTTCCGGAGTATAGTTTCCTGAAATAAGCTGATCTGCAATGTACGTGTAGTAATTGTAGGGACTTGGTCTTGTTTCAGAAACGCCTAAGCTTATATCTACCTTCAGTATATCTCGGGTATATACTGCTTCTAGTTCTTCGGTTCGAAAGTAAAACTGAGTACTCTTAACAGGTAAGTCTTGACGCCAAACATTCGTCTGTCGTTCTCCATCTCTCTTCCAGAAGAAGAGATTAGAGACACCGCTCTGTCTTAAATAACCAGCATATATTTTTAGTAGCTGTTCCATCCAACTTATTAGTCTTTCAGAAGTTCGAAAACTGTTAGACCATGAGTCAAATTGAACGATATTATCAAACCACTGTCCATAGATCTCTACAGTATAGCCTGGAACTAAGGGGTCTTTAACTAACTCTCTTAGCATTGGCTTTAACTCTTTGATCGTATCAAACGGCTTACCTCGACCTCCTGGTTCGACAACAGATAAGGACCAAGTAATAGTGGGATGAATAGGGGGTATGATTGGTATCTTACCCTCCGAATTTGCGTTAATTATGTTTAATAATTGATCAGGGTAGGTATGATCAAAATTTATATATCTATCGGGATTTAAATACTCTAACGAATGTCTGAACTCTACAGAAGGCGGATTAATTAGGTTTAATTGAACAACACCATCCCACCTATTAGTGACAGGATTTTTGATTATTTGTTCAATAGTATAGACCTCACCGGTCACCTTATTTCGTAGTTGATCGCCTACCTGAGGTTCAATTATAGCAAAAGGCAAAAATATTAATTTAGGATTTACTCGATTAGGTACAAAAGATAGCTGATGCTTTTTAATTAACTCTCCTACAAGCTCCATAGCCTGTGAGATATTAACATTATTTTGCTCTCTAGATTTCCTACGTACCTCGAACTGCTGTCTAGAAGGATCATAATATTGGAGATAGTAGTCACCGAAATTGGGTATATTACTGGATGTCATTCAATCTCCTATTTACTTTATATTCGAAGCTGTTACCTGTAGAACCAGGCTTACCATCATCGACATTTCTTTCTTCTAAATAGCATTTCCAAAACTCAAGTCTTCCCTCGTCGCCCCGATATTGCGCGACATCTTGTATTTTGTAGTATCTTGTTATTTTAAAAGGTTGCTTTATTTTACCAGTTATATCCTGGTCTAACTCTAGTACAAAGTCAAATTTATTTACAGTTCTATTATGTTGTATAACTATATTTTTTGACTGTGTAGACAATACTCCTGCTGAAGTTCCATATTCAAACCCTAAAATACCAAGCCAGGTATACCCTTTTACAAGGTAATCTGTAAACAAGAAACCAGTAGATAAGCACCTAGTACAGGTTTCAGTTGTACTAGGTGTCGTAAGGCTACATCCACATCTTTTAGAGTAATCCGCCTGCCTAAGTCCATACCACTGAAATCCTAAGGATTTATCAGAAGTAGGAAATAGACTACTAGGAATACCTAAAAGAGATGAGATTACTTTTCTTAAATCAATCATTAGAATAAAAATATTTCTGAATTATTCCATGAAACATTTAAAGTAGCGTTATCCACTGATATATCTAGTTCATCTACATGAGCTATAAGATAATTGTTACTAGGTAAACTACCGGAAAGATACAATACTAAAGAAAATATATCTGCTGATATTCCTGTATAAGATACAGTAGTACCAGACAGATATAGTTGGTTAGTAACCGTGTTTATTCCTACAGCTTTATTTGGTAAAGCTACTCCGCCTTTAGGGTAATTACTTGATACTATTTCTCCGATAACATGTCCTGTCACGGAATGGTCATGAGAAAAAGTATAAGAATCATCAACAAGCATGACCTTCACAGGAAGGTCATACAAGTTAATATTACCACTAGCTAGATTAGCCTTAAACTGGTTGTAGACTGTATTAGTCATTAGGAAGCAGATACACCAAGTATACCGTTGGTAGTATTCCAAGTAATCTGGAAAGTACCGTTAGTACTTGAGTTATTGCCTAAATCAACATAAGAGACAAGTCTCTTCTGTGCATCAGCCGCACCACCTGAGTAATAGATAGCTGCTCCAGAGCATGTAATAGTTGCAGAGGTCCAGGATGTGGCGCTTGCCATTAGACGAACGCTACCTGCCACTAAAGACAAGGATCTTCCTGCTATTGCTTTACCGCCAGATAGGTAACTACCTAGTGGGTCAACAGTTTGGTGTGCAACCACATCGGCAACTGTTGCGTGGCCGGTGTTAGGTGTATATGTGCCAGAAAGCAACATAACATATAGCGGATCGTTGAGTAAATCAATACGACCAGTCGCCGCATCATATAGATAGCTTGTATAAACTAAATTTGCCATTGTGTTACCAAATTGGGTTATTGTTTCTAGCGTGTCTATTTATTGACACGTTAGAGGAAGGATAGTCGTCTTGGCTATAACTAAACCTTGTATCAGTATATCTGTAGTTGACATTATACCATAGTCTATTAATTGTACTGGCTATATTGTCATATCCTAAAGTAGATGTACCGATTCTGAATTGCCATCCTTTTATCATTGACTCGAAGGCAATCTCTTTTGCCTTCTGGTATTTCGCTACTTTCATGGCTACTTTACCTAGAAGATTCTCTATTGTGACACCTAGATCTCCTAGTTGTCTTTTAGTACCTGCTAAAAGATACTTAGTATATTCAGCATCTTCCATTAGGTCTAATATTGTTGTGTATATTACATATTGCTTTGCAGCAAACGGGACATTATCTAGAGTAAAGTTTCTACCTATTTTCTCCCATGTCCATATAGTGTTTTTAAATAACAGTGCGCCAATATAGTCATCATTGTATACTGTAGTCAATTCTTTGACTTCTCTCTTAATAGTTTCTACCCCATATATTTGTGGGTATAGAGCAGTATTTATAGAATACTTCATGGAGCCGCCATAGTCTTCACCATCTATGGATTCTATATCGGTCAATAGGTCTATTTGAACACCTACATTGTTTGGTAGTTCATGTGAGAATGTAATTAATAGGTCCGCTCCAGTTACACTTACGGTATAATCAGGGATAGATCCTTGTCCTAAGCTTTGTCCACTAGCTAAATAATCTGTAGTATCTAGTAACGGAAATACGTTAATATTTACCCAATCTTCGTAGTCCGACACGCCCGTTAATAGTGCTTTAGTAAAAGTAAATCTGACCGTATTGTCACCAGTCAATGTGGGCTCTACTCCATGTTTATTATTTTTAGGTCTTACTTTATCAATAGTAAAATCATAACCTAGTGCTTTAACATTTGTAGGGAGAAATATGTCGCCTTCTAAAGATAAAGAAGCTGTATCTTTTTCTACAATAGTATCTATTTTATAGATGGTACTACCAGAGCTAAATTCTACAGTAATAGATGTAGATAAAGTATCTGCATCTTGTGCTGTTAAATTAAATCCTAGCCCTAAGTCACTACCTACTATTATTACTCTATATTGTGTATTGTTCTTTAGATTAACACTAGGGAGTAATATTACCTTAGTTGCATCATTTGGAGATGCTGTAATAGTTAGTGGTACTCTAGTACCTGAATCTATATCTAGAATAGAGAATATGCTATTCGTAAGACTAGTCGTGGCTATAGCCTTATTGAATATAAGCTCTACTGACTTATTAATAAAGTAGTCAGTAGAACCATTAGAAGGAGTACTAGATGTTAAGGTAATAGCCATAAATTCAATTAGTCAGGACTAACAGAAAGAGTATCTGGACAATCTAGTCTGTTAAATATTTGATTTAACAACTTAATAACTTCCGGCCTACTTTTATATTTTAGCTCACATGTTATACAATACTTCACTACTTCTTTGGCTGTCCAATTACGATCCGTGCCATACTTAAATAGATTTTTGAATCTAGAGAAAGCCGGATGTTTTGGAGAATCTTGAAAACCAAAAGATTTAATATAATTCCAATACTCATCAAGGACGGCTTGATCCTTGGAAATATTTGGTATAAAATGGTTCCCTAAAACTATTATACCTTTTTGTATAGCATCTCTAAGAATCTCTTCATCTTTCTCCTTAATATTCTCTGGAACAATACAAGTATGTTTACCCTCTTGTAACCAGATATCCCCTACTCCAAAGAATGATTCTTTAGCAAAATTAAGAGTTATACTTTTCCCTTTTAGCGATACAGTATTGTATGTATTTTGATTAATAGTTACACCTACACTCATAGACTCAATAGCGGTATCTAAGTTAGTTTCTGAAGTCTTGGTTTCTATTTTCTTTTTACTCATATGAATTCTAAATGAAAAATAGGGCCGGCTAGGTGTTTTGGCCTAGCCGTACCCTTGACAAAGTCAAGATAGCGAATTGAAAAACTTTGTCGTTTTGCTACAAGGGCTCTTTAATCCACACTGTAGCACGGTCCAACCGGTTGCACGGCCGGTTAGTTTTTTGATGTTATATAATTTCATCCTCTTATATTATTGCGGATCTTTTATATACAAATGATCTAGTCAATATTTTGACTATTCATCACCTTCTTGCTCTTCTTCCTCTATAGCATCCGAAATATAATATTGATCATCATATATTGGTGCATCTCTTATTGGTTCTGTAACAATAACTGGTTCACCCATGTATATCCATACATACTTTCTATTTTGTTTAGTAAAAGTAGTAGTTGTTACAGATAATACAGATGCAACAGACATATTTATAGACGACGAGGTAGTGACTTTAGTAGCTCCAGCAGACGCTACAGCTCCTATGTAATCACCATCTTGTGTATCCATAATATGAAGAACAAGATTAACTGAAGCAGGTTTTGCGTATGCAGATATTACAGTAGATGTAGTTACTACTGGTTCATATATAGTTATACCTACGCCGCTGGTATTTGGACTACTTGAAGCATTAATAATATAGTCAGTAATACTAATAGTTGGAGTATTGACTGTACTAGTTATATTTATAGTGCTTAAGTTTAAATCTACTACAGTATTTGTTTGTTGTGTGAAGTCTCCAATATATCCCATGAAACAATCTAATGTCTCGTCATAATCTGTAGGATTAGAACTTATGTATGTCGTCGTCAGTTTATTGTATAGATATTCGGCTTTTTCTTTAATAAGCTGATTGTTATTAGAGTAAAAGTTTTGAAGACTTGCTTCTAAAGCAATAGCTACTGCTGGACTCATTACTACTGGATATGATCTAGAATATCTTGCATTTCTGAAATAACCAAATGGAAATCTTTCAACTGGGTAGTTTGCATCTTGCGATGTAGATACTTCTAGTGCGTTATCCAAGGTTAATAGATTACCAAAGTTATTTGAGTCCTGTGTTACTTGTAAATTTTGAGACATAGCGCCCCAAAATTGATGTTTTTCATATATAGGATATGGGACTAGTAATCCTGTGTCAAATCTAATATTTTCTCCTGCTTGAAATACACCGGCTACGTTTCTTAACCAGAATGTTAAATATCTACCAGCAAACCCACCATATTCTGTGGAAAAGTGTGCTAATACTAGGGTAGCACGGGCTCCGCTAGTTTCTCCTATGATTGTTCTACCTAAGCCAAATCCTATATTAGACATTAAAGAAGATAATATAGGACTGACGTCCCCAGTATGTGCAGGAGCAGGACCTATTGTAATACAACCTGTTCCATCTGGATTATTATCTGTACAATCTAGTATACAGTGTCCTAAAACTATAGATGCTGCAGCATCTCTTGCTATATTTAGATATTTTTGACCTATAGCACTAGATGGATTTTCAGATAGTAACGATTTAGCTAATAGATAGTTACCAAAGCAAGCAGCCCCTTCTTCCCAAGGTCTCCAATGTCTAAATCCACCTAGACAAGCAGCATTACTACATACTTCCAACACTTCTGTTCCATATATCTTAGAAGTATAGTCTCCGCTAACATGTTCCCTAGTAAGTCTACCCCTGTGTGTTATACTATAGTTATATCTTTGTTCTATTAATGCTTTTAGCTCAGGGTTAGCTGTTATTTCATATAGTAGAGCAGCATTTTGCGATCCTCTACCTATAGCACGAGGAGATCCCCAGTGATGTATAGCAGAAAAACTACTAAATGCGTTGGTTCTATTTCCATATATCCAGAAATTTGTATACATATTTGCATACTCTAGACTAAACCAATCCATAGAGATAAATGCTTGTAGAATAAACATTAAGTTTGTATAATGTTCTTTATCTGGACCTAACAATTGTTGAGAAGATCCATTTGTCCTATATGCTGTTGGCAATGAATCAGTTGGTACATCTCTTGTATATCCTGCATAGGATACAGGAGGTAAATGATACATTTTTCCATGCCAAATATGTACATTAGCATTATTTAATTCTGTAGGATCTACAGGATTTCCAGAGTCATTATAGTACCAATTAGTTCTAAGACTTTGTTGTCTTGTATTGTATTCTAGATAAGGAATCCAATTATAGTTATCACAAGAAAATATTGGCCATCCTCTTAATCCAAAAGGATAATCCCTAAATCCATGAGCACCCGTAAATGTACAATTTGGTTCATTGGGTAGAGGTGGCCAAAGTCTTGATCCTTTTCTAGAAGCAGTAGTAACTTGTGTATTAATTGTATTTAATAGAATATTACTTCTATTAAGTTTTTCTGATAAACTAGTCAAATAAGGATGCCTACTATCTTCTGGCATTTTATTTGTAATAGGATATAGCGTCTTCCAGTCAGAAGCTATAGCAAGAATCTGACTTTCGGATTCTGCTGAAGTAGTTGCTCCATCTAAAGCACCAAAAACTAATGTACCTTTATATGCGGCACTAACTCCTGCGCATATTTTTGCATTATTACCACTATTCTTTACAGGATCTAGTAGCATAAATGTCTTATCAGTGTCAGATGCCGTTGTGACACCATCCATTACTTCATTTTCATATCTAAAAAACGTTCTAGGACCACTAACTCTTAATGTTATTGGAGATCCTAAACGAAATGCCGGAGGAATTGCTTCAGGATGCGTGGGCGTGATGCTTGGCAAAAATCTATAAAAACCATATCTAAAATAGAATTGAACAGCATTAATGTTAGTAAATATATCTATAACAATATCTACCCAAAAATGTCTAATATTTGCATTGCTTGTTTGTGGTAAATGTGTAAATAACCTAAATCTAGCGTAATGGTCAGAGGGATTTCCTCCTTCTATTAGTGCTATATTTGCTAAATTTAGTTGATAAGAATATCCTTCTACAGTAAAAACAAATATACTTGATAATAAGTTTGTAAATAATTGGTTACTTATATTAAATGCATTGCTTGTTGAAGAATTTGACTTAAATAGAGTGGCTGTTTTTTCTTGATTAGCAGCTAGATCACTAGTAAATGATACTTTGGCATACTTAACTGCACCATTATCCCATCTAGCACCTACAGGAGTCCATTGTACTTTTTGATTAGAGTTATTATTAGAGTATGCATTAGATATTACTAGAGTATCTGAGTCTGTAATGTTATCTGCTTTAGCAAATGGAACACCCAGTGTTACGACGCCTGTTCTATTATAGTTAGTTGAGTTTTTTATTTTAATTATTGCCATAAGTATCCTTCAAATAAAATAGGGGCTGGTTATGTTAATAACCAACCCCTATAAGACTCATATCAGTCCACTATTAGAGTGGGTTACCTACGTAACTATCGTCACCAGTTAGTGGGCTACCCACGTCACCAGTACCATAAGATACGCTGATTCTCTCAGCGAAATCCACACTCTTGCCGATCTTGATGTTCTTAAACAAGCCGACGCCAAGGCCATCATTCTTGATTGCCAAGCCGTAACGCTCACGGAACTTGACCTTCATGATGTCCTTAGATGGATCGGTCCACTCGTCAGAGGTGACCTCTTCATCCACAACTATAATACCAAGCTCGTTAACGTCGCAGAACACGAGGTCAGTCGTGTTGTTGCTAGCGTTGAACGTCATGTACGGAGACACGATGATGCTAAATTGAGTTGGGAATATAGAAGGAACTCTCGTGAATGTAGTAGCTAGCTCTTCAGGACCAGATACATAAGTATTCTGATTAAGCATAGTCTGTGTCCACTGAGGAGCATAACCACGAGACCCTTGAGGCATCTGCCAGAACATAGAAGCCATGCCATTCTCGAAACCAAAGGCGCGAGCTAAGCCGTTCTCAGAGAATATTCTCCATGCAAACGGGTGCATGATCAAGGTATTTGGCATAAAGCCATCGTCAACCATGGTTGCCCATGCCTTGAAGATATCATCTAGAGTCAGAGTACCATTATATGCACCAGCAGCATTTCTACCAGTTGCGCTTGGATAGTCAGTGCTGGAGTTATCTATAAGGGTTCTGCCGTTGTTAACAATCAAGTTAGCAACCTTCTTCTCCTTGTGGCGTGCTAAGGCACGACCGCAAGCCCGTAGGTTCATAGAAATGATGTCATATTGGTTGTATCTCTTTTGTTCCTCTGTAACCTTGCAGGCGATACCGGACTTACCGATGATACACTCAGTCTGACCTCCCACTTCCATGGTACCTTCTGGGTATTCCTCACCCTCTGCTAGATCTGCAGCAGCATTAGATAGAGCACCAAACGTTGGGAAAGATACTCTAGTACCAGCACTGAAGTTGACTCTAGTCATCAAAGGAGTCAGAACTAGGTTAGGCTCAATTGCCTCACGAACAATGTTACTCAGAGTCCGTGGAATCAACATTGGAAGATCCGTGCTAAAATTGTCACGCATCTTCTTATTGATCTCTTTATCCTTTTCTAGCAACTGGTCGATACTAACCATATCGATAGCGCCAGGTAGACGTCCACCAGACTTCCAGATCTTCTCAACCTTCTTCAGGTTTTGACTATCTCTCTTAGTCATAGGATCTTCATCGAAGCCGACATCGTCTTTCTGATTCTTAGTCGCCTCGATCATATCTTTTAGGTTGAGTAGAACCTTCTTTTGTTCTGACTCAAACACATCAAAATTAAGATTATCCATTTGTATTAATCTCCTTAGTATTAGAGGCGAATCAGAAGAGTTAAGGCCCAATAGACCTTATTAGCATCTGCTCTTGCTCCAAGGTAGAATCCTGGGATTCCCTTTGTTCCTGAACCAGTCAAAGTAAGACCTGGAACGGTCTGTATCTTAGAAAGGTGAGAGAACTCTTGTACTGCACCACTATCTATGGTAAAGTCAGAAAGCTTATCGCTTAGGACGTCACCTTGAGAAGTGCTAGAACCACCGGTACCTAGCTTTAGCTTCTTCAAGCAGCGACCAACAACTCTATCGTGGATATCATTGTAAGTGCTGTGATAGCTCTTAACTGCAGCGTACCGACCAGCTAGGTGGTAACCAGCAGCGTGAGTAGGATAGGTTGGCGACGGCGGCATGAAACCAATACCGTGACGCTTACCAGAACCTAGCATTACTGCATCGCCTGGCTCAATCAACCACTCGTCACTGTTTACAGCAGGAACCTGAATAACGTAGTCAGTAACCACGCCAACTGCAGTGTTTCTGGTATAGTTAGTGTATAGGCTTTGCAGAATAAAGCTATAGATAGGCTGATAGCAGACGCCTATAGGCTTGACTCTACCTACAGAGTGCGACCCAGAAGTACTCGGTAGCGACCAAGTATTGGATGCACCTACTTGAATAAGACCACCAGCGTCAGCGTAACCAGTACCCAGAACGGCTGGAACTAGCTTACCTTCACCTACGGCATTACCACCAGTAATCATACCCACTAGGGTACCTGGCTCTATTACTATTGGATCATGGTGAATCTCGTCAACTCTTGTGTGAGCTAGACCAGTCCATGCCTCTTTAGCAGTTGCTCCTGCAACTGGACGAACACCTTCGCAAAGCTCATTATATTGAGGGCGAACAACTTCATAACCACGTGGGACTCTAATTGCCATTGTTATGTTCCTTTATCTTATATATCTAAGTGTGAATTCAGCATATCATTTGCCTTTTTTGAATTTGGCTTCTTGACTACTGAAGGGGCCGGTTTATCGCCCTTTGATAATGTATTTGCATCAAGTTTATCTTTTGAAGCTAAATCTTTAATGTCTTTTACCTCTGGCTCTACTTTATCCTTTTTAGATATTTCAATTTTTGGTAATTCCTGTAAAGTATCTTCAATAGAATCTCTTAATGATTCATTTGTACGACTAGAGAGCTTTTCAATATATTCTTTTAGCTTCTCTGTATTGTCAATGCCTTGAGTATCTGCCTTTTGTAGCTTAACCCGTAAAGTAGCTAGTGTCATGGCGAGACTCTTTGACATCTCGGTCTCCATATCCTTAGCATCCTTGTTGAGCCCTTGAATTTGACTGTCCTTAGCTTCGAGTTGAGAGGTAATCTCAGCTATCTTGGCTTTGGCAGTAGCAAGTTCATCTTTAAGGCTCTGGCACTGAGCATTTAGTTCATCTATCTGCTTAGTATCCATACTATTTTCCTTATTAGATGTGTTATCTAAATTAGCCTTATCAAGATTTTGCTCGACATCTAGGACTCCCGAGGCATCTCCAGAAGAAGTATTACGGACATCATTAGTCTCGTCACCTTCTTTTTGGTCTACAGAAGAAACTTTATGCTTGAGCTTGTCCGCGATTGCAGGGCTAACTGCTATCACTGTCTTCTTAGTGGAAGAGTTATACTCTCCATCTAATAGACTTAATTCACCATTTTCGTCAATAAGCTTAAAAGTTCGAACCAACTCTTTCTTGCCTTTTGAGAAACTGGTAATAGGGTTTTTATTCCAAGAATCTTTAGAAGAATCCTTCCAATTAAAGTTCAATAACTTAGCAGGAGGTTGCGCAGGCATATTGACAAAGCTGACTTCATCATACATCATGCGTCCGGTTATGCCGTAGCAGAGTGTTTGAGCGTCACTATCTTCATCACTATATGTTTCTCCTGGCATATGCTCACATGTGAATAGACTATCTCCACATACAGAGCACAGGAAGCTGTCGCTTTGATGTCCAGCAGACACGCTCAAGAATCTTCCATCAACTATCTTAGCTATAGAATCTGGATCAGTTATAATTCCCTTAACTGTGACTACGCCTGATCCCCTAGATCCTATCTGATCTGGAACAAGGTAATCAAAATTATATTGATCACCAAATTTTAGTTGTGTGTACTTAGCACTGACTACTCTACCAATAGCATCTTTTTCTAAGTCATGATGCTTTAATATTGGTTTATCATAGTCAGAGGTACCACCATTCTGTTTAGAAAAGAAGGATAGGTATCCAGAAGAAACATACTTGGCTGGATACACTCTTTTATTTGTTAATACACCAGAATGTGTAGCATCTATCTCAACCTCAAGACGAGTCTGACGGTCCTTAGCTAGGATTCCCGTAGCGTCAGTCTTAGTAACAGGTTTAATAGATGGTTCTATTAGAACAGAATCGATAAACTTAAATTGTTTTCGCACGATATTATTTTTTCTTTAATGAGAGGAAGTGACTGATATTGTCTTGTGTAGGTATAAAGTTCTTATACACTAAGTCACTTATATCTAATGTGGTGCTCTCCAAATTATCAGGATTTACCAACTCAATAGTTTTGCTACCTATTTTTTTTGCAAATTTAATAAAACCAAACCTTTCCGACGTTATGAGTTGATCTTTAGTCAATAAATTGATAGATTCACCTAAGGCTTCTAGACAAGAAATTACCTTTCTTATATCGATATTATCATCAGAATCCTTATTTAAGAATTCAAATAATTTATCTTTGTGTGGATTAATTATTTTCCAAAAAGATTTAGTTATGAAATTAGAAAAGAATCTATCTAGTGCGCGCTGGCCTATTTCTTCTATTTCATCATCGTTATCTGGAGCAATAACGTCATACTGCTTTTTAGCTTTCGTATGACCGTCTTCTATCCTATCTAAAACATATTCTTTGGATATCTCAGTAGAATTTTTGATAAATTCTCTAAATAATTCATCAATAGAATATGTATCTACAGACTCTTGTAAAGCATTTAATATAGAGGTTTTAAGTAAAGAATATCTTTCTTTTATTATAGATTCGTAATCATTAGCTGTAATTCTAGTCTTAGTAGGCTTAGTTCCGTGCTGGTTAGTAGGTTGTCCTCTGTTCTTTATAGTATTAGATACAGAGGTATCAGAGCCAGCGGCTGGTTTTAGCGACGCCTGTAAGCTTACTAATTCTTTCTGTGCATCAGTAGTCTTTCTAAGGTTAGTATCACCATCATCCTCGTCAGACATTGGTTGTCTATTTAGGAACTTCTTTCTAAATTCAGTTCTAGAAAGCACGTTACCCATAAACAACTGTAGGCCGTGGTTTTGATCTGCTCTTTCTTGTTCTTTATCTATTGTTGGGAACTCAAACATTACCATGTTTTCTTCAGTAACATCGAATCCACCCTCTAATAGCATAGGAAATATAACAAAATGTGTTAGCAAGTCAGCTATAACCATTTGATAGTCTTTAGCAGATTCTTGTAGAGCTTTATTGATTGTACCTGCTGTGGCTCGGTTAGATGTACCTCCACGACCTAAATCTAGAGGGCTAAGGCGTAAGCCTGCTATAACTCTAGATTCAAAGTAATCTAAATAAGGAGATAGATCTAAAGACGATCCTTCTCTACTTATTAGCTTAATCTCATGTCTTTCACTAGTAACAACATACCCTTGAGCAGGTAAACCAGCCACGCTATTTAATACTTGATCGACCTCATTATCCCCACCCTCATATGCTATAGCTGGGCGGGTCTCTGTACCAACTTTATAGTGATACAAAGGAAAAGCCTCTTTTGAGGCTACAATAACTGCTACTTCTTCTAACTTTCTTAAAGCTCTAATATCATCTAATACAGGGAGAATATATGGCGTACCAAACGTAAATCCTGTCTTTTTATCTATAGTAATATGAACTACGTCTTCTACGTTATAATTCTTCTCAGCTAAAGATCCACCTACTTCAGACGCATCAAGACGTTGTCTCCATTTCTTTGGAGTTCCCCATTTATCTACAGAAACTTCCATAGAAGTTGGATCACCAACGAATATGCCCGCTATAGGATCTAACTCTTTGCCATATAATCTAATAGGTTTACCACTAGATCTATCCCTATCTCTTCTAAATACTAAAAAGGCGTTATGGTATGTTACTAAATTACTGACTACTTCTCTTAGCCATTGCTGTGTAGTTATACCAGTTACTACTGCTATTTCAAATAATCTTCTTTTAATATAAGCTACCATAGTCTCATCTGCTCCAGAGACTATGTATCCTTCCTTCATTATCTGTTCTCTGTGTTTTCTAACAGATTGATTAATATAGGGCTCAATATCTGCGGCCTTTCCTATCTCAGATAAGTCATAGATAGGTGGCATGAATCTACTACTATTTCTAGTAGATAGTGTAGCAGAACCCCCGGTATACTCATAACCGCGTACTCTGCCAAGGATCTTTGATCTAGTTTCTAGGACAGTTTGTATCTCTTTAGCTCTTACTTCAGAGATGACCGTCTTTATGTCAGATCCTTTAACTGGTGCGGAAAGTTGTGTAGTTTTACTCATTGAATACTGCGTTTATAGAGTTGGTCAAATTTTTAACCATTAGTTCAATATCTGCTGACTTATCTCTATTATCCTCACAGGAGGACGTAGATGTAGCGTCCTCATTATTTTGCTGAGGATTTATTCCATATATATGCTTTAGACGAGAACTTACGGAAGGTGTGGTCTTGTCAAAATATTTCTTTCTATTTTCTTCAGATATAGGAATTACTGGCTCTGCTTTATCTAATATAGATAAAATGGCAGGATTATCCAAATCTATATAGTCTACACCGCTACTAGCAGAGCTTTTACCTAGTTGACTGTTAGCGCAATTATTTGCCAGTAATATTTTATTAGATAGTAGTTCTAGTATTCTAGAACACCCAAATAAGAATCTACGGTCGGCTACTGTTGCCCAGTCAGCTCTAGATCCAAATCCATTAGAAAACTCACCGAGTATCGCAGATACTCTCTTTATAAGACTCTTTATCTTTTCAAATAAAGTTCTTACTGCATGAAGCAATGCCCATCCTAAGCTTAACATGCCTGAACAGGCGGTATAGTTGTCTATGTTTATTGTAAATGCTTCTGTTATTTTGACAGCCACCTTATCATAAAACACATTTAGTTTAGTTAATAAATCCATAAGAACATCTTGCATTTTATCTACAAGAGTTCTAGTAAACTTATCGAATACGACCGACATTGTGATTCCAAAGTCCATGGCTAGTAGTCTAAGCAATACTGCCATTGAATATAGTGTGTCCTGGCCCGCTGCTTTACCAAATATTTGAACTAAACAACATAAAGCTTTATCGTCAAGATAATAACTTAATGCATTTACTATATCGTCATATAAATCATTTGTATACTTGGCTGTACTATTTATTATACTAATAGTTATACCTAGTGGTCTAGAAGTTCCACCAGAGAACTTAGTATCCGCATCTTCTATGGTACCCGAGCTATCAAATATAGTTCTATATTTAGAAGAGAAGTGCGGAGCATTATTTAGTGTTGTTTTTAACAATTGGTTAGCTTGTGCTACCTGTAGGTATCCAAGCCAGTGATCTATAGTAAGATATCCATCTTTCAGCTGTAAGCCACCGTACCTAGCATAATACTTATTTACATAGTCAACAATAAGCTGACAGTCGTTCTTCTTATTAAATTGTGTAAACTCATCTAAATCTATATCAAATTGAGATAATATATCTCTTCTACTTTTTCTTGATTTAGATAACCTAGTGACTTCTGATTCTAAATTAGGAACACTTAATGATGCATTTTTGAATATAGCAATAATACTATCGTACTTAGCTCCAATCTCAAGAAGTATAGATATAGCTAATACTACTTTAGATATGTGTACAGTTTTTGAGCTAGCTTCTTCTGCAGATAATGCATAGAATTCAGTTACCCAAGGACTAATAGTAATAGCAGCGAGTAAGCTGCATGCTACGCCATTATCTTTAATCCATTCTATAAGAGGATTAAAAACACGCAATCCTCCGCTATTATTTGAAGAATATGTTTCTATTTGCTTTTTTACAGTGGCGGGTATACTTCCGGATAATATTTGAACAGATGTATCTTTTCTTGTATCTATTATATAATCTACACAAGACTGAAACATAGAATATGTAATAATTGTTCCATTCTTAGAGTCTTCTTCAGAAATACGAATTGCCGCTGCAGATTCTAGACCTGTATCTTCAATAGGGATCCATTGCGCTGGATCCATCTTAGATAGTGCATCTTTAACAATCCTACCCTTTAGGTAGGATTTTGCAACATTAGTGAACGCTTGATCTACTTCTGCAGATCTTTGATCAATAATAGGAGGTAACTCAGTAGATTGATTAGGAGATTCTACTTCATTAAGTATTCTCTTTCTTGAGAATTTAGGTTTACCGTTATATTCTAAAGACACTAGAATTTACCTCTTTTATATTGAGAAGGTGTGCTTCTAGCAGAACTTCCATTTATGTTCCTTCTAATACCGTTTATTTCTCTCTTAAACTTTGTATCAGATACAGACTTTAATACATAACCACTTCTAGCGGTTTGTTCTCTCTCTATTTGAGTAGCAGACTTTGTATTATTGACTGTGTCGCTAACTTCTATACCAACTGCTCCTCTAAGATATGGTGGTTGCTTAAGTTCACCTTCTTTCCAAAAGAATCCACCACAAGCCAAGTAAAACGCAGTTAGTGTATGATCCTGTCCTTGACTATATCTAGGTAGACCATACACCGAATAAGACTCTACTCTAAAGTTTCTCATTTGCTGTATAAGTCCCATTTGGGTATTATTTGCATTTACAGTAGTATCTTCAGACTTTGGTAAAGTAATATAACCATCGTCTAGTAATTTTTTAGTTTGTTCTATTAAATATGGCTTAGCAAATCTTTTAATTTCTTCACCAGTTATAGGATCAATGCATTTAATGTTTTGATTCATATGTATTGGTATAAGCTTTGATTCCATCATAGAACTAGGCTCGCTCAATGAATGCTTCTTTAGTAGTTCTGTTTGTACAGTTCCATATCCTGCATCTACAAAGATATACTTAAATTTCCAATGTCTGTTTAATCCTATTATAAGTTGAACAGAATCTGTCTGAGTATATTGACTTTCATCTACGACTATCTTACGAACCATGGTAAGTTTATTATGCTGCCATCGCATAATTACCATATGTGTACCAGCAGACTTATTCCAGTCTACTCCCATAATGTAATCTGCTGCATCACTATATTCTATAGCTCCCATATCATAATCAGATATGCATGCATTTATCTTACCTGCTTTAAATACACCATCTTCTAGTTCTGCAAAGTCAGCAAGATATTCGTGAGTAAATGTCACTTCATCATTAGTTCCTCTAAAGAACTTTTCTTGCTTTTCTGTCCACTCAGGTGATTCTGCAGATATAAACCAATATTCTTTAAATCCGGCGTCTTTCTCTGTACAATACTTATGGAATCTCTTGATCCATCCTCTAGGAGTAGATGCAGCAATTACTCTACACTCTCTGTGAGAAGCTAAGATAGCCATAACAGCATCTATATCTGAGTCTTCAATAGTATCTATCTCGTCAATAACTATTAAGTGTGCGTCTTGTCCACGGATCTTATCCGATCCGCTACTACTTGTAGCACCAGCAGAGAATCCTAATACTTTACTTCCGTTGTTAAATTCTATTCTCGAAGGTGTTTTAGTATATCTGGATACTGAATTTCTTAAGTTAGCACTTAAGTTAATAAACCTAGACATATCATCAAATAATTTAGTTACTTGTCGTTCGTATGGAGCTACAACAAGAACAGTATGATATTTGTGTGTCGTAATATGGTGTAATATCTCAATAATAAGAGATTCAGATTTTCCAATTCTTCGACCTGCTCTAAGTATTTTATACTGAGAAGAGCAAGATATCATTTCGTGTTGATACCATCTAGGCTTCCAGCCAAACTCGGCTTCCGCCCAAGCTATAGGATCCATTAATACTATAGCATCTAAATAGTCTTGATATGTATCAAAGTCGGTCGGCTCCACATACATTAAAGACGACTGGACGTGCTTAGTACATGACGGAGGGAAAGGCGTTGTGGTAATTTTTTGATCATATAGTTTTTGATAATATTTTTCACAACGAGTACACATGTCCTCGTCAAATCCTTTATATGGTTCAAAATTACGACTGTGATAGTCGTTCTCAGGTATATATCTACCCATCTTTGTGTATAGGTCCTTGTTTCCAAGATCCGCACTTAGTGCAGTGTAATCTTTGGTACTTAGTCTGTCTAGTATAACTAAATCCACGCTTTTGTAGTTTATCGTTACCACAAGCGTCACATGCTTCCTTAGAGATATTTATACCAACGTTAGGGTGAGGATTCATCCACGGACGCATAGTCATGTATACTTTCTCTAATAACACAACATCTTGCTTGTTGTATTTCTTCATCTTATCCCAGGACTTCTTATCGCCTTTCATACAACCAAGCCATAAGTCAAAGCCTCCTGTGCTCATCTTTCTTCCTAAATTAAGTATATCTCCAATATCATCTAATTTATTGCTATTTAGTCTAAAATATTTCTTAGATACTTTCTTAGTATCTATAGAGCGAAACGGACTAGTAGGTCCTAGTCCATTAACCAAAAATCTACCATTGGTATATTTAATATCAAATGAGTCGCCGTTATGTGCTACAATAATATCAGCTTCATCCATTAACTGCCATAGCTTTTTACATAGCTCTTTATCATTAGGTTTCAGCGGGTCGTAGTCTTTGAAATCATCTAATCCAAAAGTAATAGTTTTATCTGAATCTAACCACTTTGCTGTAAAGCAAAGCATATAGCTTTCTTTTTCAAACTGAATAACATTTTGTTCGTATTTACCCCATGTCCATCCAAGGTTAGGAGAAGTTTCTATATCTATTAGTAAAACTTTTAGTGAGTCTTTTGCTATTTTATTTGTCATTTGTTATCTGTGAAAGTATTGAGATTCATTGCCTATTACACTACTTATACCCAACTGACTGTCGTGAATAGCCATTAATGCTCTCTGTCTTTGTGTATACGCTGTGGCAGAGTCTAGTGGTCCTTGGCCTATATCTGCATTAGATTGTTTAGCAGCAGCAGTCATAGAGTAATTAGGAGTTAGCATGTTTTCAAATATCTGAGCAGTACCCATGGCTAAATAACTATACCCTACTCCCTTTAAGGCCCATTTAGTCGATTTTAGTGAATTTATTTTTTTACTAAGCTTTAGGTCTCTTCTTTCTGTTCTTATAGTATTTAAGATATGTGTTCTGGCTGCCGCATCTCCTGGTAGAAAAGGACCAATATTTTTAGATTGTATTTTATTTATAGAAGAAGCAGTATGTTTTCTTTTTAAAGCATCAATAGCACTAAGTCTGTTATTGACTGCAGAGACACCGACCACAGAAAGTCCTATATCTGTTAGTATAGATCCAAGACCAAATTGGAAGGTATTGTCAGAGTATCCACCAGTTGGTGACATAAAATTTTGCCAATTCTGTACCATTATCTGCCTCCGTTATTTCTATGTAGTGCTTGGACCAAACCTGCGGTAGAATAATTTAGTTTATGAATATTTGCTCTTTGATCCATAGATGTAATATTTCCTTCTGCTACACTGTTTCTAACATCAGACATGTGTAATCCTAGACCAATGCCGGCTGTAGCTCCAAGAGCTGCTACACCAAATCCAATTGCTGCTTCTCCTAAGAAAGATGACGATGCAGCTTGTACAGAACTATCTTGTACACCTATAGGTTTCAGTGCTGCTCTTTTATTTACTTTATTACGTAAGGCACTAGTAGCTCCTAATCCCATACCTATAACTCCTGCACTAGCCCAAGCAAGAGCATCTGGACCAGATAAAGACATTACACCTATAGCACTTCCTATAGTAAGTCCTCTAGCAGTAGCACCTAAGGATCTAGTAGAAGAATAGCTAGGAGCTAAGTGTTTTGCACTCTGATACATTTTTCTATCTATGACTGTACCTAAAATATCATCTATGGCGTTTCTAGGTGCTCCTAAGTCAGATTGAAACTGAGACATCTTAGCATTAACTGATTTAAGCTTTAGGTCAGTTCGCTTTAGTCTATTCAATCTATCTGATATAAAAGTTGCAGAATCAACTTTATTACCATTTAGCTCATATACATTACTTGTTCCCCTAGCCTCTGCTATCTCTTTTTTAAGTACTCTTCTATCTGCTTTAAGTTGGTTATATCTATTATAATTCTTTTCTGGTTTACTATTTAATATACCTTCTTGTAGTCTTCTTTTTCCACCTCTGAATCTAAAGTCATAAGTGTTAAGTCCTCTACTAATAAAGTCTCTACCAAATAAAGCTTGAGTACCAAAATACATACCGAGGAGACCAGTCATATTTTTCATGTGACTAGCTCCATCTCCAAACTCAGTTCTAAATCTAGAACCATATTGAGCCTGTAGGTTTTCTACTCCTATATTTGTTAATTGAGAAGCACCATATGCAGCGCCAAGATAACCAGAGCTTAGTGCTAGTCTTGTTCCTATAGATGAGGTACCAAATAGCGCGCTTATTCTTCTAGCATTGTTATAGCTGTACTTACTAGTAATACCTTTACCTATAGCAGATGAGACTGTTTTATCTGCACCAAATAATATTTTTCTAAGTAGTGACATTAGTATTTGCCCATTCTTCTAGATCTAATAGGATGATTACTTCCTATAATTCTTTTACTAGAAGGACCTATTCTAGTATTACGCGTAGCAAAATTATGAAGATTAAATGGTAGATTATCTACAGACTTAGACATAATATTTAATGAAGGTCCAGTCTTAGGAATTAGTACATCAATATGCGACATAAAGTATTTATAAAAGTTATTCATCTTTTACCTCAAAATCTGCATCAACTAATGTTTCAGATTTTATTCTTCTATTCTCTAGCTCTTTTCTACGAGCCATAGCAATCTTTTGAGCAGCTTCTCTACGCTCAGCAGACAACTGTGTAGGATCTGTAGAAGATTGTCCAGCTTTAAGCTGAGACTCTCTAGTAGCCACTAATGCATTTCTAATAGCAGATATGTTCTTTCCTGCAGACTCCATGACCTGCAGTACAGGATTAATAACATCTGCAAAGATCGGTTCTCCATGCATAGTACCACCGACCATTTTAGTACTTACTAATCTAGGATCATCGGATAGATGAACACTGCATCTCCATCTTATTAATTCTTGACCTGCTAGTTCATATAGCATGTCCATATCAAAAGAGTGAGCTGGGTCATCAATATCTTCAATGCCTAGTGCCTTTAGATGCTTGGTGACCCAAGTCACAATAATAGTTTGTTCCAATGGACAAGGTTGACCTACTGGTAATGCCGATCCGACTTTATCTAATACACACGCACTAAGAAACGGACATTTTTTGCCCGTACATTTCATAGACATCGATGCCACGAATCCTTTCGTATTCATGTCAACAAAGTTACGAAGAAGAGCTTTTTGCTCTTCTTTTAACTGCTTACCATCTTTTTGAGCAATATCTACTAAAGCATTAGAGATGGCTGTCTTGGTATGCCTTTGATCCCCACTCTTTAGAGATAATAGATCTAATGAACTCTTGTCCTCTTGAGGTGTGTTCAAATTGGAATATCCGTCTAAGCGCGGCTCTAGCGAAGGGGCAGTGTTGTCCATTCTTTGTTGAAAATCGTGTCCAGATATCATATTCGTATTGGTACTTTTGTGCTAGATAAGTCCTGCATTCTTCTGAGTTATCTATTATTATAATCATTAAGTCAACTGGAACTGTCATGATCTTCTTATTTTCTCTAACACATCAGGACGTAATCTACCTTCTAAAGATTTGAGTAGTTGTTCTTTATGATCCCTTGGTAGAGATCCATAGTATTCCTTTCTCCACTCATCTATTCTTTTTTGTAAAGCTACAGCATCCTCTTCAGTGTTATTGTTTAATACCATATCGAGCAGCTTACGCTGATCTATATGCAACTTATTTGCAAGCTCAATAATTGCCTTACAAATAGTATAGGCTGTTCCTGGACCCACTGCTAGCTTACCTACTATGTGTTTATTCAACACTATGTCAAGATTTTTCTCAAAATCAGATCTTAATAGTATATATCCACTATCTGACAAAACTTTGACTACATTATCAATGTCTATTCGAATGATGCTAGTATCTTTTTTATCTTTATAGATATAAACTAAAAGTTTATTTATTATCTTTTCTTCTAATGGTATCATGGTTATATAAAAAAACCAGCATATAGGATGAACCTATAGCTGGTTTATACTTTCACAGGTGCTAGTTATTAGCACATATCATCTTCATCTGTATGCTTGGCAGCTAGGGAGCGCATATGCTGCTCAAACTTCTCAGGTTCCTCTATAGCTAGTCTACCCATTTCAATTACTTTATCTAGCTCATGTAGGACGCGACTTTTCAGGTCTACAAGATTGTCCGCAGTAAAAAACCTTGATGGGCTCTTAGGTAGCAGAGTAGGACCATTGCCGCTTGGAATTTGATCTAATCCAGGAACCATTGCAAAAGACACTGTTATACCCCAGCGACGATTGCGCTGGTTACCTGACATGAAGTCAGTAACAGTCTTTAACTCTGGTCCACAATAGATTTCATTTAGGAAGTAACCTTCCGTATTCTTTAGATTCTCAGGAAGAGAATTCTTATCCTTTAAAGGAAACTGCTTTATGTTATTCTCGGTCATTAGTTTTATCAATCAAGATTGGTTCGTGTATGCGTTTATGACAAAAATCACATACATCGTCATTTAATACGATATTACTAGGAATTTCTCTTGAATTAGTTGTTTTGCAGTCTCTTTTATCGCAAACCCAAAATATTGCTCTTATTCGCTTATTTGCTTTTTTCATCGGAATCCTCCAGCCACGTGGCTATTGCTATCAGTGGAATAAAGAGATGCATGTGTGCTATTAACATATCACCTCTTTGCGCGGGCACTACAAATGTTTGAATTGTAATACCTATTAATTCTTTTGTCTTCTCTAAGAAGACACCGCCGCCCGAGTTACCAGGACATATTGGAGCAGAGCAGACGTAACCGTCTTTCTCTTTAAGGTTGTAGGCTATTAAGCCTTCGGTTGTCAACATCCCTATTCCTAGAGGAAAGCCAACTGCTAAAACCTTATCTCCAACAATAGGAGTTTCCGTGTTTAGCTTTACTGGTTCTACGAATTTATCATATTCTGCAAATAACAACGCAATATCTAAAGTATTATGTAATTTTGTAGATGTAACTTTAGCCGCGCCCGTTGAGACACTAGTACCATCATAGAACTCAACGTAAAAATTATTATAATTAATATTTTCTTCTGGAAAGAAATGCTTACATGTCAGTAATGTAAGTATGTACTTTCCTTCTTTTTCAATGCAGTCTATAACAACTGCTGTGCCCATTGATACGCGATTTTCTATCTCATAGATAGCCTTGACTACCTGGTTTGACTTAATCGATTGTGGGGCCGTACAGGACACTGTAGCTAGTAATAAACCTATAAACATTCTTGTTAACATACTTATAACCTCCTGTAGGAGGGACTGTTAACATGATAGTCAATAGTTACCCAAAAGGTTTGTTGCTTTAGTATTTATATAAGTTATAATAACTCCCAGGTTGATGGCGCGTGTATATCAAAATTTTGCTATATAAGGCTAAAAATTTCTAGAAAATATAAAAAATTTCATAGTGTCAATATTTTGATTATTAAACTTTAGTGTTTTAGTGTTTTAGTGCTTTAGTGGGTAACTATTTGATAATCTGGGGTCCTGAGCGCACGTTGCGTTTCATGCCCACCGGGTTGTTAGTCGTGGTCAAGTTGACTGCGCATTAGAAGGAAGCTCATGGAAGCAATCCTCGCCGTTGTTCTCGCTCTTCTGCAGATCGTCCTCGCCGTGGCCGCGTGCATCCTCGTGGTGCATGTGTGCTTCGGCGGTGTGCTGTCGTCCCTGTGGTCGATGGTGACTGGCGGTCTCACGTGGGTGAAGCGGTCGCTCAAGGCCCTGTTCCACGTGAAGGGCAATAAGCTGACCATCTACCTGCCGACCGTTGACGTCAAGGTGGGTGAGAAGGACTGACAGTAAGACCTGAGTAAGTCTATAAACTACTCAACCTACAAGGCCATAGCACGTTGCTATGGTTGGTATTGTACTAACCATTAATAGTACACATACGCTTATGGAGTAATACCATGAGTGAACTCGAAAGCCTGATGCGCGACATCAGGTGGCTTCAGACCAAGCGTCCCCTTGGTTGGAAGGCCAAGGTCAGGAAGCTGGTGCGTCGGTGTCACCGGCTTCTGCAAGTATGAACACCGAAGATCGCCTGTTGGAGGAGTTGAAGAAGCTCCTACAGCAGGAGGAACTCTTGAGGATCAAACTCTTCAAGACCAAGGGCATCACCTCTGTCGAGAGGGCGACTGTCCTTAAGCAGCTCAATGAGATTGAGTTGCAGAAGAAGGTCAAGGGACAGACCCTCTTCAGGATGGGTGTTAGTCAGATCAGGATCAGGTCGATCCTGTTCGGAGACTGACACTTGGCGCCAATAGCCCCGCGCGATACAAATAGGGCTAGCAGTGTATCAGCACTTTGTTGATATACCGTAATCTCCTGCATTGATGGGGATGGTGAAGTCCACGAACGGACATGTATGGTTACCATGGGAGGTTACCATTCAATTTAGATCCATGGACGAGGTGTATAGTCACCTCATGTCCCTCTTGAAAAAGAGGGATTGGAACAAAACATGCACCCATGTGGCCACGGTCTCATTACATATTCTACTGGATCTTAACGATCTCGTAGGTTATGTTGTGACTACCGATGGTCGTTGTGGGGTAAGCTCCACAAAAGAGGACTGTCAGATTGCTTATGCTCTCCTAAAGGAAAAGTATAAGCTCTGATAGTTGGCGCCAATAGCTAGGCGCGATATAAGTATAGCTAGCAGTGGTACATACACTTCGTGTGTATCACCGTAGCCTCCTGTCTGATGGAGGCCATAAGGTCCACGTACGGACGATAACATGACTCTCAAGGAGGAGTTATGTCGTTTGATTTCAAGTTTGATGTTCCGACTGACGCGGTTGACAGCTTGCTGGAGTTCCTGAAGGATACCCCCTTCAGGGACCTGGTAGTCTGCTCGGTCTCAAGACACTACAGCGTGATGGTGTATGTGGCGGATCAGCGTCCCCTCCTCAACCTCGCTTCTCACGACTGGTTCATTAGGAGCAATGATGGGGAGTGGACGATGGAGGTCCACCAGGAGCCGACGTGGGCTGGGGTCAAGGTGGTCAAGAAGATCGTGGGGTATAGCCCAATTGAGTGGGCTGCCTCCTACTGATTGAGGCCAGCAAGCTCATGTAATATGAGCATGACCTAAGCATGTCATAAAACTGCTCAAGCTACAAGGCTACCAGTGATGGTAGTGTGGTGCGAAATCCTAGGCCACAGCAATCTAAGTAGAGGTAATTAATATTTGAATGCGCGTGTGTTCAAATATTTGCTCTTTAAACGTATCGCAAGTGATGGAGATTCGCAAGTGATGTAACTTGCACTATCACATGTATTACACCTGATTGGAGGCTAGACATGGACGGTTACACTCGCAAGGAACGTTTGTTTGAGAATAACGTGAAGCAGATCACCTACTCAGACAATCTTCGTAAGAATATGTACGTGGTGCGTATGCACCATGACAAGATTGTGGTGATTGATTCTTGGGTAGAACACATCACTGATATTGAGGAGCATGTTATCAAGAGTGTGTACAAGCGCACCACTTATGTCATTTATCACAACCCTTACAGGGTTGTTAAGATAGATGGCAAGTTCATAACCACGAGTTACTTTGTACCTACTCGTTTGTTGCGTATTCTGGAGATTCGCAACTTTTATCCTTCGGATATTGCTATAGAATTTGTATTAGCTCCTAACTTGCTGGAGCTGATGGTAGATGATGACTATAATAGTCTCTGTATCCCATACTTGTATAAGTATGAGGAGTTGTGCCGTGGTAGACTAAAGAAGGGCCTGAAGCAGCTCTTTGGTGTGGCTGGTCCTTCTGCCCTTGAGCAACTCAAGCTCATACTGAGGGGTGCTGGTCATGTATACCACACACATGTGTCTCTCAAGGGACTAGTACCGTGGGATATTCAGTTGCATCTAGCTAGGAGGGTAGCTACGATCATCAGTGAAGAGTACCGTGTTTTGTTCACTAAGGTGAGCAAGAACATGCTACTGCGTATCGGTAGTGAGGACTACAATCGCAGCATAGTTGATACCTACGGTATGTACAAGAAGCTGTGGAAGTCTAAGTACAAGAGGAGGGTGCGCGCTATACTCTCTAGGGCTAAGACATGGAAACAACTACATGATGAGCTGTCAGACTTCCAGCGTAAGATGACGGTCAAGAATGTGGTTTACAAGATACCACATCATGAGTTCTTGTTCAAATATTTGAATAGTGTTGACTTTATGGGTCACACTATCCGTCCACCGAAGGATCTCTATGAGGTCTACAAGTGGGGACAAGAACAACAGCATTGCATAGCTATCTATGCAACAGAGCACGGTAATGACGTGTTGCTGTTTGGTGTATACAAGAATGAAGAACTTGTATACAACATCATGATTACTACTGTAAACTATAGGACCATGCAGTTCTATGGTAAGTTCAACAAAACACCACCAGAAGACTTGGAGATGGCATTTCGCCATGTCATGTCGTTGGTGGAAAAAAAGCCTGTTAAAGGAGGCTAGACATGGATCGTCAGCAGTTGTTGGATAGGCTCAATCTGATCGTGAACGACGATCAGAAGGTCGTACGCATTGTGGATGCGTTCGATCTGTACCTGAGGTGGCGGGGCTACTGCCCCAACCATCTGGTTGCTCTGCAGCCGAATGGTACGGATGAGTTCGGTGAGCTGCGTAGGCTCACCTGTCCGAAGTGCTGTGAGGGCAGCGAGAACGACATCCCGTTCTAACCAACACAGGTTACTAGGGTTATCCTGAGTCAAAAACCCTAGACCATTGGGTGTTGCCAACTACCCATTTCAAAATGTTGGCTGTTTGTGTTAGTTAGGATAATGCTATGGATAGCAACATCATGCAGAAGAAGACCAAGGCGATGGCCTTGGCGTTCGAGGTCAAGACTCATGAGGAGATCCTGGGGATCCCTCAGGACGACTCGGTTCGTTCGGCGTACGCTGAGCTGATCGAGAAGCTCGGTGGGTTCAAGGCATGGGCTAAGCTTATGCTTGGATCCGGGGGTCTGCTCAACCTTCGTAAGAAGGCTGAGAGGAGGATCATGCAGGGGCATCTGCGTGAGCAGAAGCTCCTTCGGGGTCCGGAGGGCTCGGTCAAGAAGTTGATCAAGCCCAAGGTTCTCAAGGGGCTCGTGGACAAGGAAGTCGAGCTGCTCGTCAATGGCCGTGAGGCCATCGATGTCACGGGTAGCGCCACTACCCACGGTGACCTGACTGTGGAGGTCCACAGGAAGGAACTCACCAGGAAGCGCCATGGTACCCTGGATGATGGGTACTACGACGGCCAAGGTGAGAGCCTGAGCTACAGCCTCTACAAGGGGTTGTACATCGGACGGTTCCAACACCGTTCGAAGTTCACCAAGCTGGAGGGCTGGCGTGACAATGCTCACGTCGGTCCCATCGCGAGGGGCGTGGATGGTCTCTACTTCTCTGGTCCCAGTATCTGGAACCAGCGTGGTGGTTTCCTTGCTCAGGACACGCCTGAGCACCAGGAGCTGCTGCGTAGGCTTCGTAAGGAGCCTGAGCGTCTCCAGTGGCTGCTTCAGGGTGCTCCGGGCAAGCCCAAGAAGTGGGCGTTCGGGTACTTCCTCCGTGCTGAGAACGGGAAGTCCATCTATTACTGGGCTTGGTTGTCGACCAAGTCCAGCCAGGAGCTGGATCGCAGGACCCTTGGTGTGAACAAGGCGCCCATCACTGGGCGTCTGCATCACCCCAGTGGTGAGTGGTTCTGTGACTTCGTCATGTGGACCAAGTCCAAGCAGGGCGAGCCCAGGACCGAGTTCTGGTTGTACCGTCGTATCTACCATGGGTTGGACATGGTGGATGGTGGTGCGAAGTTGGTGAAGACCAAGATGGTCCTCACCGACGAGTTCAAGGCTCTCATGGATCTCAGGCTCGAACAGGGGTGGACTCTCACCCATCCCTACCTCCCACGGAAGGTGCAGGAGTGAGAATAGGCGTGTGACCCAGTAAGGTCACGCGCCTGTAATGTAGCCACTATTCAAAATAGTGACTGTCCCAAGCCAGTGTAAATACAGAGGGAATACATATTCATAAGGATATGTTCTAAGGGTACAGATCTACGTTATTATAGTGAAGCAGTTACGTAGTTGTGTAGTCAAAAAAGATATGTACTTATTTAAGATATGTATTACGCTCTCACTAGGGTGAGAGCACTCAGGTGTGAGTAGTCAAAATAAAGCTTACAGTTATCTATCTATCTATCTAGATCAAGCGCGGGTTATTACATATCTTCTTAACTATTATGATACATGTCAATATTCTGATGTACATGTTATAAGGAGAGACTACTGTCTCTCCTATATATATATATATACATGTGTATATACATTGTCTCTCTATGTGTATAGAGAGAGAGAGAAGGAAGAAGGCGCGTGTATCTCCTTATATATATAGAGAGAGAAGAGAATGCTTACAGTACTAGATAAAGATATAGCCCGTGATAATCAAATATTTGATATATCCGCGCTATCTTGAAAGCTTTATTAAAAACATAATACATATTATCCTTTCTCTGTAGGAGAAAGGAAGTAATACATAAGTCAAGTATATACAGACAATTAAATATGTAGGTATATACATATACATAGTATCATATTTTTGACAAATATACTATATAATTCTATTACATTCATGTATAACTGGTAGCTTTCAGCTCCCAGTATTATATACATCTCCTCTTACAGAGAAGATTGGTAGCTTACAGTACTTCTCTTTGTCTATACTTATATATTATAGATATCTTGTTACTACAAAAGAGAATTGCGCGGGCTATGTCAAATAATTGATTTATTGTACATGATAGAGAATAACGTAAAGTTATTCTCATTATACATATATCCTTATATTTCAACATGTTACATAAAAATAAATATTTTGCTTTATATAAACAGGCTTAACCGTTCTTTATGGCTAACAAAGCGAGCACAGGTCTATCTCCGAGTGTACATGCACCTTGCAAAGATTGCAAGAAGTGTACCACAATTATGAAGGAGTGGTATGTTGTCAACGATGTTCTATGGACCATTGCTAACAAGGGTAAGATTGAAGGATACCTTTGTATAGGATGTATAGAAAAGAGAATTGGTAGGAAGCTGGATTACCTAGACTTCCAACCAATGATGATTAACGTCATCGATGGTAAGAACAAGTCTGAAAGACTTGTTAATAGGCTATCTCCACAGTCTGGTGAATTCGTAAGAAGAGCAGAAAGAATGAGGGATACCATCATCTATTTCAACACCCACTTCGTGTACTGATATGGACAAGGAAATACTCCATAAGGCTATCCAAGAAGCTATCCGTAATGATAAGATGATTATCACTACGGACAATGATTATTGGGTAGTAGGATACAGCAGAGTGCATGGTCCATTCGATAAGAAGAATGCCGTGCAGTTCTGTAAGAATCTGAATGACTACATTGCGCGCAACAATGTAGGTAAAACAGGACTCATGAAGTTCAGGGAAAACATCTATTTCGTAGTAGATGCAAATGGAGAAAAACAGACATAACCTTTGGGTATGACTATTTCCTTCCAGTTTGTTGTCGACTTCTGTCAAGTAATTGACAATGACGGTAATGCCCTGGAAGTAAACAGGGGTAGTGAAACGCACTACTCTGAAAAGAATGCAGAGGCGCAGGCTACCTATTACAGCCTACAACCAATTACCAAGGTAACACTTACCAAGTACGTGCGCACTTGGTTCCCTGAGTTCGAGGGATATGAGTGGGTACCTGAGTGGACCAAGAACTTCACCTGGATGGAGTGACTAATGAGGAAAGCAGTACGCTGTAAGGTAAAGAATCAAGATCTTGAGGTAATCTATACCTTCAATTCTTTTAGTGATGCTCTCAAAATGTTATCGACATATAGGAAGATGATATCTTTCTATAGTGTCAAACTGGTAAATCTCGATACGTACCACAGTACGTCCAAGAAAGTTGAGATTTACGAAGGAAAAGTACACGAAAAGTTACCAAGGAGGTAACAATGAGGATTTTCTTTTCAACGGCAGGTAATGTTCGAGATGATCTTATCTCCGCGTCTGTTCTCGATGGATTGTTCTGGCATTGCTTTAGGTATTGCACTGAGGTAGCTTGTGACACACTTCAAGATTTTGACATGTTAATCGAAGCATGTCAAAAGAGGTGGGAAAAGGAGATCGATACTAACCTTCATAAGGTTACGTTCAAGGGACAATTCCGACAAGACATTGTTGATATCTTCAACATGGGACTACCAGAAAGGGGATTCTGAGATGGATCAAAAAATCAAAGAATTGAGGTCTCGTATGTATCACGAAACCTCTGACTGGGAAAGGCAGTCATATTCCTCAAACGTCATTGTCAATGACAAAGGAAAGACCATTGCTATTGCAGCAGATCATAATACGCTGCAATATCTGGTGGATTGTGCATCACCATCAAAATTGATGATGCTTTTCCAGGGTATCCAAGAGTTGGATGCTGAGGTATCGCGTCTCAAAAGAGAAGTAAAACATCTGCTAGCAGAGCAAAGATCTGCAGCAGAACTTCTACGTGAGTATGTATCCAATGGACAGTTGGATCATGAAACATTGTTGACCTTGGCTTCGTGTTTGGAGACACAAGTCTGATGGAAATCAAGAAGAACGGTAACAAGTTCATGGTTGTTGACACAAACAACAACCTGTTGTACAGCTCTCACGATTACACGGATTGTGAGAACGCTATGTTCGAATTCTGTGATGTACTCGACAACAACAAGCAATTGGAGAACTACGAAGGTCCGTATGTAAGGTGCCGAGTAATGTATTTGTCTGGTGATGAAGCAAGGGCAAAAGCGTATGCTCAAGGCTTTTACTTCAAGGAGAGCACCAAGAGTCACGATGTCTACTGTCATCCAAAGTACCGTGTATTGCGGTACATCAACAAGGTGACCAAGAGATTCCACGAGAAGTACCTGCCATAAACAGGTCTAACCGGTCTGTATGAAGAGGATGATCATCATGCGTGGGGTTCCTGGTTCGGGTAAGTCCACCTGGATCAAGAATCATCTTCCGGATTACATTGTCCGTTGCTCTGCGGATGATTTCTTCACTGACCCGAAGACGGGTGAGTACAAGTTCGATCCCACCAAACTCGTGGAAGCACACGAGTATTGCCACAGGAAAGCTGAGAACCTGTGTAGGGCTCTCAATAGCCTGGTGATCGACAATACCAATATCAAGTTCTGGAACTACCAGAAGTATCTTGATATGGCAAAGTATTACGGATACACGGTGGAGATCGTTACTCTCATCGTGGATCCTCGTGTTGCATACCAAAGGAATATCCACGGCGTTCCTTTGGAGACCATCAGCCGTATGGCTACTGTGTTGGAGTTGGAAAACAATGATTCTGTCCGTTAGCATTGCATTCCTCGTTGGCATCTTGTATGCTACCATCTTCATCAGCCTTCACAACAAGAAGGTGAAGGAAGAACTATTCGATGCTTACAATATGGGCATCGAAGATGGTAAGGATGAAGACAAGAAAGATAGGCAAGCTGATCGTGATATGGCCTATCAAGAAGGTTACAACGCAGGAGTCAATGATCAAAAGAATGGTCTGATCGAAGAAGACAACACTGTTATCGACTACGAGCCTTGGCTTGATGAGTATAAGATACCATGAAAATCTTTCTTGACGACGTTCGTAATCCACCAGATTCGACATGGAAAGTATACAGAGAAGTCTGTGACGATCTGGTAAAGGATTTCTTCAATGCAGATGAAGTATCCTTGGATCACGATCTAGGAGAGAATAAGCCAACGGGCTATGATTTTCTCTGTATGATCGAAGCACTGATGCACCAGGAGCCTAGAAAGCTCCCTATTATCTATGTACACAGTGCTAACCCTGTAGGTGTATCGAGAATGCTACAGGCAATCAGTGCAATCAAGGAGATTTAGCCGATGGAAGTGACTCACAAACAATCAAAAGTCAACGAGCCAGTCGCTGTCTTCTTCACTTTGCTAGTGATGTTCGCATTGCTAGCATTGTGGTGGATTGCACTCCCATGAAGAAGTACGCCGGAATTGGTGCAAGATCTACACCAAACCACATCATTAAGTTGATGGAGGATCTTGGTTGTATCTTAGCCAAGAAAGGCGCACTTCTTCGTAGTGGAGGAGCTAATGGTGCCGATGTTGCATTCGAAAGAGGATGCAACAAAGGCAATGGTCAAAAAAAGATCTTTAGACCAAGTGATGATATATCTGTTGAATGTCAAAAGTTAGCAGAGAAGTATCATCCCAACTGGTCAGCGTGTTCTTGGTTTGCTAAGAAAGCACATTCCAGGAACTGTCAGATTGTTCTAGGTGAAAACCTAGATTCACCTGTAGATGCCATTATATGCTGGACTGAAAAAGGACAGGTAGTAGGTGGCACAGGCCAGGCAATAAGACTGGCAAAAGCATACAGTATCAAGATCTTGAATCTTGGTAATGATGCAGACTACAGGACACTTTCTGATTATGTCAAAGAGAACTGGAAACTATGCTGACTGAACTACAAGTGTCTAGGATTGTCAAGAATCTTCAGATATGTGGGTTCCAAGTTAGGAACAACAGTAATAGCTCTCACTACGTGGTTTACCCACCGAACAGTGAAAAGATTTTGACTATCCACGCAGGAAAGTCATCAAGACTTCGTAAGAAGTTAATCTCAGATCTTGTTCGTGTTGGTATTTCAAGAAAGGAAATAAACTCATGGAGAATTTGAGAGCAGCAAGACTCCACTGTAAACACTGTAACTACAGGATTACAGATGTAATCTCAAAGCCTATCCTATGTTGCACTTGCGACAAGGAGATGGCAGAGATTGGTGTGAGAGATATCAGTCTTGATGAATACGAGTATATGCTCGTGTCCAATGACTGGTTCACACACATGAGCGACGATCGTAGTGTCGTCGATAGAGGAATTATCCGCAATGATTTCTTGAAGAACATTGCGAACTTCCATGGTGAGAAATACCAAGATAGGTATTTTGTACACCATAGGAACGGAAGGTAACACCAAGACTAGGTTGCTTGACCAGTGTAAAAGATGTAACCACATCTCCCGAGAGTGACCTGAGACCGCGCGTGGACTCTTTCCTAGTCTATTTTTAACATGACCGAACTTTACAAGTGTGGACATCCCAAGACCGAAGAAAACACCTATTACAGCAAGTCAAGGAGTGGAGAACTTACGAGTCGAGCTTGTAAGACTTGTAAAAAGAGTCAAGGAAAAACCAAGAGCTACAAACCATCTAGTTCCATTTCATTCAATGAAATGAGAATCATGGAACTGAATGAGAAGTTGGAAAGGGCACCAGCTTTCCTAAAAGAAGAGATCAAACAACAGATCAAATCTTTGATGGAGAAATCATGAGAAAGTACATCTATCTCGTGATCGAAAAGCACCCAGATCAAGAGATAATGGGATGCTTTTCTACCAGGAAAGCTGCCGAAGAGTACGTCAGGAAGCTCGCCCTCTTGAAGAAATCAGAGTATGGTGAGCTATTGTGGCGCATATCTCAACAGGAACTGGAAGACTAAAAACAGGTCTAACCTTTTGGTTATGGCTAAGCTGATCATTCTGGCGGATGGTGCTCTCGTCCACCAACGAAATCAAATGCTAAAAGAGGAGCAATTGGGCAAAAAACTGGATTACACCACAATCCAGACTATGATCAAAAACAACCTAAATCTTAACGCAGATATTGAAACTTCTGCTCATTGGTTCATGGTTGGATCAGGTAATGCTCATACCTTCGTAAAGA
>JACCDY010774672.1_pt1 | contig 47772 bp, 43 predicted proteins | sample 7446391 | NCBI WGS metagenome assembly JACCDY01 (sample SAMN15323451, study PRJNA562643) | freshwater metagenome | isolation source: river surface water | place: USA:Blue River Watershed | collected 2017-08-18
ACATAGATGCCATTAGAGCTAAATCTATCTATATATGCAATAACAGGTATATTCAAAATATAACTGCAATTCAAACGTACGTTAAACCAACTGGGAATATATTCAGCAGGTTCTTTTCATATATATTCAAATGATTTATACACCCAGCTTTGATACACGAACCTCTCTGCTCATATCGTATGGCATCTGTACCATTACATGGCGCCTGTCTGATGGTTCGCCGTCTTCGTTCATAGCTTCATTTCTGAGGTTCTCGGCACTTGCATTAGGATCAGCCACCTGACGCCTGTCAAGGATCTCCTTGGGCATGTCATCAGTCTCCTGCTGAATAGCATCAAGATCCTTCCTAAAGTCTTCCATAAATACAACCAACTCCTTCAGATCTATCGTCTTATTCTCAAATAGGTTGGCCTGTAGTTCTCCCTTCCTGGCTAGCAGAGCATACCTCTTTGCTATAGCCTTGGATTGTTCTGACTTCTCACCATACCTGAAATACCTCTGGAATGCAGCCAGTGCTGTCGATCCTACACCAAGAACGGCAACCAACCACTTGACCTCAGGAACATTATCTCCAATCTGAACAACCGATGATATACCAGTAGCACTCGATATGAGAAGGAGAGGTACAGACATCGCGTTATTCCACTTCTGATATGAATAGTATAGCTTCCAGTATGCATTCCTCTTCTGTTTGCAGTCCTTGATCCAGATCCATAGCTGTTCGGTTATCGAATTTTTCCTGTCCTCCTCAATCTGAGATTCGAGCTCTTTGATTCTGGAATTCCAGAACTCGGCATTTGAGCGCATTATACTCTCATAACGCTTTATTATCTCCTCTGGTTGCTCTGACTGATTTCCAGTAGATACATTGCTTGGCACAGGAGTACCAGGCATTGAAGGAGAAGGAGGAGGTGAAAGTTGCTTGTTATCGCTTTGATCACCCTGTTGGCTCATTTATATTCATAAAGACCAGTTGTAATCAATATAAACATGGACTGGTTTTCCCTTAAAGATGTTACTAAGCTTGTAGATATCAGAAACAAACAACTCAAATATCAGTCAGAAGTAGATGCTATGCTAGCATCGAGACTCGATACATGCTCTAGAGACGTCGCAACCCTCCTCCTTGAAGAGCGCAAATACAACCAGAAGATGAACGCTCAATCATGGGACATGTCCTTCATTGGAAAGATGAAGTTCGCCCTATACTTAACTACAGACTGGGAGTCCAGATACAAGGCACTTGAAACCAACCTTAAGAACTCATCTGATTGCGATGCTATCAAGGGATTTATAAAAGCTTATTATTCAAGTATAAATTGACCTTTAAAGTATTCCTATCTTGAAATAAGAATCATGGATAATACAGGATACTATCTTCTCTATATTATGATGTTGCCCTATGTGGTTCAAATGTACTATTTCCTATATATCAGTGCAAGGGAGAGCTATATCCCCAAGGTTAAGAAGTTCTACGATAAGGCTAAGTTCTATACTGGCATTGGCTTTGGCATTGCAAAGGCTCTTAGTATCCTCTACTGGAGACGCTTCTTCCCACCAAAGGAGAATGTAAAGGTTCTGAGCAGGTCAAAGATCGAGGTTAGCTACGAGTTCAGGGATAATACATACAAGTTCAGGACCTCCCTCAAGAGAGGAGTGTCTGAGCCTATTCTGTTTCTTGATGAGAATGATAATGACGTATCTGAGGAGATTGGGCCATATCTAGGACCTGGAGAGGACTTCCACTCTATCAAATACACCCCTCATGACTTTGGATACACTAAAATCAAGGTTGTACGGGAAGGACATGACCCTGTTGTCTTCGATGAATACGCCGATATGGAACTCAACTAAACATTCATAATAAAACTATACAATAATATGGTATAGTTTTTGAACTATTAATTCTTCTTCATGAGTGACATTACAGTAATGATAACGACCAGAGAGACAGAGATGAGAGCAACTACAAACATAGAGAAATATACGTTCTCAAGGTTCTTAATGACCTCAGGCATGGGAGCGCGGTTCTCGCTAAGATTCTTGTAGAAGTTATAATTGTACCAGAATGAGAGGATGACAAGCACCATCATGGTAATCTGAGCAAGAGGAAGGATCAGAAGAGGTATCATTTATTTGCGATTCCAAATTTTGATATTTGAAATTTACTGAGCCCTCATGTATTCAATGATGTTATTAACTGTATAACAGTCTGCCTTGTTGTAACCGATTAGCTTCTCCATAGTATCCCAGTCATTGTTATTGTATGCATCCCTAGCCATACCCATCGAGGTCATACCATCCTTGCAATCAAGCCCGTCGTACATATCAGGGATCTCTGTATTCGAAAGGATGCTCGAAATCTCCTTCAGACCAAACCCGAGAGCTCCCTTGACTACAATAGGGTGATCCCCATCCTTCAGAACACGAGTGACATCACACCACATCGCCGAAGGAAGACACATACTGTACATAGCGATCTTGCGGGTAATTGTGGTATAGTCATAGTGTCCCCAGGTCCAGATCTTGAGATCCTTCTTCTCCATCATCATGATAAGCTCTGTAAGGATACCCTTCTCCCCATCCGAATCGAGAGCATCCGCCGTAAGGCACACATACCTATGAGGAGTAAGGATTCCAATCATATAGATAGTATCATCCACAGTCTCAATATCGAGAACCCACTCCTCCTTGTTATCCCCGACATTGCGAGTCCTCCAATTCATCACATTGTTCATGACAGGGATAGTCATGATACGATCATTCTCCCTGGAATCGAGCATCTTCTGAATGATGCGAGACTTGAAGCATCCAGGCTGGAGACCAAGATCCCTGATAGACTTCACATCCTCAAGCTTGAAGATATTCTTTGAAATCGCCACATTCCTCATACCAGGACCCACATTCCACATACGGGTGATCTCATCAATGTGCTCTGCATACTGCTCCTTCAGACTTCCGTAAGACATATTGAAGGTATTCTTCATATTAGGGAACATATACTCCTTCTTCTTATAGACAGCGTTGGGATCGTTTCCATACATATCGACCCAGTTGAGCCAGTCGATTGCGTTATTGAGAATCTGAATATAGGGCTTATCATGCGTATCAAAGTTGGCAGTAGCGGTCATCTGATGAGACTGGAACTTAGTACCCGATGAGAATGCATACTCCTTGCCCAGGATGAATGCCTGGGTATCGGTGTGATCATTCTGCATCTCATTGAGACAGAGGGCATAGATCAGAAGCTGAGACTTGTATCCAGCCATCTTGTAGTCGTTGATAATACCACCGCCAACCTTCAGTTCGATCTTGGAACCCTTGATATCGACAGCATAGTACTTGTCGTTATTAACAGGCGTATGAACACCGAGCTTATACATAGCCTTTCCCTTGACGATGAGATCGGGGCATCCATAGGTCTGGGTGGTATAGTTCCTGACAACACCGTGGATGATGATATCAACATCTCCCCTCTTCATGGCATTGAAGGTCTTGCTGTAGTTCTTGGTCGATTGGGCGAATGATACACTGTTTCCGAAGAACTCAAGACGATTCGAATACAGAGCACGAATTCGCTGGAGAGTGGTGGCCTCGAACTCATTTCCCTTATCCAGAATATTCTGGAGAGAAGAGGGAGGCTGAAGACGACGACGGAGCTTTCCAGACTTCTTCAGAGTAGAGAAACGGAGGTTCTTCCTCTCACGGGGGAAGAGGAAATCGCCAAGAGTCCTGGGATTCCTCTTGTAGAAGAGATCCAGGCAGGGATCCGAGCGATAGAAATTACCAAAGGAAGTAGCACCCTTCCAGTTGATGCACATATTAGAGGCCTTATTCTTACTAACGATTGCAATATTGCTGAACATTCTTATTAGTCAATATAAGAATCAAGGCATATATCATTTTTAAATTACAATTTGCAAGATCGGCCTATAACAGGGCTCTTTATTTTGAATTTCATCTCCTGAGTCCATGGTATATACTGAGTATGGAGAACAGGGTATTTATCGAGCTTGACCTTATTGGCATGTTTGCAGAAATCGTAGGGAGACTTTATGTGGGGGGTGACTGTCTTCTTGTTCTGTTTGAGGTAGGGGTACTCGACATCGAGGTTTCGTATGTATATCTCGTATTTCTTGTCAGAGTGATCTACCATCTTCTTCAGGGTATCCAACTTGTCATACCACTCGTCATTGAGACTTACTACATAGATACCCTCTACAGTGACGACTATATGGAACACGCCAATACCATGTACGATTGTATCTGCAATACTCTTGTAGTCGGTAACAGAAGGCCATGCGTACTTGGCATCAAACTCTAGATAGGTAGGGTAAGGATGTGTATGATATGTAGCCTTATCCTCGAATCCATCGATACCATCCTTGGATCCAGTAACTACCTTGCTCTCATCATAGATAAGCATCAGATGACCGTCATTTGTGGGATTTATGTGGAGTCTTCCGAAGAACTCCTTTCCGACCTTCTTCTTTCCCTTTGAATCCATGAAGAATACGTCCTTGCTGAGGGACTTGAGTATATCTCGTGTTCTTGGTTCTAGTACAATGGCGTGTTCGCATCCGGTCTTACTAGGTGTATCAGGCACTTTCTTTTCCCTTATCGAATAAGAGCTACTGGCTACATCCTCTGTCTCCTCTGTATAGTCAAAGGGGATGATCTTTCTAAGGAGCTTCTTGACCTTCTTATCTCCGTGTATCTTGTATGTTTTTGAATCTGGTTTTATTGTGAGAAATGCTATCTTTTCGTTGTTATTATATATGTCATATAACCTTCCTTCAGACCTTTCAATGATCTGTATATTCATTTATTTGGGGGTCTAAGAGATGTGAGAATTAGCATAAATGGATGCTCCCAGTCTCCAGGTATCTATTCTCACTAAAATATTGTCTCATTTTCTCAATCTAGATTTTTCTGATGTACTTGCTCTTCATAATATACAGACATCATCACTTGATATTCATATAATCCCACCCTCAACCACCAACGGACTCTTCAAGGTATGCGTTGGCTCTCCTCCCGATGGGTCTCAGCCCCAAGACTCTGAAAAATCAGAGGACAATAAGCCTCCTACAGATCCAAAGAGAAAGAGAGGTCTTCCTCCAAAGAAAAAGTACTCAAAGGTAGCAACCACCTACAAGTCAGGTGTTGAGAGCGAGGACGAGGAACGCCGTATCCACCGCAAGATAGAAATCGCCACAACCATCAACAACATATTCTCAGACTATGAAGTCTATTGCAGAAACCATCTCTCAGTCGATGAGATGCTTCAGTCAAAGGAAGAGCGATACAAGGCCATTCCATCCATAGGATTTGCAGTATATATCTCAACTCTCAAATCAATCACCAGTAACATCAAGACCCTCCGCAAGGACGACTTCAATGAGTGGGAGATCAAGATGCTAAACAGGCTCGAGTCGCCAAAGTACAGTGTGAAGAGGGATGATATTGATATGATCACTCAGGGTCAGAATATATACTATTCCAACACACTTGACAAGAATGCAAAGACCACGCGTGACCAGTTCATCCAGGCCATCAAGACCCCCCTCCTCTCCTATGTATCTGCTGAGAAGGTTATCGAGGACTTCTTCTCGTGTAATACCAATTTCATAGGTTGTCTTCATAGGAATCTCAAGACAACAAAGGGAACCCTTATCTACCAGCTCGAGTCATCCATCAGAGGAGTCAAACAGTGGAACGTCATAGAGGATTGGCAGGACTTTATCATGGACATATCCAGCCAGCTATCATCCTACATGGCATCCCTATTCAGGGATACATACTACACAAACTACAAGGATAACACATACAGGGAGAATTTCAACTCAATCCCCGAGCTTAACATACTCTTTGAGAACATCAAATTCACCCTTAACTACCGCCTTCTTGACCATACGATGAGAGAGATCATAGGAAGGACTCGTGTAACTCCCGAGATTGATAGCAATAAGTTTGACACATACAGCAAGGAAAAGTTCATAACTCCTATTGGAGATATGCAGACAGACATTAAGACACTTGTACTCCACCAGATGTTTGATGAGATCCCAGACAACACTACAATCATGTAATTTCCAATATGTTATTGGAAACGAAATTAGAACCACATTCCTACGGATGAGATCCATATCAGGTCCCTTGTTGCGTATTCAGAGAGGGTTATTGACCCTGATGCTATATTACCTGTTATGGTTAGAGGAGCCTTTGGTGCTGTTATGCTTACAACGACAAGGGTCTTCCTCTGACCGTTGAAGATACCATCTGATATAGTCACAGTAGCTCCTGATGACTCAGAGATAGTCTGGACAATGGTTGATGGAACCCATGATGAACCATTCCATACCATTGTATCTCCTATGTTGGTTCCATTGGATAGATTTCCTATAGGACCTATGACTCGTCCTCCAGAATGACTCCATCCCTGAATGAAAGGATGAACTACAGGGAAGTCTGCAATTCTATAACAGACTATATTGGCGGAGTCCTTCATTGCCGATGTATAATCAGGTCTTAGAGTGTTCGTAGTGTTTCCACTGTACCATACTGCGACGGATTTAATGGTTCCCGTTCCAGAAACCATCTCGCATCCGATGATGCCTCTGCTTCCAACAGTTCCATTTTGGAATCCTAATATCTCCGTGTTATTCTCAACTACAAGACCTACAATTCCATCCATACACACTCCATATCCTATGAACCTTGCAAAGTTATCGCTTATGGTGAAGCTATTGTTCGATACAATGAGCGAGAGGGATGCGCCGGACAGATCTATGTTGTTGGTAATGACATATTCGACCTGATCCTTTCCAGTATTGTTATTGGACATGAATGCAATAACTCCTGTATAATCCGAAGCATTTCCGCTAAGAGTCATACACGTTGTATGATTATATCCATACATAGATCCTGCAAATACGCAGTTGCTTATGATTGTGTAGTCTTGGGATCTTGCAAGGTTGATATATGCATGAGTGTCCAGAACGGGAGCTCCTATATGCTCAAATGAGCAGTTGGTTATCTGGATCTGTCTATTCGAGGAGAGGATGCCATACTCTTCCGTCTTGAATATGACGTTATCAACGTAGTTTGAGGTTGCTGATATAGAGTCAAAGTAGATACAGTACTCATTTGTGGATGTGGGAGACTCTACTGTGATTCCCTGAATCAGGACATTGTCACCGGTGATGAATATAGTGATCGTATCGGTACCTGATGCATAATAGATCCGTGTAGATGGTGATGATGCAGTGAGCTTTATGGATTTCGTTATACGGAAACGAGACGTAAGGCCTATGTCTGAGGTCATATTGATAATATCCCCATTAACAGAGCTTTCCATTGCACTAAGAAGTTCGGATTCACTGGAAACGTTATAGATTGTACCACTGTATGAAGGTATTAATCTCAATGATGCAGATGGCTTTTCTGAGGTCTTTGTGTATACATATCCTTCTCCATGTTGGGTGTCTATGTAGGAATCGCCAATTCTGAATGAATTTATAGGATCAGGAAGGCCTATTCCAGCAATCATGGATGCACCTGTAGCACCTGTAGCGCCTGTATCTCCATTGATTCCAGAGTCTCCTTGAGGACCAGTAGGGCCTATAGGACCGGTAGGACCAGTCTCTCCTTGGATTCCTTGTTCTCCCTGGGAGCCCATTTCTCCTTGGATACCTTGGTCACCCTGAGGTCCCTGTTCTCCCTGAGGTCCTGTAGGTCCTGTTTCACCTTGGATACCTTGTTCTCCCTTGTCACCTTGAGGACCTTGGGGTCCTTGAGGACCTTGATCTCCGGTGGGACCTATTTCTCCTGGTTCTCCTTGATCTCCCTTGATTCCTTGATCACCTTGAGGGCCCGTAGGTCCTGTAGGACCAGTCTCACCTTGGATTCCTTGTTCTCCTTGGGGGCCAGTAGGGCCGGTTTCCCCTTGGTCTCCCTTTTCTCCTTGAATACCTTGAGGTCCTTGTTCTCCTGTAGGGCCTATATCTCCTTGAGGTCCCTGATCACCCTGATCACCCTTGTCTCCTTTATCGCCCTTGATACCCTGCTCACCCTGAGGGCCAGTAGGACCAGTCTCTCCTTGGATTCCTTGCTCTCCTTGAGGTCCTTGTTCTCCTGTGGGTCCCATAAGACCTATCTCTCCTTGGGGACCAGTAGGACCTATTTCTCCCTGATCTCCTTTGTCTCCCTTATCTCCTTGAGGGCCTTGAGGTCCTGTAGAACCAGTCTCTCCCTGAATACCTTGAGGTCCTTGTTCTCCTGTAGGTCCTATATCTCCCTGTATTCCTTGTTCTCCCTGAGGACCTGTAGGGCCTGTCTCTCCTTGGATTCCCTGGTCTCCCTTATCTCCCTTTTCACCTGTAGGTCCCATTTCTCCAGTAGGGCCAGTTTCTCCTTGAATACCCTGCTCACCTTGAGGGCCGGTGGGTCCAGTCTCTCCTATAGGACCAACTTCACCTTGAGGGCCTGTGGGTCCAGTTTCTCCTTGGATTCCTTGTTCTCCTTGAGGGCCGGTGGGTCCAGTCTCTCCTTGGATTCCCTGATCGCCTTGAATACCCTGGTCACCCTTATCACCCTTATCACCCTTATCACCTGTTGGACCAGTAGGACCTGTCTCTCCTGCATCTCCCTTGTCTCCTGTATCTCCTTGAGGACCAGTAGGACCGGTGGGTCCCATTTCACCCTGCATTCCTTGTTCTCCCTGGGGTCCCATTTCACCTTGAAGTCCCTGTTCTCCTTGGGGTCCTTGATCACCTTGATCACCTTTTTCACCTTGAATTCCTTGTTCTCCCTGAGGACCGGTTTCACCTCTTTCTCCAGTGGGTCCGATATTACCCTGCGGACCTGTAGGTCCTGTATCACCTCTATCGCCCGTATCTCCCTTCTCTCCACGAGGTCCTGTAGGTCCGGTCTCTCCTATTTCTCCTTGGATTCCTTGTTCTCCTTGAGGTCCTGTAGGTCCTATTTCTCCTTGGATTCCTTGAATACCCTGTTCTCCTTGGATACCTTGTTCTCCCTGTTCTCCCGTAGGACCAGTAGGACCGGTAGGGCCAGTAGATCCCGTAGGACCGGTGGGACCTGTCTCTCCTTGGATACCTTGTTCTCCTTGAGGACCAGTAGGTCCTATTTCTCCTTGATCACCCTGAGGACCAGTAGGGCCGGTAGGGCCAGTCTCTCCCTGAATTCCTTGTTCTCCTTGAGAACCAGTAGGACCAGTAGGACCAGTCTCTCCTAGATCTCCTTGAGGACCCATTGGACCAACATCTCCTTGGTCTCCCTTATCTCCCTGAGGACCAGTGGGACCAGTTTCACCTATTTCTCCTCTATCGCCCTGGATACCTTGTTCTCCCTGAGGGCCTGTGGGTCCGATATCTCCTCTCTCGCCAGTGGGACCCATCTCTCCCTGGATACCCTGTTCTCCCTGAGGACCCTGATCACCTTGATCTCCTTTCTCACCTTGAGGACCCTGAGGTCCTTGTTCTCCTTGAGGTCCTTGTTCTCCTTGAAGACCAATATCACCCTGAGGACCTATTTCACCTTGAGGACCTGTGGGTCCCTGAATACCAGTTGATCCTCTAGGACCTGTAAAACCAGTAGGACCTTGAATACCATGAATACCTTGAGATCCTGGAGGACCTCTTATTCCAGTAGGTCCTGTGAATCCTTGAATTCCTTGAATTCCCTGAGGTCCTGTGAATCCTCGTTCTCCTTGAGGGCCAACAGGGCCGGTAGAACCGGTACTTGAAGCAAATCCGGGTGTTCCTCTTTCACCGGTGGGACCCCTTGTTCCAGTGGGTCCAGTTGCTCCTGTATTAGAAGCAATTCCAGGCGTTCCTCGTTCTCCTGTAGGTCCTTGAATTCCTTGAGTTCCCTGAGGACCTGTGGCACCTGTTCTAGATGCAAATCCGGGAATACCTTGAGGACCAGTAGGGCCTCTTACTCCAGTAGGACCTGTATATCCTGTGTGTCCTCTCTCTCCTCTGTCTCCAGTAGGTCCTTGACGCCCATGAGGACCCTCAGGACCGCGTAATCCAATAAGACCTTGTTCTCCTTGAGGACCTGTGAATCCCAGTCTTCCTCTCTCTCCAGTATGACCTCTAGGACCCGTGTTTCCTCTAGGACCTGTAAATCCTCTAATTCCAGTAGGACCTCGCCTTCCTATCTCTCCAGTATGTCCTCTAACCCCCTGGATTCCTTGAATACCCTGAATTCCTTGGAATCCTCTCTCTCCTCTCTCTCCTGTAGGTCCATGTACTCCCTGGATTCCTTGAATACCCTGGATACCCTGAAATCCTCTCTCACCTCTTGAACCAGTAGGGCCTCTAGGACCTGTAGAACCTATCTCTCCTTCTTCTCCTTGAGGTCCTGTGAATCCTCTATCTCCTTTATCACCACGAGGTCCTGTAGGGCCGGTATAGCCAGTATATCCAGTAGGTCCTCTAATTCCTTGAATACCTTGAGGTCCGGTATATCCAGTATATCCAGTATGTCCTATCAATCCGATAAGTCCTCTCTCTCCAGCAGGTCCTCTAACACCAGTAGGACCCTGAATTCCTTGAGAACCCGTATGTCCTCGTTCTCCTCGTTCTCCTGTGGGACCTCTAAATCCAGTAGGGCCATGCGTTCCTTGAATACCGGTAGGCCCCTGAATTCCTCTTTCTCCTGTAAATCCTCTAATACCGGTAGGCCCCTGAATTCCTTGAGCACCTGTATTTCCTCTTTCGCCTCTTTCTCCTATGGGCCCCCTGATACCTATAGGGCCCTGGATTCCTTGGATGCCTGTAGGACCTATAGGACCTCTTTCTCCTGTAAATCCTCTTGTTCCAGTAGGTCCCTGAATTCCTTGAATACCAGTGTGTCCTCTATCTCCTCTATCTCCTGTGTGTCCTCTGATACCTATGGGACCCTGGATTCCCTGAATACCTGTAGGACCAAGAGGACCACGTTCTCCAGTAGGACCTCTAACACCGGTAGGTCCCTGAATTCCTTGAATACCAGTGTGTCCTCTATCTCCTCTTTCTCCTGTTATTCCGCGTTCTCCTGTGAATCCTCTAGGACCTGTAGATCCTTGGATACCAGTAGATCCTCTTTCTCCTGTAAATCCTTTCTCTCCAGTAGAACCTCTAGGGCCTGTGAATCCCTGAGGGCCCCTAGGTCCTGTAAATCCAGTGAATCCTCGTTCTCCTGTAAAACCACGGGGTCCGGTAGGTCCAGTATATCCAGTATATCCAGTAGTTCCTCTAAGTCCTTGAGTACCTTGTTCTCCTCTTGGACCTGTATCTCCTTGTGTTCCTCTAGGACCCGTTATTCCAGTGAATCCACGTTCTCCTGTAAAACCACGAGGTCCGGTGGGTCCTATAGATCCAGTTGAACCAGTAAATCCTTGGATACCTCGTTCTCCAGTGAAACCTCTTGCTCCTGTAGATCCGACTATTCCTTGCAATCCACGAGGACCTGTCGGGCCGATAATTCCTTTTTCTCCAGTAAAACCTCTGAGTCCAGTCGGCCCTAAAGGTCCTGTCGAACCAGTAGATCCTCTAACACCCTGAGGGCCTGTCGAACCAGTATATCCTGTAGTTCCTTGGATACCTTGAGATCCCGTTGAGCCTCGAGGACCTGTGAATCCTTGGATACCCCGAGGTCCTATAGGACCTATAGGACCCGTGTGACCTGTAAAACCACGAAGTCCTTGAGATCCAGTCATTCCTCTTAAACCGGTGGGGCCGGTGGGTCCTGTAGGACCTTGTATTCCTTGTGGCCCCTGTATTCCTCTAGGGCCTGTAATACTGACTGACATTTTATTTTAGGCTTGAATCGTATATTATTACCGATATATGAGTAATAATATGGGGGTTTATATGTTTTAACGAATTCTGGCTACGAGGCAACCTGAGAATGTGATGTACTGAGGACCATTGAGAAGGTAGTTATGGTTGAGGTAGGGACGGACGGTGGTGCCAGTCTTGAGACGGAGAGTTTGGGACCATGAACCAACGTTGAGGTTGGTGATGTTGGTATTTGTGTTGTCGAAATCAATAATCTCAGTGGAGTACTTGGTATTGGGATTGGCAGCGTCAATGATCTCAATCTCAACAAGAACACGACCTACAACACCATTGGCAGGAAGCTTTCCACATGTAACGGAAAGATTGTAGACGCCATCAATAGGGGCAATGAAGAGGAGATCCTGATTATCAACAAGCTTATTAACCATAGGGATCTCTGTGTACTGATGATAGACAAAGGGTGCAAGAAGTCCATCAGTGTCATGACCACCAAGACTCCAATCCTGAGTAGGGTTTGACATTACATAGACACCGCCCTCGTATCTTCCTCTAACACAGAAGGAAGCAACAGGCTGGGCAGGACCAGTGGCTCCAGTAGGACCACGGACTCCCTGAATGCCAGCAACATCAGACCATGTCATAGCATTCTTAGAAGGATTATAAGTAAGAGCCTGTGTGTCATTGTCATCAGGCTTGGTAATAACCTTAATTCCAGCTACCCTTGAGTTATCAACGGGCATAATAGGATATAGTCTAAGACTCATTTTATTATATCCAAAAATCGTATATTTGGATAATTATAGAACTAAAACATCATCAAATTGGCCTTCCTCCGCCTGATGGCATACCAGCAATACCAGCTTGTCCTTCATATTCTCCTGAAGAGCATCAATCACCTTGTTAAAGTTATTGTAATCAAGACTCGAAATACACTCATCCAGAAGTAGCATAGGGCTATTGAACAGACTATTCAATGCCAGAACAATCGCCAGATTCACCCTATCCCTCTCTCCTCCACTTAGGGACATCAGATCCATATCTACTCCCTTATAGAATACCTGTAGATTGATCTGTGGCTTGCTCTCCTTCTTATCCTTGGTAGGCTTGAAGGTCTCCAGAGACACTACAATAGGTTCCTCAGTAAAGAACAGGTTGAGATTCTCCTGGATTTTTACATTGAGCTCTCCGAGTGTCTTTTCCAGATACAGACTCTCTGCAATGCTGATCTTCTCCTTCAGTACATAGATACTCTCAAGTAGCTCCTCCCACTTCTTTACCTCCTTCTCATACAGATCCTTGTCCTTGATGAGACGATCGTACTCCGACCTGTCCTCTAAATTCCTCTCATATACATCTATCTTCTGGAGTACAGACTCGATCTTTGAAAGATCAGCCCTCTCTTTCGCAAGGGTCTCATTGATACTCTGAGGATCCTCCCCCTCTTCCAGAGAGATCGAGTCAATCCTCTTTGTTACATCTTCAAGTGTATCATTCAATTCCCCTTCCTTCTTCTTGAGATCGATAACAGTCCTTCTATTTCTATTGGACTCATTGGTTATCTCTGTAAGCTCAGCAATCCTGTCCTGTTTGGCATTAATCACATAAAGGATATCAGCCTCCTTCACATTGTACTCTTCCATAATCTTCATACATGTACCCCTCCTCTCCTCTACCTTCTTGTTCTTTTCGAGTGCGTTCTTGATGCTAGCTTCGATGATTCCAAGTTGAGACTCGAGCTTCCTATTCCTTGCCATGTACTCTACATAATCCTGGAGTCCTGCACGTGCATCATCTAGGGTGTATATCTCATCGTATGTGGCATGAACCTCTTCAATGATTTGATTGTACCTTGTCCTGTTGGACTCTACGCTCTCTGCCTTGCTGAGCTTCTTTCGAAGATCCGATACAGACACTGATGATAGCTTCATCATCTTATACAGAATATTGCCATCGAACGACAGGGACTCCTTACAGCATGGACACACCAGTGTCTTCTTACACAGCTCTGCATTCTGAATATCCCTCCTCAGACCCTCTAAATCAACAGGAGGGTCGAGCACCTCAAGTCCTTCCTTCGCATTGTAGTATCTATCAAGGTCATGAATCATCTGGTTATAAGAGTCGATGGCATCCTGAGTCTCTTCTTCAGATCCATCATTCCACATCTCCTCCTTAATCTTATCTCTTTTGGATTCAAGGTCTGAAATATCCTCGATCGTTCCACTACTCAGAAGGAGATCCCTTGCTTGCTGAAGTCTCTTGATGTCCTTGGTAAGAGCGGTGATATCAACTGTATAATCTACTTCGGATACAATAGTATCACTGATAGTCTTCCTGATACTACCTAGTTCATTCTCAATAGTCTCCTTCCTCATACACAGACGAGTACGCTCCTCCTTCCTAGATCTGTTCTTATCTTGGATCTCCAGAGCCCTCTTCATCTGAGTCTCAAGCTCATATACACGAGTGGTCTTGTTCTTCTTGAGACGCTCATATTTAGCCTTGATCTCAGGCCTCTCTTCCTTTGTCGATTTGATTGGGAATACAGGCTTCTCGGGCTCCTTCTTTGAAGACAAGATCTGAGATACCATATCCAACTTAGATCTGAAACTTAGGAGTTTTGTGTTTCTCTCCTTGATTATATCCTTGATTTTGTTCTTCTTGTCGGAGAGATCCAGGTGATTAAACACAAAGTCCTCAAAGAATGCGAGTTTCTCGGTGGGAGACATGTACAAGAAGGTGTTGAGGTTTCCCTGCATGATGTAACTACTCTGGTTGAAATACCCTCCAAATGTCTTATTGATAATGACCTGTGCCTCATCGTCCTCGAGGATCGTACCGTCAGGATACTTGACTGTAAGGCGATTGGGCCTCTTAGTACGAGTGATTTCGATACCGTCGATCTCAACAGACACGGAGCATTTTGTGGTTCCGAATGAGTTGATATTCTTACCCTCTCCTGTAATCGCATATGATATAGCGTTAAGGAGAGTACTCTTTCCCTTTCCAGAGGGACCTGACAATAGAAGGACACCGGTGTTAGGGGTGCTAATATCTCGAGAATTATAACATCTGAAATTAGTGAGACTAATCTTCATCTTTGATAGTGATCTTAACTTATATGTAACTTCTCATTTTTAAACCGTGGGTCTAAAGAACTCAAAAAAGTCAAATAAATGGCTGATATTGAGATTTCTGTTAAAAATAACAGAGTGACTGTTACCGCGGATAATTTCAGCAGATATGCACCTTATTTCAAGCACATTATTGGACTGAGAAAGCTTCCCAGAGACAGGGGAATGAGTGCAGAGGCCTCCTTCGAGAAGGTCGTCCGTTCTGTTGTAGAGAAGATCATAAAGGAGACTTCCCTCACCAAGATATCTCCAAAGGAGAGGAAGAGCCAGTCCAAGTACAGGAGAGCTGTATCCGATGCTGAAGACTCGGCTGAATCATCTGAGGAGGAGTCTGAAGAGGAATCAGTAAAGAATTCCGAGGCCGAGTCGGAATCTGAGTCTGAAATTAATAACTCGTCAGACGAAAGCGACTCTGATTCGCATGCGGACGACGAGTCTGATTCATCATCTCATAGCCCTGAGCCTCCCAAGAAGGAGGTTAAGAAGGTTATGGAGGAGCCTAAGAAGGAGGTTAAGAAGGTTATGGAGGAGCCTAAGAAGGAGATCAAGAAGGTTGTCGAGGAGCCTAAGAAGGAGGTTAAGAAGGTTGTTGAGGAGCCCAAGAAGGAGATCAAGAAGGTTGTCGAGGAGCCCAAGAAAGAGATCAAGAAGGTTATCGAGGAGCCCAAGAAGGAGATCAAGAAGGTTGTCGAGGAGCCTAAGAAGGACTCCAGAAAGGATGACTCACGTACATCTTCAAAGCACTCTAATGACAGTAGGGACAAGAGACACGGTCACAAGAAGCATAGGAAGTATGATACATCTTCCTCGTCTTCTTCGTCATCCTCCTCGTCCTCCTCTTCCTCGTCATCATCAGATGAGTCTGTGTATAAGTTCAAGAAGTACAGGGGAAATTCGAAGAAGAACTATCGTTTCAGTGATAGCAGTACCGAGTCAAGCTCTGATTCGGATGATTTCCCATCTCCCAAGACTCCCAAGAAGGTAGATAAGTATAATGAGTTTATCAGACGCCTTGAGGAGATAGAAAAGAGGCTAAAGAAGCCCAGCAGACGATAAATAAAGATTTCCTTTGGATAGAAGAAAGGAAATGGCCGAGCTTTCATACATATTTCTCTATATCCTCACACAGTCAAAGGTATATCACTGGCAGACTAAGATCTACAACAAGCACGTAGCATCTGGAGCCTATTATGATGCTATCAGTCCCCTCATTGATCAGTTCATTGAGACATACCAGGGCAAGTATGGACGCATCATGTACACCCCTGTAAATATAACTATGCAGAACATAACAGACAAGGAGTTCATAAATATCCTCAATGAGTTCAAGCAGTTCCTTATTGTCGATATACCCAATATCGTTGATAAGAAGGATGCTGATCTCATCACCATAAGGGACGAGATCCTTGCTCAGACAAATCAGACCATTTTCCTTCTCAACCTTCAATAAATGAGTTTCTCTACATACGCTACCGAGTCTCAGTATATCAATCCTCTGGCTCTTAAGATCAACCCTCCCAGCCCCCCTCTTGTCAAGAAAGAGCAGCCTCCCAGGATGCCTGCTTATATCGACCCCCTCCTTGCCGACTTCCTTGAGGCTCAGCTTAACCCTATGATTGAGAAGTTCGAGGAGGAGAAGCGCAGGATCCACCTTCGCAGAACTACTGGGTACTACCTAGCCTATTTCATAATGATCGTTATAGGCTTTGCCTACATCTACTATTTTGCTCGTGTTTTCAACTCCAAGTTTTAAAAAATGAGAATCTAATAGTCTTGTATATTCAAAGTAGATAATGAGCAGTTATAATATGTACTCTACGAATATACCGTTTGTGAGCGCGGTGGAATGGGACAATATTAGCGACAAGGAGAGAAGGGTGTTTAATGTGATCTCTGATATGGCCGATAATAGCGACCACCAGATTCATCATCTTGGAGCGTGTATCTGCTTTCAAGGGGAAAATCTATTCTGGTTACAACCAGAATAGAACCAAGATGTTCAGCTGGAGATCCTTCAGCATTCACGCAGAGGTTCATGCGATTCATCAGTACCTCAAGGTCAAGTCTCCTACACGACGTCCAAGGATATACTCGGATACTCTTCCTTCAAAGGCTGTTCTATATGTAGCTCGTCCGCTGAAGGGTACCTTTCCATTTGGAAGGAGCAAGCCATGCGATCAGTGTATGAAGACCATCCAGATGACAGGTGTAAGGACCATCAAATACACAGACATAATAGACGACAAGCTCGTCGTATGTACAGTCAAACTATAGATATTTCCAATACAAAAAGTATATTGGAAATTATAGTACGCTTATTATGTAGAATAGCATTTGATCGTCTATTGAGAAGCACAGTATCTTGGGACTGTCTCCTTGTTTGATTATGGGAGAGTTACTCCTGCATACATAGATTCCCTCTGATCTTGTTATACGGAGTGCATCCTCGTATGAGGGTACAAGGTCGAGCTTTACGATCTTTCCTCCCTCTACCGCTTGATTTCTGAGTATGATTGTATCCGCCGGGTTGGATATCCTCTCAACAATAGTAAGAGTGGTAGTAACGCCCTTGTTCATATTTATGAGAGATTCACTGTTTCCAAATATGATGGTAGTCTGACTCTTTTCAAAGTCATAAACATCAATATAGAATCCTTCGCATGTTGTCCTATCCTTGTATGCTCGTAGTAGGTTTGAGCTTCTCATATTGAAGAGACGTGCAAAATAGACCAGTCTTATAAGTATCTCTTGATTGTTGATTATGAGCTTATCCTTCTTGTACAGTTTAGTGTTACGGTCCATGTAGATATCTGGAGTGATATTGTCGTAGCTAAACTTGGGATCAACGAGTATTTTGGATTTGACGAATGCGTATATATCATCCCTTGTTAGTACTGGTCTCTTTATAGAGTCCCAGTATCTGCTCAGATCCCTCAGGAACAGATTCTTCAGTATATTCGCAAAGCGTCTGTTTCGTATATACATGTTCATGATGCTTGCCTCAATATCGGAGAACGGGTTTTCATACCTTGTAACAGCCCTTGAATTATCAACCATGGATAGGAGAACAGTGGTCTTAATCCTGATAATGATGTCTCCATAATGACTCTCAATGCCTATGCACTTGTCCTTGTATGCGTATATGACATCGATTGGAAGAGCATATTCCTTGATGAACTCATCTACATATTTCCATTCGCTCTCCATGCATAGGGAGTCCATTCCTTCATTAAGAGACTCTACAGGCGAGTCAAAGTTGAATAGAGGGGATGTATTTACTACAATAGGGTTGTTCTTGAAGGATAGGATGAACCCACGAGTCTTTCCATATGAATCTACAACCTGAGATGAGATTATAGAATCAAAAGGAAGAGCTGTTGGCTGTTCTACAATACTCTGTTTCTTGTAGTACTGACGTCCATGACGGTAGAACCACTTGACTCCATTATCAACTGGGTGTTCCTTCTCAAATACATACCTGTTTTTATCGTTATCGATACCCTTCCACTGGCCTATAAGCTCGCACATAGGGTACTTGGCGCGATCAGACTCGCTTCCCATATGCTCATATATGCATATGCTTCTATCATATACGACAGGCGAGTGTATATCGACGAACTTGGATCTCTCATATACAATGGTTCCAAGAGGATGGTCTGCATCTCTCCTGAAAATGTATATATTTACCTTGAACATATCCTCAAACATGGAGCAGAAACGGACAGGGTCAATATACATATCAGGGTTTGAAAGTATAGATGCTATCTCTTCCTCAGTCATTCCCCAGTTGGACTGGAACCCCAGTCTTATCTGATCTTTAGTTGATAGGTTCTTCCTTATCTTTTGAACGGACTTTATCCTGTCGCTTTTGTCCTTGTTGATTACTCTGCGATCCTCAAGTGCGTCTAGAATGCATTCGAGGAAGCTCGACTTGCTATGAGATACACCCTTGCGTATGTACTTGAATCTGTTATCGATAAGGGTGAGCATGGAATCGAGTGTCTTGGGGAGGTATGCATACCAGTTGAAAGGGGCGAACTTGTTGGTTGTGAATATCTGCTGATACACGATATCAGTCTTCTCAAGGTCCTCGTAGTATATTCTGTACCCACTGTTCTGCTTTATAGTCTGGTCATCTGCAAAACAGCATGGGACATATGGGTACATCTGGTTATCCTCATTCTGATTCTCGGAGACTCCGGGGTATGGGTGTGTATCATGCTTGCATATATAGCTCCTCTGTGTTCCATATGCGCCATCTTTGGGGAACTTCATAACCTGCATTCCCTGATCTTCATATCCATTCACCTGATCGTCATCTATAATCGTGGGTTTCTTACTGCACATACGAGTGTATCCCTCGATTCCGAAAAGCTCAGGGTCTATATCCTTCAGATCCATCTTATCCTTAGGCTTGGCCTTAACCTCTACCGCCTTCTCGATGGGTTTGAAATCCTTAATATAGCTCTTGTAATACTGGACTATCTTGTTGTAGTTATCATTATACAGGCTTATAACCTTCAGGAATAAGTTCCTCTGTTCGTTGGCCTCCCTCATATTTGAGCACTTTAGAAGCTTGACCTTTACATACTCCATATCCATCTTAATTACGTCCCTGTAACGAAGAACATCCTCGTTTAATCTCTCTGCCTTCATGTTCTTTACTGAGAACAGGTCCTCCCGTCCTTCATATGAGAAATGTGTGAATATAACAGTCTTCTTCTTTGTAGCCTTTATACTCTCGTCATTGGAGAAGTACGAAGCGATAGCGCTGTTCATCATTAGGATATCTGCATACACATATGGGTCTATAGTCTGGACTGGTATCAGATACGATGCTACGATAGATTTCTCCCTTTTATCCACGGGCGTTATCATGTACCTATCGGTTATACTCTCGTTAAGGATTTCAATCATCTTATTAATGTACTCGTCCTTGTTTTCTACCTTGATGTTAATCTCAATCGACAAATGGAGGACATCATTCTTGTTGTATATTACTATATCGGGTATCTTCGATAGGATGGTATCATTGTCTATGGGCTCCTCCTGATACTTGAGAACTATATCATTGGGGAGGCTCAGATTCGATATATACTCAAGATCCTCCTGTCTGTATGTCTTGATACCTACCGACTTGGGATCGAGTATTTTATAGAAGTTTGAGTAAGAGCAGAATGGTATATTCATGTTGCACTCTATATTGTTGAAAAGGTCTTCGATACTTATACCACGTAGAGATGTCTCTATCTCAAGTGTGTTCTTTTCAATGTATATATCAGTAGAAGGTACAGGTCTCACTTTTTCAAACCTCTCTGCAACCTTGTAGAACCGCTCTACTAGCTCTTTAACGTTCTTTACATCATCCCTGTACTTCTTGAGCCACTTGCCGTCTCTCTTCTCCGCGTATAGTATATCATCGATTTGGTCTATATCAGGCATCCTGCTAATCTCGTCCTCGATTATCATTTTCAGGCTTATATCAGTAGCTTTGGGATTATCTATGACCCAGTATGCAAATATGTCACTCTTGTTGATATGAGGGAATCTCTCTGCCAGCTTGAAAAGAGGTTCCAAAGTATATACATTCGTAGCATAATCATCCTTGAATGCTTGGATCTCCTCCATGAGGGACGTGATTACAAGCGAAGGCTTGGTATCTCTGATTTCCTCTATGGTTGAAGGCAGATTCTCATACAGTATGAATGAAGGCAGGGTGTCAAAATAAGATGCTACTCTCTGTTTGAATATATCCAGACTGTCCATGGATGTGATTGGCACATTCTTGGACGTCTTTCTACTCCGTATTGGGATCATTTATTTTACCCAAGGGGTACTCTTAATATGATTTCCTATATCATACATAGGAAATTGGCTTTATTTAATATCCCTCATCATCTCTCTCATCATACCCATAGACGTCATTCTCCTCGTCCTCATCGCCATAGACATCACTCTCATCATAGCTATAATCCTCGTCTCCCTCCTCTTTCTCAATAGGTATCTCGGGTCCGAGACCTACAAATCTGACATCAAGGTCCTCAGGGCTCTCAGTGATATCCTCGCCTGAAAGATCCATGGCACTATCGGAGAAGAATGCTATTCTGGACATCTTGCGAACCTCATCGACACCAGGCATGTTATACAGGACTGTATTGATCTTGCTATATACCATGTTAATAAGCGCATCTGACATATTGAATTTGTACTTGTCAAATACAGCACGTATAAACTTTGTACTGCTGGCCATAATTCCATACTTCTTATACAGCTCAAACTCTACAGCAGGATCTGCTGTGGCGATGATATCAGTCTCGCTCTTTATTCCCTTCATGTATATGGTATTCTCGTACTTGCTTACAATATACGTAACTCCATCCTCGACCATCGTGTATGAGTTATCGACTACGGATAGAGGGGTAAGGGTAGGGGTTGAAGAGCCTGCACTTATATTGGGGATGGTAGCTCCAGGGACAATGTTTCTGAGTGCATATGTGATATCGTCGTTTGATACAGCGAAGCGGGTAGCCTTGTATTTATTGATATAATTCTTGTTCTTGACAATGATATTGGCAATTGCATTTGCAAACTTGATATGAACCGCCTTGGGATCCTTCTTATCAACACTTGCGATAAGCTTGGCCTGAACATTGGAGATCTCCTCGCCGATGGTCTTGATATCGGGATTCTGATTCTCGCTGAATGTCTTGAGAATCTCATTGACAAGGTAGAACATATAGATGAATAGCTCCTTCATGCAGACAGTGTTCATATGAAGAGGATGAATCATGCGAGATACCATCTCTGCAAACTGACGAGGTACCTGAATATTGGAAAGCTTCTGATGAATCTCACGTCCATATCCGCACGAGTTGTACAGAGTGTATATGATGTGGCGGACAATATTCACATTGATATCCCTTGATCTGTACTCGATCTTGTCATAGAGATACTCGGCAAATAGCTTGATAGCACTGCATACATCCTTGAGTCTCATGTTGAACCAGGAGACTAGCTTGGTGTCATTGTTCATCAGAATCTCGGATAGAGTGACATACTTGACCGGCTGGATCTTGGAGGGAGCAACACCTCTCTTGATGAACCTCTCTCTGAGCTCCATGAGATACTTACCGGCAAAGTTCTGGCCGTTGCTGTTCTCTCCAACACCAAGAACAGGATCATCATCTGCATACTCGATATGGATATCTCCAGTAGCGACAAGAAGAGATTGAAGACTCTTGTTGTTCTCGAACTTGGCGGACATAGCAGTGGCGCAAGCTCTCTTTAGGCTGTTCTCAAGATAAATCTGGACATAGTAATCGAAACGACTAGACATCTCATCAATGGGTACATAGTTCTTGACATCAAGCACATTAGCAGTAGGATCATTCATAATATAGCCATGGCTATATACATTATCCGTATTGCCGAGGAACCCGAACTTCCTCATATTAACGTAATCCATAGGAGATGGGTAAGGCATATTGTCAATAGTAATCCATGGAACAGGCTTGCCATCACGAGTTCTTGCAGTGGGGCTGAGATACCACTCCTTGCCCGTATCATGAATCATGAATCTGATGGGAGGCTCCTCAGGAACCTGAATTTCCTCGGGAACCTCGTAAATAGCCTCCTGTACTGCCTTGTAGATATCAGCCTTGGCTTTGCGTGTTAGAGGTTTATTATGAGGGCCATACTCTCTATCTATGTTTCCCTTATCTTCGTCACCCTTCTTTCTAGGGCGAACAACGCGACGAATACCATAGGATACTGACACAGTGGAATCATCAGAATCACTCTGACTCTCAGACTCATCAGATGACGAGATATCATCATCAATGATAATTCTCTCCTGACCCTTGTTTGTGATGATATCTGCTATGTTTGACATGACAGGCTTGTAGCTGATAGCATCCTCAATCTCCTGATCCGTGGGTACAGAGGGTAGGGAAAGGAGCCTTCTCTCGATGTTCTCATTGACCTCAACAGGAAGGATACCCTTTGTGTAAAGATCATGAATCTTCTCCTTCAGGAACATCATGGTAGTGACAGAATTTTCGTGGGTTCTAACCTCCTCCCTAAGCTTATTAGCAGTCTCTCTGTCATACACATGGTTTATGTACTCATTAAAGACGATGCTCTTGATCTTGTCCTCAAGACCGAACTTGTATCCAGAAATGTAGTCTCTCCTGACAAGCTTGGCTATATCTGCGTTAAGTCTGTCTATTCCGTCAGGAAGGAATCCCTTCTTGTACAGCTTGACGACAACATCATAGCTATAAACGTAGGGATTGTAGGTCTTTCCTGCCTTTTCGATGATCTCCTCGGCATTCTTACCTATGTACTCCTGAAGATCGCTTCTATGATTCTTGATCAGGTTTGATAGAACAATGTAAGCCATGTATGTATTGTATATACGAGTGTTCTCCTCCTCCTCTCTCTGTCTCTTCTCAATCTCATACTGAGTCTTGGTAGCAAAGACACGGAGCTCCATAAGGATACGACCAATGATGTTCTTACCCTTTCCATCATCTCCAATTCCAAAGGTGCTATCCGCATTGACGAATTCAAGCTTTCTGGTTCCAGTCTCAACAAGAAGCTTTCTGAAGAAGGGGTTTGAGAATCTCTTAAGGTAAGCAAGCTTAAGACTCTCGATATCAAGGGTCGTAAGTTCGTTATTGAAAAGATCAATAGCATAACTCTTGATATTGGAATAGTTCTTGTAATTCTCAATCAACTTCTGATGATTGGGATCCTTCAGAATAGAGGAATAAACGTAATTTGAGACGCTATTGTAGTATAGCTTATGAACCTTGATCTTATCCTCATATATATTGGAAAGAGGACCAAAGGGCTTCTCCTCGGGATCATATACAGCAAGAGCTTTATTATCCATATTTATTATACATAGTATTCTCTGAAACCTGTAAAACTGTTAATTGGACCCCTTATTCTAAAAACATAGCAGATAATGGTTCTATTTCAGACTCTCGACGGTGCTAATATTTCCCTATCCCTTGATGACCTAAATAAGCATCCCAATAGCCTCTTATCCATACTCTACAACTGGGACAACGAACAGTCTATCACCCTCGATAACCTCACTTCAGACAACCTCATCCTCCTATACAAGATATACAAGGACATCCCAGTACCTGATTTCAACGTGTATTCCAATAAACACATGTACGAGTTTTACTCTGACTCTCTCGGTTCTGTAAATCTCCTAGACTACTACATGCTGTCATACCAGGATCTCAGACTCGAGTCTTCATCTCAAGATCAATTCGGCGATTCCGAGACATCCGCATCATTCACTGACGACTTTGTGGCCAACTGGGAATCCGAACAATCCGAAGAGGAAGACACCGTATCCGATTGGTCCGACGATGAAGGCATCTGGGAATAACAGTATCAAACCCATACCTATTTAAATATAATAGGTATCTAACTTAAAATGAGCGATAACGGCCAGGATTCTAACGATAAAACGAGATTTTCGAAACCATCTATACTGCGTCTTGCTCGTAAGGCAGGTATAAAGTGTATTTCCGAGGAGTGTTATGAGCTTATCGACAGTATGATTTATGCTCGTCTTCAGGAGATCATTTATGATAGTCTTCATATTAAGGACCTACGAGGAGGTAAGGTCCTTACACAGGATGATATCAGGGAGTGTCTTGCACTTCGAGGTATTAACGTTCCTGTTGCTCATAATCTTTCTACAGATAAGATCGACACATATTCTCAATAATAAATGGAACTTGGAGATTATATAATGACCACCACCCTTTTAGGAAGTGGAACGTTTGGGTCAGTATATCTTGGACGTAAGAAGAACAATCCCTCACACGAGGTCGCCATAAAGGAATTCAAAAAGGAATCAGCATTCCTCGAAGAGCTTACAATTGCAGAGGCTATGGCTGGACCACGCGACTGTACCCCCTATTTTGTCTGCTTTGAGAAGGCATATAAGAGGGGAGGTAAGTACTATATCGTATATAAGAAGGCATGGGGAAACCTCGATGAGTGGATGCATAAAAAGGAGGGAGATGGTTACAGTAAGCCTCTAAATGCCCGTAACAAATTTGACCAGAAATACATGAACAACGTAACAGACAAGGAGAGGTTCAAGTTCATAACATCCATGCTCACAGCTCTTGCAGAGCTTCACAATAACGGCATCTCTCACAGGGATATCAAGCCCGACAACATCCTTGTGTATAAGGATGGCGACGAATGGGAATTTACTCTCGGAGATCTTGGAAGTCTATGTATCGATCCCTCAAAGAAGGGTAAATACAATATATCATCCGCGTATCAATGCAAGGTACCAAGCATCAATAGAACAACCCTATGGTATATACCCAATACCATGAAGAGGAGACAGATCGATTACTTTACTAACGTAAATTATGAAACCATGGACGAAAACTTCCTCGTCGATATAAGCGCTATGGGATGCGTTCTCTACACATTCCTCACAGGAATGACCTCTTGCCATCCCAGCGCAAATTTCGTAAAACTCTACTATCCTAACGATATTGTATATGGCGATAAGATCATCAAGAAGGAGACTATATCAAAGCTTGTAAATAACATGATCAAGGCAGATAGCTTTGATAAATTCAAGAAGAGTCCATGCTCCATATAACCACATTCCAAACCCCTATATTTGGAATCTAATGTATGCTCTCTATTTTTAAAACATCATGAGGGTTAAGGATCTGCTTTCCAAAAACACCTTTGTAATCAACCTGGATAGAGACACTGAAAGGCTAACCAGGTTTTACTCATCATTCGACTCTCACGGGGTGCAACGACCTGTTAGACTCAGAGCAGTCGATGCAAAGAGCAAGAAGAACAAGGATACAATCAACAAGGTCCTATCATCAAACCATACATACCTCAAGTTTCCTACAGAGGTAGCATGCGCTCTATCCCACTGGAGTATATTATCCAAGGCTCTAAAAGAAAACTGGGAATGGATTGTCGTCTTCGAGGACGATGTTGTCCTATGTCCCTTCACTCAAAAGCTCCTGGAAAGAGATATACCCGATAACTGGGACGTTCTATATCTAGGTCACTGTCCCAACCATTACGAAAGGAATCCTGCATCTATATGCCCTCCATACAAGCACCTCCCATCCAATGGGTGGTTCCATTTCAACTCATCAAAGGACTGTGCATTCGGCATGTATGGATACGCAATCAGAAATACCCTGATCGAGAAGCTTATAAGCTCGTACTCATTCCACTGTGCCCTTGACTACCACCTCATGATGAACCATTCAAGCTTCAATGTATATGGTCTATACCCATGCCTCGTAATCCATGACTATCATTATGGATCATATAGCAACCCTCTTCGAAAGGAGATATACCCAATGGGTACTTCATTCGAAATGGCTACACCTATCCTTGTAGCATCCATGACCGCATCCGTAATGGGTGTAAAACACGCTATATTCTCCGCTATATCACTAGTACTCATACTCGTGGCATGGATCCAGGGAAGACACACCCTATCCATCATGGAAAACTTCAAACGCACACACCCTAACTTTCCAGGAATATATGGAATAGACAGCTATGCAGCGTTCTGCGACGCTTGGACGATTCAGATGATAGACTCTATAAAGCCTGTACTCAAGACGCTTGACAACAAGATGTTCATATGGGGTCATACCATGCTTGGATTGGTTAGAGATGGATCTCATATACCATGGGAGTCTCACATATGTATAGCATATCCAAAGGGTCTATCCCATCCAGATCACCCAAATATAAGGTGGATACCATACTCAAAACGAGATGGATGGATGTATATAGACTCTATAAAGGTGCCTTACTTTTCATATCAGAAAACGAGTCTGTTCGGATGCGACGTGAATATACCCGATATATCCCGCCATCTGTGTGTTCTAAAGTACGGAGCAGACTGTCTGAGTGTGATAAGGTCGCCAGCATTCATAGATATAGAGGGGGCGAGGTGGGCGGTACCCAGCAGGTACAGATGTTCTATAAAATTAAGCGATTTAAACGCGGAAAGCGACGATTATAAAGAGAATGACTGATCGCGCATTTTCAGATATGAACATGAAGGAGAGAATGGGCTTTGATCCTTCCGAGCTGAAGCTCGAGCCCGAGGCTGTCTTTGATTTTGAGGCCATGCGTAATGACCCTGCTATGTACTATATCCAGCTTGCCATTCGTAGCGGTCTTGATCCCGAGGATCTTAATGAGGATGAGAAGGAGTTCCTCCAGCTTGTCTTTGGTATTGATGACTGGAAGGAGGAGCTCCTTATCAGCATCGAGACCATGCCTGAGATGGCTCCCGAGGGAAATAAGGAGGATGCCATCAAGGCTATGAACTCGCTCCTAGAGAAGGCAAGGTCCAACTAAGCGTTAAATATAAGCACTGATTTCAATCTATAACATAGATTGAAATAAGAGATATATAGTATAAATGGAGGACAATGTGGCTTTGATATACACACATGGAGCTGTTACAGAAGACACGAAGATGGTGTCAAAGGAGGTTATGGATATGTTCCCAGGAAAGGTGTATATACTCACCTTAGCTCCGTATGGAGGACTGTCATACTTGAAAGTATTTCCATTCTTCATCTTTCTGTTCCAGATTGGAGGTGTCGAATTTGTAAGGGAGCTTATAGACTTTATCAACCGGAAGCCTCCTACTATGGAGGCAACTGTAGAGTATATGGAAGATAATCTATTCAAAACAAGCTATCATTACGGAGTTCTTATCTATATATTTATAATCTCAATATACGAGCATTATTATCACTTATATGGTGACATCATTCATGATATATTTAGCGTATATACAAAGGCGCACCCCCCACCTAATATATATTTGAATCATAACAACGATATAGCTGCACGTACAAATAGAGAGGAGTATAGAGACTGTCTTACGACCCCCAAAACCAAGGTACTAAGATCTGTATATTTTAATGCCAAGGATCACTTCTACATAGACCCAGAGATAGATAGAAAACTGGAACTATATACTAATGATTACAGTAAAATGTATATAGGAAAACAAACAGGTAACTCTTGTTATGAACGTCTAGACAGTATAGAAGGTAAAGCTCCTTATCATTCATATAACGAAGAGTTCAAATTACCTATGGGTATTTACTCAAATATAGTATATGACTTGCATAGTGATCATATGATGGAATACGATGGTACTAATCAAGTATATCAGACTGATACACATACACAGCTTTTCTTTCAATATCTAGACAAGCATATATATCTTGAAGATTTATTAAGTAGCTATTCTACAGACGCTATAGGGGATACTTATATTGTATTATTCTCTTGTAAATATTTAAGTGGGTACGCAGAAGAAGAAATATATCAGACTATTAACCCTATGCTTGATATACAGGACGAACGTCTTAAACAACGCAATATTGGTCCAAGCAATATTACTGTAAAGAGACGTTTGATACCAAAAGAAAAGCTGGAATCTATATACACTAAATATGGAAGGACTGATGTTCCTGCATACACTGCAAGACAGGTTAAAATAAGACCGTTATCTTATATTCATTCAACCTATAATCCATATACATATACACCTCAAGATGCATCCATAATTAACAGATCGCTCTTTGCTAAGGCTTTAAAAAGATTAGATTTGGAAGATAACATTGATATTCCAAAGTCTTTAAGACGAGCTCAAGTCCAGCCAAGCCTAAAAAGGGTTCAGTCCAGAAGACGAGATCTACCTGTAAAATCTATCACGGTTGATGCATCCACCATATCAAACACACCATCTCTTCTATATATACTTAGGAAGTCTATGCATCACTGCTTCCCTGATATGTATACTGACCCCGACATCGATACATCTAAAACAGTCAGCTGGTTCTCGCGTAGAAACCCAATGTCCTTATGGAATCCTCAGAATGATATCGTCCTCTTCTTTACCCGTATAGGCGGTACCGAAATGTCACCCCGTCTCTTCTTCGAAATAGAGGATTCTGGCACGGATACTCTAAAAATATCAAACCTCTGTTCAACCCACCTGGCCCCTCTCGGTATCAAGAAAAAGGAAAGATTTGTGAAGGCTGCCCTCAATCTATGGGTTGGTTCCAACAACAATAACTACACTATCCAGGCTGATATATACAACAAGGATCCATACGATAAGGATATAAGTAGATATACTGACAAGCTACTCCATATAATTACAGCTTCTGATGGAGGGTCACTTCATATCGAGGATGTTGATACAGATTACAAGGGAGGTATCCTATATAAGCTTGAGCTTCCAAAGGGCTCATTTGAACAGGATGTCGATATAATGCCTCGTACAATAGACCCATCATCCATAAGGATGACATGGGAAGAAAAAGAATATCGTCGTAAGCTAGCTAAACAAGCAGAAGAACAACGCTCCAAAACACCAGTCAAGGGGCGTCGTTCCGCTCGTATCTATCATGAAGTATAATGATTGATTAATACATGCCAAATACATAAGACAAAAAACTATACGATAGGTATAGTTTGAATAAATGGAAAAATACTTCATTACAAAGAAGCAGTCAAATTCACTCTATAGGGCATTCAAGATGCTTCATGACACCTTCACTAAGAAGCACATAACCTATTTCCTCGCATTTGGAACCCTCCTTGGAGCAATCAGACACCAAGGCATAATTCCTCACGATGATGACGGCGATATATGCGTCCTCAGGAAGGACGTAAAGAAGATGAGGAAGCTTATCCCCTATTTTGCCAAGCATGGTTATACTCTAGAGGAGGTTACAGAGGAGGACGGAGAGCCATCCGAGTGCATGCGTGTCAAGGGATCCGAATGCACATGGATGTTCTCTTCAAATGCTCCTGGATCTCTCGGTATTGATATATTCATAGTGGAGCCCAGCAAGGATAACAAACGCTACATCTACTCGGATCCCTACTGGCAAGATGCAGAGACTGGAGGCGGTGTTACATGCTACTTTGACACAGAACACCTCTTCCCTCTTCTTCCCACCAGGTTTGGAAACTTCTTCATGTATGTACCCCACAACTCGATCCACCACCTGAATAGATGCTATGGTACAGACTGGAACTCCAAGTCTACAGTCCTCTACAACCATAGAGAGGGCAAGTGGGTCAATGCTAAGAAACACACAATGAAGCCCAATGAGTTCCTCACTATCAAACCTCCCAGGGACACATGCGACCCCAAGGTACCCAACGTCGTATGCACCGTCAAAGGAGCTAAACACGCATTCTAGCTTAAAAATGATACACAGACCTATATCCATACCAGAAAACAAAGGTATGGATACTTACTTTTCAAATATGCCGTATGCCCTTGAATGGGTTAATATGTTCAATGATACCGACTTCTACGGATGGGTCCAGGTAGAGGTCGTTACTGAAAGGTATGACTATTTTTACCGTGAGAAGCAACAAGGTGGATCCTTAACCTACCAACACGACTCCCATAGAAATAGCGACAGAGATCACTATACATATATCGAGGTCTGTATCAAAGGTTCAAACAACGAAGACATCGACGAAGATATGTTTATCAATAAGATCAGGGAGTCTAAACGCAGATACCCATCCATCCGATTCAAGCTCACTCTTCCCTCAATGGCAGACCAGGAAGCCGAAGACCTCTATAATGACATCAATAGGACAGTGCCTTCCAGCGCTGGATATCAGACATAAAATTGATTAATTGTTTCTGATATCTACAGAAAAGTATCTTAAGATGCAGTACTACGATATCATTTCTCAGATTATGGCTAATGTTGAGAAGAACAAGGACCATATTACAATCAAGGTTGCCGAGAAGCTTCAGTCGAATGTCTCTCCCTCCCTGAAGAGGTGGGCTCTCAGGTGGTTTGATGACAATGATGACGTCATCGGAGACGTTGAATTTGATGGCAACCTGGACAAGGCAATTCTGGACATGGACATCTACATCAAGAACAAGAACGGAGACGGAATCATCAGCGACTACATCGACATGTTCGTTATCGACTTTGACGAGGAGATCAATAACTACATCGACACCTACGACATCGAGGAGGACCCCAACTTTGAAGACAAGATCAAGGCCACTTTTACCATCCCCAATATCATTGACATCATGTACGACAAGGTCAAGGAACAAGTCCTTGACAATGATTGCCTTTGGCTCGAGCCCATGTGAAACAATTAAGTGAAGAAGTAAAGACAAAGTTCAATATAAAACCAGTATATTGAACACATAAAATGCACCTAGTCCTAGTCCATATAGGACCCCAGTTTCCTTCGTATCTAAATGACTGTATCGAACAGGCTCTTCGTATCATCAATATACCTATTCACGTCATCATATCCCGCCAGCACATACCCCTAATCAAATACTCCGTACACACTGAGGCTATAGAGGATCTTCCCACAGACTCCTACTATCAGTCTTTTGAACGTGTATCCAGACTTGATAGCTCATTCAGAGATGGATTCTGGAAGTTCGCCGTCCTCCGCTTCTTCTATATCTACGCATACGCACAGAAGCACAACCTTTCAGACATATTCCATATCGAGTATGACAACCTCATCTATCACGACTTTACAAAGAAGATCGACGTATTCCGTCAGAAGGATCTATGGCTCGTTCTAGACGCTCCTGAAAGATGCATCCCTAGCTTTATGTACTTCAAGAACTCAAAGTCTATTGAGAATACCCTCCCTCTCCTCATAACATGCTCATACCAGGGCATCAATGACATGAACGCATTCGCTCACTACTATCACAATAACAGAGACAACGTAGGTCTACTACCAATCATCTCCAATTACCAGGATTCCATCCCTCCATGCTATTATGAAAACGCTTCTGCCTTCGAGTGTCTATTCGATGGAGCCTGCGTGGGCCAGTACATAGGAGGCGTAGATCCCCGTAATATACCCGGAGACACCAGAGGCTTCATAAACGAGACCTCCGTCATCAAGTGCAATAGATGCGATGTAAGATGGCACATCATAGACAACCTCAAATACCCCTTCCTCAACAATATGCCCTTGGTCAATCTCCATATACATTCTAAGGATCTAAAAACATGGTGTAGCAACTTATAACATAAAATGACCGATATCATCTCAGGAGAGAGACTCCAATCTCTATGCTCCATATACTGCGGTCTCGCTGAAGATTTTGATTTCAACCCATACATACAGGCTCAGACTTCAAAACACCTGAATATAGACTCCATCTCCCACGAGATCGATAACCCATTCCTGGTATTCTGCTATGCTCACCGTCTCCATGCATTCGGATCCAAGATACACTTTTTCAAGAATAGATTTGTACTGATAACTCACAACTCTGACGAGAACATAACAGACCAATACAGGTACATCATCGACAATGACAAGATAGTGAGGATGTACTCTCAAAACGTCATGTTTGACCATCCTAAACTATGGCTCATCCCTATCGGTATAGCTAATAGCATGTGGCCTCATGGAAATATCAGCTCCCTCCTATCTGCAATCAACAGTAATACTCCAAAGTCAAAAGACGTATATTTCTACTTCAATATATACACCAACGTCGCTAAACGTCTAGCATGCAAGACATCCCTTGAAAGCAGAGGTCTCTCATTCGGATATGACATACAACATCACGAGTACATCAGAGAACTAGCATCATACAAGTTTGCAATATGTCCCGAAGGCAACGGAATAGACTCTCACAGGATATGGGAATGCTTCTACCTCAATGTAATACCCATTCTCCCTAAAAACACCTTCACTCTAAAGGTTCAGGAGATATATCCTTGTATCGTTCTGGACTCATGGGACCAGTATGATCATCAGAATACACTAGCATCATATGATGATCTATACACGAGACTTCAACTGGTCAAAAACACCCTTAACTTTAGCTATTATGAGACCATGATAAGGAATGGTATGACATTCGATATCGTCATCCCGGTAGGTCCTAACGAGTACAGCAAGCTACCAACCCAGATAGAATACACAAAGAAGAACATCATAGGCTATAGAAACATATATGTCGTGTCAAAGGAACCAAGCACCCCAATCGAAGGTGTCATAAATATAGAGGAGTCTATCTTCCCCTTTTCCATAGATACCATAGCACAGTATCATGGAGCATCCTCCAGAAATGGTTGGTATCTACAACAGCTCATAAAGCTATACGCCGGATTCGTAATACCAGGTATTCTAAGCTCATATCTTGTGCTCGATGCAGATACTTACTTCCTTCGTCCTGTATCATTCATAGAAAACGGAGTGTTCCTTTTCAATATAGGAACCGAGTATCATGGCGCATACTTTGAGCACATGAACCGTCTCCATCCATCTCTATTCAAGAGGTTTGTCCAATCAGGTATAACGCACCACATGATGATGAATACACTCTGTATATCAAAGCTCTTCAAGATGGTCGAAGAGAACCATAATGGTACAGAATTTTGGAAGGTGTTCTTAAATCAGGTCGATCCATCCAGATATCAGGAGTCTGGAGCATCTGAGTACGAGATGTACTTTACATACATGCTTACCCACAACCTCTCATACGCAAGGATAAGACCACTCAAATGGAGGAACGCCCACTCTATATCCTCGGTTCGAGACGAAGATCTCGATTACGTCTCATGTCATTGGTATATCAAGGAGTAATTTCAATATAACAATATTGAAACACAATAGAAATGAGCTTTAATAAGCAATTGGAAACACATGACCCTGACATGTGGATGTTGATCAACGAGGAGTACATCCGCCAGAAGGAGAGCTTGGAGCTCATCGCATCTGAGAATTTTACATCCGGTCCTGTCCTTGAGTGCCTTGGTTCTGTACTGACAAACAAGTACTCAGAGGGTCTTCCTGGAAAGAGATACTATGGTGGAAACGAGTTTATCGACAAGATAGAGACTCTGTGTATCGACAGAGCAAAGAAGGCATTCCATCTAGACGATATATGGGGTGTAAATGTTCAGCCATACTCTGGAAGCACCGCTAATCTAGCCGTTTATCTGGGTCTCATAAACCCTGGAGATACCATCATGGGACTCGATCTCCCCAGTGGAGGTCATCTCACACACGGATATCAGACACCATCAAAGAAGATCAGCGCTTCTGCTATCTACTATAACTCTGTTCCTTACAAGGTTGGACCTGACGGATATATGGATTATCTGGAAATAGCCGAACTCGCCGATAAGCATAGACCTCGTCTAATCATATGCGGCGCTTCCGCGTATCCTCGTGATATCCATTACAATATACTCAGAGACATAGCCAATGCATGCGGAGCCTATCTCATGTGTGATATGGCACATACAAGCGGTCTCATCGCATCGGGTCTCCTCAATAACCCTTTTGAATACTGCGATGTAGTCACAACCACAACCCACAAGAGTCTCAGAGGTCCTCGTGCTGGCATCATCTTCTTTAAGAAGTGTCTTGAGGATAAGATCAACTTTGCTGTATTCCCATCTCTCCAAGGAGGTCCTCACAACAACCAGATAGGAGCTGTTGCTACACAGCTCTTGGAGGTAGATACACCTGAATTCAAGGAGTATTCAAGGAGAGTCATCGACAATGCCAAGTCTCTTGCAATCGCGCTCATCGATTATGGATACACTCTTAGTACTGGAGGCACAGATAACCATCTGGTTCTAGTTGATCTGAAGCCACTTGGTATAACAGGAAGCAAGGTGGAGAAGCTCTGCGATGTGGTCAATATATCATTGAATAAGAACTCTGTTCCGGGAGACACATCTGCACTCAGTCCAGGAGGCATCCGCATAGGAACACCTGCAATGACATCAAGAGGTATGAACTACGACGACTTCAAACACGTAGCAATGCTCATCAATAGGGCTATACAGCTAGCTCTGAAGATCCAGAAGGAGTCTGGACTCACAAAGCTTGATGCTTATGTAAAGGCATTCGATAACTACAGAGATGAGATCGATCTGCTTCGTGCCGATGTTTCCGAATATTCAAGGTACTTTGATTTCTACAATTGAGTCTATCTCGACTTTGATATTTTCCTCTTCTTTTGAACCTTCTTGATTGACTTCTTGGGTCTAGCTTTTCTATATTTAGGACTGACTACTTTCTTTCCCTTATTGGTTTTGCTTGTGCGGGGTATGATGCCCTGGGCCTTACAGCTGGATATCTGACTGAAACCCATATCTGATATACGAGTTCTCCTGCAGTATTCTGGAGATGCTCCCATTTTATTCACCATATCAAAATCCATTACATGCAATGGATTTACTGTTCTATCGTCTTGTTGTGAAGGCACTTCTTACTAAGCTCGGAGACGATTGTATCCGTATTGAGTCTAAGGTTTATAATGAAATTACGCAAGTCATCCAGGATGAGCATGTCCTCTTCTGTGATATCGTTGGCTATAACCTCATCAATCCTCTCAAGGAGAGGGATCTTTATCTTCTCAAGGAAGGTTCTGGCATATGGGTCTCTCACTGTATTTCCGTTTTCATCTCGTATAAGGAACATACGCCTTGAGGGATCTACGCATACTATGTATCGCTTTCCATCTATGGTGATGTTGAGGTCTGAAATAGCATTCGCTACCCCTCTCTCCATAAGAGACAAGGAGTCCTTTGTAAGCTTCTCCGTCAGCGTCCTCCTCATGGTGTCCTCATTGAGTTCAGACAGAGGTGCGAGATTGTAGTTATTGTAGGTTATACAGTTTATATTCGTCGTACTTGGCTTTGTAATCTCGGATGTAAGCTTCAAAATGCATGTCTGCTGGCTCTTTATCTGAGATTGAAGGTCCATCACCTTCTGCTCCAGCGATACAACCATGTTTGCTATGCTAACTATATTTGATTTGAGGAATGAACAGTCATATTGATGGGCCTCAAGCTTATACTTGGTGCTGTAGTTCTTGCCACATAGACATCTAAACTGCGATGCAGACCCGTCTGTATCATCAATGGAAACACACGCCGGACTTTTCCTTAGGTGCTTATTATAATTCGACTTGGTCGAATAGGTTTTTAGACACGTTTTACACTCAAACGTCATTTATGTATTTTAAGCACGGTTTTAAATTCGGGAACGTTGGGAAAAGATTCGTTCCCGAATATAAATTTTATATTATAATTCAAAAAATGCTGGAATGGCCGATTCCAGGCGATTTTTGCACCTTGGTCTCAGAGCACATTTCTTTATTTTTGAGATATTAAAAATTTTGGACTTGTGTGTGTTGGGGGGGGGTCCTATGGCCGGACTCTTGGCGGCAAAAATCCCCCCTCCTCCTGCCGCCAATCGTTTGCTTAAATGAGACTGGGATGATAGTAACAACATGAAGATCTATTTCTGCAAACATGGGTATTTTGGGAACAACATATTTCAGTACATCGTGGCCAAGATCCTCTGTAAGGAGTACGGGCACCAGCTTGTAGGCAATCAGAGCGAGCTTGTCAATCCCATCAACGTAACGGACGATCTATGGTACAGATGGTCGATAGACAAGACGCTCCTTGGCCATGCCGATATATTCCTCAACGGGTTCTTCCAGAGACTAGACCTCCTATATCCGTACAGGGACTACATCAAGACCCTATTCCACAAGGACAACCATGAATGGATCAATGACTCGGTTAGGATCTCTGACATAGCAAATAACTACGAAACGACAGACACACCCGACGATGATGAGATCGTCATCCATCTCCGTCTTGGAGACTTTATGCATAACAACTATAACTCCCATATATTGCATCATGAGTACTATACTCAAGTACTGGACAGGATCTACACGGGAGGTAAGGTAACCATCATATCGAATAAGCTTACAAATCATACAGAGGAGCAGTATGTCAGTAGGTTTGACAAGTACGGTGCTGTCTTCAGATCGAAGACCATGCTTGACGATTTCAACTACATACGCAAGGCCAAGCGCGTCGTTTCGAGCAATTCGACCTTTGCATTTATAGCATCATTCATAGGAGACCCTACCGAGGTCTATATACCATGGACCAACTTCTACAAGGAGCAGGCTGTGTATCCTTTCATTGATAACTGTAGTATCATCAACGCTAGATGCATTGATATATACTCAAATACCGTAAGAAATTACCTATAAACGATAGAATTTAATAAAGTCTATAGAACAGAATAGATAAAATCAGAATATGGATCCACAGTCTTATCTTATACCTATTATTTATCCATTCTATTTCATACACACTGTAAGCTATTATGGAGGGTTCCCTGAGGGTAAGATGGAATACCTCGTGGGACAGGATCAGGACAAGTATATATTCTACTTTGAGGATGTATATAACAAAAAGGTGCTCGTTGAAAAGCTAGCTCCAGCCAAGGTTATAACTGGAGAACGAATGAAACGATATATAGACAATGCAAGTGAAGATGGATTTGTCCTTGTAGGGGTGCGGTTGCCACACACTAGGCACATCATAACTGCAAGGGATGTAATTTAATCCTAATATAGATTTAGGATTACTAATTGGGGATGATAGCATTTGAAATCTGCTTATGCCCTATCTTGAAACGGCCTGCATACATATAGTCCTTCTTGAATGATGCAGAGTTGATATACTCCACGATACGATTCATCTCTCTCATAGACATAGTCTTCTTTGGAACAAGACACAATAGAGTCCCTCCAAAATACTGGACCTTACCCACGAATGCAACCTCGCTATTTCGGGTCATATTCCTAACATATACGCACGGGGTTCCCCAGTATTTCCTGATACTGGAGATGTTACGAGGGGCTCCCCATTCAAACCAATTAGACTCGGAGAATTTCTTAATCCTTCTCTCCATCAGGTCTGACTTGTGATCCAGGAGGTGCTTATTGATCTGGCTATCCTCCGTAGGGAATACATCTGTGAATATGAACTTATCGCACCTATCCTTATCTGTGAGGACCTCGATATTACCAAACGGCACCTTGTAGATCTCATCTCTACCTGACACGATGCCCACATACACATTGAAGAGGTCGGACACTATATCACCTTCTACCTTGGTGTCACTGAATGTGATGATACCGTTATTTACATTGCAGATCATCGTCTCCCCATTGACGATGGTGGTATCACTAACACATCCCTTCTCATACCTAAATACGACTACATCGATGTTTGCATTCTCAAACAACCTCTCATTATGAGGGAACAGGAAGTGTGTGAATGATCCATTCTGAGTCATCCTATCGATAAGAGAAGACGCACTTGTAAGCTTGATAAAGTCAGATGGAACGATAAACACAAGCTCTCCATCATCGGCAAGGTAGTCATAACACATCTCAATGAACTTGATGTAAAGGTTGCCTGAGCTTTGCTTCACATACGGAGGATTACCTACGATAGTTTTGAAGTTTGTATCCAAGGTCTTATCGGTAAAGTCTCCATACATCACTGTCTGGTGTTCGTTGAATGTCACTACCGGTTTGATACTGGTATCGATCTCACAGCACACCATCGGGTAGTCATTATCATACTCTTTGAAGAGCTTGAGTAGATGACCTGCTCCGAATGATGGTTCGAGAAGACATTCACCCTTGTATTTCACATTATCGAAAACGAATCTCTGAAGGTCTTCTGATACTGTAAAATACTGACCCAGGTCCTTCTTTGGAGTCTTCTTGCAGGGATTTGTGCTCTTCATATGAGCTTCATAATATATCTTCTGAGTGAATGTCTTGGAACACTCATTGCACATGTACGAGGTCATTTCTTACTCCGAAAAGTAAGAAATCCTTATTAACCATTTTTACTATGTAGCTTAATAATCGGAAGGCGTAAATCGTATAGATGTATTGACTGATACGAGACCCTTCTGGGATGAATTTGTAGCTCCAATACCAGTGAGTGTCTCGGTGAGGTCTGACTGTACCTGTCTCATGCACTCATCAACAGACCCCTTGAAGTCGGATAAAGGTACTCGGTGTCTAGAGTAATCCATAGTTACATTGACGTTATTACAATTAGACACAGATATAGTAATATTAGGCTTGATACTGCCTTGCTGATCGCTCTTAAAAATCTTCCACATTTATCGGTACTCGCTTGTTTTTAGATACCAAGGAGACCCTTGAGATCTGTATTTGGGAACTTTTGGTTCCTCTCAATATCATCCCTTACGGATTTCTGGAGTGTAGATAGGAGCTCATGCACCTTGGACATGTACTGATTATCAGGGGTCATGTAGTCCCTATGCTGGAACTCTTTATTCCAGTTGATCTGAAGGTCATTACTGGGGTTGCTCTTGAAAGTATGGACATCAAAGATAGACTTCAGAATAACATCACCAGTCTTCTTGCTTATGACAAGGTAATGGTACTCGGTAGTCTTATCCCTGATGGTCTTGAACTTACCATTTTCCTTGTCCTTTACAAGTCTTTCTAGGAACTCGTTCCATGTAGATGACTCTTTGTAGTCATCAAGACCGGTGATGCTCCTATAAATAGACTTCTTATTGCCGGAGTTTGATGCTCCCACATCTACGATCTTCAGGTCGATCCAGATACCATTTATAATGATATCACAACACGCCCTGGCTTTGGTGATCTTGATATCCCAAGTAGGATATGCATTCAAGAGACCATCCTTGAGAGGAGTAAGGATCTCTGCCTCCTTGTTGGCGCTATCAAGCCTTCCATCTCTAGAAGACTTCTTACTGATATCAGCAATCTTGGTCTTCATAATATCCTTCATAATCCTATGAGTCTCTGAGATGGTCATGTCGTATAGACTCATATCACTCATCGTAGTCTTCTGCATAGTATCAATATCGTGTTCAAGACGAGACATTATATTACTATTATGTCTCTTGGCATTAAGCTCAAATTGTTTGATAAACATGGTCTTAATATTCATTGTCCTTGAAATATTTTGGGACATCTTTCCCTGTACATGAAGCTCATCAGAGAAAATCACTTTTTCAATATGAAATCTATATTGGGGGAAATTAGGGGTTTTAAAGCATGATTTCCAGTAAAGAAAGGAAGGGCTTTATGAGCGCCGATGCTTACTGTATTTGGAACGAATATTCTAATGATTTTGATATTGTTGATACCTCATATTGTGCTGATCTTTGTCCTTCACCTCTCCAAACCCTTGTGTGGAATGGACTTGTAACTGAGGACGACTTTATGTATGACAACGAATACGAAGAGTACCCCACTGGACCATATATCGAGAAGGAAGATACTGTAAATATCAGATGTGTATATGTACCTCCTCCGCTAGATACGTCATCCGTAACGAAGAGCGAACCAGACTACTCCACATGGACCCTATTGACACCTCTTGTTGAAGAGACTAAATCAGATACAACCGAAGAGATCAAGACGCATCTATGGACTCCCTCAAAGAAGTGGGATGATGGTTACGACATGAGGAATGATGCTTCTGTAATTGCTAAATTCAAGGATGAAATCAAGTCATTAACGTCTTGGGATTCTATGGACAAGGCCCTGTATAGTGTATATATCAGCACCGGAGAGACCCGCAATATGGCAACTCTGCTTACAAAGTATAAGACCATGTCATACACTGCGACCGAGTATATTCGTTGGCATATTGAGACCCAGAAATACCCTACTATGAAGGATCTGGAGAAGGCTACCGGTAAGTCTGTCCCTGGTTGGGAGACCATGAAGAAGGGAGACCTTATCAAGGCTATCAAGAAGGCTCTATATTCAGATATGAGTCCTGATTTCAAATGGGAGAATATCTGGTGCGATATCCATACATCTATGGGTCCTGGATTCATCAATTACGGGTACATTATCAATAACATCCCCAAGAAGACACAGCCTGGTCGCCTTCTTGGAAGAACTCCCACAGCTCAACCCGCACAGCATATTCAGTCCCAGCAATCGACTTCACAGAAATCTCAGTATAACAATCAGTATAAAAACCAAAAGAACACCAAGGGTAGATATACAAAGGGAGATAGGTAAAATTTTAAGTAAAGAATAAGTAAAAATTTAAAGTAAAACTATACAAAAAACGTATAGTTTTAATAATTAGTAACTATCAGTAAGATTTCGGATTGACAGTATGTCATCAAGGTCGAATTGGTCTATTCCGTATGATGGGAGTACATCATAGAATGGGGCGAAGAACGGTAAGAATTCAGTCTCGTAGTCCATCATATCGAATAGGGTTAGAGCAAATGTAAGCACAAGGGATCTCATAGTCTCCTCTATGTCATTGTCATTGTCTCTTGTAGAACACTTGCCAAAGTCTATTATCTTGACACTCTGGGTTCCATCCGGTAGCATCTTTACCAATATGTTTGTAGAGTTGGGATCGTTGTGGGCAATCCCATGCTCTGCAAGCTTTATAAACCCTTTGATAGTCTTATCTCTGATCTCTTCAAGTTGGGCCATAGTCGTTCTATGTGTTATATATTTGAACAGCTCTGTATATCCTTCAAGATACTCCATTACAATCGCCTTTCTCTCAGTTCCATTGTATGTTATATACATCACCTCCTTGTAGCAGTATATTTCGTCTCCGCATATCTCATTTACCCTCTCAAGGCACTCTATTTCCTTCTGTATGGCTTCGTCGTTTTCGTCCTTAAAGACCTTTAAAGCGTACTTATTCCCTTCGTCGTTTTGTATGAGATAGACTGTGCCCGAAGCACCACTTCCTATTTTTCGAATGACGCTATATTCACTTTCCGATGGAAGCACGAAGCTCATTTATTCTAAGTCAAATCGATAACGGAATTAATACAAGACGACATAAAATTGAAATTTTGAGACTACTTCTATGGAAAAATCATACTATGGAGTCGATGACTACTACTGCCCAGAATATGAATATGTCCGCCCAGGTCGCTAATATTATGTCCATTATGTCCGAGTTCGTCAAGGATGTCTACGCCCGCACTACTAAGAAGTCCAAGGATGTCGATGCCGACGCTATGGATCTCGTCAATAAGGTTCTTCCCCAGCTCATCTCTATTGCTCGTACTGAGTCGTTTGCCTCTGACTCTGGCGTCAAGCGTGCCCCTGGTCGTCCTAAGGGTGTCAAGGCTGAGCCCGGTGTCAAGCGCGCTCGTACTGCTTACATCCTCTTCTGTGCCGATGAGCGTCCCAAGCTCCAGGGCACTAAGAAGAACGGCAAGGAGCTGACTGGCAAGGAGATTACCGCAATCCTTGGAGATATGTGGAAGGTTGCCGATGGTAAGGTCAAGGATAAGTACAACCAGCTCGCCCTTAAGGATAAGGAGCGCTACACTAAGGAGATGAAGGATGCTCCTCCCTCTGAGAAGCCCTTCTACACCCCCTTCAACTACTTTAAGAAGATCAACAAGGACAAGGTCGCCAAGGAGGAGGGTCTCTCTGGTAAGGAGCTCAACACTCGTCTCAGTGAGCTCTGGAAGAGCCTCTCTCGCAAGGATAAGTCCGACTACAAGACTAAGTCTATCCTCTACAAGCCCAGCGAGGAGGAGAAGTCTTCCAAGTCTAAGGCTCCTAAGGCCAAGGCTCCTAAGGCTCCTTCCAAGCCTGCCAAGTACTCTGGATACATTGTCTTCTGCCTCTTCCATCGCCAGGGTATCAAGGAGGAGTACGACCAGAAGCTCGCTATCGCCAAGAAGAATCTGGCCTCCGCTACCACCAGCGCTCTCAAGGAGAAGTACGAGGCTGATGTTGAGTTCTACACCCGTTCTGCTACTCAGATCACCGAGGAGCTTGGTTCTCTCTGGAATGGTATTTCCGATGCTGAGAAGAAGGAGTTCAATAAGATCGCTGATAAGTACACCAAGGTCGCCAAGAAGGAGTTTGATGATATGAAGAAGGCTGAGTCTGATGATGACGAGTCTGACGATGAGTCCGACACCGAGTCTGATGATGATGAGTCCGAGTCCGAGTCCGAGTCCGAGTCTGAGTCTGAGTCTGAGTCTGATGATGATGAGTCCGAGTCTGATGATGAGTCCGAGTCCGAGTCCGAGGAGGAAGAGGAGAAGCCTAAGAAGCGCGTCCTTCCTTCTATTTTTGGCAAGGCTTCGAACGCCAAGCGTACCATTCCTTTCAAGAAGAACTAAGTATGTTTTTTTGTAGTGAAGTTCAAACAGTAAACTGGATTAGCATCCCATAGATTTCTTAGTATCACTAAGAAATGCAAATATGGAAATAAACACTAATCTTTATCAAAATAAATGCAACGCAGTACTACTGACAAGCTAGCTGAGCTTAAGAAAAAAGTTCAAAAACAGGCTAAGAAGGATATGGATAAGCTTCTTGATGTCAGTGTCAAGAAGGAGGCTAAAATGCCTACATACACTGTGCCTAAGAAGGGTAAGGATGTTAAAGTCCTTGAGAGTATAGAGGAGAAGAACAGAGTTGAGTTTTTCAAGAGACTTGATAGGTCATTCGATAGCATGGATAATGAAGAGCTTATTGCCAGTATCACTGATTTTGGAGAGAAGGGAGATGACAAGCGTAAGGTATTTACCAAGGTTCTTCTTGAATTCATCCCTTACAAGAAGCTTAAGAAGTATATGAAGGATGTCATTGATGGAGCAAACTCAGACAACCTTCTAAAGGCAATGAAATTCAAGACTCAGGATATGACAAGTGGTGAGGCATCTATGGCCGATGCCATCAACAACGTCATCCAGAATGAGGAGTCGGCCCTTGCCCATGAGAGATTTGCAAACGTAATCGCAAGCAGAAAAGGAAAGGACAGGATCACTGCGTTTGACCTTTATGTTGAAGATATGAACAAGACTGGTATTATTGATCAGAGAACTATAGTCGAGAGCTGGAGAAACACAGATGAGAATACAAAGAATACGTATAAGAATCGTGCCCTTGCCACCAATAAGAAGAGGGATGAGGATGAAAAGAAGACCAAAAAGCATATACTCTCTATTGATGACGAGGCGGAGCCTATCCCTCGTATTGTGATTGATGTACGCGAGGCCATGACCAGACCCGTGATAGACTCACAGGCTCTCTATGACTATATGAGACATCTATGGATTCCTAATTACGCTTCTACCTACATAAGCACGCCTAAGGATATGCAGGATGACATAGATCCCAAGTTCATCATCGACTCTGGAAAGGATGATGATAAGGTCGTATATGATGAAAGAACATGGTACCGTCCCAGCAAGTACTTCTACCTCATGCAGATAGGTAGATTTGCGGATGATAGAAAGCAGGATGGTATCAACCTTATATGCTATGATGGATCTCTTGATAACCCTGTTGTATTCAACGTTATCCACAAGACAAAGGACAACAACGTTATCCTTCAAAACGAGAAGATCTTCAAGGATGAGAACAACTGGTTCAAGAAGAAGAATATCAGTCAGGATATGAAGCTAAACGAGTTCATCAATACTTCTATTGATTCGATGTCTCCCAGCGTTCTGGATACTATCACTATGTTCATGCGCAAGTATCTAGCAATCACCCTTACAACAGAGCTTTCAAACGCCAACAGAACAGACAAGGCAAAGCTAAAGCCTGTAGATATACCCGATCCCATATTCACAGAGAATGACTCATTCATAACGGATCTCGAGTCTGCATTTATGACAAGGGCCAATGGAAAGACTCTGGACTACTACCTAGAGGAGATATCATCATTCCTTGTATTCGTTGAGAGAAGCTTCACAGGAGGATCATATGTCATATTCAAGTCCAGAGTAAGGGCTAATATGTACAGTCCCTCCAAAATACCAAGCCTCACTATCGAGGAGAAGGTACCCGAGATATTCAACGATCCTACTATTCCTGATAATAAGGGCGATTCTAAGGCTGTTCGTGCTAAGGACGTAATCAAGTCTTCAATTCAGTATGTTATTAACTGCAGGAAGAAGACACTTGCATGCATCCTTTTCAACCATATATATCCCAGAGACATGATTACCAATATTCCTATTTGCCAGGATAGCATCCCTACTATAGCCGAGCCAGCTGAGCTCTCGACGAAAAACAGATGCCGTATTGAAAAGATGCATCCTCACGAGATCATATACTACAAGGAGGGAGACAATACATACTGCTTCAGCATATACGAAATTATAGGTATGATTTCATCCAATAACTTTGTCAATCCCTTTACCAATAACAAGTTCTCTGATGAGTTCGTCGATAGCATCCTTTCATTCAATGAGAATTTCATAGTCGATCCTACCGTTGGTAGAAAAGAGACTGCTGCAGTCATGGGAACTACAAAGGGATATCCTACCATAGATGATCTTATGACAAAGATTGCAGACATGGAGCAGGCTTACTTTGATAAATTAGAGAAAACAGAGACCTCTCCCTCTGATGAGATCGTAGAGGAGACTGTCGAGATCCCTATGGAGGTTCAGGAACAGACATCTGAGGAGGAGAGCTCTTCAGTCAATCCTGATTTCATTGAAGATGTCACAGTAACCCCTATTCAAGGTGAGAATGTAGGTCTTACATGCGAGGTATGCAAGAAGCCTATTACAGATAACACATACACCACAATTGCAGATGCAAGCGTATCAACACCCACAATTGTCAATTTCTGCAGTACAAAGTGCTTCTCTGAGTGGAACGAGGGCAAGTAAATAAAACTCCAAATTATGTATTTGGAGTTTATATGAAAAATTTAACCACCACGGGGCTTGGATCTGTCGATCTTCTCAGCGTACTTCTCTCTTCCCTTGGGGAGATCGTAGCTCTTGGCGAAGCCCTGAGCAACGGGAGCAGCTGTTGAGGCAGCGCACTCAGAGATAGCCTTGCAAAGGTGGGCCTTCTCAAGCTTCTTGTTGATGTTCATGTGCTCATAGGCAACATATCCGAGGAGAACGAATATGAGTCCAAGAGCGATGTAGATAACCTGCATGCTATCCTTAGCCATTTTTATTGGGGTAAGGATACTATAATTTTTTTAGAAACCCATCTCCTCAACGGGCTCTACGTCGAGATACTTCATCCAGTTCTCGTTCTGAAGAGTGAGATTGAGACCATCAAGGGTCTCCTTGTAGCGAGGAAGCCACTGCTCCTTGACCTCGGGATGGAGGTCCTCAATATCCTTGAGATCACGGCGAGCCTTGAGGATGTTCTCCTTGAGGGCATTAGCCTTCTTGATGATATCAAGATAGTGGAAGATCTGATTGGCACGCTTAACACGAATGGTAATGTACTCGTCAATGGGATCCTCAGCATCCTCCTTAGTGGAGTCAAGGAGGGCCTTCTCACGTGCTACAAGGTAGTCGAAGGCAGCCTTCTCCTCGTCGCGCTTGGACTTGACATCCTCGGAGATGGTCTTCTTCTCCTTCTCCTTGATATCAACGATACCGGTCTTCTCAGTGTACTTGTCATCCTGGGTGGCAGGGAAGGGCTTTCCACAGTAGCTGAAGAAGATCTTGTGGTAGGAGTCGTTATTGCGAATGATGTACTCGGCGCGATCGTAAGCCTCCTCGAGAGTGGAGAAAGCACCACGGAACTTGAACATACCAAAGACGCCATCCTTGTCGGGAGTAGCACCCTTGGCGGGCATGAAGGAGTGGAGGCCGATAAGCTGGCCAGGAATAGGGGGATCAGCAAAGGTCTTCTCGACCTGAGGGAACTTCTTAACGAAGGCATCAACGATATTCTCATTCATGGCAGCCTCTACCTGGTCCTCAGTGAGAGATACGCCCTGACGGGGCTTGCGGGTTGTCTCAGTCTCTGTCTTGTCTGCAGGACTTGTTAGCGATGTCTGAATACTGGCCATTTTTATTTATTTTTTACCCTCTTTAGACCCTATTGAACATAATATTATTTACAAATCAGTATAAATTCTATATTGAAATATAAAATGATGAAGTGGAACTCTCTAACGGAGGAGCAGAAGCATGTATCTCCTGTATATGTACAGCTCCTGTGTAATTGGCCTGATTGCAAGATGACGAATGGAGGCAAATCTCCTGCCGAGCGTCTGTGTCCCTGCTGCAGGTGTGTTGGTTACTGCTGTATAGGATGCATGCAGGCAGACTGGGATAGACACCAGAAGGAGTGCCAGCGTGTATGCCTTAACTGCAATGTAACATGCAAGAAGTAATTCCATAAGTGTATATGGAATTTGAAATTACTTAATGACGTTTTGTGGTCTTGCGGACGGACTTGGCCTTCTTAGCGGAGCGACGAGCGGGCTTCCTCCTGGTGGATCGACGTCTGGACATGTTGAAGCGCTCCTCCATGTGTCTGTGATGAGGAAAAACCTTTTTCAAAAACGAATCAACCACGATTTCTAACATATTGTCAATGTAAGGCATGACAACCGCCATATTGTCATTCACGAAAGCATCAACATCACCATATCCATCGTCATCGACTTGTATATAACTTTCTGACAAGAACAAATCCGACGCGTATTCAAGTCTCATAGAACTTAGTTGATTGTATGATTCAGGATCTTCAACTTCGGCAAGCAATGCTCTTAGAATTTTGTTCAACCGTTTATAGGCTATTATAATATGATCATCGAATTCTATTTCGACTGCATCTTTCAAGTCACTTTTTATACCTTCAATACCTCCCTGTATTTGTTTTATGAACAGTTTTTTGAGTTCAGGACGCAACCTGTGAATAATCTGTTCTTCCTTGAATGCGTCAGGTCTAAAGATGGACCTGGTGGTGCGACTGGTGGCGCTGAGATTAGACGCGGCGCGGGGGCCTGCGTAAGAGCTGATTGAGCGCATGAGCTCATCTGGTAACATAGTCAAACTGGGTCGCCCTGCCATTTATATTGTAACATGCAAGAAGTAATTCCATATACACTTATGGAATTTTGGGTTTATTAGACTAC
>JACCDY010195462.1_pt1 | contig 47372 bp, 83 predicted proteins | sample 7446391 | NCBI WGS metagenome assembly JACCDY01 (sample SAMN15323451, study PRJNA562643) | freshwater metagenome | isolation source: river surface water | place: USA:Blue River Watershed | collected 2017-08-18
CGTTAAAAAGCTCGCCTCGGTATCCGCTTCGGCCTCCCACCATTTCGCCTCATAATCTACTCCTCGCCTCGGCCTCCCCGATTTAAACACCAAAGAGAAGAGGAATAGATTTTTCCACTAACCTCCCCAAAATCCCACCTCAAAACAGGGGGGACTAAAATCCCAAAAATCCTCCAAACTTGCCCCCGCCCTATAGTCATCTCATTCATCATATTACTCCTAGTAATAGACACCTACCTATAGTGAAGCAGAGCATGAATCTTCCACCTATACTAGAGAGAGGGAACAACCCCTACACTATACATGAGGGTACACCTCTAAATAACCCGACCTTAATTAAACCAATCAAAAATAAAAGAACGATCCCTGTAGCTATAGTGAAGAGACATAGACATAGTAGAGAGGGTAGAGCATGTATAGTCATACCTCCCGGTCCCCGGATGGACCCCTCGCACTCGTGCCCGCGTGGATCTGAAAGAACCCCAGAGGGAGGGGACTCAGCAGATCGAAACCAGAGCTAAAATCTCCAGGATAGAGCTCCCAACAATCCTTTAGGATGGCCCGGGAGAAGCACTGTTTTTCCTGGGTGGGGATATATTTTTACCAGGGTGGGGATCCCGTGGAAAAAACCACCAAAGTGAGCAGGGTTAAACCCGCCATCTACGTGTGCCTCGAGGGGAGGGTCCCCGGGAGGACCCCTTGCGTCTGTGCGGGCGCGTTGTCCATGTATTCTGTGGAATACCCCAACAGAAACACATATGACTGTCGGGAACTCCCCGAGAACTATTTTGTCGGACTCCCGAGTTCGGTCGGGAGTTCCCCGAGCTCCCAGAGCCTCTGGGAATTCCCAGAGTATTCCAAGTTTTGGTTCTGAGAATTCCCAGAGCATTCCCAGAACCTTCCCAGAAGGCACCGGACCATGGTAGCTGGGGTGCTCCCGCAGAGAGTAATCCAGAAAGTAATCCAAAAGTATTATGTGCTCGGGAACACCCCGAAAAAAATTTAGGGGGGAACTATTTACTTTTTGCGGACTATAAAGTATAATTACAACATGCTCTTAGGGAAATATCAGAAACCGTTTTTTTACCTCGCAGGATTATTCTACATTTGGGAAGTAATCAAAAAAGAATCCCATGCAAAAAAAGAACTCACCCCAGAGCAAGAGCTCGAAGCAGAAGTCCCAGGAGGCTCGGGAGCAGTTCCGCGCCGTGGCTTCAGCCGCCCGCCGAGCAGCACTAGCCCATGGCAAGCGCATCACCTCCCTGGTGTTCGTCACAGAAGACATTTAATTTCTAATCTCTTATAATAATTATGGCAAAAAAAATCAGTAACCAGATCAAGAGGCAGGCAGTCCAGGACTACCTGTCCAGCGGTGAGACCCTCAGAGTGGTCTCCGAAAGAAACTCCATGAGTGTTGAGACCCTGCGCAAGGCGGTGGGCAACCGAGTGAGGTCAAGGGGCATTGCCTCTAGGCCCGCTGACCCCAAGACCATCCGAAGGGTGAGAATCGCCTACAACAAGGCCTCCAAGGCTAAAGCCCCTAATGGGTGTAAGCGCTGGACTCCTTCAGAGGACTCCATCCTCCGGGACGCAGTCTATGAGAACATGAGCGTGCGTGAAACATGTAAGCTCCTGGGTCGCTCCCGCATTGCAGTCTATGGACGCAAGCACTGGCTTATCGGTCAGGGCTTCATCAAGGAGGACACAAGATTCATTCGCACTCTGGATCCTCAGGCTAAGACGGTAGAGACCACCCCAGTGGTAGAGACGGTGTTCGATCCCGCAGGCGGCAGTGGCAAGCTTCAGTATCATAAGGATCACGTTGTGCCCGTGAACAAGCTGCCCGATGTGAATCTTGAATCCCTGGCCAAGCTCGTTAAGGAGTATGGCGTGCAGGTCACGGTCTCATATGAGAACGACCAGATGCAGGTGAAAATCGACGCAAAGCTTTAAGAGGCAACTGCTAATAAAAAACCCGGGCTTAGGCTCGGGTTTTTTTGTGGGATATGTAAACGAGGTTTTAGAGGTTTTAGAGGTTTTAGAGGTCAGTGAGACGCGGTGCCCCCGAAAAAAGAATGAGCTTCTAGCCTTTGAGAGGGTTTTTGTTTCATCTGTCCTCTGGCCTATCGCCCATCTCTAGCTCATAGGTCCAGTCCTCTGGATCTATGGAGTGATGCATGTCCACATCTATCTCCTTGATGAAGATGGGAAATCCTCTGAATGTGCAGCTGGTTTTATTGAGGGTGCCGTCGGCGGTGAGGGAGATTCTTTCTGTTTCCCCGTCATCCTCGTCCATGTCCCTTTCCACCTCTATCTCAAAATCGAGCTTTTTGATCCACACCTTGGGTTCGTCCATGCCAAAGGAGGTGATGTCCAGCTGCATCGCCCATTCGACGGTACCACCTTCCACTGAGTTGTTTCTAATTTCTGCCGGCGGATTGTAGATCCAAAGGCGGGTACCCCCTCTGACAATCTTGTCCTTGAACTCGAGTATTTGGTCTGAGAAAGTTTCAAACAGTTTAATTTTTCTAGTCATCATAGAGTATATATCCTTAATTTTTTGAAACATTTGAGGCGGTTTCCGATAGAAATATCGAATAAATCATACTTTTGCCCTATTAACCTAAAACCAAAAACACAATGAAAAAACTATTTGTTGCTCTATTTGTTATTATTTCATGCCAGCAGGTGCAGGCGCAAGTTCAACAGCCAAGCTTTACTCTTTATGGGGAAGGCACTCTTATGTCCATGAGTAAGCTCAAGCTTTCTGAGATCTACCTACAGCAGGTTGATATCCTTGCTCAGGCAGTTCCGTATGCCGCATTCACCCTACAGACTGGCACCCCGTCAGACTCCGTGCGCAATAGTCTGGACATTCCTCAAAGCAAATATATAAAGAGCAAAAGAGACGATATCCAGAAGACCTCCATCGAGTATGGCAAGGTGATGAAGGAGAAACTCTATGAGATCGTGCCCTACTCTGATAAGGCTGACATTGTGAGAGCAATTCTCTATCTGCAGAACATCAATATGATGGTGCGTAAACCAAACAAATAAACATGAAAGGAAAAATCCTCTTTGTGCTCCTCCTCTGTACCGGGCTGATCGCCGTGATCCTCCTGATGGACTGGAGCTTTCTGCCCGTGAATCTGCGCAAGTGGATCCCCAAGCTTCCCCAGTGGGAGTGGAAATTGCCAGGGGGAGGGGATAAGGACCCCTCGATAAAAGACATCGAAGAGGCCAACCAGCGCACGGTGGATTCCCTTAAAACCATCATTACCGGCTACGAAACAAGACAGGTGGAGCTCGATGCAAGAATCGAGGCCTATAATGATTCGATAGCCGATCTTTCCCTTCAGATCCAGCAGGACAGGAAGGACATTCAGAACCTAAGAAATAAAGCAAATGCACAAGTTACTCTCGCTTCTAAGTATTCTACTCGTGACATCTACGAGTTTCTCGCAGACCGCTACGGAGAAACTCTTTCAAAATAAGAAGGATTCTCTCGTGTACCTGCCCAAGACCGTGGTGCAGTTCATGATTCAGGACATCATCCGAGGAGATGCGAGCAGGGAAGAGGCTGCAAAGCTTGACTCCATCATCATGAGGCAGGAGCGTCAGATCTCTCATCACGACTCCTCCGCCACGGAATGGAGAAAGAAGAAGGCCACTTATGAGGCCACCATCGACGAGTGGCGCACCATAGATTCCACTAATACTCTCACGATCCAGAGGCTCGGGGGAGAAGCCCGCAAGTACAAGCGCAAGCGTAACGGCTGGCGCATCTTTGCTGTTTTCATTTCTGGACTGTTAATCTATCACACTAACATTAAATAATAGCCTATGAAGTTTATCGAAAGAATGTTCGGAGTTGTCAACTATAAGAGAATGGAGGATGCCCTCAACTCCACGATTGCAGAGGGGGAAAACGACAGGAACGCGATTCGCAAGGAGATCCTCACCTCCATCGGTGCGCTCAACCCCAAGACCGACGGCGAGGAGATCCAGTGTCTCCTCCTCGACATGAACGCACGCATCACCAATTCCTACGAGCGAGAGGGGTACCTTCGCTCGTTCGTGGACAGGCTGAAATGATTCATGAGAATACTGCTCGTTATCCTTGTTGCCTTCTTCTGCTCCTCCTGTGAGGTGGTCCAGAACACCAATAGCACTCGCTATCAGAACAAGAACTTAACCAGGTTCTCCAACAGAAGAATCGTCTCCGTGGGAGTGCATCGTCCAGTTCCCCCGCGCAAGTGGGGTTATCTCAGACATCCCGCAGTTAAGAAAGAAACCCGCAAGAGAGTTATACAGAATAATCGCTAAAGGTGAGGTTAGAAAAATAGGGCTTTAGCGAGGAGGTCGGAAAATTCCGGCCTTTTTTGTGAGCTCGGTCTTCCTCTGGGAGGTGCTCCCGGACTAAACCCCGTCTTCTGGATGTGGATTCTGATTTAAATTTAATTTTACTTTTAATTTAAAGCTCGTATATTAGCGACTGCTTTGTTAGTTGCCATATTAACATAAGATGATTAAGAGGCCGGGGTTGAGAGACCGGCCTTTTTTAGTGGAAAAAAATTTCAGAAATTTCCAGAAAACATTTTTATTCCCCTCAGACCCACCCCTACATTTGCGTTATTAACAACAAAATGTTAATAACAATACAAACCATGAGATACAATCTCGCCCCTGTGGGTCTGGTGGTCATGATCGCCTTTTCCACACTGTTCGTCTCTTGCAGCAAAGAAGAGACCAATTTCGCTCCTTCGTCTAACACTTCATGGCGTGGAAATGTCAAATCGATAGTTGATGCCCAGGTGGCAGTCGCCTCCACCACCGCCCTGGCCAAGAAGAACGGTTGGGGATGCGCAGGAGCAGATGCTGCTGGTGCTCTCTCAGGAGCGGCTGCCGGCTACGAGCTTATTCCTCATTGGGGAGCGGCGGTAGTGGGAGGCATCATTGGAGGGGTGGGAGCCTCTGTCTCGTATTGGAATCGAATGGGCCAACCCACTGGCAATGGACCATGGGATCCGTACGGACCTAATCCCTATGATCCTCGTAATCCCTATTCCTACGCCGGCATTCTGCACAACGAGATCTGCCTTGCAGCCATCCAGGACCCAGCCATGTTTGACTCCGAAGGCAGGCTAGATATGGAGCGACTAAACACGTTGGGCATGGAGATCATTACCCGTCGAAGCTCTGATTTCGAAGCACTTCAGGGCATTGAACTTCACGATCCTATTTCGAGCATGGATTTTCACCCTGTCTATGATAAGATTAATAACACCATTGATAATGGAGATTACGTGCTCTCCTCAGGCAGCTCCGACCTCAACTGGTTCTGCACTGAGTTTCAGCGAGGTCTGAGCTCCTGTTCCAGCCCGGATGATATCCGCAGCTATGTGAGCAAACTTGATGATGCCATTCTCTCATCCGGCCTGCCCGAGGAAACCAAGGGCTCAATGCTTATGAGTCTATCAGTGCTTGAAAACTCAACTCACTTCTGGTATGAATAAGATCTCTGTCACCTCTAAATTCACGCTCTTTCGTTCTCTTGCGCTCATCGCATTCTTTGATGTCATTCTCATTCGAATACTGCTGCTTGGTTCGCATCCCGCAATTTCCGCTCTGGTCATGCTATGTCTGCTTGCCTCCTGCGCCCTCGCCTTTGTCTATGTCACAAAGAGCGTGAGAACCTGGAGCACTCTGCCACATGTCTCAACGGAGGAGAACATCAGAAAGATGATAGTGTTTGCCTCTCTCGGCTTCATAGCTCTGATTGCTTTTCCAGAACATCTCGTCACCTATTTCGTCTTGGCCTCGGTCACAGCCTACCGAGGAGTGGCGGAGATCCTAGGATAAGTGTTATAGTGTTAGTTGAAAACCCCGGTCCCGTAAGGCCGGGGTTTTTTGTTTAACATTAGTCCCAAAAAGTTAAACGTAAATATAAATGTAGCGGGGGAACGGCCGAAATTTTTAGACACCGTCTAAAAATGTTCGGCTAGCCTAGTAGAATTATAGATAGTTTAGCCTGGTTTAGCCTAGTTTAGCATAGCTTCACGGGGAACCTCCGGGGTCAGCAAAAAAATTGCAGACCTCATTTTTTCCTCAGAAAACATTTTTTTATTTATGTAGAATATTCTATATTTGCACTCACAATAAAACATATGAGACTATATCACGCAACCAGAATAGAAAACGTGCCCTCCATTCAGGAGAAGGGACTCAAGGCTATGTTTGAAGGAGTTTACCTTACTGATTCTATAGAGAGCGCGTGTCGCTGGATGGGCTTTCGCCTTAGAGCCATGGGAGAAAACACATTAGCAGTCATTGAGGTGGAGGTGGACGAGACCAAGCTCGAAGAGGGCACGGACCACAGCCCCTTTATGGTGCAGATGTTTGGGGTGGGCAAATCACTGCTTTCTCCCAAGAGCATTCCCAAGTCTCGCATTAAAAAGATTCACTATTTTAAAATCGGATAAAATGGCAACACTCATTAAAACAAATGGAGAGGTTCAAGAGATCACTCCTCAGAACGGTAAAAACTTCAGTCTTGATGAATTGCAGGGCTTTGTCGAAGGCTATATTGAAATTGTCTCTATTGGAGACAAGCATATGGTGGTCAACGAGGCGGGCAAGCTCGATGGGCTGGACATCAACCTCAAGGCCACCGAGATCTATGTCAATCACTATGGCTCGAATGATATCATCGTGGGCAATGCTCTCCTGGCAAATAGAGGGGAAATAGTTTAGAAAACATTTTTTTATTTTTGTAGAATATTCTACATTTGCCTCATAATCACACACACTATGAAACTAGGCAAGAACACTTACAAGCTGAGAGACAATCTTTTCATCGAGAAGGATTTGGTCATAAGCTATGAAACAGTGGTGGCTCAGATCACCAAGGAAGGCATCCAGGAGCTGGGCAGATATTCCCGCACCACCACTAAGCATATTCATCTCATCTCGAATCTCACAGGCCTGCCCGTCATCAAGTATACAGGAAAAAAATGTGAGTTTGATAAATTCGAAATGGGCGTAAAATGCGATTGCCCAAATGCAGTTTCTTCTAAGACCACCAAAGCTATATTCTCTCTCATCAATGATGGAGTTTGTTATGGTGTGGCCATCTCCATGCTCAAGCCTAAGATGAGCAAACGAGATTGGGAGCTATTGGACAAAGAGGGTGTGAATACAGAGGTTATCAGTGGATCAACATTATTAGCAAGACTATCATTCTAAAAACAAAAACATGGGCTACGAAGTAAGACTCGTACTAGGAGAAATCTCCTCAATCAGTCAAGAAGACCTGCACTACTTTAGCGTGGTGGGATCATTTGATCTCTGCAAGGTGGACATGGGCATTGTCGATGATATTGCACATGGTAAAAACGAGGGCGCAAACCTCCTGTCAAGAAACGGCTCCATGCCTCTCAAGCGGGTTTATTTCTATGAAGGAGAAACTCAGGTGTCGGAGGACATGTATGGCGCTCCGCTCTATGCTGTGAGTCCAGATCTTGTGCTCACGAGACTGCGCGAGCTCAAGGAGAAGGACGAATATCGCAGACTCCAGCCCGCCATCGACTTTCTGGAGTCCATGAACACCCACTTCGGAGAATATCGCGTGGTGCTGTTTGGTCACTAAACAAACATAAAAGATTAGGAAGGAGCTTCGGCTCCTTTTTTTGTGGGCAACTCGAAAAAGAGGTTCGGATGATGCTAGGCTGAGGAACCCCCGCAGGGATGCTCGGCATATGGCGGGAATTTTTTTTTTGAAATATTTCAGAAAACATTTTTTTATTCTAGTAGAAGATTCTACATTAGCGCTATCAATCACACATCCCTATGAAACTATCAGAAGTCATTAACTTTGTTCACTCTTGTTCGAAAGAAGAACTCTCTGAGCTTATTCGTGTCATCAACCGAAGACAAAAAAATTCTAGGCAGGAGGCCAAGGCACAATTCAGGGTTGGAGACCCAGTCACCTCCAACGATCCCCGCTGGTACCACGGCACGGGCTACATCGAAAAGATCAATCCCAAAATGATCGTGGTCAACTGTAACGGCTATAAAATTAGTGTTTCCCCTAATCTCTTAATCAAAGTCAACCTATGAACCAGACAATCACCACAACAGTCCATGGCAAGTTTACAGAGCTCGAACTAGAAGCCCAAGCGGACAAAATTATGGAGAGCTTCAATTTTGAAAAAGTGTGGCACCACATGAACGCGGTGGGTCACAAATGGCAACAGAACGGGGAACTGCGAGTGCCCACCCTTGAGGAGATCCAGATCTTCGCCCGCTCTCTGCTCACCCGTGTCATCTATGACAAGGACCACACCTCAACCTGTGGATCAGGAGGACTGATGGCCTACAAGCTGCCCTGGGGTCTGAGCCTAACATTCATGCTAACTTGGTCATAAGACTATGGGAAGATACTATAATGGAGACATCTCCGGCAAATTCTGGTTCGCTGTTCAGGACAGCAACGACGCGGACAACTTTGGTGGTTCATCTGAGGAGATCTATGACACCGACGACGAGGGCAATGAAACTGATGATCCGATTGGAATGAGCTATCACTTCACCGAGGATGATCTACCCGACATCAACAAGGGTCTGGATGAGTGCACTGCATTCCTTGGGGAGTACAAAGAGAAGCTTGATGCTTTCTTTGAGAAGCGCAGCAGCTATAACAACGAGATGCTAGCTGCTGAGACCGGGGCTGATCCGGAGGCTGTGGGAGATCTGCTAGTTCACTATGCAAGATATGAACTTGGCATAAAGATCAAAGAATGTGTGGAGCGTGAAGGCACGTGCTCCTTTGATGCTGACTATAACTAAAAATCACAAAAATGAGACTACTTGTTTTTCTACTCCTTGTAGGCGTTTGTTCCTGTCAGAAGGAAGAAATTAACCCAGCCATATTACCTCAATATAGATTGACAGCTCCCGCTCCACAAATCTCATCCTATGGAGCGGGAGCAGGAGTCCGAGACATTGATGGCAACTACTACCGCACTGTTGTGCTGGGAGGAAAGGAATGGATGAGAGAGAATCTTAGAACCACGCGTTTTAACAATGGGCTCCCCATATATCGTTTAACAAACTGGCCCGTTTGGTTCAACAATTCACAGCCTCATGCTAGGCCCAGTGTTGCTAAAGAGGCCTACTGTGACATCAACTGGCAGCAATCCAATAGAAGGGAAATGGGAGTGCTCTACAATCTCCCAGTGGTGGAAAGCCGTAGCAACGTTTGTCCTCTGGGTTGGCATATACCCAGTACCTCAGAATGGGATTCTCTCTTCATTGCTCTTGGCGCAAACGTCAATCTTTCCGCAGGTCCCTATCCTGCTGGGTACACAGATTCCTCAGGAACTATGGTTGAGAAGTTTGTCGGCAGAGGAGCTATTCTTTATGGCTCGTTCTATCCCAACACCTCTGGGTGGTGGTCATCGGATAATGTAGAGACCAGATTCTCTACTCCTTGTCCTCCTGCTGCGGGTGGACCCGACTACGTGGCTCAGAGCTACCTTTATCATGCAAACACAGTGCTTGGTCCGGACTGCACCACCGAGCCCGCCGGCTTTGCAATTAGGTGTATAAAAAACTGAAAAATTTCAGAAAACATTTTTTTATTTAGGTAGAAGATTCTACATTTGCACCATCACACTAAAAAAAAATCACACACCTATGTCACAGCAAAGAAAACCAATGAGTCCTGAAGCTAAAGCTCGCATCGCCGAGAGCGTTCGTGCAGCCTTCGCGGCTAAAAAAGCAGCATCAGGGGTTCATACCTCTATGCCCGAAGTTCTCACAGTACTCCCCGAGTGCGTGCAGATGAAATCCCTTACCTTTGATCCCAAGCTCTTCGAGCCCATCAAGACCGGTAAGCCCATCGACACCCTGCTCTCCAACGACGGAGGGTTTCCTAGGGCCACCAACTTCATGATGGTGGGAGACCCTGGAGTAGGAAAATCCACAGTGGCCATGGACATCCTGTCCGACCTACAAACATCCGGAGCCCATGTGCTCTTCATCTCTGCCGAAATGGATCGCATCGACCTTTACGGTTACGTTAAGCGCTATCCCAAGTTTGGCACTATCGATATCCTCTTCCTGGGTGAATATCTGGATCAGAACCCCAAGCTCATCGTGGAGCACATCCTTAAGCGTGGTTATGATATCGTGCTCATCGACTCCTTTGTGGAGGTGCAGGACACTGTGAAGGAGGCCAACGGCATGAGCACAGGGGCCACTGAAAAATGGCTTATTGATCTTATGCGTCAGAACAACTCCGGCGCCAACGATCGTGGTCTCTACTCCTCCTTCCTCTGTATCCAGCAGGTAACAAAGGGTGGCAACTTCGTTGGTTCGAACAAGCTCAAGCACAACACCACCGGCATGATGGAGCTAAGGTTTGAAGAGGATGGTACTCGATTTATCGTCTTCACCAAAAACCGACGTGGCGACGTGAACAAGCGCATGTTCTTTGATCTCTCAGCTTCTGGAGACGTCAAGTACGACACCGCTCGTTATGACCTGGACGAAGCAGCCCGCATGGTGCTGCAGAACGAGAAGGATGAATTACAAAAAGAAGGCAGCGGATTTGACTCTATCTTTGGAGCGCCCAAGCCACAAGAATAAAAGTGTGTGATTATCCCGGCGAACTGAGCATCGTTCGCTGGGATTTTTTTGAAAACATTTTTTTGTCTCGAAACTATTCCTTACATTAGCTAAACAATCAAAAAATATATGGCAATGCAAACAATCTCTCAAGAAACCTACAACTCCCGCATGGAGAACGCAATCAGGCTACAGCCGGTGCGTAAAACGGTGCCACTCGGTTCAATCGAGGTGGTCAACCAAGGCCTACTCCGCGTGGAAGGAGTCAACGTGCCCATGGAGCACAAGGCATTTGTTCAACTAGCTAAGATCCTTGGCGTACCCCTGCAATTCCAGGGACGTGTGGACAAGCTCTTCGGCGAAGACGCTAACCGCGCTCTCGTCAACAAAATGAAGTCCGCTCTCATCCAACAGGGTATGAGCACCATCACCGTCGTGGCATCTCCCACTAGCAAGATGGTTACAGGCTTCCTCAAGTTCGCTTCCGAATACATCTCTAACTCCTCGTTCTTCGAGGTGGCCAACCAGGTCATTGACCAGCACGGCCTTCTAGTCAGAGACCTTTCGGTCAACCCATCCAGCGGTGGAGTGACTATCAACTGCTTCAATCCCAACGCCGAGTTCAGCATCGGGGATCTGAAGGACGAATACTTCCAAGGAGGGATCACGCTGAGCAACTCCATCCAAAAGGGCATGATCACTTCTCCCTACCTTAATCGTCTGGTTTGCACCAACGGAATGATAGGTGAGAGCTTCCAGGAGAACTACAAGCTCAACAACCTTCGCACCTCTTCGCTTGACGACCTTCGTCATCACCTCAACACCTTGAAGAAACGCAACTATCAGCCTTTGACCTTCGAGGAGCGAGTACGCAAGGCCATCACCACTAAAGCTAGCTTCGCCGAGATCGAGGCGGCGGCAGAACTCATCCTAGGTAACTCCGGGGCTAAGGCCAACGAGATTTCCAAATGGGTGCCATACCAGGAGACCATCGATGAGTACACCAAATTCGGTCTGCCTCCTATCCGTATGAGCGATGACCAGAAAAAGAATGCTAAGACCGGCACCTCAATCTGGGACGTGGTCAACGGACTGACACACTTCTCCACTCACGAGAGCGTATTTAAAGTGTCAGAACCTGATCGCCGCACCATCCAAAAAGAGGCAGGAGCAATTTTGGCCAGTAAATTCGACATGGAAAACCAAATCATTTCACCTTTTAATTAATCTATATGAAAAAAACCACCCTTTATCTGGTAGTGCTCTTCGGAGCTTTCAGCCTCACTAGCTGCTACACTACGCACAATGTGCCACAGAACACCCATTCCTTTAGCCTCCTGAACGACGACAAGACTGTCAGGGACACAGGAGAGGCTATGACCTACTCGGATTCAACTCTTCGAGCCACCTTCATCGTGGGAGAAAAGGATATCGCCTTTAGCCTTCGCAACCAAACAAGCAACACAATGAAGCTTATCTGGGACGAGTCTCTGTTCATCCGTAACGGCAACCCAAGCAAGGTGATGCATGCAGGAGTCAAGTACACAGACCGCAACCAATCCATGCCGCCAAGCGTGATTCCAGCGGGCACTCTATTCGACGACGTTATCGTGCCTAGTGATAATGTCTACTGGCGTGAAGGCTACTACAGTCAGTACGGTTCTTCACCAGGAGGCTGGGAAAAGAAAGATCTCTTTCCTTCCTACACTTCCAAAGGAGACGAGTTCCGTATCTTTATGCCCATGCAGGTTGCAGGTACAACAAAAGAATACAACTTCAACTTCAGAGTGGAGGACACTAAAACAACATACGTAAAGGAAAGACGCATGGACGTGGCTAAAACAACTTGGCTCACTGTCGGTTTAACCATGGTGCCTCTGCTTATTCTACTCTCCGCATATTGATTGTCCATATAGTTTATTGATTGTTTGACGCAAAAAAGGTTCGGTTCATCCGAACCTTTTTTGTGTGCTTTGGTTTTCAAAACCAGATTCACATCTGTCCTGCCGAGGAACCCCCGAAGGCACTACTTTAATTCCGATTACCAAAGAAAATTGGGAAAACATTTTTTATTTATAGAAAAATCTATTATCTTTGTACTTCTAAAATCACACATATATGAAAGACTATCTTAACATTGAAGGTACACCTATCGACGAACCATGTGCACAGGTGGGAGATCCTGATTATTACGAGCTTGCAAGAGCAGAATGTCAGGCTTTCAAAGACCAGCTTATTAGAACATTTGGAAATCCTCCTGGTAATGCCTCCATCACTGTCGGACAAAACCCTCACGACTTCGGTACCTACCTGGACCTAAGGCTTAATTTCAACGATGAAAGCGAGGAGGAAAGCGATTGGGCCTATGAAATTGAGGGAGATACTCCTTATAACTGGGACGAAGAAGCACTCGCCTATCTTGCATCGAAAGGTTATGTCCGTGAATATGATGGACAATCAGGAAACATGAAGCTGCTCAAGAGATAAATCAAACATTTATTCAGTAATTCAAAAGGTTCCTTAGGGAACCTTTTTTGTTTTCTACGAATAAATAGTGTATGGAAAATTCTTTACCGCTAAAAGAAATCAGAGATAGAATCTCATATAGACAAGAACCCAAATCTATTCTACAAGACCTCATTAAGAGAGGGCTAGTCTCTGAGGAGGATTCCCCCTCAGTGCTTAAGATGATAGAAAAGATGAAAAAAGAGGCAGATTTTGAAAGGATGGGATGGGACGGATGCTAATGTTCGAAACTTTAAACTCCCAGGTTTGTAAAAATCTATTAATCTTGTGATATGCCTTTAGTTAGAATTACAATAGAACAGCTTAGGAAAAAGCTGAGCCAAGGTGAGATATCTTTTAAATTCAAGAAACTCGACGGCTCTGAAAGAGATGCACTGGGAACCACCAGCCTCAATCATATTCCAGTTCAACATCATCCCAGAGAGAACAGCAAACAGACTGGGGGTACTCCCTACTTTGATCTCGTGAAGAGCGAATGGAGATCGGTGACTGTGGAAGAAGATATCTTCTTAAACACCGAATGCCTATCCCACATTTACGGTACACCTCTTCTAGAAGATGAAGAGATTTATTTCATGCTCGACGAACAAGGTCTTCTTGAAGATCAATGGATGACTGCTCTGATTAGCCTTATTAAAAATGCAAGCCCGGAGAATGCCAATTCTCTTGCTCAAGGATTTAAGAAACTCGTGAGAGTAATCAAGATGTGCGAGGAAGACAAAGCCTACGCAGAGAGCTTAAAAGAGAAGTTCCATAAATTTTACTACGAATAAAGAAACTAATCTCCGTTATTGGTATACAGTAATGGAATAATAGGCCAGATGGTCAAGTGGAAAGTACTTAAGAGCTGGATTTGGCTTAGAAAGAATATCTCGAATAAACTCGAGCCGAACTATCCAGCTTCAGAAACACAGATTCTCTCGATGAAGATTTTCGAAAGGGCAATTTTTAGCCCAGAGGCAGAGTTGCTCATAGCTCCTATCTCTTATACATTATATGTGCAACTTAATGATTTATTCATTGTACTTGAGGGGAGAGAGCTTCGCATCATTAATGGTAAGTACCAGTATTACGTGATGATCACCGAAAAAACAGCGGAAGAGCTAGATCGGAAGTTCCGCCGGGCACTAGAGTCTCGTATCAAGAAGATGGAGTCTCAGGTTACCACCAACGTCAAAAAGAGTTTACAAAATATTTTAGAAGAATTATCCCATTAAAATGAAAGAAGGAAATCGTTACATTTTTGCCAAGGGCGGAGTTGAATTTATCGTTTATGCCGTGGACGGCAACACCCTTAAATGCCAAGAGGTTGAAAAAGGAATCACAGTTTCAAAGATTTTTGTCATGCCCCGCTATGAGCTGCAGGACAAGCTTAAAAAGAAGCTGGTCTCTTTAGTGGCTTAATTTTCAAAAACCATTTTTTTATTTAAGTAGAATATTCTATATTTGCTGCATAATCACACAGCAAATGACACTAAAATTCTACTGCATCGCCCACACTGCTCGATATGGAGATTGGGGCAAAGCTAATCCTATTACAATAGAAGAACATTCCTTTGACCTCAACGAAGACCGTGAGGTGCTAGAGGATTATGTCGAAGACCTCAACGAAGAAACTTTTGAAGAGGCATGTCGCACCTATCTCAACGAGAGCGAGATTGACTGGGACCAAAGAGGGGTTAACTACCTCTTATTCAACGAAAAAGAATATCAAATCTTAAAATCTCTCATCGCATGACAAACACTCGCACAGTAACCGGCACCGTGTGTGACCGCAAAGCAGAAGGCTATCCTCGCCAGGACTTCACTCTCTCGTTTGACTCAGTGGACGACCTCCTGATTAAGATTGATGCTTTTCTTGAAACCCTGGATTTCCGGAAGGTGGATGTTTACCTTCATGATGACTCCATCTTCACTGCCGAAGAACAGGACCGGCTAGAGAAGGAATGGGTTATGTTCGGAGAAATTTTCTAAAACATTTTTTTTATTCTTGTAGAATATTCTATATTTGCACTCATAAACTTAAATCTCTCACACACTATGGCAACACGTTCAAGAATTGGAATTGAAAACCCAGACGGGTCAGTCACATCGGTTTACTGTCATTGGGATGGCTATCCTGAATACAATGGCAAAATGCTAATCCAGCACTACAACACAGAAGAGCTGGCACAAAAACTCATCGCTCTAGGGTCAATCTCTACCCTCCGCCCTCGCATTGCTCCAGCGGTCAACGAAACACATTCCTTCGATATTCCTATGGAAGACATCACCATCGCCTATTGCAGGGATAGGGGAGAGGAACTAAGGCAACAACAACATCCTTCGGTTAGGGATTACTTCAAAGGTGATATCGAAGAGTATGGTTACCTCTTCACTCAAGAAGGAGAATGGCTGGTCAAAGCCGCCTACGGATTCAAAATGCCAGTACGAGTATCTGATGTTATCAAGGAAGAAGTCTAAACCGACAAACCCAACAAAAAAAGCCAGGTCATTCCTGGCTTTTTTTGTGGACTTCAAAAAAGCAAACACAGGCTATAGGTTCCGGGGAACCTCCGGATGTTCGACAACATTTGTCGATTTCGATGTAACTTGTCGATTTCGACGTAACCTTATTTTTAGAAATTTCTATAAAAGTTCAGAAAACATTTTTTATCCTCCATAGAAGATTCTATATTAGCGATATCAAACTCATATCATCTATGTCGGTCAAAAAGATTATCGCAACAGAAGAACAAGAGCTAGCTGCTAAGTATTTCACACTGAGTAATCTTTCGCTATTATACTTGGTGCAAAACAATAATCTTAAATACGGCTATCAGAGAGCGAACGAAATAATGTTTGCTGAAACAGGAGTCACTATTACGGAGGAGTATGAATATTGGCTATCAGAGGTGTCTAAGAAAAAACCAGACTCCTATGTGATCGAAGAATGGAACAAAGTTAAAACCAAATACGTAAACATATGACACAAAAGCAATCAGAAATGTTAAGAGAGATCATCGATCTTAATTGGGAAGCCTCGCAAGAAAAGGACGTCCTCAAAAAATTTGAGATGTATAACGAGCTATCCGAAAAGAAGAAAGCCCTTCGGGATGACATGGGTCATGAGGAATATGACGCCTTTATCGAGAACGGACGTAGGATGTTTGCGCCTAAGGATTAAAGGAGATGCAAATGATCATCGCTTTAAAACTCCTGCTAGCAGCAGCCGGGATGGCTTGGTTCTTCAGCAGACCAATACCAGAGGACCTTTATTACGACGTCGAAACAAAGAGTTACCGGATCGGCCGAAATAAGCGCCAATAGGAAGCTCGTACAGCAAAATCAGCCATCCATCAATATCAAAGTCTCACTTAAAAATCTACAGCGTTTATGAGCAAAAAAACAAGTAATAGCAAAGGAACAAAAACGACACCGAAGACCTACTATGAACTCGCCAAAGGCACACGCCCAATTAATCGACCCAAATAACGTAACTTTTTCTTCTGTAGAAAATATAACCTCAAGAGAGATGGATCAGAAGCTCAGCTATAGTGAAATAGAATCTTACATAGCTTCTCAGCTAGGCATAGACATGCACAAAGAGTATACCCTCCGAGAGATTATAGAGATTCTACAGAAGAAGTCCAATAGGATTATTTCTGTCATGGGCAAAAAAATGCCAGAGATTCCGCCCACGTTTAGTCTGGTCGAGCACATGAGCAACACGTTCTCAAAGCACTTCTTTGAGTCTCTTTACCTTCCAGACGAGGAAACTAGAGATGCCTTCTACGAGGTGGCAAAGTTGCTGGACGAAAAGGTAGAGGTGTCGAAGATCGCATTATCCTCTGCAGGAACAGTGGGACAACAAATCAAGAACATCATTCTGCTAAGCCCTGTGCCTAACTCTCCTCATTATAATATCGCCTGCATCGAAATTGATTATTAGAATTATCTACTAAAACATTTTTTAATTACTAGAAAATACTCTATATTTGCTAACCTAATCAAAAAACAAAATCTATGGCATCATCACAGTGGCAAGACTGCAAAAATTACGGGGTGGCTATTATAGATCGCCCAGACATAGAACAAATCCGATTGTTCTATATGCAATACAGTTCTCACATTCTTCACCTTCCGGTGGGATACCTTCCAGAGTCTGCCAACTGGCAGGGCGACAACCTAATCGTTCGTGCACGGAACTTCGAGAATAACATGTTCGTCCTCCGATACACAGATTTTCGTCAGTTTCAATTTGTATAAAAACAATTCACCCATCAATTTCATTATATAACAAAGTAACATGAATCGCACTATTACCATCACGTTGGAAAAGAACCTTAAACTTTATTCGAGTCTGAAGTTCTTAGAGAAAGGAATTACTAACCTTAAGCCAGGAACAACCGTCGTTCTGGAAGAGACCGGCAAGGTACACGCAGATGAAGAGGGAAAGACCTATAAGGTTTTCCGACTCCGCCGTGACACTCGTAACTACTACACATTGGAGAATCTCCTGTAAAGACAGTTAACAACTAGGTACACACAGAACTGCCAATTCCTGATCCCTGGTTTTACTGCCAAACCCAAGCTCGCCAAGCTTGGGTTTTTTAGTGGGCAAAAAAAACCGACAGACGCGGAAAATCTGCTGCGGAACCCCCGGCAACGTTGTGCAGAATGCAATGCACATTGTGCAGAATTTTTTTCATTACTTTTTCAGAAAACATTTTTTTGTTTATATAGAATATTCTACATTTGCTTTATCAAACAATAACAAGATGAAAAAAGAAATCTATATGATTATTGATGCTAACCCAGACGGGGATAGCTATGAGATTCACACCGACCTTAAAGAGGCTCACAAAGCATTCAAGGAAAAGAAAAAGTCTAAGAGCGATATCATATTAGGAGAAGGCACGCTTTACCTTATTCATGTTGAGAATCCAAAAGATTTTGGGTTTGGTGGATATGGAGATGTTTACGGCGGAGAAGTGATAGAAGAATTTACAACAACCGAATAACTAATCACACACACCATATGGCAAAAGCAACCATCACAAAAGAGATCCTTGGTGATCCTAAAGGGAAAAAATTGTTTATCGTCACTCGAATCGATCTTGATGACTGCGAGGACACACAGACCGAGCTTTGGAGGGCAGATGACGAGGATGGAGTCTATGATCTCGTTAAGCTTGAATACACCATCGAAGGGGATCCAGAGCACGAGGATTATGATGAGGCAGGGGCAGAGGCCTTTGATGAAGATTGGAGCTACAGAATTCTGTGTAAAGAAATAGGAGAAATTAATTAATAGAGTATGGAGACAGGAACATCTAAAGAAACAAAGCCAGCCCCTGTACATCAATCCCAGCTGCAGGGCAAATACTGGAACGATCGAAGGATAGAGCATGCGGTGGAGTTTGATCCCTGCGGCACTTTCCAAGCCTTCTACGCCGCTCAGAAGTACCTCGAGGAACTTGGATACACAGTGGGCAGTATGAGTCAAATGAATCCCATAGGCTTCGCATTTGGAGTGGAGTGGGTTTCTAAATGGCACAATCTCACACAGAAAGAAAAAGAATCAGTAGACGGAATCATTATCCCTCAAGAAGACTTCAGAGAGGGAGGAGCATTAATATTATTCTTTACACCCCCAAGATACTAAGCTATGGTAAACAAACACGAAATGGAATTCTGCTTCTATAAGCTAGGCATGAGCGGATCCTTTATGACCTCATTAATTGAAACCATGTTCAAAGCGGATGTGGACAACCTTGACCTCTTAGGTAAAGCCTATCCTGGGCTAGTAAAAGTTATTATTAAATACAGAGGAGAGTCTGGTTACTGGCAAGACCTGGTGAATCGTTGGAACGAAGATAATCCCTATCATAAGTTGGTTGCTTAAGGGTACATAGAGTGGGTAAAGGCCGGGAGAGATCCTGGCCTTTTTTATGTGGGGTCCCCTGGGGGTCGGCGTGCGTATGCATGCGTACGTATGCGTACGCGAGAGGTTTTTTGGAGGACCTGAGAAATTTTAGTTTATCTTTGCACTATAACATACTAAAAACCTTACATGAATTGCCAACAGTGCGGGGAGAAACACGACAAAAAAGGATTATACTGTTCAAAGAGATGTTGCGACAAAGCTTACAGAGAGCGTAAGAAGGCGGGAGCACCCACTCCAGTAAAAAGGGTTGCCATACCAAAGAAGACCAAAGCTCCTGATATTGCGATACCCAAAGAGAAAGGACCTAAACTTAAATGGTGCATGTACTGTGGAAACTCCCTCGAGAGATCAAAGAAGCTTCGATTCTGCGACGATGCCCACGAAAGAATGTATTGGGAAACGGTAAACAACGGCAATTCTCTTAAGATTTCTATAGATCCTAGAACTATTATAGTTACTCGTAAGTATGATAAGATACAGGAGATTATAGAAGCTATGCTCAGTAGACAATCATTTAATATCCTATTAGCTTGATTATTACATTTCTCATTATCATTCTTTCATTTTTAATTGCCTCGATAGTTTGTATGCGCATATCATCAAACGCTCTTTATATGGCATGTAAAGCTAGTACACAGAGGGAAGATTATCTGTTCACACTCAAGCACAGGAAGTATGAAAATCTTTCAAGAATTACGCTTGTGATTTCCGCTATAGCAATTGCGTTTTTTCTAATAATAGCATGCTTTCAATACTAAACGCATATGGTTGTAATCACAGATAACGTTTCAGGCTAGGTTCTCCGGGGAACCCTCAGATCCGGATTTAGAAAAGCGTAAAAATTTTAGAAGCAGTGCTATTTTCTCCCGAGGAACCCCCTCGAGAATTTCAGCGGCATCGGTTTTTATTTTCGATTTTTTTTAGAAAACTTTTTTTCCTTATGTAGAATTTTCTACATTAGCGAAGTTAACCAATAAAAAAAACTCACTATGGAACAAGACAATCTCCCACAGGAATTAGTTTCTAAGATCGACCAGCTTTCCCAGCTTCTTCGAATTCATGGGGCCATCACCAATGACCAGCAGCTCCTTTACATTGCGGAAACAATTAGGGTCGTGTTACATTCGGCCAATGATTACGAGACCGCTATGGCCCTCAAAAGGCATGTCCAGGAATACATCAATGAAATTCCGGTTATTAAAGGTGAAAAGCCAGCAGCTGAATTCTTAGTTGAATCGGTAAGTGAAGAGAGGGCGAATTAAAACCCTAAGTTTTATCCAAAAAGCCAAACCCAGTGTTTGGCTTTTTTTGTGGGTTTTTCCAGATGTTCGCGGACAGAGGTTCGCGGATGATTCTCCCGAGGAACCCCCGAAAGACCGATGTGAACATATGTGAATCGAGTTGAAACATCCGGTACATCATGAGATAGAAAATGTATGCATCAACCAAAGGAAACATCCCGGATCTACGGGGATACCCACGGAACCTTTCTTTATCTCCTGACCTATGTGGACAGGATCACCAAAAAACAGAGAATGGAGATGTGGAGAGCCAATGATGAATTGGACCTTATGATTATTCTAGAATACGATTTTTCACTTAGACCAGGATACGGAATATTCTATTTTCGTAGAGAATTCGGGAAATCCATTAACTTTGTCCCGTTTACCTCGTTAAATTAGCCCTTAGAAATCAACTTATTAGCATACTGGTGTTAAAAAAATTTTTTTTCTGAGAAAGAACTCCATATATTGCGGTGTAATTCAAAAAGGAATTAAAATGAAAAACAAACCCAGTACGACCCGAGTCAGCTCACCAGCTCGCCGGGTAGAGGCTAAGACAGCCACGAAAAAAACAGTTAAACCCGCAGTTGCCGCGAAGACCAAATCAGTAGAGGTCAGCGCAGTGAAGAAAGAAGACATCCAAGGAGCTTTCACCAAGACCTTTGGATTTCCGGTTCGTCTTTTCTGGAACCTACGCCTAGAAAAAGATAACTCATCGTGCGCCAAGACCGGAACACAACTCTCGTTTGAGGAAGTGCGTAAAGCGGGTAAGTCCGTGATCTACCGCGTCCGCCGTGGTAAGCGCAACTTCTACACAAGTTCTAAGTATCTGGTGCAAGCCTAATCCGGGACGGCACATCTGGTACGAAACCCTGGACCAAAAGTCCGGGGTTTTTTGTGCGGATAGATAGCGCATGTTCAGTTCCCAAAATGAGTGGATGATGCTGGCGGGGGTACTCCTCGCACTCTTCATCATCGGAGCCATAGTCTACAGCGTCAACAAGATGTTCTCCACCGCCACACAGGATGTCCTGGTGAGGTTCATCCTCTTGGTGTTTGGTTCTTTAGTGGGCATTTTTATCGTGGACAAGGTGGTTGCCTTCAAGAGGAACCTCCTCGACCCAGAGCTCAGCAAGGAGCTTTTCGAATTAATCAAAACCCTCATCCTCATGATCTTCTCCTACTACTTCGGCACCCAGAAATCGGGAGGAGCCAAGGGAGAATAGGATTGGGGAACCGCCGGATGTCCGAATCGGATCATGTGGGAAGTTCTGGAAAAATTCCAAGAAACATTTTTTTGCCCTAGTAGAATATTCTATATTTACGGTATGAACAAAAGACAACTTATCGACAAAGCAGAGCTCATCCTTCTGGAGGCTGGATTCGAGCGCATGGATTTTATCTTTTCACTTCAAGGACCCACATGTATTCTCACAACCACCGGGGAGGGAAAAATGAAAACCCGTCCAGGGGTTAAAGCTAAGCTCGTGGAAATGGGCATTTATTTTCTCTAAAATTTCTGGGAAAACATTTTTTATTCCAAGTGGAATCTTCTATATTTGCGGAGTTAATCAATCAAACATATCCTATGGCAACAAAAGCAAAGTTCACACAGGTGAGCACCAACGAGGTTAGACTAGATTACAAAGGCAACAAATTTATGCTCGTGGAGCAAAACCGTGGGGTCTATGGAATGGGCCGAGCGGTTCAGCTTTATCTCATGGACGGGTTTGAAAAGAAGCACATCAAAGAGATGGGCTGGACCAAGGGAGATAATCACGGAGGCGAACACAAGGACGACTCTTTCCTCAGGGGTCTGGTTTCGGTGGATGACTGCAAAAAGGCGGCCCTCAAATATATTGACATCATCCTATGAGGAACTGGCTCAAGTTTCGCTCCCTCGCCAAGATCCATGACCATTACGAGGTCAAGCTGGCTCGCACATCCACCATCGAGGAATACCATTCCATTCACAGAGAGTATGATATGGCGGTGGACTGGTGGAACACCAAAGAGGCCCGCAAGAAAAAGATTGTTAGTGCCGCTAAGAAAGTGGCCAAAAAAGTCCGAAAAAAATCCTGAAAAAAGTTTTTTTATTTAGATAGAAGTTTCTATATTTGCAGAGTTAACCAATCAAAAAAAAACTATGTCAGCACTTAAGCAAATCTCTCACGACGAACTCCGCGAAAAACTTCGCACAGGAGCACAAAAATTTTATTTCCGCAAAGTTGGTGGAGAACTTCGCATCGCCCTTGGCACCTTGGACCTCTCTCGAGTTCCTGAAGCGAACCAACCCAAAGGCGGAAAAATTTCGGAAAATCAGGTTGCCTATTACGATTTAGAAAAAGGAGCTTGGAGGTCAGTTTCAAAAACTCAGGAAGTCTGGGTGGACTAACCAAAAGTGGAGCAAACAGAAAAGGACCTTCGGGTCCTTTTTTTGTGGCCAAAAAAATTGGGTTCTGGATGCGGTCTGGCTGCGGTACCCCCACATGTCCGATCGGTTTTCGATTCCAATTTTTTTCCAAGAAACATTTTTTTATCTAAGTAGAATTTTCTATATTTGCTCTATCAAACAAAAACAAAAAACTATGGCAAAAAAATCCACACAGAACGCATCAGGAACAAGCTTCCACGGCGACACAGTTCGCGCATCGGTCAACGACTTCATCAAAATGTTTGGCGATCCCACCTACGAAGACAACACCGGCTCAGACAAGGTCAACTTTGAATGGGTTTGTGAAACCGAGAGCGGCGACATTTTCACCATCTACGACTGGAAGGAATATCGCAGGCTGGACCAGGAAGAAGTTATCGAGTGGCATATTGGAGGCCACAATGGATCAGTCACCAACCAGGCATTGAATGAAATTGCATCGATGTTTGATGAGATTGATTCATAAGTAAAATGCACATCTAAGAAAAAGCCCGAGCAATCGGGCTTTTTTTGTGGGTTAAGAAATCGGGTTTAGGTTTGCACAGGGTGAGGTACCCCCTCACAAGACTCCGCCATATGGTCTGCTGTCATTATACTCTAGGTGGGGACTCCGCCGGGGGGACTTGCGTGTACGTGCGTACGCGAAGGGGGTTCCTCGCTTTCTTGACATCCCTGGTACTAAAACTTAGACATTCCTGGTACCGGTAGGGGTGCTCCCGAACTGATGTTAATAATGATGCTAATATGGTGTTAATAGATGCTAATAAAAAAAGGAGGCCAAAGCCTCCTTTTTCACGTTCTTTAAGAATCTCTGTTAAGCCTTCTTTGCTTTTAAGATGCTTAATAGAGACTGGACAAACTCAACGGAGAATAGTCCGTTGGCGATAAGTCCAACTCCTAAACCATTTAGGATCGTGTCAAGTACTGTTGCGTCTGCAAACAGACCCAAGCCTTTCCACGAACCCACAAATGCAAGTCCAACTGAAACGCCCCAGCTAAGCAGCTGAACCCATTTTCCTTTTAGACCAGTCACGTGGGTGTTGATCCAACCTGTTACCAGGGTTACTGCGGTTGCCATCATTAGTAGCGAACCAAAGTACAAACTTAAGTCAATCATGGTTTTATAGATTATTTCCTTATATATCTTTGATAATCAAAAAATTACACTTCGATAGTTCTTTTTCGGGGAACCCCAGGTACACCACAGATGCAACGATTCCGTTAGAGTTTCGGAATCATTTTTATTTCCAAGAGTATGACCTTTAAATTTGCTACATCATGGACGAACTACTAAAACTTATGCACGACACTATGAACTGTACGGCAACCATTAAGAGCGCAACCGAGATGCTTAGAACTAATGCAGACCTTAAACCGGAAGAGGTGGAATATCTGCTAAAGGGTATTTCCGATAGGGCTAGCAGATTAAACGCGGTGCTGGATGCCTACTACCTCAAGAAGAGGGAGGAGGAAAAGGCAATGGAAAAGATTTAATAAAAAGTGGAAAAATATTTTTTTATTTGGGTAGAAGTTTCTACTTTAGCGAAATCAATCACAATAATATGTACTCACTAGACTGCTCATACTACACCAAATCATTTCCCACGCTGGAAAAACTTCTTCTGGATATCCTAGAATCAGGCATGGACCCCAATCATGAAATCACCTTCAATGGGAAAAGAACAGGGGAACTTGCCATAGATTTAATTGTTATCTGATTTGGAATACATAAAATAAAAACATGAAACCAATCAAAAAAATACTAGACACCATCCGCGAGGAAATGGTGCTTAAGCTGGACTTCGTCAACTACGACTTTGAGATAGGCTGGTTTTGGGTCATCTATTCCATTATCGTTTTGTATCCGGACTTCAGAGAGATAGTGGGAGTCTTTATCGCTCTTCCGGTTTTCCTTGCCGTGTTAGTTTATATTGTCACCCGTATATTCCACAAAAAATGATGACCGAAATCACGTCCAACGGGGTGAGCTACACCTACGACATCGTCTCCTCACAAGGAGCCTCTTTCATCCTCTACCCTCGCCCAGAGCACAGCGATGCCGACGTGGCCGTGGCCAAGAGGGAGATCAGAAACTCCAGAGACGTGGTGAGCATGCGAGTGGCTTCCGATGAGGATTTGGATTACCTCTACAAGGACGCCTACTTCAGAGATCCTCGCTGCCGAGACCTACGCTGGTTCGAGATAGAACAGGACGAAAAGGTTATCCGCAGAGAGCGCAAGAAGGGCACTAGCCCGGCCGACTTTGTCACCCACTTCGTTCTGCCCTTCACCGAGATTAATAAGACCAAGGCTATTGAAACATTCGGTCCGTCCATAGTATAATAAGTGCCCATAAGTTTTATTGGTTAACCTTAAGAGGTCCGAGCAATCGGACCTTTTTTGTGTGCGAAGAAATCTTCGAAGAAAAGGTTATATAATGTCCGGGGGAACCTCTCGAATGAGACACAAGTTTAATCCTTTTTCGATGCTAATCGTTTTTCTTCTTGACATCCTCTTAGGAGGGTTACAATTCATCTTTTATAAGCTGCCTAGAGCGTTTAAAAAAATAAAAAGAACATTATGAGACTATGGATCACAAGACAGAGCAACGGCCTTTATATGCTTACTAAACATAAGCCTGTGATAGCAGAGGTGGAGGGCAGGAATTTTAAAGATGCTTACATCTTGCCAGGAGAACCGGTGGGGATGAGAAACTTCTGTGATCTGCTATTGCAGCTTGCGGGGGTGACCGAACCCCTACGCCGGTTGGAGAGCATTGAGGTGGAACTACAAGGAAAAGTAGTGGAGTAGATTTGGGGAACCCCAGGACATCCGATTCGTGACCCGAAGATTTCTTAGAAAAATTACAAGAAACATTTTTTTGTTTAAGTAGAAGTTTCTACATTAGCGGAGTTAACCAATAAAAAACTACTCACTATGGGAATGGACGTATATGGCATCAACCCGGTGCTCAACTCAGAAAAACCAAAAGACCTCGACTGGGAAAACTCAACCGAACAGGAAAGGGATGATTACTTCGAGGCGAAGAACAGATTCCAGAACGACAACCCCGGCGCCTACTTCAGGGCGAGCATTTGGTCCTGGAGACCCATCCACATGATTATTGAAACCATCAACCAGCAGTGCGACCTGGGTATCGACACCACTGGGTTTGACTACAACGATGGCAGGGGCATCAAGGACCCAGAGGTTTGTAAAGAGCTGGCCAAGTGCATCCGGGAGGTGGTCCTGGCTTCCATGACCGAAGAGGACTCTGACACCATTTACCTCAACCTTGGCTCCTGGGTGAAGAACGATGGCACTTTTATCCACAGCGACGTTTCCAAGGGGTTACCCAAAGAACCTCTTATCATGACCACATCTATCGTCACCGAGTCCGGTGATATAGTGCACCCTTCACACTCTGTGGACAAGGACCACCTGGAAGAATTCTGCACCTTCTTGGAACAGTGCGGAGGATTTGAAATTTGGTAGGGTCTCCGGGGAGGGGACGTGCGTATACGTGCGTACGAGAGAGAAAAAAGGGTCTGAGCAATCAGGCCCTTCTTTTTTTGTGGCCAAAGTTAATCGGGTTTAGGTGTATCCAGACCGGGGAACCCCAGCACCAAACCACGGTTCTCAGATCCATGTTACTTGGAATTTTTTCATTTCCATTTTTTTATCCAAGTGGAATATTCTACATTAGCGGAGTCAAACAAATCAAGCTATGAGCGAAATCACAATTGAACAATTCATGACCAAGGACATCTCAGGCATCTCCCAGGTCTATCTGGGCAAGGACAACTCCTGCCGCTGTGGCTGTGGCGGAGAATACATGGCCACATCCTATATGCAGAACCCAAGGTCTGAGGTGAACGACGACAAGGTGGTCAAGAGATTAAACAGAGCTAAGAGCCTGATCAGCAAAGGAGCAGAGTATCATCTGTCGGACACATACATCAACGTGGTTACGGGCAACAACCGTGCTCTCACCTTCTATTTCGATGAACTCCGTTAATCGGTGACTGGACCAATCGTAATTGAAGTAAAGTAAACTATATCATAAAACTATGTCTAGGATAAATTGGAACTTGATAGCGGTTTTCATGGAAAGACGCTTATTCAACGGCATTCCCACGAAAGAGGAAATCATTTCGAAAATCAGTAAGACATCCACGCGCACCACGCTGCCCACCGGATGGCATTGGCGCTAGAACTCTCACCGCCAAAAAAATCAAAAATGGTCTGAGCAATCAGGCCATTTTTTGTGGGCTAAGGTTTTCTAGTAGCTGTAGCTATTTTCCACGGGGAACCCCAGAGCTAACCCCTGCAAAACCTCTATTGGAAATTTCTTAGAATCTCGAAAACCCAAGAGCAATCTTGGGTTTTTAAAAACCCAATCTTGGGTTTTTTTGTGGGCTAAGGTTTTGTAGCAGCTGTAGCTATTTTCCACGGGGAACCCCGGCACGAAGTATCCGAGAACTAACCGGTAGCTAAACATGAATCTCCTCCAGATGCACCGGGGATCCCCAGAACAGGAATTCAAGAGCAAACCTGAAAAAAACATGAATCTCCTCCAGATGCACCGGGGTACCGCCGGATGTCCGAATCGGATTCCGAAAAAGCTCTGGGAAAGCTCTGGGAAAAATTCTGGGAAACATTTTTTTATTTGGGTAGAATATTCTACATTTGCTGAGTTAACCAATTAATCCTCCTCATATATGAAATCCACTACCGCTCGCAAACCCATCACCCCGGCCCAGTTCCGCAACTTCATCTTCGCTGGTCGCGCTATCTTCACCCTTGAAAACAGCTCCACTGGCAACTACGTGACCTTCCGCGTGAAGGAGGTTAAGCGCAAGGGCAAGGTCGTACCGGGCCAATTCGCCATCGAGGCTAAGGCCCTTGGGGATAAGAACTACGGGTACGAGTTTCTCGGCTTCATGGACCAGCAGGCCGGCACCTTTAACAAATGGCGCAAGACCAACCCCGAGTTCATCGGGTTCAAGACCTTCGGGTGGCTCATGAAGAACTTCGGTGACCTCGAGCGCTTCGATAAGCTTTCGATTTACCACGAAGGGGTATGCTGCAAGTGCGGCCTCCCATTGACCGTGCCTGAGAGCATCGAGGACGGTATTGGTCCTCAGTGCAAAAAGACCATCCTCTCCCGCTCCATCGCCATTCTTAAGGACATGGGTTGCTGGGACGAGAAAAAGAGCTACTCGGACAACCTAAGGGATGCCTTACAAAAGGATCCTGCGGTTTGGGGACGCGTACACATCCCAGAGGACGTTAAGCAGGACGACACGGACCTGCGCAAGGGCATAGGACTCCTTGCCCGCTTTGGAGGAATTTAGGGGAGATTGGTTAACAGCGACTTCCCGTCCCAGCCCGCTCTCAGGAGCGGGTTTTTTTGTGGGGTTTGGAAAAAAGCATGAAGCTAGCAATTTTTCACGGGGAACCCCCTGATGATTCTCCAAGATTTCTCCAAACTAAAAAAATTGGATTTTTTGGAAAATGTGGAAAAGTAGCAATAGCTCACGGGGAACCCCACCAGGCGGATTTAGAGAGCAAATCCAAAAATTTGGAAGAGAAGCTTTATCATCAGAGGGAACCCCGGAGGATAGATGTAGACAGATGCAAAATAGATGTAGACAGATGTTGCTGCGGGGAACCCCGGCACGGTATCCGGGTTCGGTTCTATTCTTCTGTGAAAAATATCAGAAAACATTTTTTATTTCCCGTTAAGACCATAGTTTCTTTTATTATTTCCAGGAGCCAAGCCTAAGTGCTTGGCTTTTTTGTGGACTTAGTTTTTTTTAGTAGCAGCGGCTATTTCCCCTGGGGAACCCCACCAGGCGGATTTAGAGAGCAAATGCAAAAATTTTGGAAGAGACATTATATCATCAGAGGGAACCTCCGCAGGGCAGATGTGAATCTGGTGTGGTAACGAGTGTTAAATTCTCTGGGAAAATTCTTGGAAAACATTTTTTTATTTGGGTAGAATATTCTACATTAGCGGTATGGAAAAACAAATTCGCTATTGGGCTCTTTACTCAGAAATGCTAGATCTTGCCAAACAGGGAGTTTCTGCTGAGTCGGTGGCACAAGAATATTCATACGATTGCTATGAAGCTTTCATCTATTTTAAAAGATGGTTAATCTCACAGGCACTAAACATGAAATAAAATATTAGGAGATCAACGAAAGTCACGAGCGGCTCCGGTTAGTCCCCTTTATAAGATAGCAAAGATCCTTCGGGGTCTTTTTTTGTGACCAGAGGTTTTGTAGCAGCTGTAGCTATTTCCCGTGGGGAACCCCAGCACGAGAATCGAAGAGCAAACCAAAAAAAACATGCATCTCCTCCAGAGGCCACGGGGTACCTCCTCAGGACAGATGTGAATCTGGTGTGAATCCTATACTAGATTTTTTTTGGAAAAATATCAGAAAACATTTTTTTATTTCAGTAGAATATTCTACATTAGCGAAGTTAACCAATTAAAAAAACTCTCTATGGCAATCGTAAGCAAATCATCCCGCAAAAACACCAAGGTGGAAATCGACCTCACTGGCCCACAGGGCAACGCATTCCACCTCATCGGACTGGCTCAGAGCTACGCCAAACAGCTTGGTCTAAACGCTTCACAAATCACCTCTGAAATGATGAGCAGTGATTACGAGGATCTCCTTAAGACGTTTGATAAATACTTCGGTGACTACGTTATCTTATACCGCTAAGCCCATGGAAACCAACACCCTCCTCCTTCTTGGCCTCATAGCAGTGGCCGCCATTAGGTTCTTGTACGTGGTCATCTCAGAGGAAATGGCCAGAGGTCCCCGCCAGGAATACAGAGAAGAAGACTTCTAACACAAACACACAAAAACAAAAAAGACTCTTCGGAGTCTTTTTTTGTGGGCTAAGGTTTTGTAGTAGCTCTAGCTACTTTTCCACGGGGAACCCCGGAATAGGAATTCAAGAGCAAATGCAAAAATTTTGGAAAAGCAGCTTTATCACCATGGGGAACCCCGGTACGAAGCATCCGAGATCTCTGGGAAAAATTCCAAGAAATATTTTTTATTTGTGTAGAAGTTTCTATATTTGTAGAGTCAAATAAACAACTATGCTCTCTATTAACTCTCTTCAATTTCGCATCGTCCGCATGCACATCTCTATCCTCGGCTACCTTGCTCATGCCTGCTGCTCTCTATATTGGGGAGTGAGACCTTGGGCAGAGTGCACCAAGGAAGACCTTATCATTTCTAATGTGGCCTTGGCCATGATCCTTCAGGTCATATTCATGAAGCGGGAAGGCATACCTGGACCTCTCAAATTGATTCAGGTTTTTTCCTGTGCCGTAATGTTATACCTTTACTACTCGAACAAATGAAAATAAGGCACTGGTTATTCAAGAACGTGGTCCAGAGGATTACTGGATGGATTATCCGCAAGACCGAAAGGAAATAGACCTAAAAAATTCCCAGAAAACATTTTTTTATTTGGGTAGAATATTCTACATTTGCAGAGTCAAACAAAAGGAATATGTCACACACCATCATTACCATCCTCTGGATCCTAGCCACTTGGTTAACCATCTCTCTCCTTGTGGTTTTCTTTAGCCTCAAGAACATGAACCGCACTGGTCCAACCCTATTGGGCTTTTGGCTCGGTCAAATCTGGAAAGGCCTCTTATCTCTGCTTGCGGGTTTGATTTGGGTACCGGGTATGGTTATCGTCGCTCTCCTAATCAATATTCAAGGGTTTGTGGATAAGCTTAAAGCCAGATGAAAATAACGGGCGTCCTGGGTGCACATCCCAGTAAAGGAGGACGTCTAAGAGTGCAATGCGTGACTTGAGCACTTTAATTATACAAGGTTGCGATTGGGCATGACAGCCGCCCAGGGAAAAGCAAGATTCAGTCGCATGTGCCATGCCAGTAGAGTGCAATGAAATAGTGCACACTTCAAAGATGAAAGGCTGTTAAAAGCGAGACTTCGGTCTCGCTTTTTTTGTGGACATGGAAAAGACATAGAAGCAACTATAATCTTTGGGGAACCCCAGAACGGATCATTCGATGACTGGTTTATCCATAAAAATTTCAAAACTATTTTTTTATCTTATTAGAAGTTTCTATATTAGCGAGGTCAAACAGATAGGAAATCATTATGAAAATTATGCTAACAATCGTCTTCTTCTTCGCAATGAGCACAACGGTATATTTCTTTGGAAAATTACTTACTTGGATTGCTTGGAAGATTAACCCATCAGGTTTCGGTGAGAACTTTAAAATTATAAATAAGGATATTCTATCTTATAATATTGTAATGATTGTTTCAATTATTCTTTGGTCAATTATATTCTATTATAAACTATAAACTCATGTGTTGTCCCTTGAGAAAGGATAAAGAATGTGCTAAGCTGATTGTAGTAATACATGTAATACCTGCACACAACACAGAGGACTTCTCATCCTCAAATAGTCAGGTGGCGAAATGGTTGCCAATTATTTAAACAACCTAATTACTCCAGATAGGTATCCTTGAATCAAGATACTAATATAAGGTCATGTGGAGGAGATAAAACAGGTTCGAGTCCTGTCCTGACTGCTATGGAACGAGAAATAAAATTTAAAGAAGTATTTGAACAAATGTGTCAAACTTTTCGCGAGATTCGTTATATTAATGGTGATATATCGGATGTTGGTAATGAAATTGGTTATGCATTGGGTAAAGCCTTGACTGATTTAACAGAAGATGAAATTAAAGATTTTATACACGGTGTTAAACATGGTATTAGTTTAACCAATGGTACACATTAATGGCCCACTCATACTCGATTTGGAGTGTGTTGTAAAGGTTGCTGATAGTCAGGTGGCTACATGGTTTTGTAGTAAATAGAATATCATAGGTCGTAAGCCCTAAAGCAGGTTCGAATCCTGTCCTGACTACAAAAATAAAAGATATGGGGTGGATCCTATTCTATGGAAGTATCTGTATATTAGGTATAATTGCCGTTATAAGATATTTTAAAAACAAATAGTCAGGTGGCGGAATGGTAGACGCTATACGTAGATAACAACCGTTAATATAAAAGGGCGTGTTATCATACAGGTTCGAATCCTGTCCTGACTACGGAGATATAGTAATCTTCCTATATGGCATCCAGTCCATTAAGCTGGAGAACTTACTTGACAGCTTGGAAAGACAAGCAACATAGTCAGGTGGCGACATGGTGTTGTCGTAAATAGAATATCATAGGTCGTAAGCCCTAAAGCAGGTTCGAATCCTGTCCTGACTACAAAACTCATAAAAAATGAAGACACTTATTATAGGCATTTGCATTATGTACTGGACATTGGGGTTTGTATGGTGGAGGAAGTACGTATACAAAAAAGTAACAAACAGCGACTACTCAGAAATATGGGAAACAATCGGATTATGGACTGCATTTTTGGGAGGACCGTTTTGTCTGATACATGAATGGATAAGTCCTAAAAACACAAATAATTAAAATTATGGGGTGGATCCTATTTTATGGAAGTATTTGTATATTAGGTATAATTGCCGTTATAAGATACTTTAAAAACAAATAGTCAGGTGGCGAAATTGGGTTAAAGCGTGGATTGATTCAATCATTGGTAAAAAATCAAGATGATTGATAGATTCAGATTTGCAGGTTCGATTCCTGTCCTGACAACTAAAAATCATCCCGCTCTCAGGAGCGGGTTTTTTGTGGAGTTTGCAAAAAGCAATGAACTAGCAATTGTCTCTGAGGAACCCCCTATAGAAGCAACTATGTCTATCCATGGATTAGACATGAGTAATCTATGCATCAGCTATGTCTGCTCGGGGAACCCCAGTGCTTTTAAGATGATATATAGCAAGATGACTAGAGAAGAATTTATCCAGATATTAAAAAGAGGGAAATACTCCTACGAGATAGATGGCGATAAGTTAGTGGTGACTGAGGGAGATACAGATGGAGATGTCAATTTGAATGCCCGAGCCAGCCTGCCACCGAATGTCGTGTTCAAGAATAAAGGGTTTGTCGATCTAAGTGCCTTAATCACTCTACCACCAGGATTTGAGTTCAAGAATGGAGGGACTGTCGATTTGGCTACCTTAACCTCTCTGCCACCAGATGTCCAATTCAAGAATGGAAGGAGTGTCTATTTGGGTGCCTTAACCTCTCTCCCACCAGAGGTGGAGTTCAAGAATGAAGGGGATGTTGATTTGTATGCCTTAATTGGAGGGTATTTTGGAGACTGGAAAGGTAATATAAAAGGCATTAATAGCGATAGACTATTAAATTTTATGATAAGTAAAGGGGTATTCGAAAAATGACTAGAGAAGAATTGATTAAGATATTAAAAAAGAAACATTACACCTACAAGATAGATGGAGATAAGTTAGTGGTGACAGGAGGGACTGAATTCGGGGGTGTCGATTTAAGAGAATTAACCACTCTGCCATCAGATGTTGTGTTCAAGAATGGAGGTGTTGTCTACTTAAGTAGCTTAACCAGCCTTCCTCCAGATGTCATGTTCAAGAATGGAGGGACTGTCTATTTGAAAGCCTTAATCGGAGACACTTTTTTTGAATGGAAAGGCAATATAGAAGGTATAGATCATAAGAGACTATTGAACTACATGACGAGTAAAGGACTATTTGAAAAATGACAGACATGCGTTTTATTCTCTCTTATAGGCACTTCTTAAATGAATCAGAGGCTAACAGCTTCTTCGATCTTTGCGAGCAGTATATGCAAGGTACGGACATATGGCAGGGGATGAAAGAGAGGGTCAGAAATATGCACCCCACATACAGGATCATAGAGGATACAAATATTGCTTCGAATGCTCAGTTTGATGCAGAGGGTTCCTCTCCACAGAACATCATCATTCTGGTGAATCCTGCTCATGAGGGCTTTGACAGCTATGAGGGCACGATGGCACACGAGCTCACTCATGCCCTGCAATACCTCAGAGACGGTGAACTGGATCTTTTTGTGACCGATGCCACCCGAGAGTTCAGCACCCTTTCCGACGAGGAGATATGGCAGGATCTAATGCTTGGCATTTACCTAGTGGATCCAATCGAGATAGAGGCCTGGCAAGCAGAGCTTATGCACCATGATTCCAGCACCATAGACTATATGGTCAAGTGGATGGACGGGTTTGATCCAGTGGAGTATGCTAGGTTGCTCGGAGCACTTACCCCCAACGAGAACGAATGGGAGCTTGAATCCTTTGAGGACTTTCCAGAGCTCTGGGCTACTGTTAGAAGCAACTATGGCGGCGGAGGAGAACCCGAAGGAGAGAGTGAAACTCTATTGGAATTCCTACAGGGATACAATCGGAAGTTCAAGGGCTACCGTGCTGCTATGGGTCTATAAAGGTTTGGTAATATTCCAAAAAAACATTTTTTTATTAGCATAGAAGTTTCTATATTTGCGTTCTAAACAAATGAGCCTCAAAGAAAGACATATCGCCCAGATCGTGCGTCGCAAGATGATCCAGAAGGCCAAGCCTTCGGGCAAGGTCTATAGTAGGAAGACCAAGCACAAACTCAAAGGATAATATTATCATAGATTGTTTGACAACCCAGCCCGCTCTCAGGAGTGGGCTTTTTTGTGGAGTTTGAAAAGAGCAATGAACTAGCAGCTGTCTCTGAGGAACCCCCTATAGAATTCCTTTCTTTTGTATTGCATCTTTCTTTTTAATGCCTATGAGCTTTACTAGTATTTGTGAGGTCTGAAAAAAATTCAAGAAGCCATTTTTTTATTTAAGATGTATATATAAGATCATCTAAGGCAGGAAGTTAAAACATGAATATTAAGATTAACACAACATAAAACCATGAAAACAAAACTCTTTATTCTGCTGATGCTAATAGCATCCCCAGCATTCTCTCAGAACTGCTCACCTAAGGTGACGGTCAACTGCGACTCGACTTTGACAGTGATGCACACACCAAAGCCGGGGTTCCCTATACCATACGCTTGGGCTGTTCAGTTCTCTGGGCTCAACGCTCCAGCAAACGTGATGGTATCACCTGACATTGTTACTGGGGGAGTAGCCTATATCACGACAACGTCTATCAGTCCATCGTTCTCTCAGTATAGCGTGACTATCAGTCCTGTTGACATTAATAATGTAGGAGTAGGATACCCTTGCAATAGTACTTCAATCGTGTGGAGCGCGTATGATGCTGCCACCAACTCATATATAGGAGTACCAGCGTTAATCGGATACACATATCAGTATGGGACGACTGCTTTCCAAAGTTTAGTATGTACTTCCCAGTCATCTGCAAGTTTCTTGCCTACTAGGAGTAAGAAGAAGAAATAATTATTACTGCAGCCTAATGGTTGCGGCAGTTCGATAGCGTAAGTGGTAACGCCCCACTGTAGGGTGGGAGAAGAAGGTTCGATTCCTTCATGGACTGCAAATTTTGTGAACCTCATCACGGCTCACTGAAAGACCAGGGGTCTATTCGTCCCTAAGAAACCTCCTATAGAAACAACTATGTCAGTTCTCATAATCTAATAAATACATGGAAACTGATATGTCTATTTGAATTGAATATTCTATATTAGCGAAATCTGCTAATATCGCTAATAAAGCTATAAAAATAGAAGAATTAACAAATGAAGAAAAACAAATGTTAAAAATTCTACATGAACATGGAGTATTATTAAACAAAAGCAAAGAATAGGATATGACAATCTCAGATTACCCAGATTACCTATACATGAATGGGTTTAAGAAAAAGTATCTCTCCGATCGCTCAGGCAGCTGGTTTGAAAAAAAGGTATACTCCAGAGGCATAGGCTATGCCATCACTGTGGATATAGAATGGAAAATCATCTGTGTGTCTCTGGACCACAAAGTGAAGAAAGGGAACATGCTAGTGGATGAGCTCAAGGAGTGGAAGCTTAACGAAAAGAATTTAATGAGGGTGCTCGAAGAGTGGGACACTTATTAAGATATATAATAAAAAAATAGAAATGAAGCATATTCAATTATTTGAAAACTTTGGTGAAGATTTTGATCCACACCAAGAAGCACTTAATATCAAGGAAGATATCCTAGGTGAAAGAACCCCTGAAGAATTAATGGGTATGACATTAGAGGATGCTATAGAGACTGTAGAGGCTTATGGACACTCAGGAGAGATGGCAAAGGAGATAGCTTATATTCTCTGGAGAGAGTGTGAAGGAGCTTAGAATCATCGAAGAACCAATCAATAAGCCAGGCAGCAGCTTGGCTTTTTTTGTGGGCTCATGAAAAGCATTGCAACATGCAAGCTCATTCGGGGGTTCCCAGAGAAACCCTGGTAAATCTCGGGGATATATAAACACATGGAAGAAGACGTTTATACACTTCCCTCGGGCATCACTTATTTAGGAGAAGGCTGGAAGCGATTCGCGGAAGACCTAGGATTCAATAGTGCAGAGGACTATGCTGATTATATAGCCACCAATCTCAACCTCGCAAGCGGAGAAATGGTGATGGAGAGAAGATACTTTGAGGTGGTGGGCACATTAAATAACGGCAAGAGAATAGTGATAAAGCAGAGTGGAGAGTTTGATATGTACGGCGGACCTTATTTGCCCAAGATGCAAAAGCCTACTATTCTTATAGACGGCGAGGATTTCTATGAAGCTGCCAAATATGATGTGGAGAATCTTGGTATTGGGATTGAACCGGGCAGCTATTTTGATGCCCTTGTTCTAATAGGAGACGCCTATGCTGGACACATAGCTCTGGCTGTCGAGGGCATCTCCCCCAATAGAATATTGGATGCGCTTGCCGAGAGGGGCATCACCTCTCCCCTACTTAGAAAGTCATTTCTGGCAGAAATCCGTATGGGCATGTATTAATATAAAGCGTACCACCTACACTTTGACTTGCTAAAAATGCAAAGTGTTTTCTTCCTAAAATGCAAAGTGTTTTCTTCCTAAAATGCAAAGTGAGATCTAGCATAGATATCTGGGGTTCCCCAAGAATATATAGCATAAATCATTAGCATGAAACACATTTCAGTTTACGAATCTTTTAAAGAAGAAGACAGATACGACACCTTTATCAAATACGTAGATGCCCTTCCGGACTCAGCAAAGCACGAACTTTCAGATCTTTGGGCAGGTCCTTCTGGCGAGCCATCACCTGATCCTATCACTGCCACACTGGGCTCAGCAGTCTGGGCAACACTTTCAATAGGAAAGGGAAGGGGCTTTAAAGAAAGAGCAATGAAATATCTGATGAGAGCAGGAAGCTCAAATCCACAAAGGGATTTAGATGACTTCGTAGCATCTTATGGCATGTGAGGATACCCTTGAATATATAGATAAAATCAAACCATGGCAAGTGTAAAAATAAGTCAGCTTCCACAGGCAACCTCGACTAATCCTTCAGATGAACTACCTATAGTGCAAGGAGGGGTTACCAAGAGGATCTCAAAAGAGGATCTATTGGGATACAAGGTTTATACAGCGCTGCTTACTCAGACAGGATTAACAGCACCATCAGCGATTGTTCTTGAAAACACCATTGGAACTGTAACTTGGGCTTATGAAGGATTAGGTCAATACAGCGCAACATTTTTTGGCTACACACCACAAAAAATTGTTGTATTTACAGGAGCAGGAACCGCAGGTTCTAAGACTTATGTTATCCAAGGTTATGAAAACCCGTTTCCACCTTATGGTGTATGGATTGACACCTCAGACTCGACTACAGGTTTAGGCTTAGATAATGTTTTAGTAGATGCTCCCATAGAAATCCGCATATACCCATAATTACTTTGAAGCCCTATCGCATAGTAGATCTTGAGATCTGGCCAGTGACCCTACCACAAAGATCCGATTTTATGGATGCATTTCAAATGTGCAGAGAGCTAGGAGAGGGATGGAGAATACCCACCAAAGAAGAGATAAAACTTCTTTATGACTATTGGCAGCTTGGCCTGATGATGCTATCCAAGAAAGGCTCCTCTGAATACATCAATAGCGCTCCTCCTAGAGAGAACTCGTTCAGGGGAAGCAGCAATGTTTCTTTGTATCCCACTTTTTGGAGCGATGATATTTCAATATGCGAATTCCAAAAAAAAGTGATTGTGGAAAATCACATCAATAATATTGAAAGAAGATGGGGTGGGGTTAGACCGGTGAGAACCGTAATGTAGCAGGGCATAGTTTATTTTATGGAGTATATGGTTACTTATAATACCTAAACTTGATAAAATTTAAACCTTTCCTTTTGTGATATATAGAAAAAATCGACATAAATGAAATCCTTCCAACAATTTTATAATGAGCTGAACGAAGCGGTCAAATACACGGACGACAAGAATATTGCTTTACTAGCCATGCATGGACTCTCTCTAAGAGATCAGATGCACCTCTTTCATTGGCAGACAGAAGTGGGAGATATGCACACTGCTCTGGGCAACTTCTATGACAAGTTCTTAGAGCAGCTTGACGGACTGATGGAAGTGGTCATGGGTAAATACGGAAGATTCTCTGTGAAGACTTTAGGTTCTCCCGCTCCATTACAGGATCTACAAGAAGCAGACGTTGAAGGATTAATGGAAAGATACGTGCAGATTTTTGAGGGCTACAAGGACACCACATTTGCCAACGACCCTGAGATTGTGAACATCATTGACGAGATCCTGGCTTCAATACAGAAGCTCAAGTATCTGCTCACCATGTCTTAATTCACTCAGATCTCATCCGAGCCATATTTTTTACCGGATCCATTTTTTTGTTTTAATAGAATCCTCTACATTTGCGACAGGAAAAATAAACCCTGTAACTATTTCTAGTTGGCCTCTATAAAAAATAAAAAATGAAATACATCACCACCGTCCTTATCTACCTAGTGCTCATTGCGGCAATGGCCTACACATTTAATCACATCTCCCCGTGGCTCGGAGTAGCTGTTGCAATCTGCGCCATCTATCTAGCCGCTAAACAATTGGATAACCAAATCAACAAAAAATAAAGATGAAAAAAATCTCTCTACTGGTGTCAGCGATTCTCGGAAGCGTTGCTATCATGACCCTCACCTCCTGTGAACGTGTTGCTCCCAACTTTGCCGGAGTACTTATGGAGAACTATGGTAAGAACGGTAAATCAGACTACTCACGTCAACAAGGCAGGGTTTCCACCATTGCCCCCGGCACTGAGCTCTTTCAGGTGCCTCTCTATGAACAGCGTGCTGACTTCGGAGATCGCATCCTGCATCTCAAGGCGGCAGACAACACAGAGTTTACTGCTAAGCCTCTCTACAGCTACAAGGCCATCGACAACAGGGTGGTTGATCTCGTGTTTCAGAATGCAAGACTGGGCGGTGGAGACGACTTCATGAAGGCTCTTGAAGATAATGTCATCGAGCCTCATATCTATGATCTCATCAAAGAGGAGTCCCGCAAGTACGTCACCGACAGTCTTATGGCTTCCGGCGGATCCCTTAAGTTTGAGCAGGTGGTACAGGAATTAGTGAGAAAGAGCTTTGAAGAGAAGGGATTGGAACTGCTCACCTTTAGTGCTAATCTGGACTTCTCAGAGAAGGTTAAACAGAAGATAGACACCCGTAACGAGGTCAATACGAACGTTTCGGTGATTGATCAACAGATTATTGAACAGAAGAAAAGGAACGAGCTAGCACGCCTACAGACAGAGTATAACAAGATTCTTTCTGAGGGTCTGACAGAACAAATTCTCACCAAACAGTTCATTGATAAGTGGGACGGCAAAACACCGCTCTATGGCGGACAGGTGCCAGTCACTCTTATGAAAGCCATCAAGTAAACACACACGCTTTGATCTGAGGGGCTCGGAAATTCCGAGCCCTTTTTTGCTGTTTATCTTTTCTCAAATTAACAGCGCATCAATTTTTCCTTTTTTCTGAAGTTACCCCAACAGACAGGATATATACTGGACAAAACAATAATAAATGGCCAGTACTAAAATCAGTCAATTGCCTCAGGCTTCTGCCATAGGAGGTGGGGATCTTTTCCCGATAGTGCAAAATGGAGAAACTAAGAAGATCTCATGGAGCGATATGGAACTTACCGATGTCACTTCTGCTGAGATTTACAATTTGTCAATTAACGGGGAACTCATCCAGTGTAAAAAGTACCGCATCACGGATTACAAGTCTGTTAACTGGTTAAATGGTTACTGGAATGCTGATTATAACAATGCTCCTTTTCAGAACCTAGCTCCATACTCTCCTGTTAACACCAATTTAGGAGCAGGTGCAACTGGAGGTGCTAACGGCACCGTTTGTCTTGCAAAAGACACTATTTCTACAGGTGTGTATATCGGGGGTACTTTTGACGATATCAATGGCAGTACCCCTAGCAATTTTCAGAAACTCAATGTGGATGGCACACCTAACACTTCTTTCAACAGCGGATACTTTACTGGTGCCGGATTTAATAACTCAATCCAATCGATAGCAGTCCAAACTGATGGTAAGGTGCTGGTGGGAGGGGTATTTACACAGCTAAACGGAGTAACAAGAAATTGTTTGGTCAGACTGAACACGGATGGCACAGTTGATAGTGCTTTCTATACCAACCTTGGAACTGCTTTTGATGGTGGCGTCGTTTCGAAAATTATAGTGCAGCCTGACGGCAAAATAATAGTTGCAGGAAGCTTCACTAATTTCAATGGTGCCACTAGGAACGGATTGACCCGACTTAATAGCAATGGCACAGAGGACACCATATTTGCCACTAATATTGGGACTGGTGCAGGCGGACTCGGACTCAATGGAGCACTACTTAGCCCTAACGGTAAGATCTATGTACAAGGGGGTGATTTTGCAACGTGGAATGGAAATCCCTCACAGTCCATGGCTAGGCTAAACTCTGATGGCACCTTTGATAACACGTTCGTGTCTGGATTTCCCCCTGGTTTCAAAGGGGCACAACTCTACCACGAGATGAATAACGGGGATCTACTTATTTCTTACACTATCTCATGGGCTGGATCGTCTACTAACGCTCAGAAAATAATTAGAGTCTCTAATACCGGATCATTGGTGGGATATTTTGGTAACGTTAGCACTGGAGGGGGTAGTCCCAATTGCGCTACCACTCTTTCGGACAATGGCGTTATTATAGGGGGACCTGCAAACACAGATTTTAACGGATACGCTACCGGCATTGCCAAATATGATCAAAATGGAGTACTGGACACTAGTTATAATCCAGGGTCTTCTTTTGATCAGCAGGTATATGACATTGCAGAAATGGATGAGGGTAATTATCTTCTTGTTTTAAGCGGTTTTGGAGAATACCAAGGCAACGCTTCACCAAAAGGAATCGTAGCTCTGAAACCTTTTGTTAGTTCTTACGATGCAAGGGAGTCTTATGTTTCTTCTCCTGAGGTGTTGGTGGTAACAGCAATCAATGGATCTGAAGTGGACCCTATGGGGTATTCAGAGACATGGGGAGACACAGTGACCTATATCCCATATTTTAATGCACTAGGAATCGTCACCGATTTCGATAATGGGACCACACTATCCAACGGACAGGTGCTCTCTGGCTTTGATCTACAATGGGACTCAACGGAGAACGTGGCATACTGCACTATGCCAGAGGATTATCCGGTTAGGTTCGGCAACTATTTTTATATTGAGTTTAACACATCTCTGCCTTCCACTCAAAATTACATCTATTTAGTAATAGAACCAGTTAAGCCTGGACTTAATTATAGCATGGATTATGATCCGGAAGATATACAAAGCTCTGTTTTGGTGTCAACCGATGGTCTCACAGTAAAGTTCCCTGATGTGACTTTTGCTCAGTATCAAGCTTATGTACCTGACAGTCTTTATGCTGAGACCGTTGAGAAATTTCATGACGCTTATGGATTTGTACAATGGAGAAAGGACCCTTCTCGTAATATAGTGGCTCCCTTCGATTGGAGAAATTACAAATATAGAAGATACGAACTAACCCTTCCTTCTCCTATAGGGGGAACATATTGGGCAGGCACAACAGATACTGATTTTAGCGGAACACCTACCGGAAACTATATAGACGTGGCACCTTTTGGCGGCAGTTCAGATCAATATGTTAACCAGCAGCTTGATCCTGATATGGATGGGCCACCTTATTATTTTGAAACATCAAATGTGGTATTTAACGGATCTCCAGGTGCAATAAATTATTATTACTGGCTTGGCACATATGATAACATTTTCGTGGGAAGTGGTTTTTATGATACTTTTTCAACTGCTAACTACGTATATAACCTCACATTTTTGGGAGGTGCTGGTCGTTCTACTTTTTCTTCAGGTGGTCAATTAACAAATACCTTCTGTGTGGGACAATTTTTTAGTTCTACTATCGATATTCAGATAAGCAATTGTATTTTTAGCAATACATATGGATGCAATTTTAGAAATGGATATTATAGTTCCATATCAGGAGCTCAGTTTGGAAATATGGCCAATGTTTCTTTTGAAGGTGCTAACATTAACGGAGATAAAACTGGAATTAATCTGAACGATGGCTACACCAAATCCGTTATATTAGCAACAGACAACCAGAATTATTTGATAAAACATGACGGTACTAATTTCGTCTCTACATCATTCTAATTAATTAAAAACACTACTATGAAAAACATCATACAAGAATCACTGGAGTTCAGCTGCGCAGCATGGGCTGCAACAACCCTCTTTAATAAAGACAATCCTAAAAAACCTGGAATATACTTTGATCTTAGCAGAGCATCTGGTAAAAGAATCAAGATCTGGTACGACTATACAGAGGATGGGATAAAAAAGAGCGCTTCGCAAAGAATAGTGATTCCCGAAGGGCTTGATGAGCAAGGGGTAAAAGACTATATTCTTTCCCAGATTTCTTCTTAAACTCTTTTGATAGTGAAAAAAATAAAAGGTCTGGAATGTTCTAGACCTTTTTCCGTGATTACATACCAAACATTTTATCTGGGTCGTGACCCATTGTGTATTTTCTTTTAATGCTATCAAGGATCTCTTGAAATCCGAGTCCTTTTTCAAATCCCTCTATAGCCATTTTTTCTATGTCATTCAAATCATGAATAATGTCAACTGCAAGGTCATTCTTAAATGAGATAAAATGATCTTTATTATCATCGTCGTCGACGAGAATATAGCTAGAAAGAATGTACTCTGGCTCCCCTTTAGTGTTCCAGGTATCAACTATCGAAAAAATGTGTGCTATGTTTACTCTCTCGTTTCCTCCCCATCTGATATAGGAATCTCTGGAAGCCCCCTGAAAAGCTAAAAGGTCGTTCTCGTCCATAATAGAGAATCCGTTCTTCTCTAAATAACTTGCAAGTTCCGGTGTGATATCAACAGCATAATACTGTTCAAAGAGTTTGATGTGTTTCATTTTTTTCTTATTATTTTATATATCCGATTTTAACGCGAGCAAATGTTTATTAACCCCCCTAATAAAACACAAAACGAAGAATTCTTTTTTTGTAGATCTGTATAAAATGATAAATCGTAACAGCTATGAGCCTAACAGAACATGCAAAAATGGAACTACAAATGGTGGGAGCATTCGATAGAGACTCCAACTATGATGGCGCCATTGGAGAAGCAGTGATGGAACTAATCGAGGTGTTCGCTAAACAAGGACATTCGGGAACATCTGCTGGCATTATAAGCACACTATTTGGTAAACTTGCTAGATACGAGCCTTTGATGGATATTACAGGTAAGGACGAAGAGTGGGGAGATGTAAGGGACTTAGGCGATGGTAAACCCTGGTATCAAAACAAAAGATGCTCCGCTTTATTTAAAGATGGCAAGGACGGAAGGCCCTACTACATAGATGCAATAGTAAAGAGGGATCAAAGGGGAGTTACTTGGAGTGGAATGGCTTGGCTAAACGAGGAAGATTATAAGTCAGGAGATAGGAGTAAGATGATTGACAAGAGAGCTTATATTAAGTCATTTCCGTTCAGGCCGAAAACATTCGTTATAGATGTTATAGATGTGGAGGTGGCAAAAGATGACTGGGAATCTTTTGTGGTCAATCCCTCACAATTAGAAGAAGTTTGGAAATACTACGATCAAAAATAAAAACAAATGAGATAAAGAAAGAGGGGAAATAATCTTAACCAGCCTCAAATTAGCTGTCTTGACACCAGAGCAAACAGCAGGCGCTAAAGATGGTAAGGTTGACAAGCAGGGAAAGACCTGCACACGGTCAGGTGGCGGAATTGGTAGACGCTGTTAGTTGGATATAACGATTGGGGACCAACCCTCTAACCATTGAGTGCTCCAAATACAGGTTCGAATCCTGTCCTGACCCAAAAAAACATATGGAAAAAAAAGTTAATCCTTGGTACTATTATTTAAAAGGGGTACTGATCAAAAAAGAGAAACCGTTTTTGCCAGGAGCACAGATACATCTGCATAAATGGGAAGGCTGTTATAAAGTTGAAAGTGTCAGTATCAATTCTTTTACTATTAGAAAAAATAGGGATCTTGTAAGTCTTCCTTGGGATCAATTTAGATGTCTCAAGGGAGAGGGCACGAGTGAAGAGACCGTCTTGAAGAAGGAGCTAAAAACCATTAGATTCCATCTTGCTCAGACTGTGTCTTCAGTGGACAGGATCATAAGATCTATCTAAGGCATTCCTTTGATATATAGAAGGATGCAGAAGTTTATTAAATTTTTAGAGATTATACACATAACTGATGAGTATTATCTTTATCGGATATACTCGGGAAATGACGAGCTCGAGATAAAAGAAAGAATAATAGAGGATCTTAAAGATTCGTGGAAGGATGAAATTGGTGATTTTCCACAGGAATTGAATGCCTCGGCTTCTTTGGAAGATATTCAGAATAAGATGACAGAGCTAATGCAAATGTCTAAAGTCGAGGACTATTACGATCTCTATCTTGATCTTGCTACTGATTTAAATGATGTTATTAGCTTCTATAACCAATTTGATGAGAAGCAAAATAAAGAGCCATCTGGAAACTATTATTCAGAGGCCGAGGTTGATTTTTATGCTTATGGAGACGAGGCTATTGATTTAGAAAACATGCTTCCTTACCTCTCTAGACTACAAAGCGAGAACGAGATATATTTTTCGGATAAGGTTGTACAAAAGATTAGCCAGATCATTGGGAATAATGTAATCTAGAATAATATATACTGATAATTCAACACGGCTTAGGACCGTGATGTTACGCAAGCAACATCGAGGCTCAGAGAATTCGCAACCACTCTGAGCCTCTTTTATTTTGATAAATCTAGATTTTTTCTGAACCTTTTTTAATTATCTAGATAGTATAATCTATATTAGCGCAAATAAAAAAATGAAAGGCACAATTACTAGAGACGTAAAGACCAAAGAATGGATTTTAATCGACTATGACAACAACACCTGGCAAGAACTCCCCATCCATCCCTATTATTCTAAGTATGACGAATGGAAGCAGGGAATGGTAATAGACTATCAGTATTCTCTGGAGTGCTCTTCTCATTTTCCAAAAGTGTGCACATGCAGGGATCTTAAGATGTATGCTACTCCTATATTTCCCCCTAAGAAGGGAATAATTGCAGCTATAAAATCTTTTTTCTCTTGAGTATATAATACGTCTTTGCGGAACGCACATCAATGAAATTAAAATGAAAACAATAAAACTACCAGTCTTAATCCTTTTACTTGTTATATTTTCTGTTGGATCCTATCTTTTAGGGTGGAATTACGGCTATATAAAGGCATGTCAGAAAGCAGAGTCCGACCAAGATGCTCTTCGTTCTTCTATTGATAGTCTAAGGGATGAAAATCAGATTTTAGGATCCTATTTATCTGAGTATGAAATTACCATAGGCAGATATGATATCCTTTATAACAGGGCATGTCAAAAGTTGACCAAGAAAGAAATAGAAGAGATAGAATCTAATATAGAATAAAAATTCCAAATATTTTTCGTGTATTTGGAAGGGGTGTAGCAAAAATCCTTATTGACTTTTCTTCTCTGAATTTAGAGAATCATTGCAGCGATATTTTTTTTTAGTAATTTCTATTATTTGATTTTTATTTTAGATTAAATAATTCAATATTAGCGTTGTAAGTATAAAAAACCAAAAAACATGAAAACCTTAAAGACAGTGATTTTCTTTTTATTTCCCCTGTTAGTTAAAGGAGCAGTTCCTGTAATTACTAGAGGAGCTTACATGATTGGAGCTACTAGCTCTAGTATAAACATTCAATGGAGAACAAATATTCCTTGTAATAGCGAAGTAAGGTATGGCACATCTGTTTCCCTTTTATCAACCGCAATGTCAATAGTTAACGATCCAAGTAATGTTACGGACCACACAATTACCCTTAGAAATTTACAGCCTAATACAAAGTACTTTTATACAATAGGCACGATAGGAAGCCCGATACAAAGAGGTACACAGAATTTTTTCTATACTGCTCCGAGCAACGGATCAACAACCTCTCTTAAGTTCTGGGTTACCGGAGACTTTGGTACGAACACATCTACACAAAGAGCGGTACGAGACGCATTCTTGAATTACACTACCAATGATATTGTCAACGGATGGCTCTGGTTAGGTGATAACGCGTACAGCAACGGTACAGACGCTGAGTACCAGTCTAAAGTTTTTGACGTGTATGGAGGGCTTTTTAATAGACTACCAGTATATCCTGCACCAGGTAATCACGATTACGCTCAAAGTGGATATCTAAGCTCTGCCTCTCGAGGCACTAATTTTCCTTATTTTAATATTTTTAGTATTCCCACAAATTCAGGAACCGAGAAATATTATTCTTGGAACTATGGAAACGTTCATTTTATAAGCTTAGATAGCTATGGGTCTTATAACAATTCTTCTAGTCCTATGTACACCTGGCTTAGAAATGATTTGATATCAAATACGATGTTATGGACAGTAGTATATTTTCATCACGCTCCTTATTCTAAAGGATCTCATAATTCTGATAGCAGCACCGAAATGGTTGATATGAGAAATAACATAATACCCTTGCTTGAGCAATATGGAGTTGATCTCGTTCTTGGTGGCCACAGCCATATTTACGAAAGAAGCAAGTTTATAAAAGGACATTATGGTTTAGAAACATCTTTTAATAACTCGATCTATCCTACAGGAAACGTTGTCCAGTCTTCCTCTAATTCTTATACAAAGAACAATCTACGAGGCAATGGTACCGTTTATGTTGTTTGTGGTGTTAGTGGAAGCTCTGGAGGATCAACGCAGAGCGGTTATCCTCATAACGCAATGCAAGTTTCAACCACTAGTAATAACGGGTCTTTGATATTAGATGTAAATGGAGATGTTTTAAGCTGTAAATTTTTAACAACCAGTGGTTCTATTTACGACCAATTCACAATCACAAAATCGGTCAAAGTTTTAAGAGAAAGTGGTTTGGAAGAAGGATCTAACATTTCGGAAACAAAGTACTACGATCTTAATGGTAACTTTCTTTCTGATAATTACGGAGATCTTCCAAAAAATCAAATAATTATCTTTGTATACAGGGAAGGAAATATCACAAAAA
>JACCDY010572683.1_pt1 | contig 47289 bp, 43 predicted proteins | sample 7446391 | NCBI WGS metagenome assembly JACCDY01 (sample SAMN15323451, study PRJNA562643) | freshwater metagenome | isolation source: river surface water | place: USA:Blue River Watershed | collected 2017-08-18
AACGGCAGCAACCGCGAGGATGATGAGAAAGACTTCCATTGCTCTCCTAGCTTGAACCCTCCAACATTATGAGTCAGAACTGGCAGTTTGCTGTGCGAAGGCTAGAAGAATTTTGTGCCCCGAGTGGGACTCGAACCCACACTGTGACGATTTTAAGTCGTCTGCCTCTGCCATTGGGCTATCGGGGCAATGCAAAAGGCCCGGGAAAATCCCGGGCCTTCGGCAAGCTTACTTACCGGGTTTGGTGGCCCAGGTTGAGAAGAATAATCGAGGGTTGCGAACCTGCTCGATTGATACCAGGTCGCGACCGAGGATGAAGTTCCATACCCAGCCAGAGACCACGCGAATCTTTCGCTCCCAGGTTGGCATCGCTAGACCGTGGTAACCGCGGTGGAAAATCCAAGCGATGAAACCGGTCAAGCCAAGCTTTCCAGACTGGAATGCACCCACACCGATACCCAGGCCGGCAACCGCACCGAGGTTCTTGTGGAAGTACTCACGAATCTCCTCGCCACGAATCGAGGCAACGATGTTCTTTGCCAGAAGCTTCGCCTGGCGAACCGCGTGCTGAGCGTTAGGAACGCAGTAGCCGCCAACGCCACCGCCGGATAGGTCTGGCACGGCAGATACGTCACCTGCGGTCCAGGCGCCCTCGTAAACCTTGTCGCCTTCAACGATCTGCAACTTTGCGTTCGCGCTAATGCGGAAGCGTGCATCGAGTGGGAAGTCGCAGTTCTTAGCAACTGGAGCTGCAGCAACACCTGCGGTCCAGATGATTAGGTCAGATGCAAAGCTCTCACCGGTTGATAGCTTGCAAATGCCGCCCTCTGCGGACTCAAGCTGAGTGTTGAGGTGAATCTTTGCACCGCGCTTGTCTAGATTCGCCACAACCCACTCAGCGGTCTTGAGTGAAACCTCAGGCATGATGCGTCCCATGGCCTCGATTAGGTGGAACTTCACATCCTCAAACTTGATCTCTGGGTAGTGACGAAGTAGGTAGGTTGCGGTTGATCTAAGCTCTGCAAAAGTCTCAATACCAGCGAAACCACCACCGACAACCACGAAGGTCAGGAGGCGATCGCGAGCTGGTCCGGCGGGCAATGCAGCGGCGCGCTCGAAGTTACCGATCAAACGGTTTCTAACCTCGACGGCCTCTTCGATGGTCTTTAGGCCAATCGCCTCCTCGGCAATGCCCTTGATTGGGAAGGTCCTGGTTACCGCACCTGCGGTCATCACGATCTGGTCATATTCCAGGGTGATTGGCTTGCCGCCCTCAATCTGAATGGTTGCCTTGCGCAGCTTGTGGTTGACCTTGGTCATGCGACCGGAGATCAGCTTGGTCTTCTTTAGGTGCTGACGGTGTGAAACCACGGCGTGACGCGGCTCGATGTGGCCGGCTGCAACCTCAGGAAGGAATGGTTGGTAGGTCATGTAAGGAAGTGGGTCAACCATCGTGACCTCGGCTTCGTTCTTGCCCAGCAGCTTCTCAAGCTTCCATGCTGTGTAGAAACCTGCGTAACCACCACCAATAATCAGGATGCGCTGAGGCCCCTTGGGGTTCAAAATCTCTTCAGCTACTGCTTTCGGGGTGCGGGACTTCTTGGTCACTTCGCTCATGCTCGAGTATTACCTTCTCGTTTTATCTAGCTCTGATTCCTATCGCGCTTTGAACGCAAGTAGATCCAAAGCAGCGGTGCAAGGGGGGCTAACACCCAATACAGTAGCGGATTCAACCACCACGAGACAGCATTAGGGTCCGATAAATCGGCATTTGTGGCCGATTCAGAAGTCTGCACTAGCTCCACTTCACTCTGTGCCGGTTGGTCCGGGGTCAATAACTCTGCTTCCTGCTCATTTGAGCTCGGGCGGTAGAGCCTCACCCACTCAGCTAGCGATCCAAGTGGATTCTGCTCCGCCGTCAATCGAGATTCCACCGCAACTCGCGGGTCTATCACTCCAAAGCCATAAACCGCATCAAAACCTGGTTCACCCAGGTCAGTGCTGGAGGCAATCAGCCGCTGAATCAAATCATTCGCCGAGGCACTCGGATCTGCCTCCCGCATCCGGGCTATTAGCCCCGACACCAAAGGCGCAGCGGCAGAGGATCCCGCCCAATCACGAACCTGCCCACCTGGGTAACTACCAACCAAATCCTCCGCGGGTGCGGTAACTGCTAAAGAGATGCCCGTGGTTGATGCAAACTCGGCACCAACTCGATCCTTTGAAACTCCACCAACCGCAACCACCCCGGGTATGGTCGCCGGAGCGCTCGGATTTGCTTGCTCCCCCAGACGATTGCCACTGGCGGCAACCACAACCACATCGTTATCAAACGCGTAGCTAAATGCACTGTCCCAACTCTTTGGCCAGGTCTTTGAGTTTCTAGATAGAGAAATGTTGATGATGTCGGCACCCCGATCAACCGCCCACACCACAGCCTGCGCTATTTGGGTGTCGGTGTCCGCTCCCTTGATGCCGGCACCGACACTTAGCGAAAGCAGCTTGGCACCTGGGGCAACACCTCGAACCCCGACCAAATCGCTCCCCTGACCTGCAATCAGGGAGGCAACCATGGTGCCGTGATGCCCCGCGGGTCCAACCCCTGCGGTGCCATCGGGTGCACCAACTCCGGAGAAATCCCTACCCGCGATTACAGTGCCAACCAGGTCAGGATGAGTGTCATCAATTCCGGTGTCGATCACTGCGATGGTGACACCCTTACCTGTTTGCTCGAGCTGCGAGAAGCCATAGTCATCAAGCCACCACTGCTGGCTCGGGGTAACCAGGGCAGCCAGTGCAGCGACAGCTGCGACTAAACGCACTGGCACCTACTGGGCGACCAGTCAAGCTCGCTCAGAGCAAGATCACCAATTGGATTTACCCCCGGGCCTTTGGCTAGCGAGTGACCGACCAGAGCGTGCAGGCACTTGACCCTAACCGGCATTCCTCCCGCTGAAAAATCTGCGATTTCATCGACGACTTCGACCGATTCGCGCTCGGCTAGATAGCTCTCGTGAGCGCTTTGGTAGGCGGCCGCAATCTCTGGGTCCTCCGCCAACAGGTTTTGGTACCGAACCATCACCCCTGATGCTTCAAGAGTTGAGACTGCGGCCGTCGCGGCAGGCTGGGTCAGGTAGTAAAGGGTTGGAAACGGAGTTCCATTTCCCAGTCTTGGTTTGGTTTTGACCACCAACGGCCTGCCGCATACACACCTGGCCGCGATGTCCAAGATGTCACGTGCGGGACGACCAAGCTGTCTGGATACCTCAGCAATGTCTTCTTGAGACACACTCACTTTTTGGTCACTCCGGTATCCAGGGCAGAGCGAAGTACCGATTCAACGATTGAGTCGACCCAGTTTTCCCTGGCAGCAGTGGCTTGAAGGGAAATCTCATCGGCATTGCGCTTTTTGGCAAGCGCCGATCCTAAAGTTCCGGAGGTGTCAGAGAAGTCCATGCCCTCCGAGTTCATTACCAGATAAGAAACTTCTCCTGGCAGCACGTAGTAGAGACGATCTCTTGCCTGAGAGCGGATATAAACCGGGTCCTGCCATCTATCGCGCTCGGCCTGCATGTCTGCAACCGCCTGCTCCGCGAGCTTGATTGACTGCTCCATCTCGGTAATCTGCCTGCGCTGATCCAGATAGGTCTGCACATCCTGGGAAACCAGGAAGGTGCCCAGCACAATAACCAAAATCACGCTCACCGAGACGCTGTTGAGCTTCAGCATGCGCGCCAGTAGCTTGCCCTGGGAAAGGGCAACCGGCACCTTTGGCTGAATTGGTTTTTGTGGCATAGGAGCTTCAGTTTAAGAGAAAGCCCGAGTGAGGCGTAACCCCACTCGGGCTATCAGCGAATTCTTAGCCCTGGTAACGAGGGAAAGCGCTGCGACCGGCGTAAACCGCGGCGTCAGCTAGCTCCTCCTCGATTCTCAGTAGCTGGTTGTACTTTGCAACACGCTCGGAGCGAGCTGGAGCACCGGTCTTGATCTGGCCAGCGTTGGTTGCAACAGCTAGATCGGCAATGAAGGTGTCCTCGGTCTCACCGGAGCGGTGCGAAATGATTGCCTTCATGCCCTCACGCTGAGCTAGCGATACTGCATCCATGGTCTCGGTCAGAGTTCCGATCTGGTTTACCTTCACCAGAATCGCGTTGCCGGCCTTGAGGTCGATACCCTTCTGCAAACGAGCAGGGTTGGTGACATACAGGTCATCTCCAACCAGCTGAACCTTGGATCCAAGCTCAGCGGTGATCTTGGTCCAGCCAGCCCAGTCATCCTCGGCCAGTGGGTCCTCGATTGAGACCAGTGGGAAACGTGCCAGTAGGTCTGCGTAGTAGGAAATCATCTCGTCGGATGAGCGCTCGACGCCCTCGAAGGTGTACTTTCCAGTCTTCTCGTCGAAGAACTCGGTGGATGCCACATCGAGAGCAAGGGCGATCTCACTGCCGAGCTTGTAACCAGCGTTGGCGATCGCCTCGGAAATTAGCTCTAGAGCAGCGGCGTTGTTAGGTAGGTCAGGGGCAAAGCCACCCTCGTCACCCAAGCCGGTGGCTAGACCCTTCTCGGAAAGTAGCTTCTTTAGCGAGTGGTAAACCTCTACACCCCAGCGAATGGCCTCCGAGAAGCTCTCGGCACCGTGAGGAACAATCATGAACTCCTGAATGTCCACACCGGTGTCAGCGTGAGCACCACCGTTGATGATGTTCATCAGTGGCACAGGTAGCACGTAGGCATTTGATCCGCCAAGGTAGCGGTAAAGCGGCAGGTTAACGCTCTCGGCAGCTGCACGAGCGTTAGCTAGTGAGACACCAAGGATTGCGTTTGCACCCAACTTCTTCTTGTTCTCTGTGCCATCTAGAGAAATGAGTGCTGCGTCAACCAAACGCTGGTCGGTTGAATCGAAGTCAACCAGTGCCTCGTCGATGTCCTCAACAACAGCCTTCACAGCATTCTGAACACCCTTGCCCAGGTAGCGACCCTTGTCACCATCGCGGGACTCGTGTGCCTCGAAGGCACCGGTAGATGCACCCGATGGAACCGCTGCGCGGCCAAAGCTGTCGTCAGATAGCAATACCTCAACCTCGATGGTTGGGTTTCCTCTGGAGTCAAGAATCTCTCTGGCTCCAACTGCGGTAATGATTGACAAAGGAATCTCCTTATTGGGTGGATTTGTGTTTGCCCGAACTGGGGCGGAAAACTTCGCTGTATTCGGGCTAAAGTCTAGCGACTTAGCCGATTGGCTTGATATCTAGCTCGCCAGAATCGGTCAAAAATGCAAAGTGAGTAAATCCCTGTTCCGAGAGCTCTGAGAGCAGTGCTTTCACATTCTTCGGTTTCCGATCAAGTCGAACTCGATACTCAGCAACTAGTGAGTTCTGAACCTCGAGCGCTCTTGACACCGACTGACCATCCTCGATCAAGAGCACAAGCCCCGGCGCTTGGTGTTGATTCACATCGACCAGGTCAACAATTCTTTCGATGCCGAGTGAGATACCGACCGCTGGCACATCGGTGCCGAGCCAGCGACCAACCATGCCGTCATAACGACCACCACCACCGATTGACGAACTGCTCTGAGGGTGTTCGATTTCAAAGATCGTTCCGGTGTAGTAACCCATGCCGCGCACCAAAGTTGGATCAAATCTCAGACTCGAACCAAACGCATCGAAAAGTGGCTGCAAAAGTTCCGGAGTGGAAATGCCGCCAAGGCTTGATAGCCATTGCTTGGCTTTTTCGGAAACCGAGGTTCCAAATTTCTCTTCGAGCTCTGCGCAAACTCCGTCAACACCGACCTTGTCCAGCTTGTCGATTGAGATCATGGCGCTAAGAGCATCCTTACTTTCAACGCCCAGCGCTTGAATGGAGGCGGTCAACAGTTCGCGGTGGTTGACCCTAATGGTTGCCCCCTCGACCTCCATCGCTTTGAGGGCAGCCAGCGAGGCCGATAGCAATTCAAACTCGGCGAGCATGGAGTCATCACCGATGATGTCGATATCGCACTGCACAAACTGGCGATAGCGACCCTTTTGCGGGCGCTCGGCACGAAACACCGGACCGGTTTGGATTGCCTTCAAAACCCTGGGTAGTTTTCCCTGGTTCGAAGCGAAGTATCGAGTCAACGGAACGGTTAGATCAAACCTAAGCCCGAGGTCTGCAAGCTCCCCACCTGATTCCAGAGCCTGAGTGAACTCATCGCCGCGTTTTTGAACCTTGAATACGAGCTTTTCGTTGTCCCCACCCTGGCCCGATTGCAACCTGTCTAGATCCTCCAAAATCGGAGTCTCAATCTGCTGAAAACCTCGAGCAACGTATTGCTCAATTGCGGCCGCAATCAGATGTTCGCGCTTGGCTTTCTCGACGGGAAGAAAGTCACGCATTCCGCGCGGTGCATTTATCTGCTGGGCCATTAGGCAAGTTTCTCATAAGGCTTGTAACAACTGTGTCTAATTGGTGCCTTCATTGCTAGTGTTTTGCCATGTCCCAAGAAAAGCGTGGTCGCGGTAGACCCGTAACGACAGACCCACAAGAGGTTGGTCTGACCGCGCTTCGGCTCTTTGTCGAGCGCGGCATCGACAAGGTCACCATGGACGAGGTTGCGATTGCAGCCGGGATATCAAGATCTAATTTGTTTCGGGTGTTTCCCTCCAAGGCAGCCGTGGTTTGGGGCGGCGTACAGGCATTCAACGACGCCCTAACTCAGGCCCTTGAGACCTCTACCGAGAAATCGCTCGTTCTTGTGTTGCACAAGTCCTGGGTAAACGCCATGCACGTTATGGATAGCTCGCTAGAAACCGTTCGACTGAGGTTGAAACTAATTGCCACTTCGCCTGAGGTCTATGGCTGGGGCACTGGACAACTCGAGGCGTCTCGAAAAGTTTTAGAGCAGTTCATTGCCAAACGCGAGGGCGAGAGCGTCCGAGCCAAAATGATTTCCTCGGCTCTAATGGCAGCATCCATGGCTGTTCTCACCTGGTGGGCTGAGACCAATGATCCAAGGCACCCCTCCGAGGTGCTGGACGAATCATTTGCTCAATTCGAGCAGGTCTTCGCTCAGGTCAGCTAGTCAGCTCTGCCAATCACCCCAGCATCAGTCGCATCTGCGAGTTCGTAGCTTCGAATCTCCACCTGTAGTTCCCTGGTTGCCTCGCGCAGTGCACGCTCCGGATCTAGCCCCTGTGCTTTAGCCGATTGAACGACTGCGAGAAGCAGCTTGCCTAGTTCAGCCTCAGTCTCCAGCGGAATGCTTGGCTCATCTAGATCCAGCATTCCAAGCTTTTCGGCCTTACCCATGACTTTGCTTGCCAGCGCCAGCGCCGGCATCGCCTGCGGGATGCCATCCAAGACTGAGGTGCGGCCGGGCTTTTCTTTTTTCTTGTGGTTATCCCAGTTGACCATTACCTCATCGCCGGTTTGCGCCTTGAACTGCTGCTGTTCTTCATCGGTTCCAAAAACGTGCGGGTGACGAGAACGCATCTTTTGCTCCATGAACTCGGCTACATCCTCAATGTCGAATGGTTCGCCTAGGGTGCCGGTCGAGCCGAGGTCAGAGTGAAAAATCACCTGGTAGAGCACATCCCCAAGCTCTTCGATTACCTCCTCGCGTGATCCTGATTCAATGGCATCGATCAGCTCGTAGGTTTCTTCAAGAAGGTACTGGATTAGTGAACGATGAGTCTGCTCGGCATCCCAGGCACAACCACCCGGAGCACGTAATTGGTGAGCGGTATCGATGAGGCTCTTTAGCTTTTCCATTACTTCCCCTGGTAGATAAGCGCGAAGGTCTTCCATAGCCAGTCAATCACCTCAGCGTCACGAATTGGCTCTAGATCCTTAGATGTTGGTGCCGGCATGGTCAAAAGTTTTGAGGAGTGCAGATACCGAACCCCGGGAATCTTGTGACTAAGAGCAACCAACTCGGTTTCAGTTAGCTCGACAGGAGCGAATTTGGCCTGCAATCCAAGCAGATTGACATCTTTCAAGCCGAAGCGATTTGCCTGCTGCCTAAGGTGAGTCACTTCAATCAGATTCTTCACGCTCTGCGGTGCTTTGCCATAGCGATCTTCAATTTCGGCAAGAATCGCGTCGAGTCTGCCGCGGTCGCTCTTGGCCGATGACTCGGCGGAGAGTTTGTGGTAGGCCTCAAGGCGAAGTCTTTCAGAATCAACATAGGCACTCGGGATATGGGCATCCACCGGTAGCTCGAGCTTGAGTTCAGCGGGAGATGAAATGTCCTCTCCCTTGAACTCGGCAACCGCCTCGCCGATCATTCGCAGGTAAAGGTCAAAGCCAACTCCTGCGATGTGACCAGATTGCTCACCACCGAGCAGGTTTCCAGCACCTCGAATCTCCAAATCCTTCATCGCAACCTGCATACCGCTACCCAGCTCGTTATTGGTTGCAATAGTTGCTAGACGGTCATGTGCCGTTTCCGAGAGAGTCTTGGAAGGGTCGTAGAAGAAATATGCGTAGGCGCGCTCTCTCGAGCGACCAACTCGACCACGAATCTGGTGCAGCTGAGATAGCCCAAAGTGCTCCGCCCGATCAACAATTAGGGTGTTGGCGTTTGGAATGTCGATACCGGTTTCGATGATTGTGGTTGAGACCAGGACATCAAACTTTCGCTCCCAGAAATCAACCACGATTTGCTCTAGCTGCTGCTCCGGCATTTGACCATGGGCAACCGCAATTCTCGCCTCGGGAACCAACTGGGCTAAATCTGCCGCCACCTTGTCGATGGTTGAGACTCGGTTATGGACAAAGAACACCTGCCCCTCGCGAATCAGCTCACGCTTGATTGCAGCCGCCACCTGGGCTTCCGAGTAGCCTCCGATATAGGTGAGGATTGGGTGGCGCTCCTCGGGAGGGGTAGCCAAAGTCGACATCTCTCTAATTCCAGTAACTGCCATTTCGAGAGTTCTTGGAATCGGAGTCGCACTCATTGCCAAGACGTCTACGTTGGTTTTTAGTTCCTTGAGCTTCTCTTTGTGCTCAACCCCGAAGCGCTGCTCCTCATCAATGATCACCAGGCCAAGGTCCTTGAACTTCACCCCACCGGCTAGCAGCCGGTGGGTGCCGATCACCAAGTCCACGGCACCTGACTCCAAACCGCGCAGCGTTTCTTTGACCTCTTTTTCGGTCTGGAATCGAGAGAGAGGTTTGACGCTCACTGGAAAACCCTGGTATCGCTGCATAAAGGTTTGCAGGTGCTGACGGACCAACAGTGTCGTTGGAACCAGCATCGCAACCTGCTTGCCATCCTGAATGGCCTTGAAGGCCGCTCGAATTGCAACCTCAGTTTTGCCATACCCAACATCTCCGGCGAGTAGGCGATCCATTGGGATCTCCTTCTCCATGTCCCGCTTCACCTCTTCGATGGTGTTTAGCTGGTCTGGGGTTTCTTGGAAGCTAAACGCCTCCTCAAGTTCATGCTGCCAGGGGGTGTCTGGTCCAAAGGCATAGCCCTTTGATTTCATGCGAGCTGAGTAGAGCTTGACCAGGTCGATGGCGATCTTTCGAACTGCCTTCCGAGCATTGCCCTTGACTCTGGCCCAATCGGTGCCACCCATTTTGGACAGCACTGGTGCTTCGCCACCGACATACCTGGTTAGCATGTCCAGCTGATCGGTTGGGACAAAGAGTGTGTCCCCGGGGTAGCCGCGTTTTGGCGGTGCGTATTCAATGACTAGGTACTCCCTGGTGTGCTGGCGAGGGCCTGATCCGTTCGAGCGCTGTGCCAGTTCTTTGAATCTGCCAATGCCGTGAATCTCATGCACGACATAGTCACCTGGCTTGAGTTGCAGCGGATCAACCTGCTGCCCTCTTCGCTTAGCAAGCTTGCGATCAGATTTTGCAACATAGCCCGAGCTCACTCCAAAGAACTCAGACTCTGAAACCACAATGAGCTCGTTTTTTGAGGTGGCAAAGCCATTGGCTAGCTCCCCAACCACCACAGTTACGTGACCGGAGGTTGGGGATCCCAAAAACTCGCTCAGCACAACCGGAATCTGAGCCTTCTGCAAAAGCTCAACCATGCGCTCAGCGGTGCCGTGACCCTGGGCGACCACAACCGTCGCTGCTTTGCTGGCTTGCTGGTCACCCAACCACTCGAGTCCTTCTTCAAGGGTGTGCCTAGGTATCTCTCTCAGCCCCAGATCCAAACTCTGTTCGGTAGGAAGCGAGGTGATTGAAATCTTGGGCTGTTTGATCAGGTCGAGGAGCTGGTCAAACTCCATAAAGCCACCGGTTGAGAGGTCAATTGGTGCTTGCGAGCCCTCGATTGCGGCATCCCAGGCTGCGTGCAGGAATTCGAGATTGGTCTGTACTAGGTTCTCTGCTCTGGCCCTGAGTTTTTCAGGATCCACCAAAAACACGTTTGCCGCTTTGGGGAAGAAATCGGTGATGGGCCCCATTCTCTCGGCCAGCACCGGAGCCAGTGACTCCATGCCCGACGCAGGGATGCCGTTGGCAATCTTTTCGAGCATCTCTTTAAGGTTTGGAAACTCCCCCATCATCTCTCTGGCGCGCTGGGCAACAACTGGGGTTATCAGTAACTCCCTAGCCGGGTAGAGCTCGATGGAGTTCACATTGGATGGGATTGAGCGCTGATCGGCAACCGAGAATTCTCGAATGTCATCGAGTTCATCACCAAAGAATTCAAGACGCAGGGCGTGCTCGGCGGTGGTTGGAAAGACATCGACAATGCCGCCTCGGATCGCAAATTCGCCGCGTTTTGAAACCATGTCAACGCGCTCATACGCCATCTCAATCAGCTTTAGTCCAAGCTCCGGGAGCAGATATTCACCGCCGCGCTCGAGAGTAAACGGAGGGTGCTTTTCAAAGCCGCCGATAATCGGCTGGAGTGCGGCCCTGACCGATACCAAAACAACAACGGGGTGGTCGACTCCCTTGGAAACCTCGTGCATGCGATTGAGGGCTCGGAGTCGTCGACCAATAGTCTCTGGCGCTGGGGAGAGTCGCTCATGGGGCAGCGTTTCCCAAGATGGCAGCTCGATAAGTTCTAGTTCTGGGATGGCGGCCAGCAGGCTCGCCACCTCCCCTGCCTGCCTGCCCGATGGCACCACAACCAGAGACAGGCCCCTGGTTTTGGCGAGGGTTGCGACTGCCAAAGCCTGGGTTTTTGGAGGGGCGTAGAGCTCTTGAGACTTAGAAAAAGAGCCGCTCAGATTCTGAAACGGGTGTGACTTAGCCACCTCTTCAATCAGGGGACGGAGGGTCACCCCAGAATTTTAGGCTCTGAAATTAGCTTTTCGACCTGATCAGCGGCAATTGCCACTAGCACATCGAGCTCTTTTTTCTCGGTTGATGAGAAGTTCTGCAGCACAAAGTCCGCGACCTCCATTGATCCCGGGGGTCGGCCAATGCCGAAGCGGATCCGGTGAAATTCATTGCCGAGATGTTTGATGATGTCTCGAAGTCCGTTGTGTCCGGCGTGGCCACCTGAAAACTTTGATCGGATGTCACCGAATGGGATGTCAAGTTCATCGTGAACCACGATCAAGTTCTCGGTCGGAACATCAAAGAATTTTGCAACCGCAGCAACAGGACTGCCCGAGAGGTTCATAAATCCCAGGCTCTTCAGAAGCACCAGCTTCTTGCCATCGAGACTTCCCTCGGCAACAAATGCCAGGGACTTGTGGGTTTTGAATTTTGCGCCTAGGCGCTTCGCAAGTTCGTCAACCACCATGTGGCCAACGTTGTGCCGATTGTGCTGATAGCTGGGCCCGGGATTACCGAGCCCAGCTATCAGATAAATCGAATTACTCAGCAGCGGCCTCAGGCTCTGCTGCAGCGCCAGCCTGGGTCTCAACGACCGAAGCAACTAGCTCACCAGCAGGAAGGTCCAGAGTTACACCCTTAGGAAGAACGATGTCCTTCGCGGTGTAGTGGTGGCCAGCTGCAGCCTCCTTGGAGATGTGAAGCTCGACGAACTCAGGAACGTGAGTTGCCTCAGCCTCTAGCTTTACGGTCTTGTGCTCTAGGTCAACGATGGTGCCACCCATTGCCTCACCGATCACGTGAACTGGAACCTCAACGTGAACCTTCTCGCCCTTGACAACCTCTACTAGGTCTACGTGCTCGATGATCTGAGTCACTGGGTCCTTAGCCGCGCTCTTTACTAGAACCAACTCAGTCTTGCCAGCAATGTTTAGCTCGAGAAGAGCGTTCTTGTGGCGAAGTGCCAAACGGATCTCGTGGGCTGGAAGTGAAATGTGGCGGGTTGCGTTTCCGTGACCGTAGATAACGGCTGGAGTCTGGCCTGCGGCGCGTAGCTTGCGGGCTGCACCCTTACCAAAGCTCTCGCGAAGATTTGCAACGATCTTGATCTCTGACATCTTTTCCTCAATAGTTCGTGGCGAGGAAGAGACCCCGTCGATTACGAGCCCTTAGGACTCCTCGCCGCTGCTTGGGAAAGCCTAACTTACTGGCCTAAGTTTTGCCAAGGCCAGGCGAACAAACAATGCAAACAGCAGCAGTGCCACACCAAGCGCTAAAGATTGAACCGGCACTGAGATTGCCACTATCAATGCGGTGGCAAAACCCAGAATGGCGAATATCTTGTTTGATTTCGTGGTTGCCTGCTTGAAGGCAGCAAGGTTTGCAATTGAGTAGTAGGTAAGCACCGCAAAAGACGACAACCCGATGGTTGTGACGATGCTGCCCAAGAGGATCAGCAAAGTTGCAAGCAGCACAATTACGAGTTCCGCCACCCAAGGTGCCGATTTGGAGTTTTGTTTTGCGAGGAATTTAGGAAGCTCTCGGTCCTCACCCATGGTGGCGGCCAAGCGCCCCATGCCAGCCAGAAGAGCAAGCAGCGAGCCAAGTGATGCGATAGCCGCAACTGCAATCACTACTCCCCCAACAGGAGCAAATGCCACTGCGGCGAGATCGAAAACCGGTCGCTCTGAATAGGCTGCGCCAATTCCCAAAACCCTCTGGATTGTGAGGGCGAGCAGCAAATACAGCAGAAACACAATTCCCAGCGAGATCGCTATCGCCCTTGGCACATTCCGCCTAGGTTCATCAACCTCACCACCCAGGGTTGCCACCCGCGCGTAACCTGCGAACGCGAAAAAGATAAATCCGGCTGCAGTGAGCACTCCCAGTGGTTCACCCAACGGCAATTGAACCGAAGAACTGGGAAGCGCAACCGAGACGAACACCAGTGCAAACAAAAACACCAGCGTGATCAGCGATAACAAACGCGCACCTAGAGCAGTGCGATTCACCCCCATCGAGTTGATAGCAAAAACTCCCCAGAGGGCCAAGACCGCCACCCAGGTGCCGAGATTGAAGTAGATCGATACGGTTAGTGCAATGGCCGCAACAGAACCTATTTTGCCCAGCAGAAATGCAATACCAGCGCTGAATCCCCAGCTGGGGCTCAGTACCGTCGATGCATAGGTGTAAGCACCCCCAGACTTTGGAATGGCGGCGGCTAACTGGGCCATCGACCTAGCATTCAGGAGTGCAATTAGCCCGGCGATAATTACGGCTAGGGCGAGTTGATTGCCCGCGAATTTAGCAGCTGGTCCGAATGCTGTGAAGACGCCTGCTCCGACCATTGAAGCGGTTCCTATAAAAACCGCATCCGACAGTCGGAGTTTTTGCAATTTAGGCGTGGCCAGGGAAAAGCGAGTTCACCGAGTCGTCGTAGAAGACAGCCGCAATTGCCTTGGCAATCAAAGGCGCGATTGACAAAACGGTCAGCGATGCAAATTCCTTGTCCGGAGTAATTGGCAAGGTGTTGGTGACGACCACCGAATCAATTACAGGGTCCGATAGTCGCTCAACCGCAGGGTGAGAGAACACCGGGTGGGTTGCGGCAACGATTACTCGCTTGGCACCGTTTGCCTTCAAAGCCTTGGCTGCAGCCAAGATGGTGCCGCCGGTGTCGATCATGTCGTCGACCAGCAAGCAATCGCGACCAGAAACCTCACCAACAATCTCGTTTACCTGAACCTGGTTTGGACGATCTGGATCGCGTCGTTTGTGAACAATCGCTAGCGGAGTGCCGAGTCGGTCAGCCCAGATGTCTGCCACTCGAACTCGACCAGAGTCAGGTGACACAACGGTGAGGTTCTCGGTGCCAAAGGTTGCGGCGATGTGGTCAGCCAGCATCGGAAGTGCCCAAAGGTGATCAACTGGGCCATCAAAGAAGCCCTGGATCTGTGGCGTGTGGAGGTCCACAGACATCAGTCTTGAGGCACCGGCTGCCTTATAAAGATCGGTCATCAATCGGGCAGAGATTGGCTCGCGACCCTTATGCTTTTTGTCCTGACGGGCGTATGGGAAAAACGGTGCAACCACGGTGATTCGCTTAGCGCTGGCGCGCTTCATGGCATCAACCATGAGTAGGTGCTCCATGATCCAGTGGTTAATTGGCTGCGGGTGAGCCTGAATGATGAAGGCGTCTACGCCTCGAACACTTCGTTCGTAACGAACGAAGGTTTCACCATTGGCAAAGTCGTAAGCGGTCATCGGGACCAGTTCGGTGCCGAGGATCTCGGCTACCTCTTGAGCAAGCGGCTGATGAGCTCGGCCGGAGGCAATTACTAGTTGTTTGCTGGCGGCCTTCTCGATTGCCATTGCTACTCCGTATCGGTTGCTGCTTGTGCCGACTTCGAACCTGGTCGGTTCTGAATTACCCATCCGGCCAAGTTTTTCTGTGCTGCTGGGTTCAATGCTAGCGCTCCCGGCTCGACATCTCGGCGGATTGTGGAACCTGCTGCGGTGTAGGCACCGTCACCCACCTTTACCGGCGCAACAAATACATTTCCGCTACCGGTTCGAGCCTGTTTGCCAATCTCGGTGCGGTGCTTATTTACTCCGTCGTAGTTGGCAAAAATGGTGCCGGCACCGATGTTTGCACCCTCGCCAATCGAGGCATCTCCTACATAGCTCAGGTGAGGAACCTTGGCTCCCGGGCCAATCTGGGCATTCTTGGTTTCTACAAAAGCACCGATCTTGCCATCAGCACCCAACTCGGTTCCAGGGCGGATATAGGCAAATGGTCCGACATTTGCACCAGAGTGAATCTTGGCCGAGGTTGCATCGGCTCGATTGATTCTCACGCCCTCACCAACCTCAACATCGGTCAGGGTGGTGTCGGGTCCAATGACCGAACCCTCGCCAATTGATGTGAACCCGTGAAGTCTGGTTCCAGGGAGCAATGTGACATCCCTGCCCAAAGAAACAGTGACATCGATCCAGGTGCTGGCTGGCTCCTGGATAGTTACTCCCGCAAGCTGCCAGGCTTTGATAATCCTGGAGTTCAACTCTGCCTCAACCTGCGATAGCTGAACGCGGTCGTTGATTCCGGCAACCAGCCACTGGTCTGTTATTTGGTGGGCTGAGACCTTATGACCTGACTCAATCAGCATGCCGATTACATCGGTCAGATACTTCTCACCCTGGGAGTTGTTGGTGCCAACCTTTGAAAGGGTCTGACGTAGTAGCTCAGAGTCGAAGACATAAACCCCGGCATTCACCTCGTTGATCTCGCGCTGGGCATCGCTGGCATCTTTTTGTTCAACGATTCCGATTAACTCTCCGCGGTCGCGAACAATTCGGCCAGAGCCGTGCGGGTCATCCAACAGGGTGGAGACTAGGGTCGCCTTATTGCCAAGCTCTCGGTGAATCTCGACCAGGGCAGAGATTGACTCGACATCAAGTAGCGGCACATCGCCCGAAAGCACTGCAACGTCACCCTGAAAACCTGCCAACTGCTCCAGTGCTGCTTCAACAGCCCTGCCAGTCCCTGGGATTTCATCCTGAAGTGCGACTGAGACCTGCGGATAAAAAGCTGAGACATAGCTCTCGAGGCGCTCGCGCTCGTGTCGTAGCACTGAAACCACGTGATTTGCAGATAGCGAGGTTGCGGTTGAGAGCACGTGGCCCAAGAGTTCAAGGCCAGAGATTCGGTGCAGCACTTTCGGGGTTGCAGATTTCATGCGGGTCCCCTCACCCGCAGCCAGAACTACCACAGCTAGGTTGCTCATTAGCCCTCCTTGCTAGCTCCGCCCCTAGGATTCGAACCTAGACCGGACGCCTCCAAAGGGCGCCGTGCTGCCGTTACACCAGAGCGGAACGAGACTTTAGGTCTCGGGGGTATAGTCTGCCAGAACCTTTGGGTTATGCCTCGAGTTTTTCCGATGTTGTCAGCCACTGCTCCTCGAGCGAATCAAGTAGCTCCTGATTTTCGCGTTGGCTCTGCATCAGTTTGCTAAGTAGCTCGAAATCGCTTTGATCCGCCGCGGCAAACTTCTGATTCAATGCAGACCCCTCGGCCCTGGCCTTTTCGATCGCGCGATCTAACCTTGCAAGTTCCTTTTCCAGGCTTCGCCGCTCAGCACCGCTCAATCCTGAAGCGACCTGCACGGTCAGTGCTGTCGAAGATTGCGCGCTTAGTCGGGCACGTCGCAGTTCCAGATACTGATCCACGCCGCGAGTCAGGTGCCTAACTCTGCCGTCGCCAATCAGTGCGTATTGAGAATCAGTCACGCGCTCAAGGAGGTAACGGTCGTGAGAAACCACAATTAGCGTGCCGGGCCAGGTGTCTAGCAGATCCTCCATGGCCGCCAGCATGTCGGTGTCGAGATCGTTGGTTGGCTCATCGAGAATCAAAACATTGGGTTCGGTGAATAGCAATCGAAGCAGCTGAAATCTGCGTTTTTGACCACCCGAGAGATCTCGAATCGGGGTCTGTAGCTGAGCGGATTCAAACCCCAACTGCTCCACAAGTTGACCGGTGGAGAGTTCCTTTTTGCCAACTGTGAAAGTGGTTTTCTCGCGAGCAATCATGGTGAAGATACGTTCATCACCGTGCTCATCCAGCTCCTTGATATCTTGGCTGAGCCAGGCAAACTTGACGGTCTTACCAACCTTCACTCGACCTGAGGTTGGATTGAGCGCTCCAGTTATAAGACCAAGCAGGGTCGTCTTTCCTGCACCGTTTGCACCAACAAAACCAATTCGATCACCAGGGCCGATGATCAAATCCAGGTTCTTGATGATCGATTTGCCATCTGGGGTTTGATAGCTGACACCAGTTAGCTCAACCACGTCCTTACCTAATCGAGCAGTTGCCAATTTTGAAAGCTCAAGGGAGTCCCTCGGGGGAGGTTCGTTGGCAATCAACTCGAGGGCGGCGTCGATTCGAAACTTCGGCTTCGCTGTTCGCGCTGGGGCCCCTCGCCCAAGCCAGGCTAGCTCTTTGCGGAGCAGGTTTTGCCTTCTCGCCTCTGATGCTGCGGCCTGGCGATTGCGCTCGGTGCGCTGCTGAATGTAGGCGGCATAGCCGCCTTCAAAAGGTTCGATTTTTCCGCCGTAAACCTCCCAGGTTAGATTGCAGACAGCGTCCAGGAACCAACGGTCGTGAGTCACCACGAGCAAACCACCGGAGTTTTTACTCCAGCGCGAATTTAAGTGCTGCGCTAGCCATGCAACACCGTCCACATCCAGGTGGTTGGTCGGCTCATCGAGCATGATCACGTCGTATTCGGCTGCCAATAATGCAGCCAGCGCCACTCGACGTCTTTGCCCGCCGGAGAGTGAACCGACCGCTTGATGCCAATCCAGATCTGAAATAAGTCCAGCGAAGACATCGCGAATCTTGGGATCTGATGCCCACTCATACTCTGGTCTATCTCCAACCACCGCCTGGGCAACCGAAATGTTTGAGTCAATCTGATCGGTCTGAGTCAAAAACCCGAGCCGCACTCCACCTCGCCAGGTGACCCGTCCTGAGTCTGGCTCCATACGTTTGGCAAGGATTTTTATCAGGGTGGACTTGCCGTCACCGTTTCGACCGACAATTCCGATCCGATCGCCCTCTGAAACGCCAACGGTGATGGCATCAAAAACGGTCTTCGTGGGAAATTCCAAAGAGACCTGCTCGGCCCCCAGTAGGTGTGCCATTAGCTAAGCCTCGCCCCTAGTGGTGAGGTTTTGGTCTGGACCGCGTTGTAGCCAAGAGCCTTGGCTTTTTCGAATGCAGCGGTTGTCGCTTCCAAGCTCTCGGAGACAAACCAAACCGTTGGACCTGAGCCCGATAAGAAACCACCCGAAATTCCCAAGTCAATATCAAGGACTTCCCTGATTCCGGGTTGCAGGCTCAGCGCTGGCTCCAAAAGTGAATTCTCCCCGAGGTGCTGCAGATAGTTCTCTGGCAGCGTGTCACTAAGGACCTGACCATCTGGGTAAAGCTCATCAAAGCGTTTAAAAACCAACCCGGTGCTAAGCGGGTGTTTGTTGATGATCAAGACGATGTGAAGAAGTGGGCAATTAGCAAGTTCGGTTAGCTCTGTTCCAGTGCCGACACCAAGAGCAGTCCCACCTAATAGTGCAAACGGCACATCTGCCCCGATTTTTGCTCCGACTGCAGCCAGTTCTTGATCAGATTTCCCCAGGCACCAGTGCTCATTCAGTGCCACCAGCGCAGCCGCAGCATCAGCACTTCCGCCAGCCATGCCGCCGGCTACTGGAATTTGCTTCTCGATTCGAAACTTCATCGGCTGCGGGTTGGAAATGCCAGCAGATTGAGCTAGCGCTTGTGCCGATTTCACAACGATGTTGGTCTCATCAAGCGGCACCAACCCTAGATTGGGAAGGTCGCTCACAAGCTCAACTTCCCAGGTCTGAGAAACCTCCACCGTTACTCGCTCAGACAGGTCGATAGCCTGATAAATACTTCTAACCTCGTGATAGTCATCGGTTAGCGCACCGACCTGGAAAACCAGGTTGACTTTTCCCTGAGCGATAGCCGTGGTCACTTCGCCCTCGCAATTGCAATGAACTGCTCGATGTTTAGCTCTTCACCACGAGCCTGCGGTGATACGCCGGCACGAATCAGAATCTCCTCGGCCGCAGCCGGTGAACCCGCGTAGCTGGCAAGTGCCTGCCTCAGGGTTTTTCTGCGCTGCAGGAACGCCTGGTCGATCGCATCAAAGACACTCTTGCGCTCGTTGGGGTCGCGGCCCGCTGAGGTATCGAAGTAGACCAGCGAGGAGTCAACCCCTGGGACTGGCCAGAAGATTGATCTGGCTACATTGCCAGCCAACCTCGCCTGTCCATACCAGGCCAACTTCAAAGAGGGAGCACCGTACTCCTTGGAGCCAGGTTTCGCAGCCAAACGATGCGCCACCTCAGACTGAACCATGACCAAGCCCTTTTGAATGCTTGGGAAGGTCTCCAGAAAATGAAGTAGCACCGGCACTGAAATGTTGTAGGGCAGGTTTGCCACCAGAGCGGTTGGCGCTTTCGGTAGCTCTGTAACTTTCATGGCATCCGCCGACACCAGGGCAAGCTCTTTCCCCGGTGCATGTCTTGCAATTGTGCTGGGTAGCTCTGCTGCAAGCAGTGGATCCACTTCAACAGCAATCATGTAGTCGACCTGCGCCAGAATCCCGAGAGTCAAAGAACCAAGCCCGGGACCAATCTCCACCACCACATCTTCGGGAGCAAGATTCGCCTGGGCCACGATGCGATGAATGGTGTTTGGGTCAATTACGAAGTTTTGACCAAGTTTTTTTGTGGGTCGAATTCCGAGCTTTTCGGCAAGCTCTCGAATCTCGGCAGCGCCAAGCACTAGCCGAGCCCCTCAGCCCAGGAGCCGTAAACCCGTTGGGTGTTTTCGTTGAGCTGTTTGGCCAGTCGAACCACATCCCACTCCATCAAGTTGGCGATGTAGCGAAGGGTGTGCGGAACTAGGTAGGGTGCGTTTGGCCTGCCGCGAAGTGGCTCTGGGGCGAGAAACGGCGCATCGGTTTCGATGAGCAATAGTTCTGGTGAAACCGAGAGCAGTGAATCGCGCAGGTGCTGGTTCTTTTTGAAGGTGATGTTGCCGGCAAAGGAGAGATACCAGCCGTTCTCCTGACAGATACTTGCAAGTTCGAGGTCACCGGAGTAGCAGTGAAAAACTGTGCGCTCGGGTGCACCCACTCGCTTCAGGGTTTTCACCACATCTCCGTGCGCATCGCGATCATGAATCATGAGTGCGATGTCATTTTGCTTAGCGATTTCGATGTGGCGCTCAAACGAGTAGAGCTGAGCCTCAAGCTCTGCCTCACCCTCGGTTCTAAAAAAGTCCAGTCCGGTTTCGCCAATCGCTCGCACTCTGGGCTTGGCTGCAAGCTCAGCAATGCCTGCAATCGCGTCGTCCAGTTCCTGCCGGGTCGCATAGAGAGGTGCCTCGTTGGGGTGAAGCGCCACTGCGGCAAGCAGCATTGGTTCGCTTTCAGCCACCTTCGCCGACCACCGTGAGCTCTCTAAAGTCACACCAACCTGAACCGCACCCAACATGCCAACCGCACGCATGGCGTCAAGGTGTTCGGAAACACTCATCGGGGTCTCGCCATCGGCGATCTCCAAATGGGTGTGATTGTCATAGGTGCCAAGCTCCAAAGGCTCCGGTAGCTCAGGGTAGTGAGCTGGCTTGGATCCGTCGTAGGAGGACCGAGTTCTAATCGGTTCGCTCATTTACTCTTCGACTCTGGGGAACAGTACTTCGAGCTCTGCCAACTTCGTCCCGACCTGCACCAAGTTCCAATCCAAAGCGCTGGCGAGAGTGGTGGCAGTTAGGTCTTGTCCCGGGCAGATAGCAGCGAATAGCTTCGCGGTTGCCTTGGGCAAAATCGGCGCAAACAAAACGCTGAGGGTTGCTAAGCCCTGCAAAGCGGTGTTCAACACGGTCGCCAAGCGATCGCGATTCGCTTCATCCTTGGCGAGCACCCATGGCTCTTGAACAGTGATGTAGTTGTTTAGTTCATCCACCAGGGTCCATGCTTTGGCGATTGCCTCGTGGATCAAAACCTTGTCGATTGCGGCATCGGCACCCAAGATTGCAGCCTTGGCAACCTCTATAACGCTCTGGTCGGCAGTTGTAACTGCGGCTGCAGCCGGGACAACGCCATCAAAGTATCGATTCACCATTGCGATGGTGCGGGAGGCCAGGTTTCCAAATCCGTTCGCCAGTTCAGCGTGATAACGCGCATTGAGGTCTTCCCAGCTGAAGGAGCCGTCAGAACCAAATCCGATCGCCTTCATGAAGTAGTAGCGGAAAGCATCCGAACCAAACTGTTCGGTGATCTGAGTGGGGGCAATTCCGGTGAGTTTCGACTTCGACATCTTCTCGCCACCAACCAAAAGCCAACCGTGACCAAAGACCTGCTTTGGTGGTTGCAATCCGGCAGCCATCAGCATCGCCGGCCAGATCACGGCGTGGAAGCGGAGAATGTCTTTTCCAACCACCTGAACATCCGCCGGCCACAAACTCGCAAACTTGGCTGGGTCATCCGCCCAACCCGCTGCCGTTACATAGTTCAATAGGGCGTCAAACCAGACATAGGTGATGTGAGAGTTGTCCCAGGGGATGTCGATTCCCCAGTCGAAACGCTCCTTCGACCTCGAGATCGAGAGATCGCTCAGACCCGAGCGAACAAATGACACGACTTCGTTTCGAGCCGAATCTGGCTGAATAAAAGTTGGGTTCTGCTCATAGTGGCTCAGCAGCCTGTCTTGAAACTCACTGAGCTTGAAAAAGTAGTTGGTCTCGTTGAGCTTTTCGACCGGCTTGGAGTGAATTGCACAAACCCGCTCCCCCTCGAAATCGCCGGTGCCGTCGATGAGGTCACCCTCGTTTTTGTACTCCTCGCAACCTACGCAGTAGTTGCCCTGGAATGAGCCCTGATAGATGAAACCGGTATCGAAAAGCTGCTGCAAGAACTTCTGCACCGCGACCATGTGTCTTGGCTCGGTAGTCCTGATGAAGTCCTGGTTGTTGATGTCGATGGTCTCAAGAAGCGGTAACCATGCATCGTTTACAAGCTTGTCGGTCCAACTCTTTGGATCGGTGTTATTGCCAAGCGCGGTGCGGAGCACCTTCTCGCCGTGCTCATCGGTCCCGGTTAGGAGGTAGGAGCTTTCTCCGCGCTGTGCGTGCCATCTGGTTAGAACGTCCGCCGCCACTTCGGTATAGGCGTGACCGATGTGTGGAGCATCGTTCACATAGAAGATCGGGGTCGTAACGTAAAAGGACTTGGACACCTGAGATATCTTAGGCTTTCAGCCGCAGAGCGGCATCGTAAATTGCGCTGGATGACACCGAGTGCGCTTTAGCTAGCTCAGCCGCAGCTTCTTTGAGCCTCACCCCTTGACTTGCCATTTCCAGGGCGAGTTTGGCCAAAGATTCAGGATCAGCCTTTTCTGGATCCGCACCGGCAATCACCAAAACCATTTCACCCTTGGGTTCGGTTTTCGCCCAGGCGATTAGATTTAGCAGTGAGCCTCTTTCGGTGTGCTCAAACTTCTTAGTTAGCTCCCTAGAAACGGCAGCGCGCCGCTCTGAACCAAAAACACTTGCTGCGTCTTCGAGCGAGTCAAGAATTCGGTGCGGAGCCTCAAAAAAGATCATCGTGCGGCGCTCTGTCAGCAGCTCGGTGAATGCTCTCTTTCGATCCCCCTGTTTGCGAGGCAAAAAGCCCTCGAAGGTAAACCTGTCGGTTGGAAGCCCCGAGACCGCGAGCGCCGCCAATACGGCAGAAGGTCCTGGGACGACGGTGATCTCCACATCATGCTCAGCAGCAAGGCGAACCAGTTGAAATCCAGGATCAGAAACTGTTGGCATTCCAGCATCGCTCACCACTACCAAATCCTTGGCCTTGGCAATTTCAATCAGCTGCCCGATGCGCTCAGATTCGTTGTGCTCATGAAGTGAAAATAGCTTTGCGTGCAGCTTGATACCCAGAGCTGTCGCCAGTTGCTTAACCACCCTGGTGTCTTCCGCCGCCAGGTATTCGGCACTACCCAGCAACTCTCGAAGTCTTGGGGATGCATCAGAGAGGTTGCCGATTGGGGTGGCAGCGAGAATCAACACAAGAAGCAAACTAGCATCTAAGCGTGATTGGGCAACTGACTAAGCGCTTGGAGCGGCTTGTCGCATCCCGACACTTTCTACTTCTCGGCTCCCTCGCGGTCACTGCCCTCGGAGCTCTGCTTCGCTTTGGAAATCTTGCAAATCCACAGAATTTGGTTTTCGACGAGACCTACTACGTCAAAGACGCTTGGACCCTTGGCCAAACCGGCACGGAGAAGGATTGGCCGGAGAACTTTGATCCAAGTTTTGAAGCCGGAAATTTCACCGACTACACCGAACGAGGTTCCTACGTAGTTCACCCACCGCTTGGTAAATGGGTCATCTACTTCGGCATGTGGCTTTTCGGAGCAGATTCAAGCTTCGGCTGGAGATTTTCTGTTGCCCTGTTGGGCACCCTGGCGATTCCCCTGCTGATTGCGACCGCTCGAATCCTGCTGCGCTCCAGTAAGTTTGCGGTTTTAGCCGGTCTGTTTCTCGCGATTGAGGGGCACTCGATTGTCATGGCCCGCACCTCTGTGCTAGATGGCATACTCGCCTTCTTCGTGCTGCTCGGGTTCTTCTTCATGGTTCTTGATCAGAGTCGATTGCCCAGCGTTGAGCGCATTATTAGCTTTCGCCCTTGGTTACTTCTGGCCGCCATTTCTTTTGGAGCGGCGGCCGCAACCAAGTGGTCCGGCCTTTACTTCCTTGCGGCTTTCGGTCTCTACAGCTTTGTGAGCGATCTGCTGCGAAGATCAAAAGCTGGGCTATCAGCCTGGCCAGCTTTTCTGCAGGGTGGTCTAAACGCGGTGACCATGATCTTGCCGGCTCTCGGGGTCTACCTCACCTCCTGGCTTGGTTGGATCACGACTGACTCTGGTTGGGGCAGGAAGGCAAAACCAACCTGGTTTGAAGCGCTCTGGGAATATCACCTCAACTCATACCGCTTTCACACCGGTCTAGGCAGCGATCACCCATATCAATCAAATGCCCTGCAATGGTTGGTTAGCGCTAGACCAACCGCGTTCTTTTTCGAAAAATACGAGGATTGCAGCTACCTAGACAGTTGCACGGTTGCCATTACAGCGGTGCCGAATATGGCCATCTGGATCGGTGGGGTAATTGCCGCTTTTTGGGCGAGCTACAGATTCTTTAGGCTCCAGGACAAAACCGCGGGCCTGATCGCCACCGGTTTTCTTGCGGGTTGGGCGCCCTGGCTGGGCTATCTGGAACGAACCACCTTCCAGTTCTACACGGTTGTGTTCTCGGCGTTCTTGGTCTTGGCTCTTAGCTATGCACTGCAGCGCTACCAAAAACGCGGCTATGTTCTTGGGCTAACTCAAAAGCGGAGTCGGGTTATCACTGGCTTCATCCTGCTGACTATGCTTCTTGGGTTGTACTTCGCCTCGATTTGGATGGGGCTTGAAGTGCCCAACTGGGTCTGGCAGATTCAGATGTGGTTCCCGTTCTGGGTTTGAAAGAGGATTAGTTGGAAAAGGGCATGCGCTCGCTCGCGGCTGCGCCGCAGTCGGTAATCCTGCTACTCGCGCAGCTGGTGGCTCGATTCCCATTTGGCATGCTCTCGCTCGCCTTCATCATTCACATCCAAGATGTCACGGGATCATATGCCATCGCGGGTATCGCACTCGGAGCTGAGACCATTGGTGCATCGATTTCAGGCCCGATTCTTGCTCGTTACATGGCGCGTTTCGGGGTCAGACGAGTCATAGCAATCTCCACCTTGATTACCACGTCCTCATTTCTGGCAATGGGGTTTGTGCCGCCAGAGCCCCTGCTGCTGGTATTCCTCTCTTTCCTGGTTGGGCTAAGCTCCCCACCTATTCAGCCAGCCGCTAGAACGATCTATCCCCAGATCACCCCGAAGCCGCTACTTCCCCAGCTCTACTCGCTCGATGCGGCAGCCCAGGAGATCATCTGGGTGATTGGGCCACTGGTTGCAACCTTGGTTGCGGCTCAGTTTGGCAACCTTGCGATGCTGATCACAATTGGTGCAATTCAGATCTTCGGATCGATTTGGATTCTCACCAACAAATCGGTCGCCACAGCAAAAATCCAGGCTTCGAAAACCTCTGTGGGCCGAGTGCTGAAAAACCCGGCCGTCACCGCAGTGACTTTCCTGGGGCTTTTGTTTGTTGGCTCATTCGCTGGCGTCGAGGTGGGCGCTGTTGCGTTGTTTGATAAGCAAACCGCTGGAGTGATGTTCGCAGTCTTCTCGGTCGGCTCATTGCTTTCCGGCTTCCTATTAGCTCCAAGAGCAAAGGGTAGGTGGGCGCTGCCTGTGTTTTTGGGAATCACCCTGGTGGGCTACATCCTGATTCCACTGAACTCCGCTGATCCGCTGTGGGTTGGTGCAGCCCTGTTTATTGCCGGACTCGGCGTTGCGCCAACACTGGGTATTTTGGCGCTGTGGGTCGCAGAGGGAACCACAGGCTCAGAGACCGCTGAGGCCTACGGTTGGACAACCACCGGACAGCTGGTCGGATTCTCAGCTGGAAGCGCTCTCGCTGGTATTTCGGTTGATGCCGTGGCTCCAGAAGCAGCGCTACTGGTTTCAGTGGTCTTCGGTGTTGCCACTCTGCTCGCAGCGCTATTCGCTGTGAAGCGAATTCGCTAGCTAGCTCGCGACTTGGTGGTTGCTGCCAGTGACCAAACCGTTGTGACGACCAAAGTGACCAAGATCACGGTGAGCGATAGCTCGGTAGTGATCTCTGGGATAAAGGTCACGTGCTCACCGCCATTGATAAACGGTAACTCGTTCTTGTGCAGGGCGTGAATAACCAACTTCACACCAATCCAAGCCAGGATGATGCTCAAACCAATACCTAGATACTTCAGTCGCTCCATCAAACCACCGAGCAGGAAGTAGAGCTGACGAAGCCCGAGCAGGGCAAAAACGTTCGCCACGAAAACGATGTATGGCTCTTTGGTTAGACCGTAAACAGCCGGGATCGAGTCGAGCGCAAATAGCAAATCGGTGAAGCCGATCGAGATCATGACTAGAAGAAGCGGGGTGATGTGCTTCTTGCCCTTGATTAGCACAACAAATTTGTTGCCGTGGTAATCGTCTGTGGTTGGGACGTGCTTCTTAATGAAGTTAACAAGGCCTCCGGCCTCATTGGAATCTTCTTCACCCTTGTGGAAAAACTCTGCGACAAGTTTGACGGCTGTGAAAACTAGGAAGGCACCAAATACGTAGAAGGCCCAGCTGAAGTTTTCGATGAATGCCGCACCCAAGAGGATGAAGATAAAACGCAATACCAGCGCAATCGCGATACCGATCAGTAGCGCCTGTGATCTGAGTTCTCTCGGCACTACAAACTGAGTGAAGATGATCAGGAATACGAAGATGTTGTCGACACTGAGGCTGTATTCGGTTACCCAGCCCGCGATGTATTCGGCCGCATACTGCGGCCCCCAGACGCCACCGATGAGGAAGGTAAACAGCAGCGCAGCGGTTACGTAGATGGAAACCTGGATTGCTGACTCTTTCAGAGTTGGCTCGTGAGGGTTTCTGAACTGGTAGATAAAGTCCGCGGTCAGAATTCCAACCAGGACCACGATGGTTGCGATCCATACCCATAGTTCGACGTTCACGAGAAATCCGTTCTCCGCCGGGGCGGAATAATCAACAAGGAGTAATTGTAGGTATTACTGAGGGAAGAGGCTTGGATGCGCGTATTGATTTCTGGAGCGTCAGGTTTGGTTGGCTCCGAGGTTGCCAGGCAACTTCGTCTATTGGGCCACGAACCAGTTCTACTAACTCGCTCCACACCGACCACCTCCGATCAGGTTTTCTGGAACCCCAGCACCGGTGAACTGAACCCAAACCTCATGGAATCCATCGATGCCGTGGTGAATATGGCCGGCGCTACCACCGGGAAGATCCCATGGACCAAGAAGTACATGCGGGAGATCGTTTCCTCCAGGCTCGACTCAACTAGAACCCTTGTAAACGCCATCAACTCCGCCAAGAACAAGCCGAAGGTGTTGGTTTCTGGATCGGCATCCGGCTACTACGGCGACTGCGGTGATGAAGAACTAACCGAATCAAGCCCAAAGGGCAGCGGTTTTCTCTCGGACCTAGCTGCGCAGTGGGAGCAGGAAGCTCTGAAAGCCAACACCAGAGTGGTGCTCGCAAGAACCACGATGGTGATGAGCAAGAAACTTGGAGCCCTTGGCAAGTTGCTACCAATAATCAAACTGGGAATCGGTGGAGCACTCGGAAGCGGCAAGCAGTGGTGGGCTTGGATCAGCCTTGAGGACGAAGCTCGCGCGATCATCCACTTGATTCAAAACGAGGCTTGCTCTGGTCCCTACAACCTCACTGCACCTGAGCCTGCGACTTGCGAAGACATCGTGAAAGCCTTGGCCAAGTCACTCAAGCGCCCAGCCTTCTTCCGAGTGCCGGCGTTTGTCATGAACACATTGATCGGGGTTGCTGCTCAAGAACTATTGCTTTGCTCCCAGAAAATGAAATCCCACCGACTTGAGGAATCGGGGTTTGAATTCAAACACCCGACCCTTCAAGAATCGGTGGGATACGTTTTGAGCTAGTTACTTTGCCGCTGGCTTCTTAGCGGCCGGCTTCTTAGCAGCTGGCTTAGCCGCAGTGGTGGTCTTCTTAGCTGCAGGCTTAGCAGCAGTCTTCTTTGCAGCCGGCTTAGCAGCAGCTGACTTTGCCGCAGGCTTTGCAGCTGGCTTGGCAGCGGTTGTCTTCTTAGCTGCAGGCTTCGCTGCTGGCTTTGCAGCGGTCTTCTTTGCAGCTGGCTTAGCCGCAGTGCTGGTCTTCTTCGCGGCAGGCTTAGCAGCAGTCTTCTTTGCAGCTGGCTTTGCAGCGGTGGTGGTCTTCTTCGCGGCAGGCTTCTTGGTGGTTGCCTTGCGAGCGGTTGCTGCAGACTTAGCGACGGTCTTCGCACCCTTCTCAACTGCAGTCAAGGTTTCCTTAGCAACGTCGGTTGCTAGGTCGGTTGCAGCCTTTACGCTCTTCTCAACGAGAGCCTCTGCTTCCTTCACAACAGCAGGTGCTTCCTTGGCTGCGGTGTTGGAAGTCTTCTTGATTAGATTCTTGATTGAATCGAACAAACCCATTTTTTTCGCGCTCCATTAGTAGTCAGGTGGGGGAAATCGGGAAAAGCCTAAGGTATAAAAGCTAAATTGCCCTACGCCTTGCCAATATTGCGTCTATCTCGGAACTTGTCAGTGCCTTCTTCGGGTTCTGAATCTCAATTACGTCCGCTAGTGGAGCAGATAGTTCACCAATCTGATTGGTGGTTAGCGGGGCTGGCAAACGATTAGGAGTCCACTCTCTGGACTCAGGCTTGCGCACTTGACGCTTGGATCGATCGAGCACGGCTGCTCGCTCACGATGACGCTGAGCGGCGAGCTTTGCGGCCTGCTGTCCTGCTGCGCGCTGGACAAATAGGGCCAGGATCGTGATTGGGGTGATAACAGAAAAAGCCACCCACCAAAAACCATCGGTCGCTGCAGCGAGTGCTGTTGCAATTGCACCCAAGAAACCCAGACCGAACAAAACCGAGAAGCCGCGCTGGGTGTTGAGCAGTCTGCGCAACCTCTGGTCAGCGGTGATCGGTGCAAGGCGTTTTGCGACCTTTGCCTCGGTTCTAACCAGTTGCTCTGAAGCTTTGAGCTGTGAGCGGTTTGCGTAGCCGGGAACAAAAATTAGCAACCAGACCACGGCGGCGATTACAAGACTGATTCCGCCTAGTCCAATTGAGTTACCCATAGACAACAAGATATGTCCTCAGAAGAACTTTTCGAGTTTCGTTCTAGGCGTGTTTCAAAGCCTGTCTAAAAGCGATCCCTTGAGCTCTTCTTGGGTGATAGCAAACACTTCGTGATCTGCCCATCTGCCATTGATATTTATGTAGCGAAGCTTGGTGCCCTCATGACGAAGTTTTAGCTTTTCGACCACCCTCAGGCTCGCAGCATTATCGGGCTTAATGTCTATCTCGACTCGATGCAAACCGTATGGGCCGAGAAGGTAATCGATGGTGAGTGCCACTGCTATCGGAGTGATGCCCAGGCCAGCAAAATCTCTTGAGATCCAATAACCGATGGTTCCAGATGAGGCCGAGCCGTGGAGGATGTTTGAAACATTGAGCTGTCCAACAACTTGGTCTTTGTAGAGAATGACAAAAGCCAAGCTCTGACCTTTTTTGTGCTGCTTCACAAGAGATGAAACCAACCAGCGAACATCGAGAAGCGTTCTAAGCCCCGGAGTAGTTGCCTCCCAGGGTTCCAACCAGTCCCGATCTTTGTGAAGAAGATGATCCAGAGCGGGGTAATCAAGGCGAGTTAGTTTTCGAACTGCCACATTGCCATGTTCGAATCGCTGTTTGTCCCACACGCTGGCAAGATTACCGCTATGCAATCAAGCGACAAAGCAAACCTTAGGCACATCATGCTTAGCAATCGCCCCAAAAGCTCTGAGGGTTTGTTCGCCAACTTGGTCCGCATCGCGATGGAGTGCGAAGCCCAAGTGATTGCCAGCTACTCCCCCCAGCAAACCGAACCCGATGTGACCGAGTTCAACAATTGGGTGATTGCAACCGGACGAGAGTTACTTTTGCCACGCGTCAAATCAGATTCGCTGGAATTTGCAGCCGGTGAAACAACCGTCGGTGCATATGGCCTGCAGGAGCCAAACGGAATGGCTGTGGACACCGATCTAATTGAGCTTGTCTTGGTGCCGGCACTAGCGGTTGATTCAAGTGGCAATCGACTTGGTAAAGGCAAGGGCTACTACGACCGTGTTTTGGGATTGGTTCACTGCCCGAAGTTCGCGGTAATTTTTGAAGACGAGTTTGTTGAACAGCTCCCGGTCGAGCCCCATGACCAAAAAGTCTCAGGTGTTGTTTCGCCTACAGCAATCAATTACTTCCTCGGCCACTGAGTTCTCTAGACTTATCTGGTTCAGGAGGAAAATTGCCTACTTATTCGTATGTCTGCAAGGACTGCTCGCACGCATTCGACATTCAGCAGTCCTTCTCTGATGACCCAATTACCAAGTGCCCTGAGTGTCAGGGTGAGCTAAGAAAACAGTTTGGAAACTTGGGGGTTACCTTCAAGGGTTCCGGCTTCTACCGAACCGACTCGGCTGGCTCTTCAAAGTCGTCTGACTAGCCCCAGTGCGGCGGTCTCTCGTCTCTGAGGCGATCATCGTTTGAGTTATCTCCATCACCCCAGGCACGAGGGTTGTCCTCAAACGCCTTTTCTTCAAAGAGTGGCTCGCGCTTTGAGACAAGGTCGATGCCCAATGAACTGGCGATTCGATTGGCCACATCCTGCGGGGTTGCAAAAATCTCAAAGGCATGAACCCTTAGGTATTGCCAACCCATTGCCTTTAGCAGATTTGGTCTGAGCCTTAGCTTCTCGTCCCAGTTGTTTCCGGTTAGAGACCAATCTGGGTCAATTGCAGCTGCCTGGTTTCGATACGAAGCTGCCAAAGCAATGCGGCCAGCGAAATTTAGCTCGACTTTGACACCCAGTTTTCGCAGGCGCAGGGCGAGGTCTTTGAGGAGTGGATCTGGGTCACCCGGTCTTGCCTCCGACATAAATGGAGGGGCGATCAAATCCTTCAACCAGCGCTGATTCTCAGGCAGCGAACCACCTGCAAAATCCTCAAAGTTGTAGCAGGAAACAACGGTCAAACGCTTGCGAGCCGATGCGATTTGGTTGACCATCCAGCGAGCGGCGGATGGGGAATTGAAGTCTCCGAGTGACCCAGAGATGCGTCCCTCTGGTGTGCGGCCAAAGCCAACGGTGAAAATGACCCGATCCGCGATGCGATGCACGATCTCGCTCATGGGCAAAACCTCGAAGCTCTCGCGTCCATGGGCGGCAAAGAACTCCGCTAGTTGAGGTTGGGTAGCAAGCTCCTTTTGAACCGCCTGCGCAACACGTTCGGCGTGAACGCGAGATGGGGTAACCACCATCAGCGATTCCGTCGGAGTCCAGCGGGCGTGGTTTAGAACGAGTTCGACGACTTTCTCGACCTCGGAGTCCAGGGATTCAGTTGCACCCTCAATCGTCGAGCTGGCATTGGCGTTCTGGGTGATCTCGATTTGTTCAAGGTTCGACGCACCGTGGAAGGCATCGGCATTCACCTCGAGCTCGAGTCGATCGTGGTAGAAGGTTTGGTTTAGGTATGTGCCCAGCACCTGGCCCTTGATTCGATAGCTCTTTTGAAGTGGATAAACCTCACAGTTGGCACTGACTAAATCAAACACTGAAGCACGCGTCAGGTCACTTGGGCCTTGATTCGCTCTGGCAACTGTTTCGAAGCTCTCTGGTGCAGAGATAACGGGGTCACCAAAGGCGATTACTTGCTTTGCAAGTTTCAGCGCTTGGGCCGCCTCGGCCACACCTGTGGCAGCGGCATCAAGAATCAGAACCGTATCGAATCTGTAGCCACCAAGTTGGTGAACCCTAAACGGCGAAGTGATTAGGGCCTGACTTAGGGCATCCCAGACCTGACCTGCGCGCTTGGCTGAGTGGACATCTATCGACCTAGCTCGCAGCTGATTTCGCAACTCATCGGCCTGAGCGGGATACTGCCTCAATGCTTCGCGCCACCTATTTGCACTGGCCGTTGCTAGGTGATGAGGTCCCGCCTCTACAAGCTGTTTCGCAGACTGCTCGAAGCCGGTCTCGATTTCGGCAATTGACTGCGCGTCATATTCCAAAATTTCAGGGTTATTGGAAACCAAAGCCTCAAGGGCAGACTGCCACCAGCACAGTTCAAACTCTGCAACCGCTCGCTTCCGATCCGCTGAGAGTTTGCAGATCTCCAGGTAAAGGTCGTAAAGACCCTGTTTCCTGAGTGAGTCGGCAACAGCTGCGCGCTCCAGATATCCGGTGAGTATCTCGGTCTTCTCCCCAAGATCAATAAGTTTCTGGGCGAGCTCATCGAAATTGAGTTGAGTTAGCAGCGGAAGGTCTGGATTTGGATCGAGGTGACGCTGCACCAAATTCAGGACCGAGAGAATCTGGTCGAATTTCTGCTGCGTATCGTTTAGTCCGAGCGGAACCGACGGGGGTGCTTGAGTGGTGTTTACCTCAAGCCACATCACACGCTGCTCTTCAGCGGCCGACAAGGCTGCATGCAGGTTTGCGATGGTTGCACCGGGACGAACAAACTCTTTGGCTAGCTTTTTGAATCTTCTGCGCTGAGCGCCAGAGAGCTCACCCCGCTCCCCTCTCGGAGCTGTTGCAAGGATCATCTCGCGCAGTGACCTGTCGAATATCTGAGGCTTGAATTTGTCTATGGTTTCGCGGATACCAATCAGCAAACTCAGCTGCTTGGACCAATCCTCAACTGTGTTTGCTGGAATCAGATTCTGATCCTGTAGGTATCGGTTGATTTGATAACTCAGCAGACGGAATTCTTCACCGGCAATTGACTTCACCCCAGCGAGGGCCGAATCGATTTGCTGCTGCGATTCAAAGTTTGCCCCAAACCATGGAGAGTGCTGAGGTCCAAAGCTGAATGCCCCGGATGAATGCGCTTCCTCAATCAGCTCGGCACCGGACTGCCTCAGAGTCGCCAGAAGGTCCGGACGAATGCGAGCAGAGTTGGTGGGAGGGTTTTCCTCTCCCGCGAGGGAGGCCAGCTTATTGAGTGCTTCGGTTAGCGAGATGCCGAGGTTGGCGTCTGCGTTTGAGACCTTGTCAAAGTAGTTCTGCACCTGAGATTGATTTGAAAGCATCTTCAGTTTGAGTGCGTTCAGATCAACAGGTTGCGCTTTCTCATGCCGCGAGATAGCCGCCACAGCATCAACCCAGACATCATTGGCGCGGAGTGCCAATCCAGCCAAACCGAGCTGTCCAAGTCGCTCCGAAAATTCATCAACGGTCTGCTCGCGAGGAGCGATAATCAGGGTCCGCTTACCCTGCAGAGTCAGGTTCGCAAGGATGTTGATTGCGGTCTGAATGTAGCCGCAGCCCGGCAGAGTCTCGACAGCGAAAGACTGCCCCTGGGCCGCCGCATTGATTGCCTTGATTTGATAACTGTCTGCATCGGCAACCAAAACCATTCCCACCGAAGAAGGTTCGGGTTGATCAAAAATCAACCGAGGCTCCTCAGGGATTGCGGTTAGCAGCAGATCGGGGACAAAGTTTCCTAGCACCAGCATGTGCTCGGCCTGGATTGCCTGGTCATCCAGTTGGGACTCAATAAAAGATATTGATCCTGCTGGCATGAGTTCCGGCCCAGTTTTGATAATTGCCAGAAGATCTCGATCCTGAAAATCAGGTCGATGCTCACGGATCAATCTTGCCGCTTCCGGATTCAATATTGGATCCTTGCCCAGGCGAAGATCGAAGTCCTCCCCTTTGGGTAGCAGCTCGGCTGGCCAAAGAGCGATTGGTACTTTGCGCTCATCGATTTGAATCACGCCGCAGGCGATGAAGCATGCCGGCATGCCAAAGGTTTCCGAAACCCGTTTTGCCTTTGCTCGAATCCGCCTTGCAGCACTGAGAGATCTAGCCTGAGCAACGCCATCTCTTACCAGATTGGAGATTGTGGTTTGTCTTGCCGAAACCAACTGAGCCATGCCACCGGGATGGGCTCTTGAGAGGTCTATTTGACCAAAAGATGAAACCTCAAAACTCGTAAGCGGATTTGCGCCACCTAGCTGGGCGAGTTCCGTCTTTAGAGTTGAGTAATCCACCCCTAAATCCTAGGAGCCAGGCCAGTTTTCACTGGTCTGGCTTGCCTAGGAGTTGGATACTCAGTGCTTTGTCAGCTTGAGAATCTTCAGATTCAGCAGGGCGAATCTGAGGAGTTGATAGAAGGGGTTATGTACTCGGTTTTTTGCTTTTTGATCCATTTGCTACTCCGGAATCTTTGACCAGCCAGGTAACCACTTGGCTTTGTAGATGAACATGGTGTGAAGCAGGCGCTTAATCCAGTGACCAGCCAAGCCCAGTTCGCCGGTGGTGAGGTTGAGGTCTCTGCCGGTCTCGGGATAGTGCTTGGTATCGGGCACGATTGGTCGCATGGTGATCGTGGCGGCGGATCCGTTGAGCATGCCGTTTCCAACCGATGCGATGCAGGCGGCTCCCATGTGAGCCATCGAAGCTTCTTTGGCTTTCATGGTTGGGTTATTTGCCTTGATGCGCATCGCGATGGTTTCCGCAGCCAATCGCCCTTGAACACCGGCAGGCATTCCTGTCCTTGGTGGTGCTGGCGCAACTGGGTTGCCGGTAGGGGTTTGGTTTGGTTTGGAGATGGCGTGTGGTGGTGCAAATGCAATTCCAACGGCAAAAACGTTGTTGTATGCAGGTGACTCGTAGGTCTTGGGCCAATCCTCGGCAGACCATTCCTCGTATGGCTTAGCGGTGTAATCCGCGTCAACCTTCATGAAGCCATTTGGCGCAAAAAGCTCAGGGGTGATATCTGCCCCGCTTGGATCAAAGGCCTTAATCTCCACTCCACGGAATGGTGGTAGCAACATGGCGAAGTCAAAAGACAGATTGCCTAGGTTGCCGTCAAGCTGCTCGTAGTGAATGACTCCCGGCTCCACTTTGAGCACATGGGCAGAGTCAATGACCTTGATGCCCGCATCCTGGAACATGTCAGTCATCCACTGCTCCGAGGTGACGCGCTGTCCCTTCTTCTCAAAAACCATGCCGCCGACTCCGAAGTCGCCCAGAGCGGTTTCGTTTGTCAGGTAGTAGAGGTCCGCGAACTCCCTAACGCCTTCCTCACGCAGTTCGTGATCTACGTTGAAGACGTACTCAAACGCTGCACCCTCACAGGTGCAAGCGCCATGCCCCATGCCAACAACAAGCGTCTGGCGTTTCCCAGTTCGCATGATTTCAATTGCCTCGCGAAGCTTTAGGTTCGCATCGTGAGCGTGAGAGAACGTGCACACCGAGGACGTGAACCCGGCATCTGGGCCTAGGCCAGGCGTTAGGTCAAATCTCAACTGCGGTCCGGTTGCATTGATCAGGTAGTCGTATCTCACGCGTTCGGTCTCACCCGTGCGCTGTGGATCCGTGTAAACGATGTCCACTGCACCGGCTGAGTCCTGAGCGTCACCCCTGGGCCAGATTGCTACCGCCTTGGCTTGTTTGTAGCCAATCTTCTTGCGCTTGTAAATCGGTGCGAGTGGGAAAACAACCTGCTTCTTGGTCATTTTTCCAACACCAACCCAGATGTTCGATGGAATCCAGTTCCATTTTGAGTTAGGTGTGACCACCGTGATTTGGTGCTTATTCCCCAACAACCGCTTCGCATGCTGAGCGGCTGTGTGCCCGGCGACTCCAGCGCCGAGGATGAGGATTCGAGCCATGATTACCTCATTTCGTTGACCAGTTGGTCAACTCCACAATAGACCTATTTTGGACGGAGTCCTATATTTCAAATGCAGGGTAATCTAGAGGTCTTATTTGGCCTCGTAGCTCAGTGGATAGAGCATCGGTTTCCTAAACCGTGTGTCGTAGGTTCGATTCCTATCGGGGCCACCAACTAGGCAGCTTGCTGGAAGGTGAGAAACTCCCTCCAGTGCGGCTCTTCCTTCTCCGCTCCGCGGACAGTCCAGATGACTCCAGTGGGCATCTTTGGGGTGACTTGCAGCTCCCAACCCATCTCAGCCGGCGTCTTATCGCTCTTTAGGTTGTTGCACCTTAGGCAGCAGGCAACCAGGTTCTCCCAGCTGTCTGCACCGCCGCGGGACTTTGGCAGGATGTGGTCAATGGTGTTTGCAGACTTGCCGCAATAGCCACAGCGGTGGGAATCTCTTCTGAGCACCCCTCGCCTACTCACCGGTATCTGTCTCGAGTTAGGGATCCTGACATAGCGCTGCAGCAGGATCACGGTTGGTAGTTCAAATTCATCATTTGCGCTTCTGACCCTGCCCTCACCTGCCCCTGCCAAAATTGTGGCCTTTTGATTCAGGACCAGAACCAATGCTCGCTTGAACGAGACAACGGCAAGCGGCTCATAGCCGGCATTTAGAACGAGGGTGCGCAATCTTTTCTCCTTGTCGAAATCGCCCACATGGTTTGTAGGTTTTCGAGTTGCCCGGAAACAAAAAACGCGCCGCAAAAGCGACGCGCGACAAATTTCCGCTTGGTATTGCGGGGTGCTGGTGCAGATGGACCCAGTTACCCAACTTGGCTTGTTGTATTGCTGGCATCTCACACCCTCCCGAAACCAAATAGGTCAACACTTGGTGAGAGATTACGACTGGCTCAGGAAAATCTTTGGAGCGAAACGCAAATGTTTTTCAACGTTTATTTAGTCTTTGATATCCACAAAGCGCACGAAGTGATAGCGCTGGGTGAAAATCGGAGCTAGCTTGACGCGGTCGCCTGGCTGCGGCGCGTGGTAGAAGTTGCCGTTTCCGGCGTAGATACCGTTGTGGCTGTAGTCATTGAACACAACGATGTCGCCCGGAACAGCATCCTCTGGCTTGATCTTCTTAGCGAGCTTGGACTGCTGGTAAACGCTGTGTGGCAGTGCGACACCGAACTGTGAGTAGACGAACATCACGTAGCCGGAGCAGTCAAACCCAAGCGGAGTCTCGCCACCAAACACATAAGGGACACCGACCAGTTCCGCGGAAGCCTTCATTACCGCCGCGCTAGTCACGGTGTTGAAGCGAGGCTTAGCTAGATAGTCCTCGAAAGTTGGTCCGGTGTAGACCCGATTGCGACGAATTGTCACTTCAAAATCTGAGGCATCTGCCGGGGTGAACTCACCTCTGGTGAATTCCACATCGCCAGCCAATGTGACCGCAAGCTCCTGAAGCTTCGGTGCCTGAACGCTGTGGTCCCTTGCCAGGCCAGTTAGAGCGGTGACCTCTGGGTCATAACCGTAGGAAGGCAGGGCTGTGGTTGCCAAAAGGCCTGAGGCCACGGCCATGGTCAGCACGCGACGAAGCTCGGGCAGGCGAAACTGCACCTTTGGCTTCTGGCGCGAACGAGCAAGGCGTTGGGCCTTGCGCGATAGCTGATGATCAGCTGCTGAATTCAAAAGGAATCCTCCGAAAACTTCATTGGAACTTCCGCCTTGCGAGTATAACTCAGTCTTCTATTCTGCTCAGGAACAGGTGAGATGCAAGTTGAGCATCCAACACAATGCCCTCATCTGAGGCCTTGTTTACTAAGAACCAGGTTTCACCAGACTCAAGATGAACCCTGGCACCTGGAAGCAACTCAAGATCCCGAAGTTGGCTTAAAAACTGATAGTCAAGCTGGAGCGGTTCACCGATTCGTCCAACCTTGTAGTCACCAGTTGGCAGTTCGGCTACCGGAATCACCTCGGCAGGCTTTGCGGCTTGATAGCCAAGCAGCTCAAGTCCCGGAACCGGCATGCCGTAGGGGGAGGTAGATGGGTCCGAAAGGATGGTCAGCAGTTTGCGCTCGACGTGCTCACTCATCACATGCTCCCAGCGACAGGCCTCCTCGTGCACCAGGTGCCACTCGAGGCCAATAATCTCCACCAGTAGCCGCTCAGCCAGTCTGTGCTTGCGCATCACTTCGATGGCGGTTAGTCGACCTTCGTCCGTGAACTCCAGGGCTCGATCGTCAGCGACCTTTAGCAGTCCGTCGCGCTCCATGCGAGCCACGGTTTGCGAGACGGTAGGTCCGGAGTGCTCAAGGCGTTCGGCGATGCGAGCGCGCATCGGAGTGATGCCCTCTTCCTCAAGTTCCAAAATTGCCTTGAGGTACATCTCAGTAGTGTCAATCAGATCAGTCACAAAAACCCCTCGCTGCAGCCTTCAGACTAATACCCCAGCGGTAAACTTTGGCTATGCCTGAGCTTGTTATCGACCCACAACTTCTTCCTAAAGATGGCCGCTTTGGATGCGGTCCGTCAAGAACTCGGGCGGAACAGCTCTCCAACTTTGTCACCCACGGTGCGGCCCTGATGGGGACCTCTCATCGCCAAGCTCCAATCAAGGACCTGGTTGGCGAAATCAAAACCGGTTTGCTCGAGCTATTCAGAGCCCCTGAAGGCTACGAGGTGATTCTCGGTAATGGTGGCTCAACTGCGTTCTGGGATGCCGCTGCGTTCTCGCTCGCTCTGAGAAAAGCGCAGGCTTTGGTGCACGGTGAGTTTGGTTCGAAGTTCGCTTCCGCGCTAACCACGCCCTGGCTTGAAGCACCCACCGTGGTGAAGGCTGAGCCTGGTTCCAGAGCCGAGCTTTACCCAGAGCCCGGAGTAGATCTCTACGTCTACCCGCACAATGAAACCTCCACTGGGGTAATCACTGAGGTGCAGCGCATTGCCGGGGATGCTGATGCACTCATGCTCACTGATGCCACAAGCGCTGCAGGCGGTGTTGACTTCGATCTTTCACAGACCGATGTTTACTACTTTGCGCCACAGAAAAACTTCGCCTCAGATGGTGGTCTGTGGTTAGCTCTGGTCTCCCCCAAGGCGATAGCCAGAATCGAACAGGTGGCAGGATCCGGCCGCTACATCCCAGAGTTTCTCAGCCTCAAAGTCGCCCTGGATAACTCAAGGTTGAATCAGACCCTCAACACTCCGGCCATTGCGACGCTCTATCTACTAAACGACCAAATCAAGTGGATGAACTCACAGGGTGGACTCTCCTGGGCGAGCGCTCGAACTAAGCAGTCCTCGGACCTGCTCTATGCCTGGGCCGATCAGCACAAACTCGCAACGCCTTTTGTGCAGAACCCCGAGCACCGCTCACAGGTCGTTGTAACAATTGATTTTGATCAGAGTGTAGATGCTGCAAGGCTTGCCAAGATTCTTCGTGAGAACGGGGTGGTGGACACCGATCCATACCGCAAGCTCGGACGCAACCAACTTCGCGTTGCAACCTTTGTTGCAACCGACCCCTCCGACGTTGAAGCGCTTATCAATTGCATTGACTTTGTATTGGAGCGAATGTAATGAAGCTTTTCGTGAAGTTTGCAGATCGCAAAGAAAGCCCTGAGCCAGCCCAGGTCAACACCAGAAAGGTTGTCTTACTCGGCACCCTCGGTTGGGTTATCGTCCTGGCTATCCTCGGCGCGTTTTATCCTGCGCTGGCGAACGCGGGTCTTCAGTGGTGGCTTCACACTGCCCTGGTCGGCATTGGCCTCGGACTCTTGGGCCTCACCATGATTCCCAAACGCTGAGGTCATATCCCTAATTAGCTCATCGGCTTCGGCATCTGTCGCTGCCCTGCCGGATTCACGAAGCTGCTTTCTAAACTCTGCCAATCGCTCGGCCCATGGCACCCAGGCTGGCGCAAGCAACGCACCCTCGCCGGCAAGGAGTTGGACCTCGGAGATTGTGGCGTCTTTGCGCTTATCAACCTGGGTGAAAACGACTGACCAGTACCAGTTCTGATAACCGCGGAGGGTGGAGCTAAACCGCAGCTCCACAGCGTTTTTCATGACCTCAAACTCACCGAGGTACTCACCTACCGAATTAGGTTCGGCGAGCTCAGCCAGCACCGCTTGCGCGGCAGCCAACTTATCCTTCAAGTTCGTCTGCTACTTTGCGAAGTAGCTGCGCAACCTTGCGACCGTGAGTTGCCTCTGGGTACTTTCCGCGCTTTAGGTTTCCACCGATCTGGTCGAGTAGGCGAATCAGATCCTCGGTGATGATTGCCAAATCCTCGGCCGGCTTGCGGTTCACCGAGGTGAGAGTTGGCACCTCAATGATGCGCACGCTCAATGCCTGAGCACCCTTACGTCCATCGATGATGCCGTATTCGACTCGGGTTCCCTGTCGAATGGTGGAGGTTCCGGCAGGTAGCGCTGAGATGTGCAGGAATACCTCACTGCCGTCATCGCCCGCAATAAAGCCGAAGCCCTTGTCGTCGTCGAAGAACTTAACTTTGCCGGTTGGCATAGATCACCACTTTCCTTGGAACGGCGATAAGTGTAACCGAAAGGTAAAGTTATTAGATGGCCGAGAGAAACCGCATGAGACTTGAGACCGGTTTGGCATACAGTGCAACGGTCCTGATTGCAGTCTCAATCCTGTCGATTTTTGCCACATTGTTGGCTGCTCTATTTCAAGCTGACACCATCCCACCGCTGATCGTGCAGTTGCCGCTGATCGGTCTTCCCGTTGGGTTTTTCCTAATCATCGTGCTGCTGGTGCTCTCGGCAATTAGACGCGGCAAAGAGAACCGGAACTAGTTGAGTGACCTACTAGCACTTTCCGAGCTGCTCAGAGCAAAAGGCGCTGAGGGCATTGCCAAATACCTTCGCGGCAATGAGCAGGTAACCGATCTTTTCGATCTTTCAAAGGTTCTACTCACAAGGCGTGAGCTCGAAAAAAGAATCCGATCACTGCCGTCTTTGGACCTTGAGAATCTTCGATCCAACCTCGCCACAGATTCCCTCAGGGAGCACTTTCTAGCTGCTGAGAAGGTGTTTGAGGAAGCGAAGCTACTGGCTGATCAACTTCAACCGATACCGTTTCAGGGCTACCTAGAAGCTGGACACGGAGCTGGGCTCAGTGCCTATCAGACTCTGCTTGCCATGACCGAGTTGCTGTTCAGCTTCGAAAAGCGCTTACTCACTCCAGTGAAAGCCGGACTAAGAGCACCTGACGCCAGGGAAATCGGTGAGACACTCAAACTTTCCGGTCCCCAGGTTCAACTCGTTTATCAACTGGGTGTGAGCTGCGGTTTTATCCACCAGGCGGCAGATCGAATCCATGCCACAAAGGCTGGGTTTAGCTGGCTAGAGCAAGATAACAAAGAGCGCTGGCTCGAGCTCGCCAATAGGGTATGCGACCTGCCACCCCTGAATCTGAACGGCGGCCCGCTGCTGACACAGCTGCAGAACACATATCCGCTCGCCGACCCAAACCAGTTCTTGCTCTTGAAATACGGTGAGATTCTGGGTCTGACTGAAAACCAGGTGCCGACACCGGAACTGGCCTCGCTAAACGGAGATTGGATTAGCAAGCAGCTCCCGGAAACAAGTGAACGATTTGTGGTTCAAGGTGACCTGTCGCTGATGACCCTTGGTCCAATATCGGCCAAACTGCACCGGCTTCTGGACGTTATTGCGCAGGCGGAAGACCTGGGCTTGGCATCCCGATTTAGAATCAGCAACCTCACCCTCTCGCACGCGCTGGAATCCGGAATGAGTCTGAATGAGATCCGTGAGGTTCTAGCCCGGAGCATTCAGCCCCTCCCGCAACCGGTTGAGTATCTACTCGCAGAAACTCACGCCAGATTCGGCGCTATCAAGATTTCGGATTTGGGATCTGGTGCTTTGGTGCGCTGCGCGGACTCGATCTTGCTTCGCCAGATTCAGGGCGAGCACCTGCTCCGCCCGCTCATGCTTGAGGCTAAAGGTGAGGGGCTTGTATCCAGGCTTGATGCTGAGATTGTTTATCTAAACCTCCGCGCCTGCGGCTATGCCGCCATCCGGGTTGATGAAGCGGACAGAGCACTCAATCCCAGGGCGGCAGCTCTTGAGATTGAGGTAGCGGAGCGAGACTACCTTGAGCTGGCTGCAGCGATTCTGAATCGAGAGGCACAAGAGCCCTCGGGGGATGACGTGACCAGGCAACTGCAGTTTGCGCTTCGCAACAAACTCAAGGTTTCGGTTCGAGTCAGCTACCCGGACGGTAGTGAGCGAGAGCACCTCATCGAACCACTCGGGATTGCCGGTTCCAGGGTGCGAGGCAGGGACACCGCCAAGCAGGCCGAGATCACATTGCCACTGGGCCGAATAACTTCCATTTGGCTCGCCTAAGCTAGAGGGATGTCTCTGGGACCACTGATCGTTCAATCAGACCGCACGGTCCTGCTCGAAACTGATCACCCAAACGCCGATATTGCGCGACATGAGCTTGCTATCTTTGCGGAACTGGAGCGAGCGCCAGAGCATGTTCACACCTACCGCATCACCAAGCTTGGGCTCTGGAACGCGAGGGCGGCCGGGCATGATGCCAGCTTTATCCTGGATGTGCTGAACCGCTACTCCAAGTTCCCCGTTCCGCAGGGCGTGGCCCAAGAAATCGAATCCACCATTTCCCGCTTTGGGCGCTTGGTGATCTCTCGAGATTCGGAAGGTCTGTTGCTTCGCTCGGATTCCAGGGCAATCCTGGCCGAGGTTGCCTCCACCCGAAAGATCGCAGACCTGCTCGAGGGCGAAATAGAAGACGGATACCGAATTCGAGACTGGGCCAGAGGTCAGCTGAAGCAGGAGTTACTCAAGCTTGGTTGGCCCGCCGAAGACAGTGCCGGCTTCACCCCTGGAACACCGATGGCTATCGACCTGAATCAAGAGAATTGGCAGGTCCGCGAGTACCAACTGGAGGCTGCCAAGAAGTTTGAACTGGGTGGCAACGGTGTTGTGGTCTTGCCCTGTGGTGCTGGAAAAACCATCGTTGGCGCAACTGCTATGTCGATGATCAAGACCAACACCCTGATCCTGGTTACCAACACCGTCTCTGCAAGACAGTGGCGGGCAGAGCTTCTAAAGCGCACCTCACTGCAAGAGGATGACATTGCTGAGTATTCAGGCTCCAGCAAAGAAATCGCACCGGTAACAATCGCGACCTATCAAATTCTCACCACCAAGCGAAAGGGTGAACTCGCTCACCTAGAGCTACTTAACGCCAGGGACTGGGGCCTGATCGTTTATGACGAGGTTCATCTCTTGCCAGCACCAATCTTCAAGATGACCGCAGATCTGCAGGCAAGGCGAAGACTTGGTCTAACCGCCACGTTGGTTCGTGAGGATGGTCGCGAGTCTGATGTGTTCTCACTGATCGGCCCCAAGCGTTTTGATGCCCCCTGGAAGGACATCGAGGCGCAGGGCTACATAGCCCCTGCCAAGTGTTTTGAGATTCGAGTTCAACTGCCGGATGAGGCGAGGATGAACTACGCCATCGCTGACCAAGACACTCGCTTCCGCATTGCGGCGACAGCCGATGCAAAGATCGGCATCATCAAATCGCTGCTTCAAAAGCACTCGAGTGAGCCAACTTTGATCATTGGCCAGTACCTCGAGCAAATCGATCAGGTGGCAACCGCTCTTGGACTGCCGAAGCTCACCGGTGAAACTCCGGTTTCGGAGCGCGAGGAGCTTTTCCAGGCTTTTAGAACCGGAAACCTTAAGGCTCTGGTTGTCTCCAAGGTTGCTAACTTCTCGGTGGATCTTCCTGAGGCATCGGTAGCAATTCAGATCTCTGGTGCTTTTGGGTCAAGGCAGGAAGAAGCCCAGCGTCTAGGTCGACTACTCAGACCAAAAGAAGATGGTCGCAGTGCAAGCTTCTACACCCTGGTTGCCAAAGACACGGTGGAGCAGGATTTTGCTCAGAACCGTCAGCGATTCTTGGCAGAGCAGGGATACAGCTACGAAATCCTAGATTCGGATTTGATCTAATTCAGACGACTCTCAGGAATCTTCCAGTTATCGGGCAGATACTTTTGCCATGACCGCACTAAAAGTTCTAGTTGTAGATGATGAGCCAAACATCAGAGACCTGCTCTCTGCCTCCCTGCGTTTTGCAGGTCACCAGGTAATCACCTCACACAATGGCACCGATGCGGTGGCCAAGATTATCGACAATCAGCCGGACATCGTTTTGCTTGATGTGATGCTGCCGGACGTGTCCGGATTCGGTGTCACCAAGAAGATTCGATCCATGGGCATCGAGACCCCGATCCTTTTTCTAACCGCTAGGGATGACACCGAGGACAAGGTCACCGGCCTAACCGTCGGTGGCGATGATTACGTCACCAAGCCATTCAGCCTCGATGAGATCATGGCTCGCATCTCCGCCATCATGCGCAGAACCGGCAAAGACCAGATCGCAGAATCCATCATCAAGGTGGGTGAGCTTGAAATGAACGAGGATGCCCACGAGGTGACCGTAAACGGCACCCTGGTTGACCTATCCCCTACTGAATACCAATTGCTTCGCTACCTAGCCCAGAACCCAAACCGAGTTCTCACCAAGGCACAGATCCTGGATCACGTTTGGGAGTATGACTTCAACGGCGAAATGGGCATCGTTGAGAGCTACGTTTCCTACCTTCGCAAGAAACTGGATCCAATCTCATCCGAGCCACTTATCATTACCAAGCGAGGTGTTGGCTACCTACTCAAGGGGCCAAAGAACTAAATGAAAAAACGGATACTGAAAGCTTGGGAGCACATATCGCTCCGGGCCAAACTCACGGCTCTGTCCGTGGGTTTGATTGGCCTTCTACTCTCAGTATCCAGCGCGGGAACGGTCGCTTTGCTCAGCACCTACCTGCAGCAAAACACCGACACCTTGCTGGTCACAACCGCCAACTCTCTTCGATCAGAGAATCCAGCGCGACTCGAGGCTCGAGTTGCGCAAGGTGAACTGACCCTACCCTCACTCCCCTCCGATTACTACATCGCGATATTGGATAGCGAGGGAGACCAATATCTCGGCTTGGTCAGTTCGGCAGGTAACCAGCGAGAAGTCCCGAACTTCTCATCACTGACCCTTCCCGCGGTCTTGGCAACGCAGGGAATCCCATTCGAGGTCGAGGTTGAACGCGAGGGATTGCGCGATGACACCTGGAGGGTGGTTGCACTCCCCTTGGACAGAGCTCTCGGTTCGGTGGTGGTAGCACTACCAACAAACACCAACCGGCAGATCATTCAGGAGTATGGCGCCATCGGAGGTCGCTTCGGCATCTTCCTGGTGGTGCTTTCGGGTCTGAGTATCTGGCTGACCATTACCTCAGCACTTCGACCCCTGAAAGAAGTTGAGCGAACTGCCGCATCCGTTAGAAGCGGAAAATTCTCCTCGCGATTGGTTGAGCGTGATGGCAAGACGGAGATTGGTCGTCTAAATAGAGCGCTCAACTCAATGCTTGATTCCATCGAGGGTGCTGTTCGAGGCAGGGACAAGACACTCGATCAAATGCGCCGTTTCGTTTCCGACGCATCCCACGAGCTTAGAACCCCACTCGTTACCGTCCGCGGTTACGCAGAGCTCTATCGAATGGGAGCTCTGAGCAAGAAGCAGGATGTGGCCGAAGCCATGCAACGCATCGAATCAGAGGCGGTTCGCATGACCGGTTTGGTGGAGAGCCTGCTCACCCTGACTCGCATGGACGAGCAGGGGAACCTAAAGACACAGGTTGCGGATCTAGCCACTCAGTGCAGCTTGGCCATCAAAGATGCCGAGGTTGCTCACCCGGGGCTAAAGTTCAAATACTCGGGCCCGGCCTCACTAAAACTGGAGTTTGACCCAGATCGCATCAAACAAGTTTTGACCAACCTGATTACCAATGCATCAAGGTTTGCACCCACTGGCTCTGAGGTAACCCTTGAGCTATCAGCTGATGCCAGCGGGGCAACCATCAAGGTGATCGACCATGGTGAGGGTATTCCCGAAGCTCTTCGCGTGCAGATATTTGAGCGCTTCTATCGCGCCGATAACTCCAGAAATCGAGACACCGGTGGGTCGGGACTTGGACTCGCAATTGCCAAGTCAATTGTTGAGGCCCACCACGGAAGGATTTGGGCTTCTGAGACCCCTGGCGGCGGAGCCACCTTCACATTCACGCTGCCATCCACAGCTCAGAAATCGGCCCAGTAATCCCCAGACCTGGATCTCAAAAGGCTCGGATCTCGTCCTTCAGACCATGCTCTACGCATGACATTCTTCACGGTAGATAGCGAGCGGATTCACGCAGCTAATTCAACGATTCAAGCGACAATTCAAAGACTTCAGTCCGAGGTTACAAACCTTCATGGCCAGTTGGGCGGGCTTCAGGAAAGCTGGCAGGGAGTAGCCGCAAACAGCTTTCAAGAGCTCATCTTTAGATGGCGAATTTCCGCTGATGCGCTCGAGCAGAACCTGGGACAAATCGGCCAGGCACTCTCGATGGCGGCAAGTCAGTATCAGGAGATTGAACAGGCCAATCAAAGGCTGTTTCTTTAAACAACAAAGCCGGGGCGTTAGCCCCGGCTTTGTCTTTGGATTTCTTAGAAGTCCATTCCTGCACCGGCGTCTGCAGCAGGTGCCGCAGCTGGCTCTGGGCGCTCAGCCACAACAGCCTCGGTGGTTAGGAATAGACCTGCGATGGAGGCAGCGTTCTGCAGCGCAGAGCGAGTTACCTTCACTGGGTCGTTGATGCCAGCCTTGAGCATGTCTACGTACTCTCCGGTAGCCGCGTTTAGACCCTGGCCGTCTGGAAGGTTGGAAACCTTCTCGGCAACGACACCTGGCTCTAGACCAGCGTTGATTGCGATCTGCTTTAGTGGTGCAGAGATTGCAACCTTCACGATGTTTGCACCGGTTGCCTCGTCGCCAGAGAGCTTGAGGTCATTGAATGCAACCTTGCCAGCCTGCAGTAGTGCAACACCACCACCGGCGACGATGCCCTCTTCAACGGCAGCCTTTGCGTTGCGGACTGCGTCCTCAATGCGGTGCTTACGCTCCTTGAGCTCAACCTCGGTCGCGGCACCAGCCTTGATGACTGCAACACCACCGGCAAGCTTTGCAAGGCGCTCCTGCAGCTTCTCGCGGTCGTAGTCAGAGTCGGTGTTGCCGATCTCGCGACGGATCTGCTCAACGCGACCCTTGATCTGCTCAGCATCTCCTGCACCCTCAACGATGGTGGTCTCGTCCTTGGTGATTACCACCTTGCGAGCGCGGCCCAGCATTGCTAGGTCGGTGTTCTCAAGCTTTAGGCCAACCTCTTCAGCAATAACCTGACCACCGGTCAAGATTGCGATGTCCTGCAGCATTGCCTTGCGGCGGTCACCGAAACCAGGAGCCTTAACAGCCACTGAGCGGAAGATGCCGCGGATCTTGTTCACAACCAAGGTTGCAAGGGCTTCACCCTCGATGTCCTCGGCAATGATCAAAAGTGGCTTACCGGACTGCATCACCTTGTCGACAACAGGAAGTAGGTCCTTCATGTTGGAGATCTTGGAGTTGGCAATCAGGATGTAAGCGTCCTCTAGAACTGCCTCCTGGCGCTCTGGGTCAGTGACCATGTAGGCCGAAACGTAACCCTCGTCAATGCGCTTACCCTCGGTGAGCTCAAGCTGGATGCCGAAGGTGTTTGACTCCTCAACGGTTACAACAACTTCCTTGCCAACCTTGTCGATTGCCTCGGCGATGATCTCACCGATGGTTGAGTCACCAGCAGAGATGGATGCGGTAGCAGCGATCTGCTCCTTGGTCTCAACTGGAACTGCCATCTTGAGCAGTGCCTCGGTGACTGCGGCAGAAGCCTTGTCGATACCGCGCTTGAGGCTGATTGGGTCTGCTCCGGCGGCTACGTTGCGTAGGCCTTCCTTGACCAGGGCCTGAGCCAAACCGGTTGCGGTGGTGGTACCGTCACCGGCAACATCGTCAGTCTTCTTTGCTACTTCCTTGACGAGCTCTGCACCGATCTTCTCGAATGGGTCAGATAGCTCGATTTCCTTTGCAATTG
>JACCDY010149489.1_pt1 | contig 47268 bp, 45 predicted proteins | sample 7446391 | NCBI WGS metagenome assembly JACCDY01 (sample SAMN15323451, study PRJNA562643) | freshwater metagenome | isolation source: river surface water | place: USA:Blue River Watershed | collected 2017-08-18
CAGCACGAAGGCCAGCATCAAGACAGCAAGTTTCAGGGGATTCTTCGACATGGGGGAAACCCGGGGGGTGGCATTGAAGCGGCGATTATAGCCGATGGAAACAAGCGTGAAACCACACAGCAAGACAGCCGGGCGCGATCCCGCTATCCCGGACGACCTGCAGCCCGACGCCGTGGATGACTTTGACGATCAAGACGATCTCGAGGGCATGCCAGCGCCCGCAGTGGCCGCATCCGATTTTTCGCCGATGACCCTGCGACTGGGCGAAGACAGCCGTGGCCAGCGGCTGGACAAGGCCTTGTCGGGGTTGTTGCCGCAGTTTTCACGCGCGCGGCTGCAGCAGTGGATCGATGACGGCCTCGTGACCGTCGACGGCAAGCCCGCCCGGGGCAAGGCCATCATGCTGGGCGACGAGGCCATCGTCGTGCAGCCCAAGCCGGCCGAATCCGATCACGCCTACCAGCCGGAAGCCGTGCCGCTGGAAGTCGTGCATGAGGACGAAGACCTGATCGTGATCGCCAAGCCGGTCGGCCTGGTCGTGCATCCGGCCGCCGGCAACTGGAGCGGCACCTTGCTCAACGGTTTGCTGCATCGCTGGCCGCACTTATCCGGCGTGCCACGCGCGGGCATCGTGCACCGTCTGGACAAGGACACCAGCGGACTGATGGTGGTGGCCAAGACCCTGAGGGCGCAGACCGATCTCGTGCGACAGCTGCAAGACCGCAGCGTCGGGCGCGAATACCTGGCCCTGGTCTGGGGCCAGCCGGTCTCCAACGGACGCATCGAAGCGGCGATTGGCCGCCACCCGCGAGAACGCACGAAGATGGCGGTCAGCAAATCACCGCTGGCCAAGACGGCCATCACGCATTACCAAAAAGTCGCCGCCGGCAACCTCGATGGCAAGCCGGTCACGCTACTGCGCTGCAAGCTCGAAACGGGTCGCACGCACCAGATTCGCGTCCACCTGGCATCGATTGGCTTCCCCATCGTCGGCGATGCCGTCTATGGCAAGCATCACCTGATCAGCGTGTTCCCGCGCCAGGCACTGCATGCGGAAAAGCTGGAACTGGTTCACCCGACCCATGGCGATGCTGTCGAATGGCAGCAGCCGGTGCCGGCCGACATGGCGGCGTTGCTGCAGCAAGCCGGCATCACGGCCTGAATGCCCACGACTGCGGCACGACGCGCTCCCGAATGCTGAGATGCCCGCGCCGGTGAATTCCACAACTCCCGACTCGTCCTTCACCGGCAGTCTTGCCGGCCATGTGCTTGTGCCGCACTGGCCGGGCCTGCCGGCCTCGGTGCGCGCGCTTTCCACGCTGCGCAGCGGTGGTGTCAGCGTCGCGCCGTATGACGACGGGAAGGGTGGGGGTGGACTGAACCTGGGCGTCCATGTCGATGACACGCCCGAAGCCGTCACGCTCAACCGCGCGCGCTTGCGCGCACTGCTGCCGTCGGAACCGGCATGGCTGACGCAAGTCCATGGCACGGCGGTGGTCGATGCCGCCCGGGTGCAGGGTGCGCCGCCGGCCGATGCCAGCATCGCGACGGAAGCCGGTGTGGTCTGCGTGATCATGACGGCCGATTGCATGCCCGTGCTGCTGGCTGACCTGAATGGCAAAGTGGTAGGCGCGGCTCACGCCGGCTGGCGCGGGCTGGCGGGCGGCGTGCTGGAGGCGACGGTGGCTGCCATGCGCGCTGCCGGGGCCGGTGAGCTGACCGCCTGGCTGGGGCCCGGCATCGGGCCCGCGCAGTTCGAGGTCGGGCCAGAAGTACCGCCTGTTTTTGCCCGGCTCGGCAGCGGCGCCACTGACGCGTTTGCTCCGGTGGCAGGCAAGCCCGGAAAATTCCTCGGCGATTTGCCGCAGCTGGCGCGCCTCGCATTGGCGCGCGCCGGGGTGGCCACCATCCATGGTGGCACGGACTGCACGGTGTCCGATGCGTCGCGCTTCTATTCGTTCCGCCGCGACCGGGTCACAGGGCGCATGGCGTCACTGATCTGGATTTGCCCGGTCTGAGGTCGCGCTTGTTGTCGCGGCCGGTGCTGGCGACTGCTTCGCCTGCATGTCAGCCAGCCTTTGCTGCGTTTCCAATGCGCGCCGGCGCCTGCGCTGGCCCGACCCTCCGATGTACAAAATAATCAGCGTCGGTAGCACACCGTAGAGGAAAAACGTCATAATGCCGGCGACCACCGATTCTTCGGTGATCGCCATCATCAGCGTCACGTAAAGCCATCCTACCGCTGCTATGTGCATCGACTGCCCGTCCCAGAACCACAATAACGAGGGATCGTAGCATCCGAGGCCGAATCGCGCCGACCCGTCGTCGGGCAGCGCTGTCATGACCTTCAGCGGAAACAGAACAATACCGGGCCAGACCGGGGGAGAAGCGAGATGAAGCAAGCCGACAGCACGAACAAGCCGCAAGCGTCTGCAGCCGACTGGATGGCGCAGATGGCTGATCCCAAGGGTTGGCAATCAATGTTCAGCCCGATGCAAGCCGGCTTGCCGGGCATGGGCTCGGTTCCCGGCATGCCCTCGATGTCCGGACTGCCCGGCTTGTCGGTGCCCCCCGCACTCGGGGCGATGATACCGCCGGAGAAGCTGCAGCAAATCCAGAAGGATTACCTGGAAGAGATGTCCACTTTGTGGACCGCGCTGATCGCGCAGCGCTCGCCGGATATCCGTGATCGCCGTTTTGCTGATCCCGCATGGAAGTCCAATCCGCTGCATGCGTTCAATGCGGCAGCGTACCTGTTGAATGCGAAGTTCCTCAACGATCTGGCCGACGCTGTCGAGGCGGATGAAAAGACGCGCCGCAAGCTCCGTTTCGCGACCCAGCAGGCGATCGATGCGATGTCGCCGAAAAACTTCCTGGCGACCAATCCGGAAGCGCAGCAGAAACTGGTCGACACGCGCGGCGAAAGTCTCACGCGCGGCATCCAGCACATGCTGGAAGATTTGAAAAAAGGTCACATCTCGCACACCGACGAAAATGCGTTCGAGGTCGGCAAGAATGTCGCCACCACCGAAGGCGCCGTGGTGTTCGAGAACGATGTGATGCAGTTGCTGCAGTATCGCCCGCTGACCAAGCAGGTTTATGAGCGACCGTTGCTGATCGTGCCGCCCTGCATCAACAAGTTTTACATCCTTGACCTGCAGCCGGAGAACTCGCTGATACGCCATGCGGTGGCGCAGGGGCATACCGTGTTTGTCGTGTCGTGGGTGAATGCCGATGCATCGCTCGGCCACCTCGGCTGGGATGATTACATCGAGCAGGGCCCGATCAAGGCGATCGAGGTCGCGCTCGACATTGCCGGCGAAGATCAGCTCAATACCCTGGGCTTCTGCGTCGGCGGCACCATTCTGTCGACCGCGCTGGCCGTGCTGGCCGCGCGCGGCAAGAAGCCGGCCGCGAGCCTGACGCTGCTGACGACGATGCTCGATTTCAGCGATGTCGGCGCGATTGAAGTTTATGTGGACGAAGCGCAGGTGCAGCAGCGCGAGACAGCCATCGGCAGGGGCGGCCTGATGCCGGGGCGCGATTTCGCGACGGCGTTTTCCAGCCTGCGTCCGAACGACCTGGTGTGGAATTACGTGGAATCGAACTACCTGAAGGGCGAAGACCCGCCGCCGTTCGATCTGCTGTACTGGAACTCCGACAGCACCAACCTGCCGGGCCCGATGTTTTGCTACTACCTGCGCAACATGTATCTCGAGAACCGGCTTCGCGAGCCGGGGGCGCTATCCGTCCGCGGTGACCCGATCGACCTTGGCAAGGTACAAGTGCCGGCCTTCATCTATGCATCGCGCGAAGACCACATCGTGCCGTGGAATACGGCTTACCTGTCGTCCGGGCTGCTGAACAAGGGCAAGCGTGGCAACAACCGGTTCGTGCTGGGGGCATCGGGCCATATTGCCGGTGTGATCAATCCGCCGGCCAAGAAAAAGCGCAGCTACTGGACCAATGACAAGCTGCCGGCTACTGCTGATGAATGGATGGCGGGTGCCGCAGAACATCCGGGCAGCTGGTGGACTGAGTGGACCGCCTTCCTTGCCCAGCATGCGGGCAAGCAGCAGGCGGCGCCGGCCAAGTATGGCAATACCCGCCACAAACCGATCGAGCCTGCACCGGGACGTTACGTCCAGGTCAAGGCTTGACAAGGGATGGCACCGGCAGCTGCCGCATCGTTGTCGGCGACACGGGGACTCGGCGAATTGCCAGCGCCTTGCGCCAACCGGCCGCGCTGGTTCGCCATGCAATCCGGTGTTATTCCGGCGATTTCCCGTGTCGCATGAAGTGTTTACTATCCGCAATAGTCCTGAATTCGCTGTGCGCCGCACCAATTCCCTGCCAGACAAGGGAGGCAATTGGACAAGCGTTTGTTTTTCAGGACTATAATGATTCAGGGGACTCGGAAAACCTTCCGGATTTTTTTCCAAGATCGCAAGCCTTCATTGCGACGCAATAGACTGGACTTCTTTAATGACTACCGCTAAAAAGACCGGCGAACGACTGATCAAGAAATACCCGAACCGCCGTCTGTATGACACCCAGACCAGTTCCTACATCACGCTTGCGGACGTCAAGCAACTGGTTCTCGGCAATGAAGAATTCATGGTGGTCGATGCGAAGACCGACGACGACCTGACCCGCAGCATTCTGCTGCAGATCATCCTCGAAGAAGAAGCCAACGGCCAGCCGATGTTCTCCAGCGGCGCGCTGTCGCAGATCATTCGCTACTATGGCCATGCAATGCAGGGCATGATGGGCAGCTACCTCGAAAAGAACATTCAGGTGTTCATCGACATCCAGAACAAGATGGCCGAGAACTCGAAGGGCATGATCGACGAAAAGACCTTCAGTCCCGAGATGTGGACTCAGTTCATGAGCGTGCAGGCGCCGATGATGCAGGGCATGATGAGCAACTACATCGAGCAGTCGAAGAGCCTGTTCATGCAGATGCAGGAACAGATGCAAAGCCAGGCCAAAAATGTGTTTGGCGCGTTCCCGTTCCCGGGTGTGAATCCGGCGCGGGCGCCTGAAAAGGCCGAGAGCAAGTAAATTCCGGCTGCCGCAAGGCGGCAGCGGCAACAGGTAAAATGGCGGCCACGCCCAGCGTGGTCGCCATTTGCTTTTCCGTCATCCCGACTTCGTTATTTCGATCCCCAAGGTTTCATGTCCCGTTCCACCACCACCCCGCCCAAAGTCGGTTTTGTGTCACTCGGTTGCCCGAAGGCGCTGGTCGATTCCGAACAGATCCTCACCCAGCTTCGTGCCGAAGGCTACGAAACCGCCAAGTCCTATGACGGCGCGGATCTGGTGATCGTCAATACCTGCGGCTTCATCGATGCCGCTGTCCAGGAATCACTGGATGCGATTGGCGAAGCCTTGAATGAAAACGGCAAGGTGATCGTCACCGGCTGCCTCGGGCACAAGAAGGATGCGTCCGGCGACGAGATCGTGCAAAAGGTGCACCCGAAGGTGCTGGCCGTCACGGGACCGCATGCGCTGGGCGAGGTGATGGACGCGGTGCACGTGCACCTGCCCAAGCCGCATGAACCCTTCATCGACCTGGTGCCGGCGGCTGGCGTCAAGCTCACGCCCAGGCACTATGCTTACCTGAAGATTTCCGAAGGCTGCAACCACCGCTGCAGCTTTTGCATCATCCCTTCGCTGCGCGGCGACCTCGTGTCGCGCCCGATCGCCGACGTCATGCTGGAGGCCGAGAACCTGTTCAAGGCCGGCGTCAGGGAGCTGCTGGTGATCTCGCAGGACACCAGTGCCTATGGCGTAGACATCAAGTTCCGGACCGGATTCTGGAATGGCAAGCCGATGCGCACCCACATGACGGACCTCGTCATCGCGCTGGGTGAATTGGCCAAACAATACGATGCCTGGGTGCGCCTGCATTACGTGTATCCCTATCCGCATGTCGACGAAGTCATCCCGCTGATGAACGGCGGCCATGTGTTGCCTTACCTCGACGTGCCGCTGCAGCACGCGCACCCTGAAGTGCTGAAGCGCATGAAGCGCCCGGCCAACGGAGAAAAGAACATCGAGCGCATCCGCGCCTGGCGCGCAGCCTGCCCGGACATCACGATCCGTTCGACCTTCATTGCCGGGTTCCCCGGTGAGACCGAAGAAGAATTCCAGTACCTGCTCGACTTCCTGCAGGAAGCGCAGATCGACCGCCTCGGCTGCTTTGCCTATTCCCCGATCGATGGCGCGGCTGCCAATGACATCGCCGGCGCGGTGCCGGATGAAGTCAGGGAAGAGCGCCGCGCCCGCGTGATGCAGCTGCAGGAAGCCATCTCGCGCCAGCGCCTGCAGGCCAAGGTCGGCAAGACCCTGCGCGTGCTGGTCGACAAGGTCGATCGCAATGGCGCCACCGCGCGTTCGGCCGCCGATGCGCCCGAGATCGATGGCGTGGTCTATGTGAAGCTGCCGTACGAGCCGGGCCGCACGCTGAAGGTCGGTGAGTTCGTCGATGTGCGCATCACGGCTGCCGACGCGCACGACATGTGGGCCAGCGTTGACTGACAAGGACAAATCCCTGCAGACGCTGCTGACGACGACGGACTATCGTCCGCCCGAAGGCTTCGGCGCGTTCCCGGCCGCGATCCATCATGCGTCGACGGTCTTGTTCAAGGACGTGGCCGCGCTGCGCGCGCGCAACTGGCAAGACAAGACTTCCTACACTTACGGCCTGCACGGCACGCCGACCACCTTCACGCTGGAAGCCCGACTGGCCGAGATCGAAGGCGGCAGCGATTGCCTGCTGGCGCCGAGCGGACTGGCGGCGATCGCGATGGTCGACCTCGCGTTGCTGAAGGCGGGCGACGATTTCCTGATTCCCGACAACGTCTACAACCCGAACCGCGAACTGGCGAGCTGGTTACAGCGGGATTTCGGCATCACCGCGCGGTTCTACGACCCGTTGGTCGGCGAAGGCATCGCGGCGCTGATACAGCCGAACACGACATTGATCTGGACCGAAGCACCGGGCTCGGTGTCGATGGAAATGCCCGATATTCCCGCGATCTGCCGCGCCGCCAAAGCGAAAGGCGTGACCGTCGCGCTCGACAATACCTGGTCAGCCGGGATTGCCTTCCGCGCGTTCGAGCATGGCGTCGATATCGTGATGCAGGCGTTGACCAAGTACCACTCGGGTGGCTCCGACGTCCTGATGGGCGCGGTGATCACGCGCGAAGACAAGTCACAGGGCAAGCCCTTGCTGCGCAAGCTGGAGATGGCGCATATGCGCCTAGGCATGGGCGTGTCGGCCGACGATACCTATCTGGTGCTGCGTGGCCTGCCGACGATGAAGCTGCGCTTCGATGCGCATGATGCGGCGGCGCGAAAGATTGCCGGCTGGCTGAAGGCGCGGCCCGAGATCGCGAAGGTGCTGCATCCGGCCTTTGCCGATTGCCCCGGCCATGCAACCTGGCGGCGCGACTTCACGGGTGCCGGTGGCTTGTTCTCGGTGCTGTTCGACCCGAAGTACACGGAGGAACAGACCGACCGTTTCATCGACAGCCTGACCTTGTTCAAGATCGGCTACAGCTGGGGCGGCGCCAACAGCCTGGCCGTGCCTTACCGCATCGCGCAGATGCGCCGCGACTGGCAGGGTGCCGGCCAGCTGGTGCGCTTCAACATCGGGCTGGAAGAGCCGCAAGACCTCATTGCGGATATTGCTCAGGCTCTTCAGGCATTGGCATAGCCTTGCCATCATCGAGGTCGAGGAAACCCTTGATCAGGCGATAAGCCTTCCAGATGAAGGCGCCGGCAAAGATCAGGATTGCCAGCGGTATGCCGATGACAGTGACGAAGACCGTCCATCCCACGCAGACCCAGAACAAATACCACCAGAACGAACGTATTTGCCAGCTGTGGTGGGTGCGCAGCCAGGTGCCATTGGTCTCGTCGCGCTTGATGTAGTTGAAGACCAGCGGGATGAACGAGAACATGCCCAGCGACAGGAACAGCGATGCGCCATGCATCAGGTACAGCCACCAGAGCAGGGTCTTGCGGGCTTCGGTGGCTTCGTCGTAAACGGTCTGCTCGTCCATCGTTCGGTCTCCCGGACTGGTCAGTAGAACAGGTTCAACAGGCCATCCAGGCCTGAGTAGTTAAGGGCGACGCTGGCTTGCGCCTGCACCACCGGCTTGGCGCGGTAGGCCACGGACAGGCCGGCCACCGACATCATCTTCAAATCGTTTGCGCCGTCGCCCATCACGATGGCGGCCGTGGTTGGCACGCCCAGCATCGCGCTTTCCGCTTCGACGGTCGCCTGCTTGACGTCGGCGTCGACGATCTCGCTCTTCACCCGGCCGGTCAGCTTGCCGTCGATGATCTCGAGTTCGATCGCATGCGCGACATCCAGCGCCAGCTCTTGTTGCAGCCGCTGCGTGAAATAGGTGAAACCGCCCGACACCAGCACGGTCCGCAGGCCGGCAGCCTTCAGGTATTTGAGCATCTCGCGCGCGCCCGGCGACAGTTGCAGGCGCTTGCGGAAGACTTCGTCGAGCGCCGATGCATCGAGGCCTTCGAGCAGTGCCACCCGGCGCAGCAGGCTGGCGCGGAAATCGAGTTCACCGCGCATCGCGGCTTCGGTGATCTCGGACACTTCAGCCTTCAGGCCTTGCAGGTCGGCGATCTCGTCGATGCATTCGATCGTGATCAGCGTGGAGTCCATGTCCATCACCAGCAACTTGAAATCCGACAACCGCAGGTCGGCGCGCACGAATGCGCCGTCGCAGCCGCTTTGCTGGCAGGCGGCTGCCACCGCGACCCGGTTGGCCAGCGTATCGGTCACGCCATCGGCGCGGAACACGCGCGGCGCGGCCGGCGTCACCGACGTGCCGCCGGCCAGCGCGGCAATGCGCGCGGCGGTATCCGCGTCGAGCGCGGGGCCCTGCAGGATCAGTTTCATCGGGAGGGGGGCAGGCATCGGGTTCGGGTGGTTCACGTTTGCTTCAGTCTTGCTTCAGGATGGGTTTGGTACCACTTCAGGCGCGGCACCACGGTGCAGGGTGCGGGCAAGGCGCGCGCCAGCCGTCAGTGTAACGGAGCAGGGTGGGCATCCCCGATTCAGCTCGCCAGCGCGCGAATGGTGGCCTTGACCTGCGACACGCGCGCGGCCAGGTCCGGCATGCTGGCCGTGATGCGCAGCTTGTCCTGTCCGGACAGCTTCACATGGCGGCTCTTCTGGATCAGCTCGATGATGCGCATCGGGTCGACCGGCGGCTTGGGCTCGAACTGCAGCAGCGCCGACTCGGCATGGGCATCGATCTTGACGATGCCGACAGCCTTGGCCGCAATCCGCAGCCGGTGCGTCTCGACCAGCGCCTTGACCGCATCGGGCAGGTTGCCGAAGCGGTCGATCAGCTCTTCCTGCAAATCATCGATCGCTTCCGGCGTCTCGCCGTTGGCCAATCGCTTGTAGATCGACAGCCGCTCGTGCACATCGCCACAGAAATCGGACGGCAGCAGCGCCGGCACGTGCAGATTGATTTCGGTGGTGGTTGACAGCGGCGCGGCCAGGTCCGGCTCCTTGCCGGCCTTCAGCGCCTTGACCGCGGCGTTCAACATGTCGGAGTACAGCTGGAAACCGATTTCGGTCATCTCGCCCGACTGGTGCTCGCCCAGCACTTCGCCGGCGCCGCGGATCTCGAGGTCGTGCATCGCGAGGTAGAAGCCGCTACCCAGCTCTTCCATCTGCTGGATTGCCTCCAGCCGGCGCTCGGCCAGCTTGGTCAGGCCCTGCACGTCATGCACCAGCAAGTACGCATAGGCCTGATGGTGCGAACGGCCGACGCGGCCACGCAGCTGGTGCAGCTGCGCGAGGCCGAAGCGGTCGGCACGGTGCATGATGATGGTGTTGGCGGTCGGCACGTCGATGCCGGTCTCGATGATGGTGGTGCAAAGCAGGACGTTGAAGCGCTGCGCCACGAAATCGCGCATCACCTTTTCCAGCTCACGCTCGTGCATCTGGCCGTGCGCGATGCCGATGCGCGCTTCCGGCAGCAGCTCTTCGAGTTTGGCCTTGCGGTTTTCGATGGTCTCGACTTCGTTGTGCAGGAAGTACACCTGCCCGCCACGCTTCAGTTCGCGCAGGCAGGCTTCGCGGATCACGGAGTCGGATTCGCTACGCACGAAGGTCTTGATCGCCAGCCGCTTTTGCGGCGCGGTGGCGATGATCGAGAATTCCCGCAAGCCTTCCAGTGCCATGCCCAGCGTGCGCGGGATCGGCGTCGCGGTCAGCGTCAGCACGTCAACCTCGGCGCGCAGTGCTTTCAGCGCTTCCTTCTGGCGCACGCCAAAGCGGTGCTCCTCGTCGATGATGACCAGTCCAAGGCGCTGGAATTTCACGTCCGGCGACAGCAGCTTGTGGGTGCCGATCACGACATCGATCGTGCCTTCGGCAAGGCCCTTCAGCGCCAGCGTGACTTCCTTGCCGGTCCGGAAGCGCGACAGCTCCGCAATGCGAACAGGCCAGTCGGCGAAGCGGTCGGCAAAGGTTTGCGCATGCTGCTCGGCCAGCAGGGTGGTCGGGGCGAGGATCGCGACTTGTTTGCCACCCATCACGGCGACGAAAGCAGCGCGCAACGCGACCTCGGTCTTGCCGAAGCCGACGTCGCCGCAGATCAGCCGGTCCATCGGGCGGCCCGAGGTCATGTCGGTGATGACCGCATTGATCGCGGCTGACTGGTCGGGCGTTTCATCGAAGCCGAAGCTGTCGGCGAAGGCCTCATAGTCATGCGCGGAATACTGGAACGCATGGCCCTGGCGCGCGGCGCGGCGCGCGTACAGGTTCAGCAGTTCGGCGGCGGTGTCGCGCACCTGCTCGGCGGCCTTGCGCTTGGCCTTGTCCCATTGGCCGGAGCCGAGCGAGTGCAGCGGCGCATCTTCGGGTGATGCGCCCGAGTAGCGCGAGATCACATGCAGCTGCGACACCGGCACATAGAGCTTGGCCTCTTTCGCGTATTCGAGGTGCAGGAATTCGGTTTCGCCTTCGCCGAGGTCCATGCTGACCAGGCCCTGGTATCGGCCAATGCCGTGGTTGACGTGCACCACCGGGTCGCCGACCTTCAGCTCCGACAGGTCGCGCACCATCGCATCGACTTGCGTCGGGCCTTCCTGGCGCTTGCGCCCGGCACGGCGACCGGTGCCGGCATACAACTCGGTCTCGGTGATGAACGCCAGCTTGCCCAGCGCATCGGTGAGCAGGGTGCCCGCATGCAGCGGCGCCACGCACAGCGCCAGCTTGTCGGACGAGGCCAGGAATTCGTCGAGCGAATCGCAAGTGGCCAGCGGCAGGTCGTACTCGTTGAAGTAATCCTTCAGCGTCTCGCGCCGGCCGCCGGATTCGGCGCAGATCAACACGCGCGCGTCTGTCTGCAGCAGGAAGGCGCGCAGGTTGGTCAGCGGGTCGTCAAGACGGCGATTGACGGCGATGTCCGGCACCGCCGTTGACAGCTCGGACGGGCCGCTGGCTTCTTGCAGTACCCAGCGGCCATGGGGCTTGAGCAGCGTGAAAAAGTCTTCGTCAGACAGGAAGATATCTTCGGGCGGCAGCAGCGGACGCTCGCGATCGGATTTGAGGAAGCCATAACGCGAGCGGGTATCGTTCCAGAAGCGCTTGATCGCCGCATCGATGTCGCCGACCAGCGCAAAGCCTGCCGCTTCGGGCAGGTATTCGAACAGCGTGGACGTGTGCTCGAAGAACAGCGGCAGGTAATACTCGATGCCCGCCGAGGCGATGCCATTGCCGATATCACGGTAGATGGTCGCGCGCGACGGATCGCCTTCGAACACTTCGCGCCAGCGGCTGCGGAAGGTCGAGCGTGCCGCTTCATCCATCGGGAATTCGCGGCCCGGCAGCAGGCGCACTTCCTTCACCGGGTACAGCGAGCGCTGGGTGTCGACGTCAAAGGTGCGGATGGTCTCGATGCTGTCGCCGAACAGGTCGATGCGGTAGGGCAGCGCCGAACCCATAGGGAACAGGTCGATCAGGCCGCCGCGCACCGAATACTCGCCGGGCGACATCACTTGCGTGACATGCGCATAGCCGGCCAGCGTCAGCTGCGCTTTCAGTTGCGCCTCGTCCAGCTTTTCGCCCTGCTTGAAGAAGAAGGTATAGCCGGCAAGGAAGGAGGGCGGGCCCATGCGCACCAGCGCCGTGGTGGCCGGCACGATCAGCACATCGCATTGTCCTGAACGGATTTCATGCAGCGTGGCCAGTCGTTCCGACACCAGGTCCTGGTGCGGCGAGAAGGCGTCATAGGGCAGGGTTTCCCAATCGGGAAGCAGGTGGCAGCGCAACTCACTGCCCGCCTGCTTCCCAAACCATCCGAGTTCGGTCAGCAATCGCTGCGCCGCCGGCGCATCGGCCACCACGACCACCAGCATCCGGCCTTCAGCCTTCAGTGCCTGCGCGCCCTGTGCCAAGGCCATGGCCTCGGCGGCGCCGTGCAGCGCGGGCAGCACATGGCGGTTGCCGGGCTTGGGAGGTTTCAGGTGCAGCTGGGGCGAGGTAGGGGCCATAAAGAAATGCTGTAGCCGCAGGTCCCCGGCGTGCGGCGGGATCCAATGACTTGCCGGAACTGCGACGTGCCGTGCTATCGGACGGCTACAATGGCGTCTGCGGACAAACCGCGATTATAAATGAGCAGCCCGCCATGAGCTTCCCCTCCTACGTTGCGCTGATACCCGCCGCCGGCGTTGGCGCGCGTATGGGTGCCGCCGTGCCCAAACAATATGCAAAGCTGGCTGGCAAGCCGATGCTGCTGCATGTGATGGAAACCTTCGTCGCCTCGCCGCAGATCGACCATGTCTATGTGGTGGTCAGTGCTGACGACGCGTATATCGATGACTTGCCGACCCTGCCGCGCACCACGATACTGCGCTGCGGCGGCGCGACCCGGCAGGCGTCGGTCAGCAACGGGCTGGCGGCGATGGCCGACGAAGTCGAGTCCGATGACTGGGTGCTGGTGCATGATGCGGCCCGCCCCGGACTGACGCTCGAGCTGATCGACAAGCTGGTCTTGTTCGTGAAAGAAGATGCCGTGGGTGGGCTGCTGGCGATGCCAGTCGTGGATACCATCAAGCGCAGCAACGGGCATGGTCGCTCGGAACAGACGGTCGCACGCGACCTGCTGTGGGCGGCGCAGACGCCGCAGATGTTCAGGCACCGGCAGTTGCTGGATGCCTTGCGCAGCGTGAACGACATCACCGACGAGGCTAGTGCGATTGAAGCGTTGGGCCTGCACCCCAAACTGGTCGAGGGCAGCGCGCGCAATTTCAAGGTGACGCTGCCCGAAGACATGCAGGTGGCTGAACGCTACCTGAGCGAACAGATACGCTAGAACGCTAAAAGAAACACAAGGACACGCATGAAGCCGCCATTTCGCATCGGGCAGGGCTATGACTGCCACGCTCTCGTGCCGGGACGCCCACTGATACTCGGCGGCGTCGCCATTCCGCACCGTGCCGGCCTGCTCGGCCATTCGGACGCAGACGCCTTGCTGCATGCGATCACGGATGCCTTGTTCGGAGCGGCTGCGCTCGGCGATATCGGCAAGCATTTCCCCGACACCGACGAACGCTACCGCGGCGCGGACTCGCGCGTGCTGCTGCGCGAAGCCGGCCAGCGCGTGCGGGCGGCCGGTTACACGATCGGCAACATCGATGCGACCCTCATCGCACAAGCGCCAAAGATGGCCCCGCATCTGCCGGCCATGATTGCCAATATCGCAAGCGATCTCGATATCGAGTCCGGGCAGGTCAACCTGAAAGCCAAGACCAATGAGCGTCTGGGCTGGGAAGGGCGCGAAGAGGGCATGGCCGCGCAGGCCGTGGTCCTTTTGCTGGCGGGCTGATGGCCGATAATAGTTCTCATTAAGCAATGGCTGCGGCCTGATTGAATTTCTTAATCGGGCATATTGAAACAGCCAATTTGAGATTCCGTTTCGACAGTCTCAGAATCCAAATCTGGAAACTTAGACAAGTCAGTCAGTTTTCAGTCGTGGTCGTATGTCGTTACAGCCATGATGGGGTAGCGACGTATTGTCTTCATGCGAATACAACAAGGAGATGCACATGTCCAAGCTCAAAGGCTCCAAGACCGAGCAGAACCTGAAAGACGCCTTTGCCGGCGAATCCCAGGCCAACCGCCGTTACCTGTACTTCGCGAACAAGGCTGACATCGAAGGCCAAAATGATGTCGCTGCCCTGTTCCGTTCCACTGCCGAAGGTGAAACCGGCCATGCGCATGGCCACCTCGAGTACCTCGAGCAGTGTGGCGACCCCGCCACCGGCCTGCCGATCGGCTCGTCGCGCCAGAACCTGATGGCCGCTGTTGCCGGCGAAACCCACGAGTACACCGACATGTACCCGGGCATGGCCAAGACCGCGCGCGATGAAGGTTTCGACGAAATCGCCGACTGGTTCGAGACCCTCGCCAAGGCCGAGCGTTCGCACGCCAACCGCTACCAGAAGGCGCTCGACGCGCTCGTCGACTAAATGTTTGCCCGGGGAGTGCGCTTCCCGGGCAAATGCGGCCGAGCGTTTTTTTCGGTCATGCGACGTCCCTCTCGTTCGAGAGGGTTGTGGGAAGCACAGCCAGTCCCCCGCTGTGCTTCCCACAACAAGGTTTGACCGTCCCCCGCAAACTAACAATACCAAGGACCGCACCATGGCACGTGAAGGCAACCTGGAAGCGCCCACCCGGCACCCGCTGGACTGGCTGAGCGAAGACTTCTACAACGAAGAATCGCTGAACAAGGAACTCGAACGCGTCTACGACATCTGCCACGGCTGTCGCCGTTGCGTGTCGCTATGCCAGTCGTTCCCGACGCTGTTCGATCTGGTCGACGAGTCCGACACGATGGAAGTCGATGGCGTCGCCAAGCAGGACTACATGAAGGTGGTCGACCAGTGCTACCTGTGCGACCTCTGCTACATGACCAAATGCCCGTACACGCCGCCGCACGAGTGGAATCTCGATTTCCCGCACCTGATGCTGCGGGCCAAGGCGGTCAAGTTCAAGAAGGGCGAAGTGGCGGCACGCGACAAGTTCCTGTCCGATACCGACGGCCTCGGCAAGTTCGCCGGCATCCCCATCGTCACGCAGGCGGTGAACGCGGTGAACAAGGCGAAAGTGACGCGCGCTATCGTCGAGAACGTGCTCGGTGTCGACAAGGATGCCTGGTTGCCCGAGTTCGCGACCACCAAGTTCCGCAATGGCGCCGCTGTCTCGCGCAAGCATGCGGTCAAGGATGGCACGAACACGCCGGGCAAGGTCGCGATCTACTCGACCTGCTACGTGAACTACAACGAGCCGGGCATCGGCCATGACTTGCTGGCCATCCTCGACCACAACGAGATCCCGTATGTGATGGTCGACAAGGAAGCCTGCTGTGGCATGCCGAAACTGGAGCAGGGCGACTTGCAGGGCGTGGCCGAGAAGAAGGCCATCAATATTCCGCACCTCGCCAAGCTGGCCAAAGAAGGCTACGCAATCCTGACACCCATCCCGTCCTGCACGCTGATGTACAAGCAGGAGCTGCCGCTGATGTTCCCCGATTGCGCCGACACCCAGTTGGTGAAGGAAGCGATGTGGGATCCGTTCGAGTATCTGGTGGCGCGCAACCGCGATGGCTTGCTGAAGACCGACTTCAAGCACGAGCTTGGCCACGTGTCGTATCACATTCCTTGCCATTCACGGGTACAGAACGTGGGCCGCAAGACGGCTGACATGCTGCAGCTGGTGCCCAACACCAAACTCAATGTCGTCGAGCGCTGCTCGGGCCATGCCGGCACCTACGGTGTGAAGAAGGAATTCCACGCCAATGCGATGAAGATCGGCAAGCCGGTGTTCAAGGCCATGGCCAATGACGAGCCGAACTACATTTCGTCGGATTGCCAGCTGGCCGGCCATCACATCGCGCAGGGCATGGAAGCCAATGGCCTGAAGCAAACCGAGATGGCGCACCCGCTGACGCTGGTGCGCAAGGCCTATGGTATCTGACCGTTGATTCGAACGTCATCCTGACAACGACTAGCCCGTAAAGCAACAAGCAAGGAGCCAACGATGATCATTTCCCGCGACAGCCTGATGAGCCTCGAGGTCTATGCGAAGCAGCGCCCCGAGTTCCGCAAGCAGGTGATCGAGCACAAGAAGCACCGCACCGTCCACTTGGGCAACCACGTGACGCTGCTGTTCGAAGATGAAATGACGCTGCGTTACCAGATACAGGAAATGCTGCGCATCGAGAAGATCTTCGAAGAAGATGGCATACAGTCCGAGCTCGATGCATACAACCCGCTGTGCCCGGATGGCAGCAACTTCAAGGCGACGATGCTGATCGAGTATGCGAACGTGGCCGATCGCAAGGCCGCGCTGGCCAAACTGATCGGCATCGAGGACCGCCTGTTCATCCAGGTGGAGGGGAAGGACCGCGTGTATGCGATCGCCGACGAAGACCTCGACCGCGAGAATGACGAAAAGACCTCGGCCGTGCACTTCGTTCGCTTCGAACTGACGCCGGAGATGAAGGCGGCGCTGCAGGGCGGTGCACAGATGATGGTCGGCTGCGACCATCCGAACTACCCTGCGCACATCGAAGAGCTGCCGCAGGAGACGCTGGCAGCCTTGTTGAAAGACCTGCGCTAGCAGTCGGGCCTAGTAGTCGGGCCTGGCAGTCGGGCCGCAGGATCAGGCTGCCGCTTTCAGCCATACCCGAACCGCGAGGCCGCCACCCTCGCGGTTTTTCATTTCGAGGCGTCCCTCGTGCCGCTGCACGATGCGATCGACGATGGCCAGCCCCAGTCCGGCGCCGTTGGCCTGGCTGCGCGCGGTATCGAGCCGGGTGAACGGGCGCAGCAGGTTGGCGATCTGGTCCTCGGGCAAGCCCGGGCCGCGGTCGGCGATCTCGATCAGCACTTCGTTGCCAGCAGGGCGAGCCGACACCGACAGCTCGCTGACCTGCTTGCCAGCCGTCTTGCCATAGCGTTTGGCATTTTCGATCAGGTTCTCGACCACCCGCGACAGCTCGGTCGCATGGCCGCGCACCTGCAGGCCGGGCGCGATTTCACCCTGCACCCACAGTTCGGTCGAGCGGCCGGCATCGCGCACCACGCGGTCCAGCAGCGTGGACAGATCGACATTGGCATACTGGCCCGGCTCGACCGGCCGCGCATAGTCGAGGAACTGGCTGATGATCGCTTCCATCTGCGCGAGGTCGGATTGCATGCCGTGTCGCGCATCGTCCGGCAGCTTGGCCATCTCGACTTCGAGCAGCATGCGCGCAATCGGCGTGCGCAGGTCGTGCGATATGCCGGCCAGGATCACCGCGCGGTCCGATTCGACCTGCTGCAGGTCGTGCACCATCTGGTTGAAGCTGTGGTTGGCCTCGCGGATTTCGGCCGGGCCTTGCTCCGGCAGCGGGGTCGGTGCCTTGCCGCGAGCGATGGCGCGCGCCGCCGCTGACAGTCGCGCCAGTGGCTGGTTGATCAGGCGGCTGATGAAGACCGCGCCCACCAGCGACAGCAGCAACGTGACGCCCCCCCAGCCTATCCACTGTATGCCAGAGGCGCGCTCGATGCGCTCGCGTTCCAGCACCAGCCAGTAATCATCGTCGTCGATATAGAAGCTGACCCAGAAGCCGGGGATTTCGTTGACCGCGCCGGCAAATTCGGTGTTCGCGCCAAGCCTTGCGCGCACGTTGTCCTCGACCACCTTGATCAGCGCGCGGTCTGGCAGCGGCTCGATCTCGTCATCGAGCTCTTTCGGATAGACGCGAATGCCCTGGCTGCTGGCCAGCTCAAACAGCAGTTCACGACGCAGCATCGGCGCCGAATGCATCAGCGCCGCGCGCGTGATGGTGACGATCGACACCACTTGGGCCGCGATCTGTTCGCCGCGCGGCGTGCGCTCGACCACGCGGAAGCTGGCGACCCAGGCGCCCATGCTGGCGGCGATCAGGAAGGCCAGCAGGAAGAAAGTGCGCCAGAACAGGCCGCTCTTCAACCAGAGCAGCCGTTGCGGCATGCGCGCATCCGCCGTTTGCGGATCAGCCATGCCAGCGCCGGCGTCAGCGTCAGGACTTGGTGCCATCAGGGATGAAGACATAGCCGAGCCCCCAGACGGTCTGGATGAAGCGTGGTGTGGACGGATCGGCTTCGATCAGCTTGCGCAACCGTGAGATCTGGACGTCGAGGCTGCGGTCGAACACTTCGTATTCGCGGCCGCGCGCCAGCTCCATCAGCTTCTCGCGCGACAGTGGCTGGCGTGCGTGGCGGGCCAGCACCTTCAGCACCGAAAATTCACCGCTGGTCAGCGGCATCGGCTCGCCTTTTTTCAGCAGCGTGCGCTTCTCGAGGTCGAACTCGAACTCGCCGAATACATAACTCTCCGGGTGGTCGGATGGTGCGGCCGGAATGTCGTCCGGCATCGCACGTCGCAGCACGGCCGACACGCGCGCCAGCAGCTCGCGCGGATTGAACGGCTTGGCCAGGTAGTCATCCGCGCCGAGCTCGAGGCCGGCGATGCGGTCCGCATCTTCGCCTTTGGCCGTCAGCATGATGATGGGCGTCTGGTCGCCGCCGCCGCGCAGGCGCTGGCAGATCGACATCCCGTCTTCGCCGGGCAGCATCAAGTCCAGCACCAGCAGGTCGAAGCGCTCGCGTATCCAGAGCCGGTTCATTTCGACCGCGCTGGCGGCGACTTGCACGGCATAGCCGTTGTCGCTGAAGAAGCGACGCAACAGGTCACGCAGGCGCGCGTCATCATCGACGACCAGCAGCTTGGCCTGGGCACCCGGGGTGCGCTTGGACGGTACGGGCTTGGCAGTGTTTGTCGGGTTCATGGTCGTATGTTAACGTCCATCCCCCTGTTTCCTCCATCGGCGGGTCGCTGGTATTACAAAGCTTTACAAACTTCGGGCCCGGCATTTCAGTCTGGAGGCAGGGATCGAAAGTACACTAGCGTCCATGGGCCTTGCCTGACCAGGCCGCCGAGACCCGACCGAGATCTATCCGAGACGTCATTGATGAAACGCCTGACTATCTGGCTGAGCTTGACCGCGCTGCTGCTTGCACTAGGGCCGGCGCAGGCCGAACCGCCCCAAGGGCGGGGCGAGGACAAGTCGCGCCACGAAGCGGGGCAGGGCGAGCGACGTGACGAAGCCCGGCGCGATGAAGCGCGCCGTGACGATCGGGGCAGCCGCACGCAGCCGAGGTTGTCGCCCGAGGAGCGGCGCGAATTGCGACAGCAGATCCATGAGGCCGGCCACGATGTCTACCACCGGCCTAAACGGCAGCAGCAATGAATTTCATCGGATTGCCATAAAGCTTCCCCAAATCGAAAGAACCCTGCTATAATCTTTTTCTTCGCGGCTGTAGCTCAGCTGGATAGAGTACTTGGCTACGAACCAAGGGGTCGTGGGTTCGATTCCTGCCAGCCGCGCCAGAAATAAAGCAGTAAAATCAACGGGTTAGCTCCGAAAGGACTAACCCGTTGTCCTTTTTGCTGGGGACACTTTTGGGATATTTCGTGCCCGTGCCTCAAAGATCAGGGTCTGCAGCGACTTGTTCCAGCACCCGCCTTCGTCCTTGATCTTCTCCAGCGCCTCGTAGATCTCTCGCACCATCGCCACCGAGTAGTGATCCGTGATGGACTGGTTCGAGTGCCATAGCACCGCAGCGATCGTCTCGCGTTTGGCGCCAGTCTCCCGCAGTCGCATGCCGACCGTGTGCCGCAGGTCGTGCACGTGCAGGTCCCCCAGGCCTGCCTTGAGCCGCGCGTTCTGCCACGCGGTGTTGTTCATCGTGCCCACGGGCTTCCAGTCGCGCTCGACATCCGTCTCGCTGGTCTTGCCCAGTTCGCGGCGATAGCAAAAAACAAACTCCTCGTTTTTGTCGCGCTGAGCGTTAACCACTTTGTAAGCGACCGAATTGCAGATCAGTGAATCGCTATCGAATTTCTAGACGCTTCGCTGCTTCTTTAAAAACTGCTGCTCAAATTGTACTGGCGATTTCTTCTCGTTGTAGCCGTGGCGGCGGACCGCGTTATAAAACATCTCGATTTAATCGAATACGTCTTTCAGCAGTGCCTACAGCACCAATTCCCAGTCAATTCGGCTTTGCATCGACCAACCAACGACCTGCCGCGAGAACAAGTCCAGCACGACGACCAGATACAGTCAGCCTTCATGCGTGCGCAGGTAGGTGATGTCGGTCACCCATGCCTCGTTCGGGCCCGATACATCGAACTGCCGATCCAATCGGTTCGGTGCAATCACCGCGGGCACAGCGCCAACATGAGGACAGCGGCGATAGCCCGATTGGGAACGCAGCCCCGCTTGCTTCATCAGCCGATAAACACGCTGCTCGCCGCAACGCTCACCCAGATCCCGCAGATCAGCATGCACCTTGCGATAGCCGTAGACGGCTCCACTCTGCAGCCAGAATTGCTTGATCTGTCCCGTCAATCGCTGGTTCTCGACGCTACGTGCCGATCGGGGTTGGTGCTTCCAGGCGTAATAAGCGCTGGGATGCACCTTCAGCACGCGGCACAGCGTACGCACCGCATGCTGCCGCTCGTGATCGCGGATGAACGCATACCTCACCCGGACTGCTTGGCAAAGTACGCGGCGGCCTTTTTAAAAATGTCGCAATGCTCGGTCACGCGCTTCAAATCCGCTTCCAGTCGCTCGAGCTTGGCCGCTTGGTCTTCCTGTACTAGGCGCTGCTCGGCCGGGATCCCGTAACGCTTGATCCGTTGGTGCAGGCCCCAACTCGACACCCCGAGCCGCGCGGCGACCTCTTTGACCGCAAAGCCCCGCTCGGTGACTTGCCGAACCGCTTCAATCTTGAATTCTTCGGTGAACTGCTTGTGACGCATGACACCTCCTGATTGCCCAAATTGTAGGCTCAGAAGTGTCTAGGGTTTCGGTAGCAAGCAGTCCGCCAGCGACCCCCATCTGTCTTCTTGAATCTCTGGCAAACAAGTGCTCAGCCGATCATGAATTTCCTCTTTTGTTCCATCTTGAATGCAAGCTAAGGTATGGTCCAAAAGCCGTTTGACCTGCCGAGGAGCAATTTTTTCTTGACCCAGAGCAGTAATGAGCCAGTCAAGAAAGGCAGCCCACGCCAGTACACGATCACTGAGCTTATTCGCTATTTCCTCGATGAGAGCCTCAATCTCCGATGGCAAGCCGCAATTCAAAAACCTTGTGATCGCATCCTCAAAATCTGAATAAGTCATCGCGACCTCTTCCAGGATCGACAGCAGGGCTATCGGCTCAATGCCCAGCATCTCGGGTGCCGCTTGCCTGCGCATGAATTGAGGAGCGTCATAACACGCTGAAACTTGAGGCATCCTCGCGGATCGCAGCGGTGCTGAGCAGGCCATTGAATAAAGCACCCGGCTGGCTGATACATCAACTTGCCTCACCGAACCCATCCCATGCCAACCGGCAGCGACCATTTGCTTGATTTGATGGGGTTCCGGGAGACCGAGCGCCTTGTTATCCGCTTCACGCTGAACCACCATAAACAAATTGGTGCGCTCAGAAACAAGCTGATACTTCATTGCTATCTGGCTTGCAGCTTCGGTATCCGCAGCATCACGCATCAGCATGGCACCCACGATGCGGGTATGAGGGGATGCTGTCGACGCTGGCTTTATCGCCAGTGCAGATGCTGATTGCATGGTCGTTGGCGCCATGATCAGGTGGGGCGCGATAGCATTCAGGGATGGCACTTGGGTGGGCTTTTTCCCGAGAATCGCAGCCAGATGGATGGTTTCGCCCGGGTAGATGACTTTCGGTACAGGAGAGTGCCAGGCCACAGGCGCATGCCAGTCCACTGACAGTCCGGCAACGACGCCTTGGCGCATCCGGTTCACCATGCGCTGCATGGCGGCTGCCATGTCCTCATTCGGCGAGACCAGTTCGCAGGCGCCGTCACTATGCTCTGCAATCTCGCGCAGCAGGCTATCCGCGGGAGAGCTTCCGACGCCTATGGCAAAGATTCGGTGGTTGGATTCTCTGGCTGACTGAATGATGCTCTCGATATCCCAGACTTCGCCATCGGTAATCAGCAGCACATTGATGGGCCGTTCGATACCCTCAGCCGCGATCTTGAAAGTGTCGGTCAATGCGGCATGCATCTCCGTGCCTCCCAAATCTGCGCCTGTTTTTTCAATGGCAGGACTCAGCGACTTCGCTTTGAACTCAGGCGTGGCTGCCGTCAGCTTGCCTACGACCCGCCGAGGCTGGCTGCCAAAGAGGCTATAAGAAACTTTATCGGCTGAGCTCAGTAGCGGCAGAAGCGACTTCAAGCCCTGGCGTGCGAGCGCAATACTGTCACCCTCCATCGATCCGGAGCAGTCAACCAGGATCTTCAAGTCGATCTCTGAGGCGTGTGCAGGTGTCTCTGATATTGACGCTGGCGTGAAGCTAAAGAGGGCTGGAAACTCACCTTCGTCGTTTGCAAACGAAAACACCGCCTGGTTGGCAACCTTATCAATGACGATGATCAGATCCCGATCCAGATAACCCTCGCGAGTCAGGCTGACCACCGCCTTACCCTCATCAGCCCGAACACTCGTCTGATGGCTGGGACAGCTGATGGCACCTTCAGCGAGTACACCCCCAATCGACAGAGTCATCGACAGGGGATACGACGCCTCCAAACTTGCATCGACAGCCGTCGGTTTCTTCAAATTACCTGTTTTGACTGGATCGCCATAACGGGGAGCGACGGTGGTCGGTATCGACAGGCGTACCTGACCTTGTTCGATTCGAAGAAGCTGCGCATATTCGACTTCGATGATCGCTTCCTCATCGGGCTTCAGGTTACCCATATGGGCTGTATACAGACCTTCACCGGATTTCTCGACCATGATAGGCGTGTCGCCCACCTTGATAGCGTTCTCATAGTTTTCTTCCGCCTCGGATTTCGGCAGCACCGTACCTTGCCAGGACTTACCAGCCATCGTTGCAGTCAAGCCCGATAGCGTGCATCCCCATGCAAGAGGAAAGGAATAGATCGTCTCAATATTTTTCTTGCTGGTGTTCTTGTAGTGCTGCCTTGTCTTGACGGTGAAAAGCAGGCCATCAATAGTGGCGTCAATATCAACCCTCTGCAGAAGGACGATCTGGCCTTTTGACCCCTCGAGGATGGCGTTTTGGCTGGTTTCGTTGGATGCGGACATTGTTATCTCCCGATTCATTGATTGAACATCGCAGGCTCACGACCGACGGCCGGTGAACCTGGGTCGTCAATGTGAGCAACAGAAGAAGCGCCATGGGGTATGAGCCAAGCGCAGGGCAAGGTGAGGCCGCCGAACATGGATTCGTAGACACAGAAATCCACCCAGCACATTTCTCCGCCCACTTGAGCTCGGCCCGTCAGACCCATGCGGGTCCAGTGATCGACCAATGCCGCGATTCCAGCAGGGCTCATGGCGCCGTCACGCAGCAAATACTGGTCATGCCACACGCGCCCGCCGATCAGATGGGCATGATCTTTCAGGCATTGATCCCAGCCCCCCGGGTACTTGGCGCGTATGGCGCTGATGTTGACGATGAAGTCGATGAATTCGGTCTGAATCGCCATGGCGTGCCCCGATTGGTGAAGGAATTGAAAACGAATGCGCTTTGCGGCGTGCGTTGAGATTCGTTATACCGAGGGCAAGGCTCAAAGACTGAGCCTGCAAATTCATCCAAAAATATTTTCCAGGCTCATTCAATGAGCCTGTTTGTTTTTAAACTGCTCTGAAACAAAAGATTGATAAATAGTTATCAATTCCGGAGCGAATCAAGTCAATGAAAACCACAACACGTGAGGCTTGGCTGGAAGCTGCGGTGCGGCAGCTAACACCGATTTTTGCCAACGCTGGTTATGCGATTCCCCACTGCAGGGTGTTGTGTGGCTTTGCGAGTTCGGGCGTGCGAAGCGGCCATGTCGGCCAGTGCTGGAGCACCAGATCGAGCAAAGACGGGATGAATCAGATCTTCATTTCACCGGCGCTGGAGGATCCAATCGAGGTGCTGGACACCCTGGTTCACGAGCTTGTCCATGCCGTGGATGATTGTCAGCACAAGCACGGCAAAGAATTTAAAAATATGGCAATGAAATCGGGAATGGTCTGCCCGATGCGCAGCTCCCGGGGGATTACCCAAGGCTACGGCAAAATTTAATACACGGTAAGCGTTGTTTTTGGCGGTAATACGAATGCCAAAAGAAGAATTTTTAGATCAGCGACGGCTACTGGGTAGTCGATTCATAGGCTGGGATTGTCGACCAGACCGGGGGCAGTCCACCAGAGGCCTGCGGGTGTAGAGAAAATCGGTAGCGATGCAAACGACGAGTCTCCGCCCCGATTTCACCAGGACATTTTGGAGTCATCCCGTGGTTCGGCAAAGAAGCCAAGGACACATTAAGCGCTTTTCGCTAATTTTCCGCCACCATCTGTATCACTAGCCTCATCCCGCAAGCCTCAGCGTAGCGGCGCAATGTATGCAGCGACGGCGAGTGATTTTTATTCCCTAGGCTGGACTCGATCCGCGCCAATACTGGCTGCGATACACCCATTCTCTGTGCAACGTCCGCTTGGGTCAACCCGGCCTCTGTGCGGGCTTGCAGCAATGCCGCCAGTGCCGCATATTCGTCTTCGAGCGCGTCGTAAGCGACCTTGAACGCCTTGTCTTTTGCGCTGCGCTTGGCAACGTAGGCATCGGGGTCGAAGTGTGTCGGCTTGAATTTGTCAGGGTTTTGCATAGTTCACTTCCTTCATTCGCCTGCGGGCGATAGCCAATTCTTTCGGCGGCGTCGCTTGGGTCTTTTTGATGAAACCGTGCAGGATGACGACCCGCTGTTCGATGAGGCAACAAAAGAACACACGGCCGATTCCTTCTGGACCGCGCGCTCGTATCTCAAACAAGCCGTCTCCCATCGCCTTCGTGTAGGGCATACCAAGTTTGGGACCGGAGATCACCATTTGCCGGGCTATCCGCGCAAAGCTGGCGGCGATGCCGGCTGGCCAGTGTTCGATTTGCGCCTGAACGCGAGGGTTAAAGAAGAGGATCTCGTAGGCCATCTGAATATAGCACACGTGCTATTGAAGTCAATGCGAAAGGTGAAAGATTGCTTGCGTAGCAAAATTAGAAATTTGGTTCTTGTCGGGAAATTTTTTGAGGGTGGCCGAAGGCAATGCCTCGGACATGAGGTTGTCGCGAAGAACAACTTTGGCAGCCTGGAAAGGAATTCAGGTCTCTTTAGGAACCTCTCAATAAGAGATCTTGCGTGGACATTTTGGGGTCATCGCGTGCTCAATAGGGTCCAAAACAGGACGAAAGTGGACACATTGCCCGGAAAAAATATCAAATTAATCAATGACTTAGTTTGAAAGTTGAACCTACGAACCAAGGGGTCGTGGGTTCGATTCCTGCCAGCCGCACCATTATTAGCAGTAAAGAAAAGGGGCGATGCCGAATAGGCATCGCCCCTTTTCCTTTTGATTTTTCTCTTCAAAGCCATCCGGCCTTGCGGAAGCGCCGGAACAGCAGCACGGACACTCCGGTGATCACTGCCAGCGCCGCCGGATAGCCCCAACGCCATTTCAGCTCTGGCATCACTTCGAAGTTCATGCCCCAGATACCGGCCAGTGCCGTGGAGGCCGCGAAGATCGAAGCCCAGGCGGCCAGCTTCTTGGTGATGTCGGTGTCTTCGATCGCGACCATCGACAGGTTGACGTCGATCGCCGTGGCGATGGCGTCACGCACGCTTTCGATCGCCATGGAGATGCGCGCCAGATGGTCGCTGACATCGCGGAAGTAGTCTTGCGAATGCTGGCACACCGGCGGCACGCGACCACCGTGCAATTTGCCCACAAATTCGAGCATGGGCTGTGCTGCGTGGCGCACGGTGGTGCACTTGCGTTTGAGGGCATACAGGCGCTCTATGTTGCTGCGCGCTGCGCCCTTCGCAAAGATCGTCGTCTCGATTTGTTCGAGTTCCGCTTCCAGGTGTTCGACCATGTGGAAGTAACTGTCGACCACGTGGTCGAGCAGCGCATAGAACACGAAGCCCGGGCCATGCTGCAACAGTTCGGGCTCGCGCTCGCAGCGGGCGCGCACGCTCGTGAACGACAGGTTGGACTTGCTGCGAATGGACAGTACGAAGCGCGGGTGGACGAAGATGTCGAACTCGCCGACCCGGATATCGTCGCCGTCAAATTCGAGCAGGTGTATGGCCGAGAACAGCGTGTCGCCATATTCCTCCAGCTTGGGACGCTGATGGCCGTGCCGCGCATCTTCGATGGCCAGCGGGTGCAGCCCGAATTCTTCCTGCATGTTGTCGAGCTCGGCTTCGGTCGGGTCGAGCAAGGCGACCCAGACGAAGCGCCCGGGCTGATCCAGGTGATCGCTGATTTCCTCGGGTTCCAGCCTTTCAACCGGGTACCCGTTTTCGTAGACGTTGCTATTGATCAGCATGTTCCGGCGCTTCCGTCATGGCTAGGCTGCGAGACAGGCAGCAGGTGGGTCGCATGGTCGTTGTCCCGGCAACTTCCTGCCATTCTAGCCAGTCATCGCCACGACGGCTGCCGTCTCCCGGACAGAATCTGCTACCCAATCAAGGCAGGTCTTGTCGCTACTCGCGTTCCAGTTCCTGGCGCAGTTCGACGATTTCCTCGCGCAGCTTGCGGATCTCGGCGGCGATCGGGTCTTCGGTATGGGTGATCGGCTTGATGGTGCCGATTGAATCCACGATCACGGCGATGAACAAATTGATGATCACAAAAGTTGCGATCAAGATGAAGAGCACGAAGAACACCCATGAATTGGGGAACAGCTCCATCACCGGCCGCGCCACGCCTTCGGACCAGCTTTCGAGGGTCATCACCTGGAACAGCGTGAAGGCCGTGGTGCCGAGGTCGCCGAACAGCTGCGGGAAGGTGGTGCCGAACATGTCGGTGGCGATCACGGAAAACACATAGAACACCACGACCACCAAACCAAACACCGAGCCCAGGCTGGGCAGCGAGTGCAGCAGCCCTGCAACGACCTTGCGCATGCTATCGACCTTGTTCACCAGACGCAGCACTCGCAATACACGCAGCGCGCGCAGCACCGACAGGCTGCCGGTGGCCGGCACCAGAGCGATGGCAATCACCAGGAAATCGAACACACACCACGGATCACGGAAGAATCCCAGCCCGCGCGCGACCATCAGCGACACGAGTTCGATGATGAATATGCCGAGAATGATTTCATCGATAGTGTGCAGCGTATGCCCGAACATTTCCATGATCGTGTGGCTGGTCTGCATGCCGAGGATCGCGGCATTGAGCAGGATCAGACCTACCAGTGCAGCCTGGACGGATGGGTGGGCAATGATCTTTTCGATAGAGACCTGCCAAGGGGCTTGCTGTACGGAAGATTGCATATCGCTCGAATTGGAAGAGTGGTCTGTAATCCTTGGCGACGGCCGCCTGAGGGGCATTGAATGGCCGGCTGGCTGGTCGGTTGCGTCGCCTGGATTTGCTCGGATTATTTATTCCGGACAGCATTTTACAGGTGGCAAGAACCCATCGGAATTTGACACAGTCGTGTGCGGCCAAATTGGCCTAACATTAACATTGCCAAATTAAAAACCCTTGGCGGCCAGGCGGATGCGGCAGCGACCGTGACATCGCGGATGGCCATGAATGCGACAGGAGGAGGGCAATGATGAAACCATCCCGAATAGCCTTGATGGCAGGCGCCATCGGCGCAGTGGTTGCCGGCGGTGCAGGAGCGGCCGGTTTCCAGTTGCAGAACCAGACCGGATCCGGCAACGGCAATGCATTTGCCGGTGCGGCAGCCACGGCGGAGGACGCCGGCACGGTCTTCTTCAATCCGGCCGGCATGACGATGCTGCCTGCCGGGCACAGCTTTGCGGTGGCTGGAACGCTGCTCGACCGTTCAGTGAAGTTCACCAATACTGGCACCACCAACGTGACCAACCCGCCGACGACTTCCAATGGCAAGGACGCAGGCGCCACCACATTGATACCGGCGGTCTACTGGTCGTATGCGGTCGATCCATCCCTACGGCTGGGTCTGGGCATATCCCCAACGTTCGGCAACAAGACCGATTACGGCTACGACTTCGTCGGACGCAATTCAGGCTATTACGCGAACATCACCCAGACCAACGTCAATCCGTCGGTCGCATACCGGGTGAATGACATGCTGTCCTTGGGTGTCGGCATCAACTATGCGACCAATGAAACGATCTTCAGGCAAGGCTATCCGCTGGCGCCCAATGCCAGTGCCGAGATCAAGGGCGATGACTCGGCATTCGGGTACAACCTCGGCGTCTTGTTCCGACCGGATGAGGCGACTCGGGTGGCGTTGACTTATCGGTCTGAACTGAAGTTCAAACTCGACGGGCATCTCGACATCAGCGCTACGCCGACCACGGATTTCCTGGCCACCGCACGATTGACGACGCCAGCCAATGCATCGATTGCACTGTCACGCATGCTGGACCCGAAGACCGAGCTGCTGGCCGATATCAGCTGGACTGGTTGGGGCGTAATCAACAACATCGATGTCGTCAGCAAGTCCAGCGGAGCGACACTGGCGTCCTTGAGCTACAACTTCCGCGACACGATGCGAGTCGGGCTGGGCGCGAATTACCAATTCAACGATGCGTGGAAGATCCGTGTCGGCACGGCATGGGACCAGACGCCGGTGAAATCGCCGGCCGACCGCACGATGACGCTGCCGGATTCGGATCGCATCTGGCTGGCCTTGGGCGCGAAATACATGATTGACCGCCAGAACTCGATCGACATCGGCTATGCGCACATCTTCTTTACCAATGCGACCACAAATCGTGCGGTGTCGAGCGGCGGCGCCGTGATCGGCAAATGGGACAACGGTGCCGACTTGTTGTCAGTACAGTGGAGCGGCACATTCCGCTAATGCGCCAAGAAAGAAAGCCTCGCCACGGTTAACCGGGCGAGGCTGGTTTGGTGTCGTCGCTGCAGTTGCAGCGATTGCGCAGGCGTCAGGTCTTGTAGCGGAAGCCATGGTGCTTCAGCGGCAGCGAGCGAATGCGTTCGCCGGTGGCGCTGAACAGCGCATTCACCATCGCCGGAATGACGCCACCGATCGGTGGCTCGCCAACCCCGCCCCAGAAGCCGCCACTGGGCAGCAGCACGGGTATCACCTCGGGCGCGACGCCAATGCGGGCCAGCGGGTAGTCATTGAAATTGCCCTGTTTGACGGCGCCGCTTTCAATCGTGATCTCTTCCGCCATGATGGCCGACAGGCCCCAGATCACGCCGCCTTCGATCTGCGCTTTCACCGCGTCCGGGTGCACCACATGGCCGCTGTCGATGGCGACCGTCACGCGGTGCACTTTGACGGCTTTGTCCTTGCCGACCGAGAGCTCGACGGCGGCCGCCGTGTAGCTGCCATAGGAATCGACCACCGCGATGCCGCGGTGCCTGCCCTTGGGCGGCGGCTTGTCCCAGCCGATCGCCCGCGCTGCGGCGTCCAGCACAGCCAGGTCCTTCGTGCCCTCGAGCAGTGGGCGGCGGAATTGGTAGGGATCCTTGCCGGCTGCGTGCGCTAGCTCATCGATGAAACATTCGCGATAGAAGGGGTTGTTGGTGTGGGCGACGGCACGCCAGAAGCCGGGCGGCACGTGCACGTCGCGCATCACGTATTCATTGGTGAAATTGGGTACCTTGTACGGGTTGTCACGGAACACGCGCGTGTTGATCTGGTCAATGCCGTCCTTGACGAAATGCGGATAGACGGTGATGGCGATTGACTGGTCGGACTGCTTGACCTGCCAGCCAATCCAGTTGCCATCCTTGTCGAGCCCGCCACGCAGCTTCACCAGCGATACCGGTCGGTAGCGTCCCTGGCGCATGTCCTCTTCGCGCGACCATTGCAGGCGTATCGGCGTACCCGGCAGCGCCTTCGCGATTTTCACTGCCTGCTTCGTGTAGTCCTGATGAGGGCCGCGACGGCCGAAGCCGCCACCGGCATGCATCTTGTGGATATAGACCTTTTCCAGCGGCAGGCCTGATACCTCGGACGCGGCGGCAGCCGAGGCCTCGCCGTTCTGCGTGCCGACCCAGACTTCGAGCTTGTCGGCACTGTAGAGCGCGGTCGCAGTCTGCGGCTCCATCGTGGCGTGGTTCATGAAGCCGGTGGTGTATTCAGCCTCGATCACCGTGGGTGCGCCCGCCAGCGCCTTGTCGGCATCGCCGTCCTTGCGCGCAATCGGCGCGTTCGGCATCGCGAGGCCTTCGCGCAGGTTAGCCTGGATCGACTCGCTGGAGATGTTGCCCTTGTTGCCGCTGTCCCATTCAACCTTGATGGACTTCAGCGCCTTGTTTGCGATCCACCAGTTGGTGGCAACGACGGCGATCCATTCATCGCTGGGGATCACGTGCTTCACGCCCGGCATGGCCTTCGCAGCCCTGTCGTCGAAGCTTTTCAGGAAGCCGCCGAATACCGGGGACTGCAGGATGGAAGCATGCAGCATGCCGGGCAGGCGCACGTCGGCGGCGTAGACCTGTGAGCCATTCACCTTGGCGGGTATGTCGAAGCGGGCTGGGGAGGTGCCGGCGATTTTCCAGTCTTTCGGGTCTTTCAGCGCGGGGTTCTCCGGCATGGGCATCGTGCCCGCTATGGCAGCCAACTCGCCGTAGCGTGCCGACTTGCCCGACGGGTGCGATACGACGCTGTTTTTCGCGCTGCATTCGGATGCCGGCACTTTCCATTGCTGTGCGGCGGCGGCCACCAGCATCTCGCGTGCGGCGGCACCGCCCTTGCGCACATACTCGTGCGAGTCACGGATGCCACGGCTGCCGCCGGTCGACATGTCCTTCCAGATCTTCTTGCGGCGCATGTGCTCATTGACGTCCGCATACTCCGGCCGGACCTTGCTCCAGTCGCATTCCAGCTCTTCGGCCACCAGTTGGGCGAGACCGGTGAAGCTGCCCTGGCCGAGTTCGGAGCGCGCGATGCGGATGATGACCGTGTCGTCCGGCTTGATCACCACCCAGTGCGTGACCTCGGGCGCATCGGCTGCAAGCGCCGTGGCGCCGGGCTGGATGCCGAGCACGAAGGCGCCGCCGATGGCGGCTGACTGCTTGAGGAAGGTGCGGCGCGAGGCTTGTTCAAAACGCAGGGACATGGCACGAGCTCCTGTGGCGGGTATTCGGGATGTTGTTGCGTCGATTTTACCCGCACGGGCGGCCAAGCCATGCGAGGCGCGATGCGAAAAAAAACGCCCCGGAGTGCGGGGCGTTGGAAGGCTCATGGGCAGTACAAGAAATCAGAATTCGTATTCCAGCTGCATGCGGAAGGTATTGCCGACATAGCTGTCGCTGTCGATGCGGGTCTTGCCGATCAGGTAGGCGGCGTTGTACTTGATGTACTGCTTTCCATCGAGCGGTATTTTGCCGAAGACGGCGGGGCCGTAGCGATGGCCTTGTTGGGCAGACGGCGCCATGTCATCCAGCTTGCCGAGGTCCCCGAATCCCTGGAAACCGACCGCGAACTCGCGACTCATGCGGTAGCGGCCCTGCACCTGGTAGTACGCCTGTGTTCCGATGGTGGTGTCGGCCTTGTAATTGCGCTTCAGCAGGAAGTTGGCGTTCCATTCGGTTTTGCCGAGGTCGGCCTGGAACAGGGGGCCGAACTTGTATTCATAACCTTCCGAGCGGTCTTGCGGACGTTCGGCTTCGAACAGGAAGCCGACATCGACCGGGTACTTGCCGGTCTCGGTCAGCTGGAAGCGGTTTTCCCATTCGATCGCGTCGAGATCGGTCGAGCTGCCCGGACTGTGCGCGTATTTCAGGTAGATCTCCGTGAACCAGAAGTCATTGACGCCGATACCGAGGCCGATCGAACCCGCGGACTTGTCTTGCGTGCGATCTTTCATGCTGCGCGTACCAAACTTGATGTCGATCTCGCGTTCGCCCGCTTCGACACGGGCTGGATAGACGTATTCATCGGGGCCCGCATGGACCAGCTTGGCAAGGCTTGCCAGTGCCAGCGTGATTGGAATCAGGTGCTTTTTCATCTCTGACAGTTTTGTTGATGTTGATTTCTAAGGGGAGTGCCAACGCTGTTGCGGTTCTTTGGGTTGTGCACGCCTCATGCTTGGGCGGCCTGCTGTCGCGCGAGGTGCTGGCGCTTGACGACGCCGGCCAGGAAAAGGATCAGCGCCAGCGTGACGACATAGAACAACATCTGCATCCCGCTGGGATTGGGTTCGTAGCCAACCATCGCGTGCAAGATGCGGCCAGCAAGCGAGTCGCCGGTGAGGATGGCCGACGTATCCCATAGCGGCGCCACCAGCGACGGCAGCCAGTCTGCCTGGATCAGGAAGCGCGCCATCTGTCCGGCGAGGCCTGCGGCCAGCAGCACGATCAGCCAGCCGGTCACGCTGAAGAACCATTTGAGGGGAATGCGCATCAGGCCGAAATACATCACGACGCCCAAGGTTACGCCGCCCAGCAGGCCAAGCGCGCCGCCACCGGCCACGTCGGCCATGCTGGCATGGCCGCCGCTGGCCATGCCGTGCAAGAAGAGCACGCTCTCCGCGCCTTCGCGCAGGACCGTCAGGGTGATCAGGATAGCGATCGCTGACAGGCCTTTTGCCCCTTCGCTGACGTCGATGCCGACGCGCTTTGCATCGCGCGCCAGCTCGGCACCGTGTGATGACATCCACACGTGGTGCCAGCCCAGCATCAGCACGGCCACGCCCAAAACGGCGGCATTGAATAGCTCGGTGCCGGTACCGTCGGCGAGGTCGGCCAGAGTCTCGGTCAACGCAGCGAGCACGCCCGAACCGATCAGCCCGGCGATCACGCCGATCACGATCCATAGCGTCCGGCGGCTGACGGAGCGTGTAGCGGCCGCGACGATGCTGATGACCAGCGCGGCTTCTATCGTTTCGCGGAAGATGATGATGGCGGGCCCGAACATGGGTTTTACTCCGCGATCACGACGCCTTGCGCGGTCGCCTGGTTGAATTCACCCATGAACGGGTACTTGCCCGGCTTGAGCGGGCCGATCCAGACCGAGGCTTTCGAACGCGGGGCGATGATCTTTTCCCGGTTCAGTTCGTGGCTCTCGAACTCTTCCGGTGTCGCATCCTGATTTTCGATGACGAGCTTCACTTTTTGGCCGGCAGGCACACGCACTTCGGAAGGCGTGAACTTGTGGTCCTTGATCGTGATGGCGATCTCGTTGTCGGCTGCAACGGCGAACAACGGTGACAGGGCGAACAGGCAAGTGACGAGATGGCGTTTCATCGGGGCTCCGTCGGTCAGGGCTAGCAGGGCGGCGTGCAAGTTAATTCAAATGATAATAATTCGCATTTAAAAAGTCAATCAAAACCTTGTCAACATTTTCCGGCACGTGGCCGGCCCTGCCGCGCGGCCAGTCGGGCGTGGCTCGGGCTGCTATGGAAGGGTCAGGGAAGCTTGTCGATCAGGAAGCGGGCCGCCCGATCCGACATCACCAGCACCATTTTGAGCCGGGCGCGGGTCATGCCGACAAAGAGCTTGCGGAAGCTCTTGTCATCAAGGGCGTCAAAGTCGATCTCGGTGAAAATGACCGCCGGCGCCGACTGGCCCTTGAAGCGATAGACCGATTCGGCCAGCAATTCGCCATCGCGGAAGACCGGATTGCCGAACAAATCGTAGGTGCCGTCAAAGGACTTCAGCGTGTGCTGGCCCAGCGCGTCGAGATGTAGCAACGCCGAATTGTCGCGGCCACGGAAGCTGACGATGGCCATGTCGTTTCGCGTGAAACCGGCGCCCAGGCACTTCTTGATCGCGTTGCGGGTCTGCGCGAGCATTTGCGCACCGTCGCCATCCGGGCAGGTCAGCACGTCGATGTCGGCGCCTGAGAAAGGGCTGGATGCCGCGATGCGCGTCTCGCCCGGCGCCAGCGACCGCAGCAGGTCGACGACCTGCCGGGGGCTGCGGAAATTCGTATCCGCATGCAGCGTGACCCAGCCGGGCAGGGGAACGGGCTCGCGCCCGTACAGGTTTTGCATCGGGTCTTCAAGCCAGATTGCACGCCCCTCCGGCTTGAGCAGCCTGAGCAGTGCATCGCGCCAGGCTCCGGAAAAATCCTGGCCTTCATCGACAATCAGCACATCGAATTGCCAGCCCGGCGGCAACTCCGATTCCGCCAGGCTTTGTTCGAGCCGGCGCCAGATGCCCGGGTCACCGTAGTCTGGCGTGAGGCCGCACTCGCGCGCGAACGCATCGCACAACTGGTGGAAGCTGCAGACGCGTCCACCTTCCGGCAAGAGCTTGCGCACATGGTCGGCCAGCGGGCGGTTGTAGCAGACATACAGCGGCGCTTTGCCAGCCGCGAGCGCAGATTGGAATTCGGCCAGCGCCAGCTGGGTCTTGCCGCTGCCTGCGGTGCCTGCGACACGCAGGCGGAACGGGCTGAACGCCAGCTGCCTTGCCCAAGTCGCCAGCCCGCCCGACAGACGGGTCACCATTGCGCTGGCCTGCCCGATCATCGTGCTTGGATCGGGTACCAGTTGCAGCACATTGTTCAGGAAACGCAGCACGCGCTCGCGCTGCGGCAGCGCCGCATCTTCCCCTTCTCCTGCAGGCAGCACTTGCCGAATGATCGCGGGAAGCTGGTCGCGACGGCTGGCGTCGACGATGCGTTGCGGGTCAATGCCTGCGGCTTCGACCCGTTTGACCTGATAGTCCGGGCAATAGAGCAGGTAGTCGATGCCCAGCGGAGCGCCGTCGGCTCGGAAGGCCGTTTGCAAGGCAGCGACGGTGCGCAGGATCTGGTTCTTCACCAGCTTCGGCTTTTCCTGGCCGGCGTAGCGCTTGGCCAGCCCTTCATCGGTCTCGGTCAGGAAGCCGGACTTTTGCTCGATCAGCAGCAGCCGTCCATCGGGTGACAGAATGATGAAATCGATTTCCCCATAGGCCGAATAGCCGCGCTCGACGTTCGTCCAGTGCACGCCATGGAAGACGGTGTAGGCATCCGGCAGCGCAGTCGCGAGCAGGGCGAGTGTCTCGATCTCTCGCTGGGCCGCACCGGTGACGTCCAATTCACGCCAGCCTTGGGGGTGGATCTGTGCCATGGGTTGTTCAGAATTTGAGCTGCCGACATTGTAGCCATTGACGCCGCTGCCAGCGGGACATCCATGAGGGCAAGGCAGCTGAACCGGGCCCGCAAATAAAAAGGCCCGCGCAATGGCGCGGGCCTGATTCTGATGAGGTTTGCCTCAGTCAGAAAGCGTAGTTGGCTTTGACGCCGACGACATAGTTGCGGCCGGGGGCGGGCTCGTAGAAGCGTATATTGCTGTCATTGATGCGTACAGACCCGATGTAGTCTTTGTCAAACAGGTTGTCGATTCGAGCGTATTCAGTGAACTGCCAGGCCCCTGATTTTTGGCGCAGGCTTGCACGAAGGCTGATCACTGTGTACGACGGCGCATAATCCGCATTGACATCGTTGACATAGACTTTGCTGTTATATCGCGCTTCAAGCGCAGTTTGGAATGCCAATGGCGCATGTTTCCAGGCGAGTTCACCATAGAACTGCATGCGGTAGGTGCCGGGAATGTAATTGCCAACCTTGACCGTTCCATCGTTGAGCGCGTTGCCGCCGGTTGCTGTTGCGAATTGCGAGTCAAATCGAGCATCAAGCAGCGTGTAGGCTCCGTAGACCGAGAATGACGCGGGAAGATTGGCCTCGGCAGAGACTTCCAGGCCCCTACGCTTGGTTTTCCCTGCGTTTTTGTAGCTCGCAGTTGATCCGACCATTTCGTCGATCACGATCTCATTTTCCGTACTGATATCGAACACTGCAGCATTAAGGCGCGCGGTGTCGGAAATCATCCATTTAGTACCGACTTCGATATTTGTGCTGGTGCTTGATTTCAATGACAGATTGGACCCTCCACTTGTATTAGATGGATCGGCATACGTAATCTCAACTAGCGCTGGCGTTTCGAAGCCCTTTCCTACGTTTGCGTAGTAATTCAATGTGGGCGTTGCCTTGAACACCACGCCGACGACTGGAATTGTCTTGTCAAACGACAGGCTGCCACCCGTAGGCGTAGCGGTAGCTCCCGGATTTGGGGAGATTTTTAAATTTAAATTGGTGTGTCGTACGCCAGCGTGCAAATCCCAACGCTCAGAAACATTCCAGAGACCTTGCGCATACTGGTCGACATTGCGCGCCGTCTGGTTTTCATCACGGTTTGGTGAGGAGCCGGCTGTGATAGTGCCGTTTGATGCTGGCATATCTAGGCGATCGTCATCCATGTAGCCAACGTTAACGCCGACGCTAATCGAATATGGGCGATCCAGCAGCTGGCCTTTGTTGGTCATCCGAACATCTGTGCCATAAAAATTACGCGCAATGCTGCTGGCGCGCCCAGTCACTGCTGTATTCGCCGGGTTGGCTGGGTTACTTAGCGAAAGATACTGAAGATTGTCGCGTTGCCCGGCATAAGCAATAACGTTCAAAACATTGGATGCATCAATGGCTTTTTCCAGATTAAAACCGACTTGCGTATTGCTGCGGCTGACGCGAGTCTTACCGTAAATTGCGCCGTACGTCGCACCTTCACGGTCGTAATAGCTGCCGCCGGGGAATGCGCCCGGAGAGTTTGCGCCGGTACCGGTACGGAGCAGGCCGCCCGGATCGTTGGCATTCTGGTCGAACCAATTGATCAAAGTGGTCAGCTTGGTATCTTCCGCTAATTTAACGCCCAGCTTTACGGTCGCCATTTGCTTTCGGTTGCCGCTTTGGGTGCGGAATCCATCCGACGTGTAGTCGGAATAATTGATCAGATATTCGACACCACGGTCTTTGCCAGCTGCGCGAACCGCTTCCCGATACGTATTGAAACTGCCCGTCAGCACATCACCTGAAATTTGCGGCGACTCCGGAGCTTCATCGGTGAACATTTGAATGACACCGCCTGAAGAGTTGCCATACATTGCAGAGAACGGGCCACGCATCACTTCAATTCCAGAAATGACATCCAAGTCAATGCTGCCGGGATTGCCAATTCCATCCGGCATCGACAGCGGAATGCCATCCACATAAACGCGCAATCCACGAACGCCAAACGACGAACGTGCACCGAATCCACGCGATGAAATTTGCGGATCCTGAGCCATTTGATTGCGGTTTTGCGCAGTAATGCCGGGTACGCGAGCCAGGCTCTCGGACAGGGCCATGCGTTGCTGTTCCTCGATATCCTTTTTCTCGACTTTGTCGATCGACATCGGCAGGTCAAAGCTGTCCTGCTCGGTACGGGTTGCGGTCACAACGACCGGCGACAGGATCTTGCCCGCGTCTTGTGCCTCTTCTGCCATTGCCAAACCGGAGCCGAAGCAGCTGGCAATCATCACAGCCAAGGTGGTTTTGTTCGTCTTCATCATTTTTTGCGCAGGTGTTACTTGGTTTTAAAGCCGTGCAGGGTAAGGCAACACTTTCTTGCAGCGAATAATGAAATTCATTAAATTGGCTTCTTATTGCAAAAAATCATCAATCGATTAGTAAAATCTATCGGTTTTCGTGATCAAGGTTGCCTTAATGAAAACATCAATAGCAAAAAAAGGCGACCCGTAGGTCGCCTTTTTAAATTCTGTCTTCGCAGCCAACCCAGGGGTCGGCATGCTGGACTGAAGAATTAACGGTTTGCGATGTACATCGTGATTTCGAAACCGAAACGCAGGTCAGTCGCTGCCGGGGTGGTCCATGCCATGGTGATCTCCTGAATAAAAGTTGGTTTTGCGATTGCCACGCGGGGGTCCGTTTGGCGTAGTGAATCTTCCCCCAACGGCCCGGCGGTCGCATCGGCTGTTCACGTAATTGGGACTAAGTAAATTCATGAACCAAATCCCTGCCAGCATCAGGGTGAGCTTTGCTGCGCCGCGAGGTATGGGGCTGCTGCTATGATGCGCTGCCCGCAGACCAGCCAGCCACGCGCTCTCCCACAGTCATCCCATCATGATCCCGAGTCCTGCTGCCCCGCCCACCAGCGCAAACGGCGCGCACGATGCAAGCCGCCGCGTGGGCTTGAGTCTGCGCCTCAAGATTAACCTGATTTTCTCGCTGATCACGATCATCGTGTTTGCGGTGCTGATCGCCGTCGAGATTTCTGCCACCCGTAACGGCGTGGGCGAAGAGATGGAGGCTTCCGGGCGCATTGCTGCCCAGCTGCTGGGCCGGATCGGGAATTTTTACGCCAGCGAGGACTTGCCGGACCTCGTGCATTTCCTGCATGCGACCGGACGCGTGCGGGCCAATGACATCGAGTTGTTCGACAAGGGAGGCACGCTCCTCTATCAGTCGCCGCCATCGACTTACAAGGCCGGCCGGTACGCACCGCAGTGGTATGCGGCGCTGGTCGCGCCGCGTCCGGTGCAAAGGGTGGTCGAGCTGGAGGATGCGCGGCTGGTGATTTCCACAAACTCGACCCGCGCCATCCTCGACGGCTGGGACAACCTGCGCGACATCCTGATGGCGCAAGTGACCTTGTTCGTCCTGGCAGACCTCGTCATTTTCTGGCTGGTCGGCCGTTGGCTGGCGCCGTTGGAGAAAATCGAGCGCGGCCTGCGCGAGATCGAACAGGGAAGCCATGACGTGCGGCTGCCGCCGTTGCCGGGCAAGGAAGCCGGGGAGATGGGGCGCGCGTTCAACCGCATGGCGCAGGCTGTCGAAGACAGTATCCTTGCCCGACAGGCCAGTGCCGAGGCGCAGGCGCGGCTTGATGCGCAGCGCGAGTTCACGCAGTTGCTGCATGCCCGGATCGAAGAAGAGCGCGCGGCGCTGGCCCGCGAGCTGCACGATGAACTGGGTCAGTCGCTGACGGCGATCCGAAGCATCGCCAAGTCGATGATGCAGCGGCCCGACGTTGCCGGCGGCCCCCTGGAGCGCCATGTGCAAATGCTGTTCGACACCGCCGGCATGACCTCGGACGCGATGCACCGGATGATCCCGCGACTGCGCCCGATACAGCTGGAAGGCATGGGACTGATCGATGCGGTGCGTGATTTGCTCACCGAGACGCAATCGAAGAATCCCGACATTCGCTTCGAGCTGACCGTGCCCGACACGCTGCCGCCGCTGGACGATGCGCTGGAACTGACGGCGTACCGCATCGTGCAGGAGGCAGTGACCAATGTGGTTCGTCACGCCGGCGCCAGCCGCGCGCAGGTAAGCGTTGCGATGCAAGGGGATACGCTGGAACTCGTGATCGCCGATAATGGCAAAGGCACCGCAACGCTGGTGCGGGAAGGGCATTATGGTGTGCGGGGCATGCAGGAACGTGCTGAATCTCATCACGGAAGTGTGGATTTCCGCAAAGGCCGGGAGGGCGGACTGGAAGTGCGGGTCACCTTGCCGGTTCGCGGCAGCAGTGACGACACAGGAAAGCGGGAAGGCAGCAAGGCATGAAAAAAAACATCAACGTGATGCTGGTTGACGACCATGCTGTGGTCCGGTTCGGATTTCGCATGCTGCTCGAGGCGACGGAAGACATCCGGGTCGTGGCCGAGGCGGAGTCGGCCGAGGCTGCTTACCAGCAGATCCCCGTGGCCAAGCCGGACGTGATCGTGATGGACATTTCGCTCGGCGGCACGATGGGCGTGGAGGCCACCCGGCGCATCATCGCGCGTGACAAGACGGCCCGCGTGCTTGGCTTGTCCTCGCACGAAGATCCGAGCTATGTGCGCTACATGCTGAAGGCCGGCGCGCTCGGCTACCTGTCCAAGCGCAGCGCGCCGGACGAGCTGATCCATGCGATCCGGCAGGTCAATGACCGACGCATGTATATCGATACCAGCTTGTCGCAACGGATGGCGCTCGAGGAATTCAATGGCGAAAAAAGCCCGATCGAAATTCTGTCCGAGAGGGAGTTCGGTGTTTTCATCCAGTTGGCCAAAGGCGCCTCTGTCAACCAGATCGCTGAAGGACTCAACATTTCCCCGCGCACGGTCGGTACCCATCTGTACAACATCAAGCAAAAGCTGAACGTTGCCAATCAATCCGAGCTGACGCTCATCGCAGTACGCCACGGGCTGATCGAGCCCTGAACCTGGCCTGCCGTTCGACGGCGGGGCAGTGCCCGTTACTGGTCCGGGCCTCTGCGGCATCATCAACCCGGCGTGTCGTCATGGATCGCGGCATCGTCGCGATCTCCGCATCACCGCACCCTTTTGCATGACTGACAGTCCCGGGAACTTCGTGATGTTTCTGTACGCCAATTCTTGATGACAACTTTGTTGACATTTGTAATGCATCAAGTCATGGCGTTTTTCCAAGGGTAACTTGTCTGCTGTTGTTCGGTGATCAATCAAAGAGGACATCATGCGAAAACCAGTTTTGTATTCCGCCGTGTTGCTTGCCCTGCTGGCCAGCGCAGGTCTGGCTCATGCCGAGGCGAATGTCAGCTGGGGTGTGACGATTTCTTCGGGCACGCCGCCCCCGCCCGTGCGCTATGAACCGATGCCGCCGCCGCGCCGGGCCTATGTGTGGCTGCAGGGTTTCTGGGGCTGGAATGGCAATGCTTATGTATGGGTGCCGGGCCATTGGGAACGCGAGCGTCCCGGTTATGTGTACACGCAACCGCAATGGGTCGAGAGTCCGCGTGGCTGGGAGTTTCGCCCGGGCCGCTGGCATGGCGGCAGAGGTCACGGCCATGGCGACGAGGGGCCGGGTCATTGCCCTCCGGGCCAGCGCAAGAAGGGCAACTGCTGATTCGGCCTGCAAGGCTTGCCTGCCTGGTCAGGCCGGTTTCGTCGCGCCGTGGTAGTCAGGTGGATTGCTGAGTGCCATGCCCGGCCGCAGGCAGCCCAGATGCTGCATGCCCGATAAGGACATCGGGCGGCCGAGGAAATAGCCTTGTGCCTTGTCGACGCCCAGCTCGATCAGTGCCGCCGCTTCAGCGGCGGTCTCGACGCCTTCGGCGACCAGCTTGCTGCCGGTATCAGCGGAGAAGTGGATCAATGCTGCCGCCAGCGCGCGGCGTGCGGGATCGACATCGATGTCGCGCGTGAGGCTCATGTCAAGCTTGATGCGATCCGGCTCGAGGTTCAGGATGTGGCGAAAGCTGGCGTAGCCGGCGCCGGCGTCATCGACCGCCAGCTGCAGTCCGCGGTCGCGGTAGGGCTTGAGCCGCTGCGCGATCTCCTCATATTTTTCGACCGCCGCGTGCTCGGTGATCTCCAGCACCAAATGCTCAACGTTGGGCAAGGTCGAAAGCAATGCTTCGAACTTGGGGTCGAGAATGGTCTCCGGTGACGCATTGATCGACAAATCCAGGCCATCGCACAGGTTCGGCATCACGACCAGCGCCAGCTGTATGGCCTTGAGCTCAAGTTCTATGCCGAGACCGACATCATGCGCTTCGTTGAACCACAGGTGGGGGCTGCGTGCCGGGGTGGCTGAAAAGCGTGCCAACGCCTCGAACCCGGCAATGGCCGCGCGGTTCAAGTCGAAAATGGGCTGGTAGACGATATGGATCGCATCGCTATTCAGCACCCGACGCACACGCTCGAGGCTTGTGCGGTGGCTGATGATGCTGTGTCGTTCGCGGTCTATCATCTTGCCAGCGAGGTCGGCAAACACCTTCATCAGCGACAAATCGCGCAAATTCAGGCTGATGTCGGCGCTGCGGCTGAAGCAGCAGAAGGTGCCATAGATCGAGCCATCCGACAGATGGACGGGCACGCTCATGTGCGCGCCAACCGGTATCGCAAATGTGGCGGGCAGCTCGGCTGCCACCGGATTGGACTGCGCGTCATGGATCAGCTCCGGCAGGCGTCCGTCGACGACCCGCTGGCAATACGATTCGTCCAACGGCCCGCCTTCACCGACGTGTACCGGGCTTTTGGTCCACGACGAATCGACATAGCGGAAGATGCGCTGGTCATGGACGAACTCCGAGACGAAGGCAACTTCCATTTTCAGGTGCTGGCGTATCGCATGCAGGATGTCAGGCACCGAATTGCTGGGGAGGTGTCCAAGCGTCAGCGAGCGATCTTCGAAGACGCGGCTGAGCGCATTCGGTTCCCCAGTGGGGCCGAGCGGATGAACGCTGATGTCCTGGTCGGTTAGGGCGGGCATTGGCATGCAGTGAGATGGCGGTCGACCGATCACTTTTTTAGCGGATGTAGGAAATATCTCAAAACCTACTAAGATGATTGAGATCAGAGTTAAACAAATCCGTTCAATTTGATGTTCATCAATCGCCGCGAGGTCGAATGCCATGGGCACGAATCCCTACCCGTTTGAAAAGTCATCAAAGACCAATCTGCCTTCAGGGTCTTCTGCGTTGCCATCCACGCAGACCGATGCACGCGCTGCATCGGTGTTCGGGAATTCCGGCGCTTCACAGCGCGCCCATGCGATGGATGGCAGCCAGTTTCACAATGTGATCGAAGAGCAAACCTGGGCCGAATTGCCGCCGACCCGGGAGGAGCAAATGCCAAGGCGGGCGCGCCATCTTGATGAAGGCGAAAGCGCCCAGCCGCCGCATCAGGAGCAAGCGCAAATCTCGGTCGGCCCTGCCTGAGGCACCACACTCGCCGCGCAGGCAGTGACAGCGCGGCCAACCACATCGGTCACTCACTTCGATCTTCGGTAAGATGTCAGCCGGAAAAAATTTCCGGCCATGACCCCGCACGCCCGTCCGGTCTGGTTTAGCCAATAACAACCGTCGGGGGAGACATCTGATGAAACTCGGCCAGGCAGTCAACATTGCCGACCTCAGGGAGATAGCGCGCCGTAATTTGCCGCGCTCGGTGTTCGGATTCATCGATGGTGGCGCGCATGATGAAGTGACCTTGCGCGACAACGTTGATGATTTTTCGCGGCTGCGCTTTGCGCCACGCATGCTGGTCGATGTGAGCGAGCGCCGCCAATCGATTCAATTGCTCGGCCAGTCGCTGGCGTCGCCACTGGTATTCGGCCCGACCGGCATCGCCGGTTTGCTGTGGCCTGAAGGCGACCTCTGCTTGGCACGTGCGACCGAAGCGCGTGGCATCGGCTTTTGCCAGTCAACGACCTCGAATGCCACCATTGAACAGGTGGCCAGCCACGGTCGCAGCAATCATTGGTTCCAGCTCTATGTGCAAAAAGATCGCGGCCTTACGCGCTCGTTGCTGCAACGCGCTCACGATGCCGGCTGCCCGGTGCTGGTTCTCACGGTGGACTTGCCATTGCCCGGCGCGCGCGAGCGTGATGTGCGCACCGGATTCACGCTGCCGCCGCGCATGGGCCTGTCCAATATCTTCGATTACGCGCGCCGCATCGGCTGGCTGTGGCGCATGGCGGGCGCGCCGCGCTTCACCTTTGGCAATCTCGACGATCCGAACGGCGCCCCGCGCAAACTGATGACGCTGGCCGAGCAGGTCGGCAAGAATTTCGATCCTTCGGTCAACTGGAAAGACCTGGACTGGATCCGCAGCGCATGGCCGGGCAAGCTGGCGATCAAGGGCTTGCTGCGTGCCGATGATGCTGTGCGCGCTGTCGAGCATGGCGCCGATGCCGTGATCGTGTCGAACCACGGTGGCCGCCAGCTCGACCAGGTGCAGTCCGGCATTGCCGCGCTGCCAGCGGTGGCCGACGCGGTATCCGGGCGTGTGCCGGTATTGATGGATGGAGGCATTCGTCGCGGCAGTGATGTCGTGAAGGCACGGGCGCTGGGCGCGACCGCCTGCATCGTTGGTCGGGCCGGTTTGTATGGCCTGGCCGCTGGCGGTCAGGCAGGTGTCGAACGTGCGATCGCGATGCTGCAGCAGGAGATCGACCTCACGCTCGCCTTGCTTGGCGTCCCAGACATCGCGCAGGTGGATGGCAGCGCTCTGGCCTGAGCAATGCACCAGGGCTGCTGGTCCGGGCTAACTGGTTTGGCCTCGCCAATGTTGGCGGTGAGGCGCAGGACGGGTTCGCCATCCTGAAACTTTTTGCCAAGCTGGATATCCGATGATGACTGACAGGCAAAGCGGGATGCCTGCCTTGCCGACGTTCACGTAACCGGAGCAGACCTATGTCGCATTCGCCTCCATCACCAAGTGCAGCAGCGCAGCGCCTGAGTGCAAAACATTCCGGGCAAGCCGGCCATGGCGGCCCGGTAGTGGAATTCGCCTCGGACTTGTCGGTATCGCCCGGCGATAATTCATTGTCAGTCACACCGAAGGATGTGACGCCTGCCGATGCGGCGGCCCGCGACCTGATGGCACGCCACGTCGACTCGCGCGACCCTGACGAAAAGCAGCAGGCCTTGCTCGATGATGCGATCGATCTGAGCTTTCCTGCCAGCGATCCGCCTGCCGTTGCTGGTGGCATTACGCGCATCGACAAGCCCGCCCGGGCGACGCGGCGGTGATCACGCCGGCCTCGCTCGCGCCGCCACAACGGCATGCCATATTCCGTCATTGCAGTAGTCGCGCGCGGCTTGCCACCATTGCCATCGCTGCCGTCAGCAAGGCGATGCAGGCGATCGCTGCCTGCAATCCCCATCCTTCGGCAATCGCGCCCATCAGCGGCGGGCCCATCAGGCTGCCCGCATAGCCCATCGTGGCCACGCCTGCCAGTGCGAGCTTGCATTCCTTGCCTGCGGCGCTGTACACGAAAGGGAAGACCAGGGCGAGTCCGAGGCCTGCCATTGCAAAGCCGGCCAATGCGGTGAGGGCGCCCGGCGCGAGAACCGCCATCCCCAAGCCGCAAGCGGCCGTTGCCGATCCTGCGCAGACCAGCGCACGTGCGCCATGCCTGGATTTCAACCGGTCGCCAAAGCAGCGCGAGACCAGCATCGTCAGCGAGAACACGGACAGAGACAGCGGCGCCATCGCGTCGGATGCGCCAAATTGCTCTTTCATGAACAAGCTGCTCCAGCTGCCGATGCTCCCTTCGGCGATGGCACCGAGCAAGCTGAGCGCCCCCAGCAAGGCAAGGCGGCCACGCGGCAACGTGAAGGACGTGCCGGCACCGCAAGGTTCTGTTTGACCCGTGGCACCTGCTGCGCCCGTATCGGTGTGACCGGCATCGCTTTCCGAGGCGCTTGCCATCCCCGACAGGCAGAGCCACAGGAGCGCGCACAGCGGCAGGGACAGCAGGCTGAACTGCTGCAGGGGCGTGACCTGTAACGATGCCATCGCGCTGCCCAGCGTGACGCCCGCCAGGCCGCCCCCACAAGCGCATCCGTGCAGCCGGGACATCATCGGCCTGCGCCGGGCCGCCTCGAGACGGGACGCGAGCCCATTCATCGCAACGTCAAAGACGCTGGACGTGATGCCCAGCACCAGCATTGCAGCCATCAGCAGCGGCAATGACGGTGAGGCCGCTGCTGCCACCAGCACGCCGGGCAACAACCAGCCCGCGATGCGCAAAGTGTGCAGCCGGCCGAGTCTTGCCAGCAGCGGCGCCGACAGCCTTGGTGACAGCACGGCACCTGTCCCCGAACACAACAAAACCATCGCCAGCTGCGAATGGGTCAGGTGCAAACCCTGCTGGATGCCAGGCAGCCGCCCGGCCCAGGAGCCCATCAGCATCCCGTACCAGGCGAAGGTGGCCGGCACAGCGAAATGACGAGCGTTGGTCAACGAAACAAGGGAAGTGAGGGCGACGGAAGGGGGCGGCTGGAGGGGCGCGGTGGCAGGGCTGGCCGTTGGCGTCAGGGTCATGGTCAGGTAGAGGGCTTGCTTCAGGGAATACCCCTTTGTTCGTGACCTCCGGAAATAGTTTCTGCATGGCAGAAAAAAAGCGAGTGTTGATCTCTCTCAAGTTACCAAAGTTGCAACAGTCGTACTGTGCAGGCAAAGGCAAGGGGGATCAGGCGATGAAGCACGTACATACCCATTACGACAACCTGAAGGTGGCACGGGACGCGCCCCCCGAGGTGATACGCGCGGCGTACAAGACGCTCAGCCACAAATTCCATCCGGACCGCCATGGTGGCAGCGACAAGGCAACCCAGACCTTCCAGTTGATCAATTCGGCCTACGACGTGCTGTCGGACCATGAGCGCAGGCGCAAGCACGACGCATGGATCGCTCGCGCCGAAGCCGAACTGCTTGCACGCCCGGCAGCCCCGCCTCAGGCGAAGCCATGGAACGGGCGGGAGCGCCGCAAGAGGCCGCCCATTGCCGCCGCTCGGGCGGCCGGGCGCGCGGCGGCAGCCGGTTTGCGGGTGCCGGGCGTTTCCACAGTGCTATGGGCATCCGTCGCGCTGGTGGGAGCCATGCTGGTGTTGCTGTTCCAGCACTGATCGCTTCAAACGCGGAATCACATCAGGCACCCCGAATGGTTGACTGTTTTGTTGGACTCGCATTGGTTTGAAATTTATATTGATATAAAATTTCCGCAAGTTAACTCGTCCTGCAACATCCCGCACACTGATGGCTACGCAGGTCCTTCATCGCTGGCATTCGTCTGCCACCCTACGCATATTCGGTAGTTGGGCAGGCACCCTGCTTGTTGTTCTGGTAGGGATCTGGGTCATTGCGCTGCACCAGATTGATGAACGCGAGGAACGGTTCCGCTGGCGCGCCATCGACGCCCTGAGCGATGAAGCCACGCAGGTGGCCGGCGAAATCAGCGAAACCGTCCGCGGTGCCGACAACCTGCTTCTGCTGCTCAAGGAAGAGATCGAGCGCGGTCAGGATATCAGCCACTATGAGGTTTACACCAAGAGCGTTCTTGGTGGTAAGGCGGCGCGCATATTCGTCGTCGATGCCGCTGGGAAGCCGGTTGCGGTCGCGCTGCCGGGCGGCGGGGGGCGTCTGCCGGCGCAACTGTACCTGCAGGGCCTCGCCAGCGAACCCGGGTTGCATATGCGGATCGACCACGGTCTTGCCAGCACGGCCCAGGGGAATGTCCGGCTGATCGCGTTTTCGCGCCGCATCGATCGCAGTGACCGCAAATTCGGCGGCGCCGTCGTGATCGAAATGGCGGCCTCCGATCTTGCGTCCGTCGACGGGCAAGTGTCCCTCCGTCATGCGACGCAGGTGTTGCTGCGCACGCCCGATGGCGTCGATTTGCACGTCAGCGGACAGAGGCCGGGTTCGCTGGGCCTGCGGCCCGCCGATTACCTGCATACTGAATCGCTATCGATTTTCTAGACGCTTCGCTGCCTCTCGAAAAACTGCTGCTCAAATTGTACTGGCGACTTCTTCCCGTTATAGCCGTGGCGGCGCTTCGGGTTGTAGAACATTTCGATGTAATC
>JACCDY010020702.1_pt1 | contig 47077 bp, 40 predicted proteins | sample 7446391 | NCBI WGS metagenome assembly JACCDY01 (sample SAMN15323451, study PRJNA562643) | freshwater metagenome | isolation source: river surface water | place: USA:Blue River Watershed | collected 2017-08-18
TAAAAAGCCCAAATAAACTATCTTTATCAATTTACGAGGGACTTTGATACATCAATGTACCCAAATTATTGATAATAATAGCATTTAATAGGGTAGTTTTCAAATTTTTCTAGGAGTCAGGGGTTAAGACCGCTGAATTCATGGCTTTGAAAATTAAAATGAGAAAACGACTTTTGAGGTTGATAAGCGGCATTAGCGTGCATCACATGGTAATTTGAGACGAAGCTATTCAATAGTTCGTTTCGTAAAAAGCATATTTTCGATTTTAAATGTAGAGGTTTAGAATTTTTAGATTGAGCTGTTATTTTAATTAGAACTAAGATCTGGCGTATATTCCTCAACCCATTTTTTAAGCTCACGCTTAATTGTGACCTCATCTTTTTCTAAGGTTGTTGAAATCCATTCCAGCAATAAGTTGACCCATTTTTCATTTACCACCCTAGCAGATGCGATACGAAGTTTTTGATGGGGGGTGGGTAATGTGTGCTCATCGTCTGCTAGAAGCTCCTCATAGAGCTTTTCACCGGGACGAAGCCCTGTAAACTCAATCTTAATTTCATCTTCACTGAACCCAGACAGCTTAATCATGTCGCGCGCTAGATCAACAATACGGACAGGCTCGCCCATATCAAGCACAAAAATCTCACCACCTGACCCCATTAAGCCTGCTTGCATCACCAGCTGGGCAGCCTCTGGGATGGACATAAAGTAACGGGTAATCTCTGGATGAGTCACAGTAATTGGACCGCCCGAATTAATCTGATCTCGAAACTTCGGAATCACACTCCCGCTGCTGCCTAGTACGTTACCAAAACGTACCATCACAAATCGCGTTCCTTTTTTATCTTGTAAGCCCTGACACACCATCTCCGCCAGACGTTTGGTCGCTCCCATCACATTCGTTGGGTTAACCGCTTTATCTGTTGAGACCAACACAAATTTTTCAACCTTTGATTTCTTGCAAGCTTGTGCAAGGGTAAAGGTACCCAGTACATTGTTATTAAATGCCTCCGATACATTTACGTTCTCCATCAGCGGAACATGCTTATAGGCTGCTGCATGAAAAACAACCTTGGGTTGATATTGGGTAAGGACTTTATCCAAGCGTTTGGCATTTTTTATGTCACCGACCACATAGACAACTTCCGTTGACAAATCTTGGCTATTTAACTCTTGCTCTAATTGATAGAGGGCATATTCAGATATATCAAAGCAGACGAGGTATCTTGGATTGAACTTAATAATTTGACGACAGAGTTCAGAGCCAATTGAGCCACCTGCGCCACTGACTAGAACTGTGTGATTGGCAATCAGGTGCTGGAGGCCTGAGTTATCAAGATCAACACTATCACGGCCCAGCAAGTCTTCAACATCGACTCGACGAATTTGGGATACATTAAGACGACCACTGATCAGGTCGTCAATTGCGGGGACTGTAAATACCTCAAGGCTAAGCTTTTTGGCGAGCTCTAATGCTCGACGACGCTCTTGGTGATGCGCTGATGGCATCGCGATGATTGCATGTCGGGCACCATATCGGGCTGCCACCTTGTCTAGAGATGCAATATCACCGTGTATCTTTACCCCTAAAATCTCACGATCATGCATGACCCTGTCATCATCGAGGAGTCCCACCACATGCCACTGAGAACTTTGTGCTAAATCTTTTACTAAGCTAACGGCAGCATCACCAGCACCTAGGATAACAACCGGCTCACCCCTCTTGGAATAAAGCCCGTATAGCTGATGCTCTTTTAGAGCGCGATAGAAAAATCGACTACCCCCCATCATCAACATCAAAAGAATGGGGTGCATGATCACTACTGATCTTGGAACCCGAGGGTCTCCTTGAGCCATAAAGAATAATAGCCCGAGGACAGCAGTTGATATTAATACCGTAAATAGGATACGCTTAAGATCAGGGATACTCGCAAAGCGCCATGTGCCGCGATAGAGCCCAAAAACTAAAAAGGTCGCGGACTGGATGGGAACCACCAACCAGAGACGCTCCATCATCACGTCAAGGTGTTCTTGGGGAATTTCGAAATTAAACCTCAGAAGGTAAGCAGACACCCATGCAATCAATACCGCGATAACATCATGGGTAAGTGCTAGGGCACTTCTTGAATTCTTAAGAGCTGTTTTCATAAGAGGTGATTAAAACCAATTAGCCTCATTATAGTTACTTATCAAAACGAATAACATCTATAAATTACCTAGTGTGAGACACCATCACGCTTTAACACTTTCAAGAAGGTCATCCATAAAATGACAATATCGAACCAAATGGACTGACGTTGCATGTACTCTATGTCCAAATTCACCTTTTGGGGGATAGGGAGCTCATCTCGCCCGTTTATCTGCGCCCAGCCAGTGAGTCCAGGAAGAAGCTTATCCACACCCGCCTCAGTTCTTAGTCTGATGAGATCATCCTGATTGAACAGCGCTGGGCGTGGTCCCACAAAGCTCATGTCACCCTTAAAGATACTCCAGAGCTGGGGTAACTCATCTAGGCTGGTCTTACGCAAGAATGAACCGATCGGTGTGAGGTAGGCATCTGGATCACGCAAGAGATGGGTAGCCAAAGCGGGGGTACCAACATGCATACTCCTAAACTTTGGCATCCTAAATATTTTGTTATGCAGCCCGACCCGGTCAGACCAATGGAGTGCAGGGCCCTTTGAGCTAACGCGAACGGAAATCCATACCAGTACAAAAGGGATGGAGACGATGGCAGCAGCAACTATCACCAGAATTAGATCAAATAAGCGCTTCATGGGGGTATCTTAACAGAGGTCATGTCGAAGGATAAACGGTATTAGTGTGCATCCTTTTTTACAAAACGGACAAGTTCTCATTTGCACCTGCATCTCATTTAGATTTAGAGGTGCCCTATTCTTCTGCGTCAATCACTCGATGCTTCATGCGCCACTCGCTTTGCTTACGAAACTCACCGAGCACACGCATTAGACTTCGACTCGTGTCATTGTTGGCACGGCGAAGGCCCTCTGTCTCGAATGCTTTGATTAAACGCTTTTGCTTGATATTTCAAACAGCTTGATACATAGAGGCCTGATGATCAAAAACCCAAACTGCATTCTTACAAAATGCCATGGCCTTCTTTAGGACAACCATCACAAAAAAGTTCTCTGGCTGATTAGGTTCCTTAATCATTTTATAGATAACGTCCTCTAAATCGAGCTCTTCATAGATTGGCGGAAAGTTATTTTTGTAATTAGTAATAATTGATTCGTAGACGAAGGGGTGTTCATCTTTTAGGCTCAAGAGATCTTGTAGCGACAGCATTCTCTGACCGAGAAGGATAGATATCCTTGAAGTCGCTTTTTTATAAGACTCAATTAACTTTAAATCATCAATATCGCCATTGATCCAAAGCTTATAAACATCGTCCAGCAGCTCGATTCCTTCTGCTTTTAACTCATCTATCTTGATAGGCGACTCTAAAATCATGATCAGTTGGGATTGCTCCAATTTTTGCAGGCGAAGCTTTTTCCATGTGAGCGTGGCGAGTTCATTTACCAGAGACATTTCGATCACATCCACGGGATGGAAGTCGCGATTAAACTGATCGAGGAGTGCGTTAAATTCTGCTTCATCCTCACTAGGCAGCACCACGAGGCTTGAATATGTTCCCGTTTTGGTAGCATTTTGTGACGCGACAGCTTTGCCTTCGGGTGTCTTAGGTCCACCACTTTTATTTGGGTTCTTGCGCGTCATATGCTATTTGAGTCTTACGCCAGGACGATCATCTGGAGAACCAATGAATTCAACACCTGCCTGCTCTAACGCTTTTTTGATAGCAACTATAGTTTTCATGTTTTGGGCTTCTGGCACGCCAATTGAAGCCTCCACACGCCTTATAGTCGAGAGGCTAACTCCAGCTCTATTCGCTAACTCTTCACCAGACCATCTAAGCAATGCTTTTGCTGCTCTAATTTGATCAGAAGAAATCATTTGACATTTTTCACTTATAATATGACACTATTAATGTCATTTTGTAATTTAAAAAGTTATGTATGAATACTACTGCAAATAAACAACTTAGTGAAACAATAATTAGAATAGATGGTGCTTATGCCCCTGCAACCATTCGCGCTTACAGGGCGAATTTTGAACGATTTATTGATTATTGCGATCAAGCGAATGTGAGAGCACTTCCTGCAGATCAAGTGGATGTTGCTAATTACATCAAACATCTCGTTCAAGAAAACCTTAAATCAGCAAGCATTAGAATTGCGATTGCCTCCATATCAGCAATTCATCGATTAAATCAATATCCAGACCCGATAGCACACCCCAATGTAAAACTTGAAATGAGAAGGATGCATCGAAGTCTTGGACGCGAATCCAGACAGGCCGAGGGGATTAATGCAGACCTGCTAAAAAGGATGCTAGCTACAACTGGTAACTCATTAAAGGGACTCAGAGACAGGGCTTTGCTTCTTGCCGCTTATGATACTATGTGCAGACGAAGTGAACTTGTATCGCTCTCGTTAGAAGATGCTATCATCGATCACGAAAATCGAACTATCAAGATCAAGCTTAAAAGAAGCAAAACCGATCAGTTCGGTTTAGGCCGCTGGTTATTTCTAACAGCCGATGCGCAGCAAGCCATTCTGGCATGGATAAACGCATCAAAGGTTACAAATGGAAAATTATTTAGGGGTATTTCGAGAGGGAATAATGTTTCTGAAGACTTAAGCCCTGCCCAGATCAATAGAATTTATAAACAGATTGCTTCCAACACAAAGATCGAAACATCATTAATCAAGAACATCAGCGGACACTCAATTAGAGTTGGAGCAGCTCAGGACTTACTGGTTTCAGGGGCCAGCTTACCTATCATCATGCAACGGGGGCGATGGTCCAAAGCAGATACAGTAATGAGATATATTGAAAATACTCATCAATACAATATGGGATAATATAGCTAATTTTAAGAAAATCCTAAACATTGCTCAAAATAATCACCTCCCTTAGAATTGGATCTATAGACAGAGGATCCTTGAAGTTCATGACATTGAACTTAGGCAGTCGCATGGGCGCAGCTCTGGCACAACTTTATGCAATCACGATTTTTCAGAAACATCACAACCAAGAAACTGCATCTGTCATTATTCTTCTAATTGGTATATTAAACCCAGGTTCTCCAATTAGATGGAGGGTTAATTTTGAACTAATCTTTTATATGGCACCATTACTACTATTTTTAGAAGCAAAGAAAAATGACCACTAATATTCATTTTCATCCAAATGGAATCTTCGCCACCAAATTCGTTAGCCCTTTAATTGAAGCAGAGAATGCTTCAGGCTTTAAATCATTAATGGTTAATTCAAGCAAACCAGCAAATAATACATATAGTTTCATTAGATACGATCTCACGGCAAAGAATTTAATCTTACTACCACTGTCATTCTATAAGATTTTAAGACTAATATTTAAAGCAAAACCTAATTCTATAATCTCGCACAATACGAGATCATCATTCCTTCCACTATTTGCGGCAAGAGTAACTAATATAAATAATATTATTTATTTCAATCATGGCATTCCCCATCTTGGCCATAAGGGATTAACTGCAAAAGCTTTAAAAATTATCGAGTCAATAAATTGCTTACTTGCAACGGAAATAATAACCGTATCAATAGATATGGCTGAGGAGCTAAGAAAGATAACCAGCAAAAATGTAACATTGATAAACAATGGCTCGGCATGCGGAATAGATTTACAGGAATACTCAAGAAAAAATCACTCCAATAATTCTTTTCGAAAAAATCTAAATATAGACTCAAAAGATATTGTGTTTGTATATATAGGCCGCCCAGAGAGACGTAAAGGTTATAACTTTTTGATTAATCTATGGGCTAATAATTTTTTCAATAGAATGGATCACAAACTGCTTATATGTGGAAGTGACTATAACAAGTTGAAAGACAATTTAAATGAGATTCCCAGTAATATTATTCCATTAGGCTTTGTTAAAAACATACCCGAGGTATTATCAAATTCCGACTGCCTTATACTCCCAAGTCTTCACGAAGGATTGCCATATGCCTTATTAGAAGCCTTGGCTTGCGAATGCTTGGTGATTTCCAACGACATTCCTGGGATTAGAAATTTAATTGAAAATCAGATCAATGGACACTTATTAAATATGAACGATGAAAACGAATATGTGAAAACCATGAAATCTATTCAAGGCAATGGCGGCAACAAACAATTAATTAAAGCTGGTCTAAAAACAGTCAAAGCATATGACAGAAAAAAACATATAAAAGCTTACATTGATTTTATAAATAATCTAGCCGCTAAATAGCTAGATTATTTTATTGAGAATAAAACGCCTTTCATCAAACTAATAAAAGACCCTAAGAGCCATAAAGGATTACGAGATAATATAAAAGTTTTCCACTGAGTAGCCGATACTGACGCATAGGCAATTAATGCGCCTCTAGCAGTCCCAGATGAAATTGACCTATACCCTAAAAGGTTCTTTTGGATGTTATAAAATTTAACTTTTTTCAAACATAACCTAGTCCACATATCATAGTCTTCTGCATGGAGCCCCCCTAAATACCCTCCTTCAGATAGAATTAAATCTCTGCGATACATTACTGATGGATGACAAATTGGATTCTTAAAAAATAATGCATATTTAATTTGCGCATCCTTTTCAGGAGTAACAACAGAAGCAGTCAAATTGCCATTTTCGTCAATTAAAGAGTAGTTCGAACCGCAAACAGATGTTTCAGGGTTATTTTCCAAGTAGTTATATTGAGTAACAAGGCGATATGGATCAGATATATCATCAGCATCCATTCTGGCAATATATTTACCGGAAGCGTATTCAAGGCCTAGGTTAAGTGAATGAGTTAACCCATATAAAGTTGATTTATAAATATTAATAAAAGGGTGTTTTGAATAATGCATTTTGAGTTTTTCAAAGCTATCCGAAGCTTCACCATTCAGGACCAAGATAATATCAAAACCATCAAACACCTGATCAATTAAGGATTGCATAGACTGATAAAAGAAATCATCTAGTCTGTTAGTACACATAAGCACTGAAACTTTTAATTCTGAATCATTCATGACTGTAACTACCTTTAAGATAATCAGCCAATCTTAATGCTAAAGCTGCGATAGTGAGCCCTGTATTAGAGTAACCGCTGGCGGGTATTGCCGATCCATCACAAATATATACATTTGAGAAAGCATGAACCTTTAAGTTCATATCACAAACACCATCCTCTGGTGATTGACTTATCCTTGCTGTGCCTGAATGGTGGGCTGATGAAAACATATTTCCAGTTAAATCTTCGTAAATATTAATATCATTAACAATATCACCTAACTGTTTCAAAACTGCATCAATTGATTGGTAGAGTATCTCTATATAAGAATCATCAAGTTGCCAATTACGAACAATTCTTTTATTTTTTTCATCAAACGTTATACTAACTTCAGATTTTGATGGCTGTTCAGCGACCATCAAAAGCGAATAATGTTTTGTTGGTAAATTTATACCAAATCGAAAAGACAATATGTCTAAAACATCATCTATGTGAAATAGTAATTTAAAATAGTTTGTAAGCTGTAACGGATGATTTCTTAGCTCACTAATTACACTCTTAAGCTTTTTTCTTTTATTGAAATGTACCGCAGGTCTAATCTGGAAAGCAACTAAGTATTCACCTTTTTGAACTACAATCGGTAATCTCAATTTCCCATTAAGTGAACTACTCGAGTAATTCCAAAACTTATATACAGGCTTATTAAGCTGAATATCAGCAACAAAACATGAAGGGTGATCTTCGTAATACTTACCAGCATTTGCTAACGATGTTAAATTATACTTGCGCGCAATTCGCTGTAACAAAACAGGAGTGCCTAATCCACCTGCAGCAATGACAAGAATATCAAACTCGACATCAAAACTCTCATTTTCACCTTTAACTTCAACGCTTTCAGCTTGAAGCTTTTCATTAATCTTAAAATCTAAAACCTCACCTCGAATAAGTTTTACTTTTTTACAGAGATTAAACTTCTCCCAAAGATTGTGTCTTTTATTAGGATAGTAAATTGGGTTTGACTCAATAGTAGAAATTAAGCCAAGCCTATTAAAATGCCCCCTTAGAACGCTAGTCACCTTTATGAATGTTTCGCTTGGTAAATCAGAAAGCTTTTCAAAAGCTCTATTATAAAAAGGATCTAATACCTTTTTTGGAAAAGGCCATTTCCCATCAAAAACACTTTTATTAATCTCTATGAGGCCATTATGCCAAACACGAGTTGTGCCCCCCAATCCAAAACTACTTTGAGGAGTAGTTACTGACGGTATGCCTATATCATCAATCTTATCAAGCCCTGAACTTGAACGTGGCAATTCGATCATGACGACATCCCAATTTTCATTCATCTCGTCAGCAAGTACACACCCACCTAAGCCAGCCCCGATAATTACAACTTTAGGCATCGGTTCTCTTTATAAATTTGACCGGATGGTCTTCATGTGTTGATGAAGGTACATGATCGTTAAAAATAGAGGTATCTATGCAATAACCCTGACTCCATTTATCCAATAAGAAATCAACGGAAATATTACCGCTAATGTTATTAACTTCATTTTGGACTCTATTAATAGGTAAATTTAATATTTTACTTTCATTAAAGCACAAACCTTTTCTAGTTGTTATGATGTCGTTAAAAGCTTTAAGGGAAATCTCAAAAGAATTTGGAGCTTTGAAATTAGAGCAATTTGAAATTAAAAGAACTTCTGATGTATTCAATAATTGCCCGTCAAGCGACCATGGATCAGACCACTCTCCTCCACTTTCAAACCAATTGAACTCTAACAACTCATCTGATAAATTGAATCTTTTAAATGTAGGTGGTAAATGATAGGTACTCGTTGTAAAACTTTTTCTTAAAAAGGGACTATGTCTCAGACTTAAAACGTGTGTTTTGGTATCAATTTTCTTAAAATTATCAAAATCTACTGGTTTTATAAAAATAATGTCATCAACTAAAAATAAAATTTTATTTTCACGAATTTTTGATAAAGTCTCCAAAAGAACTTCTTTAAATGATTTCGTTTCATTTATAAAATCTATCTTTATTTGTTTTTTTTTGAAATACGTAATAACTTCCGAATAGGCATCTTTTTGGCTTTTATCTTTAGAACTGTAGATAACAGTTATAGGTATTGGATTAGAAACAAATCTAAAATAAGAGGCTAATAAACCATAAAGCTGCATAGGCCTATCTTTACTAAAAATAATGCAAGCTGTTCCTGATATTAAATCATCTTTAGACTGAGATAAAAGAGAATCAAATAAAGCTTTTCTTTGAAGCAAGATCTTTTCGTAGGTGACTTTGGATATCAAAACAGCACCAAAATAACTCGCAGCCACTTTTAAAAGGTTTTTTAGATAATTCAAAATACAATCACTTTCTTTCAGCAACGCAATGAAAACCAAAGCATCCCAAATCATCAGCCAACCTAGATTTACCTCTTATAAAAAAATACAAAACCAACAAACCTGAAAAAAAGTAGGCTAATGGCCAAAGCTTATCGCCGTAATGTCTTGCTGCTTTTGGAAGGCGCATTACCTCTTGTTTTAAATAATCAAACCAATCTCCGTTGGCAGTAAGCTCGGTAATTGCAAAACCATATTCCACAAAATGATGTTCGTACCAATATCTGCTGAAGCCTGAAGAAAAGTGGTATGGGGCAAAGTGAACTAATGAATTAAATGGAGCAGTTACAATCAAAATTCCGCCAGGCTTCAAGAGACGAGAAAACTCTTTAAGCGCTTTTAATGGGTCAGGTAAATGCTCAAAAACCTCACTACACAAAATTACGTCAAACGAATTATCAGGCTCAGGTATATCTGTTATGTCAGAAACAATATCAATCTTTTTTGTATCCCAAATGTTGGTATGTAGACCTTGGCTATTGCCTACCCCATCATATTGGCAAATATCTTGTGATACGTAATTCAAATGATTACAAAGAAACTTATTGCGAAGCTCACCTGCACCGGCATCAAGTATTCTAAGGCCATTTGGAAGTGATGAAATTTTTTTCTTTAAAAACTCATTCCGTAACATTTCGTTATCATCAATACCGATAAGTTTTCTTATAAAATTTCTCATCAAATTTATCTTTTTATGAATGTAAATATTGCAAGCATGTAATTTTGATTGGCTAGCATATTAAGATCGTTATTCTGATCCTTACTAACATTTATTTTTGTTACTGGGTCAATCCATGCGAGTTCAGAAAGCGAAAGATCAAGGGATTTAGTGAATTCAATAAGACTGATCGGATTGAAAATGCGATGTGCATTAAACTCAACTCGTTCAAATCCAGTAGGAACAGATAGATAAAAAATACCTCCTGGTTTCAAGATACTTGCCATATTAACCAAGCCCTGCTTATAACCATTAACATTTATTGGATCGCCATAGCGACCGAGACCAAAATGTTCTAAGGCATGTAGACAAGACAGTGAATCACAATAAGTTTCATATTCGCTTATGCTCATTAAATCAGCTTTTTTAAAAGTTACTCCTGGTATTTCAGCGCTTATTGGTCGAATATCAAAAATTTCAATTTCTCTAAAACTTGCGACATGCGCAACAAAACTATCGACTCTTGAACCTATATCAACATGCTTATGGGGTTTGCAATCAAAGACTTTTTTAGCCACATATATATCTTGCCAGAAGTACTCGCTTTTAGTTGAGCCGCCTTCATCCATCCAATCAGAAAAACAAGGAAGAATGTTGATTTTTCCTTTATATAACTTATTAAAAGAAATATAGTCCCTTATGAATTTCGGAGTTCCTATAATTGAAGATATAAACTTCCTTGGATCAATACCAAACTGGCTACTTAATATCCAGAAAAATTTATATATATACGCTTTTAAAGACAAACAGAAAATTTTCATGACTTAATCAACTTGGCGATAATATTATTGACATGACAACCCACTACATCGGGAATACTTTTCTTTCTCACATTTATCCTGACATGCAGCCTTACTTTAAACCAAAAAATAACAAGCAGGAATTTCTTGAAAAAATTATTATCTTCTTCAAGCTGAATCTTTCTAGATAGATTAACCTCACTTTTATAACCTGTTCTATTTTTTATAGACTTTTGTCCAAAATGCTGTCTAAATCCACTTAAAAAGTATGGGAAGTATTTGCAATTCCCATTCATACTCATTCTTAAGAATAAGTCGTAATCTGCAGCATTCAATTTACTAGAATCAATACCACCAACTAAATCATATAGTGATTTTGACCAAAAACAAGAATCCTGCAATGGTGTCCATGATCCATAAAGCATCATTTTTTTCAAATCAGAAGCAGACCCATTTGTAACTTGAATGACTAAACCATCTTCGCTGAAATAAACATCATCTCCAAAGATCATATCAACCTTTGTGTCAGATAAAAGTTTACGAGCAATTTCAAATGCACCCCTTAGAAAAATATCTCCTGAGTTAATCCAACACATATGTGTGGTTGACGAATTCAAAAAACCTTTCTTAAGAGCTTCAGAATAACCAGAATCAGGCTCGCTTACCCATCCAGTTAAACGAGATTCATATTTTTTAATGACATCAATGCTATTATCTGTAGAGCCTCCATCCACAATAAAATATTTATCTCCTGGCCTGAGGTTGCTCAAAACTGATTTAATGGTCTCCTCTAAATATTCGCCCATATTGTAATTAGGAGTAACAATAGTAAAAGTTATATTATTTTTCATTTAAGAGTAACTTATCCTGACTGGTAAATCTTAATTAGGAAAGTAGTAAGATCAACACTAATAAATTTTGATCTTAGCTTGTATCCTTGCCATCTAAAACATTAGTTACGTTTTCTATCCATTAAGTGATAGCTTTAGAATTATGTTCTGGAAGGTAACTCCAAATTCCACGAGCCGTTTGTAATTTGCAGATTGACGAGAAGAGTTACCTATATTTTTTTTATCTCGTAATATTTTAGAAATCTTTACCAAACAGTTAGCTAAAGCTATTGGATCATGAGGGGGGAAAAACATAGCTAAACTATCTGCTTGCTCCAAATGCACTGAAATATTAGAAAGTAACATTGGAATATCTAAAGACTTCGCTTCTTCAACAGTAGTACTCCATCCCTCAAATAAAGATGGATTAATAACAGCCTCGCAATACGTCATTAATGCAATTACATCCTGATATGGAATTATACCAAGAACCTTAAAATTATTTTCAACACATCCTAAACGCACGTCTTGGATAAGTGAATTAAAATAATCCGGATGACGATGATCAAATGTAGCACCTGATGCCAGAACTAACAATTCAGGATGACTAGACTTTAAGTTTATTAACGCATCAACAATAACTTTATGATTTTTATGTTTCCAGAATTGATTTGGGACATAAAAATATGGGCGGTCAATACCGTACTTTTCTTTTAAGTACTCAAAAGAGAGGGGCGCCCCAAAGTTTGGAATAGATGTGAATCGCATTATGCTAGCTTTATAAACATATTCATTCGCAAACTCAGCAAAGTCAGTAAATGCATCATGGCTACTCAAAATAACTGCATCGCTAAATTTAGCAATTTTCATAAATTGCTTATTCCTCATTTTTATTTCTTTGCGAGAAAATAAACAAGGTAAATGTTTATGCTGAAAATCCGGTATCCAACCTACTGTTTTGATGAACTTATTTTCAGAAGGCATTGTATGCGAAAAAATTTGGATACGATGTTTTATTAAAAGTCTATTTAGAAGAAAATTATTCTCAATAAATTTACCTAAAAATTTATTTAACATCCACAAAAAACTGTATCTATCGTAAATAGAAGTATAAAGAACATCGAAGGCTGGCAAGCCAGCAAGGATATTAGGGTCAACTTTTTTACCTACTAAAATTACAGGCTCTATTTTTCTATCTGGAATTTGAGAAATTGCGAATAAAAGACTCCTGAAGTAGTTGACTCCACCCATCCAGCCTGCATCAATCGCAAATGCAACTTTAATCATTCTCTTTTAACCAATTCACGTAATCAGCTATTCCTGCTTCCAAAGAAATTTCAGGCTTCCATCCCAAATTTTCAACTCTAGCAATATCAGCTATATATCCTAATGGGTCTCCAAGTTTTACTATCCCTGAAAAAACTGGTTTTTTTGACACATTTAAAGCCTTAAATAACAAATTCAAAACATCTCTAACTGTAGTTCCCAATCCAGATGCGCCATTATAAATGGCATATCCAACTTTATCTTGAATCAACAAATACTCAATCAATCTTGCTATGTCATTAACATGAATCCAATCGCGCAACTCGTTTCCTGAACCGTAAAAATCAAACTGCCCGAGCCTAATTTTATTTGATGCATCCCACAAAAGTTGTTTTTTAAGACCTGCACCATATACAGAAAACAACCTTAAAACAGAAATATTTAAACCAAAATTAACTGAATAGGATCTAGAAATATCTTCAGCTATTTTTTTATGCACTCCATATGGCGATACAGGAACAAGGCTCTCATTTTCGGAAATCGGATAATGACCAACATTTCCATAAACAGCAGCACTAGAAAAAATTATTATTTTTGCAAATGGTGCATATTTGCGAGCATATTCAAGAATATTTAAGGTCGCCAAGACATTACATTCAAAATCCTTAACTGGATTTTCATATGACAAACCAACGGAGCCACTTCCAGCACAGTTAACTATCGCATATGGAGTTTCATTAACTGCACTCAAAACTTCAACAGTCAAATCTGAATTAATCCAACTTGATATTCCCCATTCTTCTTGTTCTACACTAGAACTCCATACACCACGTCCTATTCCTATTACCTTCCACCCGTTTAATGCTAAATGTCTAGAAACATGTCGACCAATAAAACCATGAGCGCCTGTTACAAAAATTGATCTATTAGCCATTTTTTTGCCCAATAAAGGTATATAAGCGACCAGGAGAGTTGGATAGGCAACCGCATATAGATAAAACAAAGCATGGAATGAACTGAATAGGTAACTTTAATCTGCTAGCAAATTTTCTCTTTAAGCTCTGTTTTGTTTCTGGGTATAAATTAATATCTGATTGCATTGGATTAAGTACGAATTTCAATTTAATATTACTCTCGGAAATTGCGTGTTTGTAGTCTTTCAATAAGTATGCATTTTCGCCACCATATAAAAAGTGCAGTGGGTGATTTTTCAAAAAACTTCCTAAGTCTTCCCTTTTAGAAATCACATGTTCACGAGTGAATATAAAAACACCATTTGGCTTTAAGACTCTTGAAGCTTCTCTACATAATTGCTTTAAATCCTTAGCATGATGTAATACTTGGCGACCATATACCAAATCAAAAGTGGAGTCGGCATATGGTAATTGCTCCCCCCATTTTTTTTCTACACGGATTTTAAGCTTGGAGTCGTGAAACAGTTTTTTAATTGCCCCAGCTCCCACCAATTTGCTTTTGTTTGGTTCGAGCGCATCAACTTCCCACCCCTCTCTAGCGAAGGCATAAGCAGTAATCCCTCTTCCAGCACCTATATCAAGTACACGTCCAGCTTTAGGTAAGTAAGATTTCAACTCAGCCCACTCGGTGCTTTTGTGAAAACGTTCCGCAGCCTCGAGGACTGAATCATCATAAAAACATGCTGAAATCAGATCAGTCTTATCTGGTTGCGCCTTTAACCATTTAACGGCTGCCTCCCAAGAAATTAGCTTTTTATTCAAAGTCATTATTTTTCATCCTCAGATAATTTCCTGATTACACGCGCAGGATTTCCACCAACAATAGTGAAAGGAGGAACATCTTTTGTAACTACGCTTCCAGCAGCAACTATAGCTCCTTGACCCACCGTTACACCTTTTAGAATAATGGTGTTAAATCCCAACCATGCTTTATTTTCAATAACTATTGGCAAAGATTTAACGCCCTCCCAATTTTTTTTGTAAAACATCCAATTTGCTACATCTTGGTACCTATATTTAAAATCAACAGAGTGAGAATTATGATCAACTATTGTACAGCCCCAAGAAATCAAGACATCATCGCCAATTTTTATTTTACTTGCACTGATAATACTGGAAGACCCAATATACGTTCTGTCACCAATTTCCACACTTGCCAAATCGCGATCAAAACAGATTGACGCTTCAACTATAGACCCTTGGCCAATTCTTAATACAGTATTAGGCTTGCCAATAATTTTTCTGTAGGCAACCCTTGTGTTTTCACCAAGCGAAATTTCTAGTATTTTTTTTAATCTAAAATACGCAACCAAATTCAAAAATTTATTTACTATCTTCATCGTATTTGACCTCTAATTTTTTTGCTAGCCTTTGCAACTTAGCAAAAAAAATCTTAATAAAAGATTTTTTATATTCGGATCGAAAATAACAATAGAATAATTGCAAGACATCTTCAGCTGGCTGAATTAGTTTAGGAAATTTTACAATCGGGTTAATCGAATATTGTTGATTATTATTTCTGCTCGCGCAATGAGTTCCACTTCCATCAAAACCAATATTATTTACCAAAGTTTTTTTTGGATACAGAACTAAACCCGCCTTCATGAAAACGCTCAAATACCACCTAATCGCCCAAGAATTAATTTTACCTGCAAGTTGAGCTTCTAACATTTCAAAATAAGGATAACTATCGTCTAAATTAAACAATTTAATAAGTTGCCGATTATCTTTAATTTGAAAATACTGACTTGCAGTCGCGTCAAAAAACTGCCATTTTTTTTGCCATGTACCCCAACCCCAAGAAGTGATAAATGGTAAAAAAATTGCATCGTCAGGAAGATTTATATTTACATCGAACATATGTCCAGAAATCTGCATGACTTTTGGATTTTTTGCATATCGAAATAGAGCGTTATTCATATAATCAAGAAAAAATGGTGATGTTTCCAGATCATCTTCTAGAACTATTACTTTTCCATACTTCCTGCATAACATCGTTACCCCATCAATAATTGAGTTAGCAAGACCATAATTTGTTGCTCTTTCAATTATCTGAATAGAATTAAATCCATCTATATGGGATATATAATTTCTAACTTGAAAAACACTATGAATTTGATTTTCAAATTTTGGGCCATCGGAAAAAATAATTAAATCACTTTTAATCGCCAATGGATTTCTTTTTAGTGCGTCAATTGTTCTGCGAGTATGCTCAGGGCGGTTATATACAAATAGCGCAATAGGTGCCAATCTCATAATTGCAACTGTCCACGATTAAGCACTGCACGCTCCCATAAATAAGGAGTCAGCAACGTCCAAGCAAGTTCGCCATCCCTGAACTTTGCATTAGGTTTATCAATAACATTCGATATTGCCTCACTCACTTCTTTAGGATCAATCAAACAAGATTCCTTGAAAGACTGGCTTGAGATAGTATCAAGAAAATAAGTTTTCAAAGGGCCTTTCATCCAATCTACTATAGGCGAATTAAAGCCTAACTTACTTTTTCGATAGGCTACTTCATTGGGCATATAAGGCGCCATACCATCGCGAATAATCGCCTTAGAAAATCCCTTTCGAATTTTGCTTGTCCAGGGCAATGAAAACGCAAATGTAACCAATCTATGATCCATAAAAGGCATTCGAATCTCCACTCCATTCGCCATACTATAACGATCATAATTCCTAAGAAGAGTGGGTAGAACAGTTTCATGCGTTGATAAATAAAGCTGCTTATTTAAATGGCTTAATCTATCCCATTTCGGGTGCTTTTCATCTTTGTTATAAAAAACTTTCTTATTCATTAATTTTTGTGAGAGTCTTCTTGCATGATATTCTGCAATAAACCTAGTTTTAGAAGGCAATTTAACAAATTGATCTGAATTGTCAGGAAGAGCATCATAACTTGTACCTACTATTTCATATGCTTTCTTAAGATTCCATCCCGCATCATTTAACGCAATCAAATAATCAAAGTTATACCCCCCAAATAACTCATCAGCACCATGACCATCTAAAGTTACTTTAATGCCATGTGCTTTAACTGCACAATACGTCTGCATAAATGGAATCGGGCTAGTGATATATAATTCTTCAAATAGATAAAAAAAATGATCCATATCTGCTATTACTTTCAGCGGATCAATCTCTATAACTTCTGCATTAATACCAAGGTGGTCAGTAACCATTCTGGCGTAGTTTGTTTCATCTAGAGGCGTTCCTGGGAAAGACGCAACGAAAGCATGTTGCCAACTTTCCTCCATTCTTCGATTGTCCCCATGTTTAGATATGTAAGACATAGCTGATATAGTGGCACTGGAATCTAAGCCACCACTCAATGATGTACCCAAAGGGACATCGCTACGCATCCGCAAACGACATGAATCTAAAAACAATTCGCGAAACTGTTCGACTTGATCTTCATAATTCTGGGAAATACTTGGTAAATGATCTAATGTACACCACCAACGTTTGATTTCTAAACGACCATTTTTCAGCCAACCGTTATGTCCCGCTGGAAATCGCTTAAGACCTTCAATCAGACACTCTTCGGTGCTTTCATATAAGAAAATTCGAGATTTATCTTTGACTAGGCTAGTATTTGCTTTAACTTCATTTAGCAATGGAAGTAACGCCTTCATTTCTGAAGCAAAAGCAAATTTTGATTCGGATAAGTTACTATAAAATAGCGGCTTCTTACCGAATCTATCACGAGATAGAAAAAGGCTTTTTTCTTGATTATCCCAAATCGCAAAACCCCACATGCCGTTGAAACGATCTACGCAAGACTCACCCCATGCAACAAATGAAGCTAATATTACTTCTGTGTCAGATTCACTTTTAAAATCAAACCCTTTATCTTCTAACTCAGAACGAATCTCTATAAAGTTATAAATTTCACCATTAAACGTGATGTGATAGCGTCCGTCAGCATAACTCATTGGTTGCTTAGCATTTTCAGATAAATCTAAGATGGAAAGGCGACGGTGCCCAAGAGTAACCTCTGATGTGTGCCACAAGCCCATTCCATCAGGGCCGCGGTGTGCCAATCTGTTTGTGCAGACCTGAGCAAGCTCTTGAGGGATATATCCGATATGGCCAAAAACACCACACATCAGAGAAGACCCTCATTCGATACATAACAGACTGAATTATAGGTATTAGCAAATTTATGATATCCGATTCCGGTAAGAAACTCGTGCACAGAAGTATTTTTTTTACCTGAAACAGAACGTAGTTCTTCTGTAATTACTACTCGTGGCCTAAAACGTAGCCAGTCATTCGATCTTAGTACTTCTAAATCAAATTCCTCTGCATCTACTGAAAGTAAATCAATCTGCTGCCCAGTAGGGAGATATTCATTCAATAATTCACTGAGTGGCTTAGTGCGTATCTGCAACTGTTGGGATAACTTATATCCAGAGCTCTCGTAGTAATGCGCAAGCTTTTCATCAAATGTGTTCAAAGCTTTTTCTTCAAACACAAAGTAAGTTAATTGCCTATTACTTAAAGCAACACCACTTTCAATACAAATGTCTCTTGGCCTTAATCGTCGAAAAACAACCATGCTTCCTGGCATGGCATCGATATTTACTCCTCGCCAACCACGTTTATAAAGCAAATATGTATTGGAAAATCTCATAGGGTGGTGCGCACCAATATCTATGTAAAATCCATTTTTTTGACCCTCAAATATTCTATCAAGAAGCAGATCCTCTCCTTCTTGTGCGTAACTAATTTTTCCATAGGGATCAACAATCCTAATAAGACACCTCAAAAATTGGATCATTGAAAGAAAAAAAGAACGTAAGAAAATAAGCTCTCTATTCATGTTCATTCACTTTATGAGGTAATCCAGTAAGCGGTGTTGGATCTATAAAATATTTTTGTAGATTAACTGGAGCGTTTAAAAACAGTGAGCTAGTCCAAGCATATCTATTGATAGGCCCTGGACCGCTAAAGTCTATCTGGAATAGGCTTTGCGCTCGCAAGTAACGACTTGTATCTACGAACCAGTCACTATTGTCCAATATCAACATGCCATGATTTGAGAAATTCTTAAGAGATGACTGTGCACAATTTAGTCTCCATTCACCATCAATTACAATAATGTCAAACTCACCTCCAATTTCATTAATTATTGTTGAATATTCATCTGATTGAGTCCTCAAGTGTAATGAAACATTCTTGGGAACTCTAGCGCGCATAAATTCATACCATTTTGGATCATGTTCAACTGAAATTACTTCGGCGCATCTAGAAGCCCAAAATAAAGTTGAATTACCAGAACCAAACTCAAAAACACGGGCATTTCCAAAGTCAAATTGTTTTAGATACTCTATAAATGGGTAGGTATACCATGGGATAGCATCATTCCTTGAATCAATGGCATGAGATGTTTGTAGGCTAAGTTCATACCCTTGGGCATTTATCCACCTTCTAATAAAGCTGACTGCTTGAATAAGGGTGAGCAGTTTGATTTTTTTTAAGTTCATATAAATGACTTCTTAAAAGTATAACGTTTTGAATAAATGAGCCGAATTAAGCTTTTGTTTTAAATAAAAATGCATTCACTTTCATAAAGAAAGTAGATTTAGTTTTTTCATGGAAGTAATCAAACAATAATCCAGCCACCATATAACTTACTACTGTAGCAACTGCTGCGCCAATCAGTCCGTATTTTGGTATTAAAACAGAGTTAAGTGAAATATTTACTATCAACCCACAAAATGTTCTGTAAAACGCAAGGAACTGTAGATTTTCACTTATTAGCCAACTACCACTGGCTACCCCTAAAAATACAAACACCCCTGCAGATACATTAATCATAAGAACTGGGCCAGCCGTTTTAAACGCATCTCCATAAAGGAAAACCACTAACCAATCACTTAAAAATGACACAGGTATAGAGACAGATAGGGCAATCCAGACCATTAAAGTGTAGAACTTTTGGAGTCTATTACGATAGACCTCTTCACTGATTCTCTTAGAGTTAACTATAGCGGGAAAAAGTGAATTAGTTACAATCATAGGTATAAAATACCAGGCTTCACTTAGCCTTACTGCAGCGGAGTAAATACCTACCTCTTTCTCCCCTATTATTTCTTTAATCATTATTTGATCAATTCGCATATAGAGCATTACCACTAAGCTACTAAATATTAATGGCCAACTATCGCTAAGCTGCATTAATGCTACTCTTTTATCAAATTGATTATAAAAAAATCCCAAGCCTTTCTGCTTGGCTACGATGATTAAAGTTAAGCTAAGAATGATTTGATCAACAAGACTTGCAGCTACAAACCAAATTAAATCAGCACCTGTTAAAACAAGATATACTTTAATCAATGATGAAAAAAAAAGTTGCACAATTTTACAAGCAGATACAAATTTGGAAATAACTTTAGATTGGAAGTAAAAGTCCACCACTTCGAACGATTGAAAAAAAAGACCGCTTGCAATAATAAAAATATAAAGATTTGTCCTATCGTCATTTCTTGTGAGCGGTATAGAGAGGGAAATTACCACAAGGGCCAGTATCGCTCCAGCAAGTTTTAACCAAAAGGCTGTCCCTAAATATATTTCCCTGTGTTGTGGAGTGTTAACTAAGTCTCTAACAATAATGCTGTCCAGTCCAAGCTTTGCAAGCCCTCCAAATATAGAAACAAAAGCCAAAACATAACTAAACACTCCAAACTGTTCTGGCCCTAAATAACGTGCCACCCAAATACCAACCACCAAACCCACCATCATTCGTAATATCTGCTCTGCAAATATCCATGATGTATTTGCAAAGTAGCGGCGAAAACCTTGGTGAGTTTTGGCACTATAACTAATATTTTTTAGGCGAGTTAACACTTAATCTTTACCAAGCAAATTGAAGTCATAAATCTTGTTAGCAACATCGTGGATATTAACAAGAGTAGGTTTAACAATAACTATCAAATCGGTTCTAGTGAATGTGCTTTTCATCTTGCATTAAACAAACATAATCGAAGCTTTAAGTGCTGCTGCTTTATCAGTCGCTTCCCAAGTGAACTCAGGTTCATCACGACCGAAGTGACCATAAGCCGCTGTCTTGGTGTAGATAGGACGCAACAGGTCGAGCATCTTCACAATGCCCTTAGGACGTAGATCAAAGTGTTCACGTACAAGTGCAGTGAGTACTTCGTTTGATACTTTACCTGTGCCATAGGTCTCCACCATGATACTTGTTGGTTGTGCGACACCAATCGCGTATGAGATTTGTACTAAGCAACGTGAAGCAAGTCCTGCAGCGACGATGTTCTTCGCCACATAACGCCCAGCATAAGCCGCAGAGCGGTCTACTTTAGAGGGATCTTTACCAGAGAATGCACCACCACCGTGTGGGGCTGCACCACCGTAAGTGTCGACAATAATCTTACGGCCTGTGAGGCCGCAGTCACCTTGTGGGCCGCCAATCACGAAACGGCCGGTTGGGTTTACAAGGAACTTGATATCACCCTTAACCAACTCTTTAGGCAGTGTTGGTTTAATGATTTCTTCAATCACCGCTTCACGGATGTCTTTTAATTCCATTTCAGGAGCGTGTTGGGTAGAAAGCACCACGGTATCAATAGAACTTGGTTTGCCGTTTTCGTATTTGATGGTCACTTGTGATTTCGCATCTGGGCGTAGCCAAGGTAAACGACCATCTTTACGGAGTTGAGATTGACGTTCAACGATACGGTGTGAGAGCCAGATAGGCAATGGCATCAATTGTGGTGTTTCATCACAAGCATAACCAAACATAATGCCTTGGTCACCAGCACCTTGATCTAGTGGGTCATCGTGTGCACCGTCAACACCCTGAGCAATATCAGGAGATTGTTTGTCATAAGCCACCAGAACAGCACAGCCTTTATAGTCAATGCCGTATTCGGTGTTGTCATAGCCAATGCGTTTAATCGCATCACGGGCGACTTTAATGTAATCCACATTAGCTGTTGTTGTAATCTCTCCCGCAAGCACAATCAAACCAGTATTGGCCAAAGTCTCCGCTGCAACACGGGCAGTCGGATCTTGCTCTAAAATGGCATCTAAAATACTGTCGGAAACTTGATCCGCCAACTTATCAGGATGACCTTCTGAAACAGACTCAGAAGTGAAGAAATATGAATTCATACAAATCTTTCTATATCTACAATAGTATTAATGTTGACCGAATAAATCACTAACTTAAACCTTCACCGGGAAATCCTGCAGATCATCTGCATGGAATTAGCGACAATCACATCAGCCTTTTTATCTGTAACAGCAATTACAATTTTCGTTTTTATTCTGAACTTACGTTCACATTAAAACCATTAGCTTTAAGAAGTGCGTGCTGTTTAGCTTCCTGAAGATCCGCAGCGACCATTTCTTTACACATCTGCTGTACTGTAATCTCAGGTATCCAGCCTAATTTTTCTTTAGCCTTTGTTGGGTCCCCAAGTAACGTTTCCACTTCAGTTGGACGGAAGTAACGTGGATCAATCTGCATCACGACATCGCCAATTTTTAATGCAGGTGCTTTATCACCTGAAATATTGGCTACAATCGCTTTTTCATTTACGCCTTCCCCCTCAAAACTTAGAGTAATTCCAAGTTCAGCAGCTGACCACTTAATGAATTGTCGAACTGTATATTGATCACCTGTAGCGATGACAAAGTCTTCAGGTTTATCTTGCTGCAACATCATCCATTGCATGCGAACGTAGTCTTTAGCATGACCCCAATCACGAAGCGCATCAATATTGCCCATATACAAACACTTGTCTAAGCCCTGCGCAATATTAGCAAGACCTCGAGTGATTTTTCGTGTAACAAATGTTTCACCGCGACGAGGGCTCTCATGATTAAAGAGAATACCGTTACAAGCATAAATGCCATAAGCTTCACGGTAATTGACTGTAATCCAGTAGGCGTACATTTTTGCTACCGCATAGGGACTACGCGGGTAAAAGGGAGTTGTTTCTTTTTGCGGGGTTTCTTGCACCAAGCCATAAAGTTCGGAGGTTGATGCTTGGTAAAAACGTGTTTTTTTCTCAAGGCCTAGTATACGAATAGCCTCAAGTATTCTTAGTGTACCCATCGCATCTACATCAGCTGTATATTCAGGACTCTCAAAGCTTACAGCCACATGACTTTGGGCACCAAGGTTGTAGATCTCATCCGGCTGCGTTTCTTGAATGATTCTCACCAAATTACTAGTATCTGTCAGGTCACCATAGTGCAATTTAAAATTTGCATTCTCAATATGAGGATCCTGGTAAATATGATCGATACGCTGCGTGTTAAAAGAGCTAGCACGACGCTTAATACCATGGACGACATAGCCCTTTTCCAATAAAAACTCTGCCAAGTAAGATCCATCTTGGCCTGTAATTCCAGTAATTAATGCTACTTTCTTTGTCATATCCGTTATTCCTATTTCATTCTTAAATTATCGGCATGCGCTAAGAAATCCGCGTATGCTTTTTTAAGGCCATTTTTTAAATCAACCATAGGCTTCCAACCTAATGAGTTAAGTCTGGCGCTATCCATTAATTTACGTGGTGTACCGTCAGGTTTGCTAGTATCAAATTTAATTTCACCAGAATACCCTACAGCCTCACCTACAGCGTGCGCTAAATCACCGATCGTAACATCGTCACCGTAACCAACATTAATATGGCTTTGCATGGGGGACGTATATTGATCATAAACATCCTTACCTAAATTCATCACATGAACACTAGCAGCAGCCATATCATCTACATACAAAAATTCTCGCCTAGCTGTGCCGGTGCCCCAAATAACCACATCAGATTTATTTAAAATCTTAGCCTCATGGAATCTTCTAATAAGCGCTGGGATAACGTGTGAGTTTTCTGGATGGTAGTTATCACCGGGGCCGTATAAGTTGGTTGGCATCACGCTGCGATAATCAACACCATACTGCCTGTTGTAACTCTCACATAACTTAATACCCGCAATCTTTGCGATCGCATAGGGCTCATTGGTTGGCTCTAAGGTCGCTGTTAATAAAGCATCCTCACGCATAGGCTGTTCAACCAGCTTAGGATAAATACAACTTGATCCCAAGAACAAAAGTTTCTGTACATCATGCTTCCACGCGGCATGAATAACATTATTCTGAACCATTAAATTTTCGTAAATAAACTCGGCTGGGTAAGTATTATTCGCATGGATACCCCCTACCTTAGCAGCTGCCAAATACACCTGATCCGGACGCTCTGTTTCAAAGAAATTATTTACTGCTTCTTGGTTAGTAAGATCCAATTCAGCATGTGTGCGGACCACGATATTATTAAATTCATCAGCCTGAAGCTTCCTGACAATTGCTGAGCCCACCATTCCACGGTGACCTGCCACATATATTTTAGGCGTTTCATTCATACTTAATTTCTACCATACCCATCATCAATTCGAACAATATCATCCTCACCAAGATAGCTACCCGACTGCACCTCGATAATCTCAAGAATATCAGCTGATGAATTTGATAATCGATGTTGTTCACCTAAAGGAATAAAAGTAGATTCATTTTCTTTCAGGATGATTACCTGATCACCACATGTCACTTCGGCCGTTCCCTTAACCACCACCCAATGTTCAGCCCTTTTTGCATGCTTTTGAAGACTTAAACTTGCACCAGGGTTCACCTGGATACGCTTGACCTTAAACCGATCACCGACATCTATCGTGTCATACCAACCCCATGGACGAGATACCTTACGATGAAGCACGTGCTCTTCACGGGCTTGATCCGACAATTGGCTTACAATTTTTTTCACAAACTGGCTTTGGCTTCGATCTGCCACCATCACCGCATCGGCGGTTTCGACAATCACTAAGTTATTAACGCCAACAGCACTTACAAGTCGATGACTGGAATGAATTAAATTATTTTGAGAATCCTCGACTAGTGCATCACCTTGAATCAAGTTGCCATTCTGATCTTTTTTACCGATCTGCCAGACGGCGTCCCATGCACCCAAGTCATTCCAACCAGCATCGAGTGTTATCACTTTAATTTCAAACTCTGAGCCTGGACACTTCTCTATCACGGCATAGTCAACAGACTCGCTTGGGATCTCTACAAATAATTGATTGTTCGGCCTGATGAATTGCTGATCGACGGTTGATTGGTTAAAAGCATTTTCTGTTGCAGTCAGAATATCTTTCCTGAAGGTTTTAAGCGCCTTAATCCAGACGCTCGCACGAACGACAAACATACCGCCATTCCAACTATAGTCGCCGCTGTCAAGATAGGCTTGCGCAGTCTCAAGGTCAGGCTTCTCAACAAATTGAGCAACATTAAAGTCACCTAAGTCTCCAGCAGCGCCAGATTGCTTAATGTATCCAAAACCAGTTTCCGGGCCTGTTGGCTTAATCCCTAAGATCGCAATTGCCCCAGAGTCGGCGACCTTAACTGCTCCCTGTATAGCACCAATAAAGGCTTCTGTATTCTGAACAATTTGATCGGCAGGTGTAACGACCAATACCGGATCGTTACCATTTTTTAATGCTTGCATGGCAGCAAGCGTCAGCGCTGGTGCTGTATTCTTGCCTTCAGGCTCTAGTAGTAATTTTGCGGAAACTGATGGAATTTCTCTTAATTGCTCCAAGGCAATAAATCGGTGCTCTTCACCTGTAACAACAAACGTTTCACCGACCGAAATATCGTTAGAAGCAATATTATTTACGCGCTCAACGGCCTGCTGAAACAAGCTAGTTTTGCCAGACAACACAAGAAATTGCTTGGGAAAACCTGCGCGTGAAAGTGGCCAAAGGCGTGTGCCAGAGCCGCCACATAAGATCACAGGCGTGACATGCAACTGACTCATTTGAGGGTCTCCTGCCACTTCCATGCACTGCTGCACATAGACTTTAGATCTCGAGTAGCCTTCCACTTGAGAAGCTTCTCCGCCTTCTCGGCTGAGGCATAGCAAGATGCAACGTCACCGGGGCGACGACCCACAACCTCATACGGAACACTTCGGCTACTTGATGAGGCGAATTGGCTAATCATCTCGAGCACACTGCTTCCATAGCCTGTCCCTAGGTTAATGGCATGCCAACCTTTAGTGCCAGCTAAAAAATTAATTGCTGCAAGGTGGCCAGATGCAAGATCTAGCACATGAATATAGTCTCGCACTCCCGTGCCATCAACCGTAGGATAGTCATCCCCAAAGACATTCACTTTAGCGCGCTTACCTGCTGCCACCTGCGATACAAATGGCATCAGGTTGTTAGGGGTGCCATTAGGACTCTCACCAATCAATCCTGATTCGTGCGCACCAACTGGGTTAAAGTACCTCAGACAAACAACACCGAACGCGCTATCAGATGCGACAACATTGTGGAGCATCTCCTCGATATGGAGCTTGGTTCTGCCGTAGGGGTTCGTTGCGCTGGTTGGGTGACCCTCATCTAGGGGAAGGTATTGCGGCTCACCGTAGACGGTGGCACTGGAACTAAAAACCAGTGCCTTGACCTGATTCTCTTGCATTGCCTTTAGGAGAGAAATTGTGCCGCCGACGTTATTATCAAAGTACTCAATTGGCTTCTCTACAGACTCCCCCACCGCCTTAAGTCCAGCAAAATGGATGACCGCGTCAACTTTATAAGTTTTAATGGTCTCAGATAAGAGTGAGGTGTCACGAACATCACCCTCAACAAACGGGATAGCTTTCCCAGTAATCTTTTGAAGACGGCCGATAACATCTTTCTGGCTATTAGATAGGTTATCGAATAGAACAACATTGTGGCCAGCCTCAACGAGGACAACGGCCGTATGGCTGCCTATATATCCAGTGCCGCCTGTCAGCAGGATATTCACTTGGGTACACCCGGCTCTTGGGATTGATAATGCTCGTTATCAAACATGAATATTGAATTTCGTTTCATCATATCGCCTATCTCGTCTCTTCAGAGCCCAATAATTCGCTCTTTAATAAATTGATTTCTGCTCTCAAGGCCTCATACTCCTCAATCTTTCTGTTGAGAAAACCTTGCGTCATACGAGCTTTTTCGGAGATACCTTTGGGCGTTAAGAGGTAAGCGTAATTCATTTTATTCTTAGAATGACTGAAGTTGCCAACCTTTACCCAACCTTTATCAATGAGCGCTTTAAGGCAATAATTTAGCTTACCTAAACTCACCCCTAGCTCTTTTGATAGTTCTCGTTGTGTTAGGTCAGGATTTCGCTCGAGCGCCTGCATCACACGGTAGTGCGCATCCTCCTGTCGTTGAAATACTAGAGATTCTTGAGATTTATTCACTAGACTAGACATTTAACCTTGAGAAACCTTAATTACAAGCAAGTATAATTGATCATCAATTTAATTATTGTTTTAGGCACGCTACCGCCCTACTGTGAGTCGGTCAGCAATCGCTATGATATTGATTTAATTGAATCTTTAACTGCAATAGTTCAATATTGAACAATTACCAATACTATAAGGTATGCAAAATAAAAAATCAAATGATTAATGATTGGCATCTTGTTTATACAAAGCCCCGGCAGGAGAGTCGTGCAGCGTTAAACCTATCTAAGCAAGGCTTTGAGGTATATTTGCCAATGAGGCATAAAGAGGTGCTTCATAAGAATACTCTTGATCGGGTGGAAGAGCCCTTATTCAAGCGATATTTGTTTGTGCGCTTTGATGAAAAATCGAGCCCATGGCACAAAATCAGAAATAGCTTAGGAGTATCTGATCTTGTTAGATTCGGTAATGTATTGGCGAAAATACCTGAAGAGATGATTGTTGCACTCAAAACATTCGAGGCACCCACATCTGAAATCTTCGCCAAGGGGGAGGTTCTGAAAGTGGTTGATGGCCCTTTTAAAGATTTAGAGGTGATTTACCAATTAAAAGACGGAAATCAACGTGCGATTGTTTTAATTGAGATGCTAAATAAAACTCAAAATATAAAAATTGATTTCAAGTCCCTAAAAAAACTCTAAGTCAGCACTCTTATTACAATTGCATAGATTTTTAGGAGATAGAGCATTACAATTTAACGGTCATCCGCAAATTTATGATCGTTAGCACATTTAAATCCTAATCGAGTACTAAAATTAAACGCCAAATTAAAAAAATAGGTATCAGTGAGCTTTTAAGAAGACACCCAAATTACTTTACTCATGCATTTTTTATCAGCTCACTAATTGGGATACTAGCATTTGCTGTGCCCCTGCATATGCTTCAAGTGTATGACCGAGTTTTAACTAGCACACATGTAGAGACACTCATCGTCATTACTGGTGCTGTAGTGTTTGCAATGATTATCCAATCAATATTGGACTCCATCAGAAGTCGTCTTTTATTTGGTTTGGGGCTTTCGTTTGAAAATACCGTCCAAAAACAAATTTATGAAATCTCAATTATTGAATCTGCGCAGCGTAAACAAGCCCAAAATTTATGGGGACTTTCACAATCAGTAAAAAATTTTATTAGTAGTCCATGGATGGGAGCATTACTCGATTTGCCATGGGTGCCAGCTTATCTAATCGTAATTTATCTTTTTCATCCGATAATGGGATTGGCTGCATTGATTGGTGCTCTTTTAATGATCATTATTGCTTTTTTTAATTTTAAAATTACACAAAAAAGTACTGCTGACGCAATGGCGCTTAATACTGATGCTCGCGAGTATCTTGATAGTTCGAAACAAAATGCTGAAGCAATTTTAGGCTTAGGGATGCTACCTTCGGGTGAGAAAATGTGGGCTACCAAAACTATAGAAATAAATAATCGTTTATCACAAGGTTTTGTGCTATCAGCATCAATGACTGCTTTTGCAAAATTTTTTAGAATGTTTATTCAAGTTGCGATGTTATCAATCGGGGCATATCTTGTAATCAGGAATGAGATGTCAGGTGGAGCCATCATTGCAAACTCTATTATGTTGTCTAGAGCGCTTGCGCCTATAGAATTAATTTCCTCTGGCTGGAAAAATATGCAGGAAGCTCTTTTAGGGCTTGAGAAACTACTCTCCTTGCCTTTGAGCTCAGATTTAAGGAAGTCAAGGGTTTCAACAACATTTACCAGCCCTAATGGCACTTTGAGTGTTGAGAATCTTTACTATCACATAGGCTCTCCGCCTAAACCTATTATTAAAGGGATTAGTTTTGCCCTAAATAAAGGAGATGTATTAGCAATCGTTGGGCCAAGCGGTAGTGGTAAAACTTCCTTGATTCGTTTAATGCTTGGGATCTGGGAACCTAGTGCTGGCGTTACACGATATGATGGTGCTGATATAGAGATATTTGGGAGCGACTTTTTTTTAAGTCATATTGGCTATTTACCACAACAGGTTCAACTTTTTCCAGGCACGATTAATGACAATATCGCAAGACTTTCAGAGCCAGATGATGAGAGTGTAATTGAAGCAGCGAAATTAGCTGGTTGTCATGAAATGATTATGCAATTACCTGATGGCTATCATACTAGAGTTGGAAATAATGGTTGTAACTTGTCTATGGGGCAGCAGCAAAGGATTGGTCTAGCAAGAGCATTCTATGGAAATCCTAGTTATTTATTTCTAGATGAGCCCAACTCGAATCTCGATAGCGAAGGGGATACAGCATTACTAAAGGCAATAAAAAAATGCTCAGAAAATGGAACAACAGTGGTTTTAGTGGCCCATCGTACATCAATTTTAGTAAATTGCTCAAAAATGCTATTTTTAAAAGGGGGCCAGCAAATTGTTTTTGGTAACAAGGATGAAGTTCTGAATAAAATCGCCAATGAGTATAGAGAAAAACCATGAGGTTCTGGCAAAAAAATGATCAAAAAAAGCCAATTTAAAAGTACAGATCTGGTGGGCCTAAGTAAGCTAACTTACCTAACTCTTTTGGTTACTATATTGATAGGCTTGATATGGTTATTTACTGCACAAATATCAAGTGCGGTAATTATTAATGGATCAATTAAAGTCTACAGAAACCGTGTGATTCTTCAGCATCCAGAGGGTGGTCGTATCGCACATGTGTATGTTACCGAGGGTCAAAAAGTAGAATCTGGGGATTTAATACTAGAGTTAGACAATCCCCAAATCGAATCGAATTTAAGAAACCTCCAGCGCCAATCTTTTAGTGAGCAAGTCAGAATTGAACGATTAAAGGCTGAGATTAATTATCCCTCTCCCTTTAATCCATCAACTACTAATCTTGACCAGGAGCAATTAGGTATTATCAATACAGAAAGAAACTTATTTACATCCAGACAAAGAAATCTTGCTTCGCAAATTGGGGCTCTAAAAGAACAGATGGAGTATATCCAAGATGAGATTCGCTCACTTACTGAAACGGTAAATAATGATTTAATGATAAGAAAAAAGAATATGGAGTTGGCAGAAAAGGGTTTTATGTCATCTTTAGGAGTCATTAACTCGAATCAATCTTTAAATCAACATCAAGCCGATCTCTCGAGAGCCAAACAAAGAATATCTGAAGTACAACAAAAAATCCCTGTGTTAATTAATGACTTTAAAAATAACGCCGCTAATGAGTATCGAGGAGTATCTGAGCGTTTTTTAGAGATTGAAGAGAAACTCAAACCAACTGAAGAAACTTATAAAAACTTAAAAGTTTATGCGAATGCTGATGGCACTATTGTTAACTTAACTAAGCTAGGAAGCGGTTCAGTGCTGGGTGCTAAGGAGACCATTGCTGAAATAGTACCTAAAAATTACGCTATGATTCTAGAGGGTAATTTACCTACGGAACAGGTTGCATTTGTTAAAGAAGGGATGCCAACAAGAGTCAGCATTGCCCAATTAAAACAGATGGGTGGCCAGGAACTTTACGGTGTCGTTAAGACTGTTTCGGCAGACAGCGTTTCGCAAGGCATGCTAGGCACATGGTCATATATTGTGAGAATTGAAATTACAAAAATAAATCCTAAGGATGAGCCATTGCTCAGACCAGGTATGCCGGCCGAAATATATATTCAAACAGGTGCTAGAACACCTTATGATTATTTGACTCATCCTATCAGCAAATTTATCGATCGAGCTGCTAAAGAACCTAACTGAGGGTGGAACAAACATCCCTCATTCATAATCGTAGGTCTGTAACCAGTTAAACCATGATTGATTTAGATCTTGATAGATAGATGCAACATTAATAATATCATTATTAGTTTTTCCATCGAGGAAATCATCGATCGCATTTGTCATTAGGTCCCCACAATCCTCAGGTGATATATAGCCATAAAACAAGAAATTATTCAAATGACTCATATCTGCAGATGTAGTAGTGGATTCGCCAAACATTTCATAAATGGATAGTATTGTTTGTTCCGGAGCATTTTCAATACTCACTAATTTGTCATCTAACTTAAATGAGAGGTCTCCACCTTCAGTTATATTAAGGTCACTCATCCGCCAGTAAGGATTCTCCATCCTCCAAAAATCATATGAATCAAGGGAGTTGCGATGGGTTATCGTAAATAAGTAGTGATCATCAGTGTCAGAATTATTGTTAAAATTGAGGTAGAAATCTGTCGATAAGCCATTAAACTGAATGTCAATAGATACAGTGCCATCGTAAAAATTCGGCGGGAAACTATAATTATCTAGATTGTTTAGCCACTCACTGTTGAATCTAAACTGATCCCCCTCCCAATACCTAAAATCTGTAATTATTGTGGGTTGGAAGTCATCAGTTAATGAACCTGAGATAATAAACTGATCTGACCCACTACCACCTGAAAGGACTTGACCCGATGATTTAATGAGGAGAACATCATCACCGTTGCCACCTAATATAAAGTCTCGACCATTTAAACTAAAAATCGAGTCATTACCATTCCCACCAATTAAAATATCGTCATACAATGTATCGATAATATAATCAGTGCCATCTCCTCCGTTAAGAACGGATGGCCCATTTGAGGATGAGAGAATTATTTCTGCGGTATTAATAGTACCGTTATCAAAACTCACTTTTAGTCGAGCACCTGTTGTGAATTCGCTATGCGAACCAATTTCTATGAAATCTAACGCATTTCTATCTATGAGCGCAGTCATTTCAAGCTGACTATTAAAGGTACCATTACTATTAACTTGGTAAGGTCCCTGATAAGTCGCTTCCCCTAAGCCATAATATAGGGCTTCCTCACTAATACCCATAAGCATTAGATTATTACTGTCATGCCAGCTATAAATTGCATCTGTAACAACTGCATCCCTGTATACCACCGTACCTGAGTTTGTTGCAGCCGCTGACGAGGTGACAGTGAATGAGTTTCCTGTAGACGATGTTACTGTGTAATTATTGTCAAGTGCCGCACCGCTAGTAAAGTCCAGAAGAACTTGATCGCCAACTCGATAATTATTTTTTCCGTTAACAGTAATTGTTGAAGCGACCTGAGAATACGTGCCTGGCGTTAATATGCCTGAATCTCTTAAGAATTTGACAGTATCAACACCGCCAGTGTCAGTGCCTGTAAGCGTTCTTTCGATAATTCTAGTAGGTGAAATATTGATTCCAGGATCGGAGGAGGAAACAATATAAGTATCATTTCCTGCGCCACCGTCTAAAACTGCTTTAATTGAACCAGTGTTTTCATCTATGAGGGTATCGTTCCCAGCGCCGCCAATTAATTGATCTCTCGCTAACCCCATTTCATAGGTTTGACCTGAGTAGATAAGATCATCGCCTGCGCCACCATCCAGAAGGTTTGCACGATCGTTGCCACGAATCACATCATTCGCACCTCCGGCAATAACATTTACAAAAAACTCTTTACTGTCGGCGAAGCCATCAGAGCCTTGAAACACACCGCTTGAATTAACGACATAACTAAAGCCAAAGTTGAGGTCAATTTCACTGAACATACCCCCAGAAGTCCAGGTGGAGGAGAGTGTATGCGATATATTAATATCAGGAGTATCCTGATCATTTCTAACACTAATGATGTTTTTGCCAGCACCACCCATGGCTATACCGCCAGAAATGCCATTTAATTCAATCAAATCATCACCCGCACCACCATCATAATTGAGGCGAAGCCCAGCAATTGCTATCAGTGCATCATCGGTTGCAGCTCCTGACAATCGTCCAACCGTGGTACCTGTATAAGTTGATGACACAGGATTAATTAATACTAAATCTTTAATAGGTGAGGTGAAATAATCATCCTCAAATGAAAATCTAATTCTTTCAATTAAACCAGCGGCAATATTTCCTAATAATTGGTTATCTACAGTGAGTACGTTTAAGAATCCATCAGCCCAGTAAACATATGGACCTGCATCAGAATCTAAATCAAAAGCAATCGCTAAAGTGTCGGTGCCTGAGCTATCAGCAATTTCAAATTTAGGTAATTCTGGATTCTCAGAATCTATTGATAAGGAAATTCTGTATAAGTCATTCCCAGTTCCACCGTCTAGAAGAACAGTTTTCCCGTAATAACCCTGACCGTAATCTATTCCACCAAGCCAGACACTTAAGGTATCGTTACCATCGTTACCGTAGAGTTCCTGTCTATTAGCAATAGGGTTTGATTCGTTGTTAATATAATAAGTGTCGAAGCCCTCTCCATAGATGCTGTCATCACCTGCACCACCACTTACTTTTCGATATAGATATGTACCTTTAATAAAATCATTTCCAGCCAGACCATCAAAATGATCAGTGTCCTCAAGATTTGTGATGGAGTCCAGGATAACCAAATCGTTAAACGATGATGCTGGAACATAAGCAATATCACCTAAATATTGATTTTCAATAGATTGGAAGTACAAATCTATAGAACGCTCGTCCCCAACTGGAAGAAAAGGCAGGATAAATTTATTATTCAACCCCAAAAACTCAACAAATTCGACTGAGGAATCAACCGTTATAGAGTCATAAGGCGTCTCTATTCTAATATTATTATTTCCTGTTCTCTTGAAAGTGGTGATCAAATATGGGGAGGAACCATCGCCATCTATCGGGTCAATATTGGCAGAATCTGGAACACCAACTACAACAGTATCGAAACCAATTCCACCAGTTGCAGTATCATGCCCGCCGGTCAGTTGATTTGAGATATCAGTGAGTCGATTTGTATTATCGACAAATCCAAGATCTTTTAAAAAATTATATTGGGTAAATGGATCTGTAAATATGGAACCTTTGGCAAAATCAAAGCCCATGTAGAAGCGATCATCACCAATGCCACCCTCCAAGGCATCATTTCCAAATCCCCCAAAAAAAAGATCATTACCTTCGCCACCCACCAATTTGTCGGCACCACCTAAGCCAATAAGTAGGGCACCATCTACACCTACATTTAGGGCGCCAATTGTTCCAGCTAACTGGCCTGCGGTAATTGTGTTTGCTCCATCATGACCAAGCAAATCATGGGTATAGTTACTACCTGTAATATTGACAGTAGTTGAACTAGAGACTGATGCAAAAATAGGGTTACTAAACTGCAACAAACTATCTTGAGATGGCAGTGGTATGTTGTTAGGGCGCTCAATTGGCGAGTATACAACCAAGCGTTCAATACCAGAGTCTGCTTGAAGTGTGTATGATGTGTTTGTGACAACAATATCAAAATCATTGATTGTTGAGGATTCAACAACCCTATCACTTGCGTTATCAACATAATAAATATCAAAACCGGAGCCCCCGATCATCGTATCGGCACCAGCCCCGCCATCTAGAATATCGTTACCTAGATTGAAGTACTTATTTCCATTGATAGTAATTTGGTTATTATTCTTATAATCTGTCCCATAAAGGATATCGGCTCCAGCGTAACCTGAAAGTACATACGCATTTTTTTCGGTGGGGTCAGCACCAAATTCAGGGATGTTTATAAAATTGTATTCATAAAATTCGAAACCATATCCGGACCCTACAAACTTATCCAAATATGACAATGCGTCTGCATTCATTGCATATAGAGTGTCCGCATTTGCAGACCCCTGGTAAAGAGGGCGTAGGTCAATTGTATATTCTGTCGCAACCTCTTCTTCAATTAAACGAAAATCTAAAAATTCAACATTTTTAGCTAAAATATATTCGTTTGGGCCGCTATAGTTTCCAAGATCGGTCTGGGAATATGTTCCATTGAAGAAAGAAAACCCTATTTCACCAGCAACTGGATTTTTAAAAGAAACATAATTCCCATTAACCCATTCAATGCTATTTGTAGAGGTAGAGTAAGGGATATGTATATTGACAGCAGAGGGTAAATTATTAGCGAAATATATGGTATCGAGTCCAACCCCACCGTCAATTGTGTCATTGCCAATTTCGTATAAGGTACTTACAAATTCACCCCATGGAAGGGTTTGATTAGTTTTAATAGTAATTGTATTACTGGAGATCGTCGTATTAACGTCAAAGGTATCGTTACCGGCTCCACCATTTAACGTATCGTTTCCTTGCCCTCCATCAATTAAATCATCTCCTACTCCGCCATTAACCGTGTCATTACCTGCTCCAGCATTCAGTTCACCACCAAAACTGCTTGATATGGTAAGAGTATTGTTGCCAAAATTAAAATCAGCTTCCCCTGATTCAGCACTTGAGGTAAAAATATTTAAGAGCCCTTTACCAAGTGGCATATTGATTACAGAGGCTGATGAATCGGTTGAAAATCCAAGGTTTGCGTGATTAAAAAATACAGGACCGGTGGTGGATTGCTTTGAATCCAATGTGATAGTTCCTGGAGGAGTTCCAACCAAAAGTGTCAATCCATTTACAATACTGGAACCACCCGTATGGACTGGTTCTTGAGGACCAGTTTGGCTTACTCCGGAAGATAAAGCTGTTACTTGATAGAATCGATTGTTTGCGCTGATCCAGTCACCAACTTGTACAGGGAGTCCAGCACTCCAATCACGTACCTTATTAACGACTACATTAGAGCTTTGTGTTGCGAAAGAAACATTGGTTGTTAAAAAGTTTTCTAAAGTTGAAGCTTGGCCACCATTTTTAAAATATTCGACTGCTTGAACTGAAGTTAAGCTACCTGATAAATTTTGATTTGAGTCAAAATTAAAAGTCCCACTGAATACGTTCTGTGAGCCACCGTCTTCGTTACTATTACTATCGACCACCGAGAATTTGGTAAAGCCAGATGGCATTGTTGTTACAGGATTTAGGTTGGCCCCAACAATTAAACTGCCATCAATTTTATTATCTGTATAGCTAAGCTTTCTATAGTCACCTTGTATTAACGCAACTGAGGTAGCTGATAAGAACTGCAAGCTACCCGCAGATCCATTCACCAAATCATAATCCACAGTTGTTGCTGATAGATTGTAAGTGACAAAACCCCTGTAATTATTCGCGCTTGGTTGTGTGATTGTTGAGGTTAGCGTTCCCCAAAGTCGGATTTCGTCACCAGCACTATTGCTTAATTTAATGCCTGTCAAAACGCTACTTGATGCATTGATTGCTTGGGTTTCAATTGAGGTAACTTCCCAATCATTTGCATTAAGAATTGACGATCTGAGTGAGAGATAATCTTCCCTGAAGTTATTCAATATTTCTGAAAAGTAATCGGACATTAAACTCATAATCGCCTCACTTAAATATAATCTACATTAATTAACGTGGCTAACTGTTCTGCAGACAACCCATCAAAGCTATCGTTCACAAACATAAACTCTGTTTGTGTGAAACCATTATCAAAACTTAGTATACCTTCTTCCTTATTTAATACTAAATTAAGGATTGCTTGTTCATCTGTGTACAATTCGTTCTCGAAGATTAGACTTCCTGACGAATCCATGATCCGAAAAGAACCATAATTGGTCTGTTGTGAGAGGCTAGCTAAATTAATAGATATGCGATCACCTTGAGAAAACTCTAAATCATTAATTTTTAAGGATGAGCCACGACTAAAATCAAAATCTAAAATAAATCTATCAGCACCAGCACCACCTTCAACCTCTGATTGACCCTCACCGTTAAAAGTTAAAATGTCGTCCCCATCACCTGCGAAGATAAAGTCATTTCCACCACCTCCTACTATGATGTCGTTACCTTGCCCACCATAAATTGTATTGCTCCGTTCATTAGCCAACAATATATCATCGCTATTGGAGCCTATCAGAAGATCTGGGGAAGTAATTATCCTATCTAAAGCCAATAAGTCGCCATTTTCTTCAAATACTAGACCTAATTTACTAGCAAGATCTACGCGAACACTGTTGCTAGACCATTCATAACTTAGAGTAAAGTGATTGTCGGAAGAATATAATTCATTAATACCTTGACCCAAAGAAATAATTGATCCTTGCTTTCCAAGCACAATGTCATTTCCTTGGCCAGCAAATACACTTACCTTACCCTCAAGTGCCAATATAAAATCATCAGTATGGCTGCCGGTAATTATTGATGATGTTGCATTGTCTGGCCTGATAACCTTATAACTCTGACCTGAGTCACTTGAGCCAAGTGCAATTCTTTCAAATGGCAATCCTGATTCAAAAATACCAGCTTCAAAGTTACTATGATACCTTGCTGTAAGCCAAGCTTGATTGTTTTGAAACACCCATGACCATTCCATAAAATTTGAGTGCCATATTGAATCAACCTCATCTAAGGTATTAAGTGCAAGTGTATCAACACCTTCACCACTATCAATATTAACCTGCGTGAGTTGATCAAGCTTTATTGCAACCAAGTCGTTGCCTGAGCCAGCATTAATGTAGGAAGAAACAATTGATGGTGCAGCCTGAAATGATGTGTCAAAACCTTGATAAGTTATCCTATCATTTCCATTACCACCATTTAAAAATTCAAGAAACATATCAGCATTGGCAATGCTGTTCAGGCCACTATCGATAATATCATCCCCATCTCCACCTCGAATATCATCTGCTGAATTACCACCTATCAATACATCGTTTCCAGTCAAGCCGTCTACCTGCCAGGCTTTTTTGTCGTCAAATGGCTTAAGACTGTCATTAAAGTTACTTGGGTTTACAATACGAGCTAATTCAATACCTTCATCTTCATCAACGTGTTTGAATATTTCAATCCCAGAAAAATAAAGACTGGAATTGATTTTTTCAGCATAATTGGCTGTTCCAATTGGGGCTTCAAAAATTTCATATAATTCGCCAACTAAATTAAAAACTCCCTGGGTAACCTGATTGATAGAAATATTTATGTAATCCACACCAATTAAAGTATCTAGACCACCAAGCCCCTTGATTAAATCATTTCCAGCGGATGTATAAAAAATATCATTACCTTCAGCGCCCAGTAAATTATCAAAATCTCTGCTACCAAATAATATTTTAGGCAAGTAATCAATTGATGCTTCTTGATCAGAATCAACCCCATTAAGTAAATTCAAATTTCCTGATGACAAAAGGCTATCATCAGAGGGAGATGCGCCAGAACCGGCTCCAGAGGATGAATTCAATTGCTTAGATTTTGCGGATTCTGGATCGCGGTCTTGATATGATTTTTTAGGCTGCGGACTATTATTATTAGAATTCTCAACTATACCGTTAATGTTTTGTTGTTCGATTGCTATATATTCAGGTGAATGCTCAGAGCTATTTTCTGACTTTTCAAAATCTGATGATTGATTATCTGAACCTCTAGGTTTTATTATTGAGTTTAATTTTAATTGGGTAAGGTTGTTATTGAATGGTGATTCGTCGGCAGGATAATAATAATCCGAAGTAGCATCGTTATTAGCTCCTTCTATTGAATTGGCTTGACCAAATCCAGAGAGTGTAGCCCAAACAGTATCTGTAAGTTTAATTGTTGCATTTGTAAATTCCACCTCCTTATAACCACCCAATTGAAACAACATACCTTGAGTAGATGGGGAAGTGCCAATTAATAGCAAGCCATTAGAACCCCCAGAGGGAAAAATTCTAAAGTCCTCATGACGAGCATTAATTTCAAGTGTGGATTTCAAATAGTACTACTCTTTAAACAATTAAATCATCGCCTTTTGAGGCGTTGGCTTCATTTTTTTTCAGTACTTTTCGTTGCACTAACTCAGTTACCAGCTGATTGATTTGTGACTGAAGTAGAAGAAGTCCAGGTAAAGTCGTTAAAATTACTTTCTGATTCCCTAGTGGTTGTTTACCTTCTTTTTCAGCGCCAGAAAACTCTGCCACACCAAGTTTCACAACACCATTTGTAAACTGCGTTGAAACAGGTACATCAAAAAAAATTTGATCCGACATTTTTAAATCCTTAATGAATTCATTATTCAAGCTTGTGATTTTAATATATTTAATCTAAATTCATCTAATGATAATTATTAATTTAATACTAGTTATCAAAAATATCATTTCAAGTGATACAGTTACATGAAATATTATGTTTGCAAGGGAATATTGAAGCCCAGAAATGCGTTATGAGATAAAAGTGTAGTTTACATGTTGTTAGCGACTCTCGATGAGCATTTAGAATCATGGAAATTTTGTTATCAAAAGATGAGTGAGTGCATTGTTGAAAGTTTTGGATAAAGCCAATGATCATAAAAATATCTATATAAGATAATGTATAAAGAATATTCAATTATTTGCTGATTTATGCTCAGAGGTTGAAATCAGCATGAGATGTGTTATTCGAAATGCTCAATCAACCCCAATAGATAGAGGTTAATCTGAAAGACCTCAGAAAATTCTAACCTTTGTCACTTAGTCCCAATTTTTTATTTGTTCAGAAACGATTTTGAGTGCACGCTTGCACAATTTTTTGGAAGTTTGAGCATTGTCAGTTTCAACGTAGCATCTAAGCTCAGGTGCATTTCCTGAGAGTCTAAAGTGAATGATCTTGCCACTTTTGAGGGTTATTCTGACGCCATCCGTATCATTGACGGATGTAAACTCATCATTTTTTATAATTTTATTATTTAACATTCTCTCAGGATGAACTCTAAGTTCTTGAATCCACTTCTCATAGAGACCTCGAGTACTGCCAGATATTCGATCGCTATATGTAAAACGTCCTGGAAGGCTACATCTAATTTCTGATAACTTGATATTCTTTTTTTTGCTAGCAGCTAGGAGGCTTAAGATTGGCAATATTGCATCACGGGTCATGAGAGGATATATATTTTTGCCATTAAAGTTTCCAAGTATAACGCCACCATTGGCCTCAAACCCAACGATATTTAACTTGCTATCTTGGTAGGAGAGCATTCCGTCAATAACATAAGGCGATCCTACTTTTGTTCGCTTCACTTCCTTAAACCATCCACTCATTTCACAGGCGCTATTGGAAGTGATTGGCGTCACAATGATATCCGCTTCTAAAAATTTTGCGGTGAGCATTCCAACAATATCACCCCATAAGAACTCACCATTTTCATCTGCAACTAATGGTCTATCAGCGTCCCCATCTGTAGAAACTAGAGCATCGAGGTTATATTGATCGACCCACTTCTTAGCCTTATTTTCGAGTCTTGCAGGAACAGCCTCTGTGTCTATTGGAACAAACTTATTTTGTCTATCAATGGATATTACTTCGGCACCTAGCCTAGATAAGCAGGCTTTTAGCAAGTCTCTTGCCACCGATGAGTGTTCATAGACACCAATCCTCATGCACGATAGACACCCGATACCAAAAAAATTGACATATCGTGACATAAAATTCTCATAAGCCGCATTTTCAATTTGAGGAAGAGGATTAATTGATGGATAGTCAATATCAGTTAAGACATATTCCATCATTAAGGACTCATCTTCTTTGGAAATTTCACCATCATTTTTGTAGAATTTGATTCCATTTCTGTCAAACGGGATGTGGCTTCCGGTTACTACGATAGCTGGAATATTTTTCTTTTGACCGTAGTATGCGACGGCAGGGGTAGGGAGAGAACCAACATACACAGGGATTAAATTAAAATACTCAATGGCTGAGATGCAGAATTGAGAGATCATCGGGCTGCTAGGTCTTAAGTCATGACCTATAAGAATTTCTTTTGAATCGGAAGTTTTGACTATCTGCTTTAAAAATGCACTCACAAAATGAAAACATACGCCGTGAGATAAATCTTTCACCAAGCCCCTAACACCGCTGGTCCCAAAGCTTACGTTCGTCTTTATCGATAGATCTGATAGATTCATTGTTTGTGCCTAATCAAATTTATTAAAATTCTTAATCATTATCCTAAAAATAGAAATTTAGCTCAGCAAAGTATTTTGCGAAAGCTAAAAATTAGCATGCTGAGGCTGCTTTCGATTGGTATATCTAGATAGAAATGAAGTTTATTTTATAGAAAGTTTGGAGAAGGGAAGGGCATTTTCATCCCTTAATGACAGTTTCGGAGCGCTTGTATTTGGCCAATCAATTCCCAAATCTTGATCATTCCATAAAATACATTTCTCACACTCTGGATTGTAAAAATCGGTGAGCTTATAGATGATCTCTGCAGTTTTTGATAGAACTAAAAAACCATGCGCAAAACCCTCGGGGACCCAGAACTGTTTTTTATTTTTAGAGGACAGTTTTTCCGCAACCCATTTTCCAAAGGTTAATGAGTCTGGCCTGATATCGACAGCAACATCAAAAATTTCACCTTGAATTACACGGACTAATTTTCCTTGTTGATGAGGCTCTTGATAGTGGAGACCTCTTAAAACACCTTGCGAGGAGATTGAATGGTTTTCTTGAACAAACTGAACCTGCCTTCCAATCGCCTCAGTAAAATTTTTTTCATTGAAACTTTCAAAAAGCTCTCCACGATGATCTCTGAATATCTCAGGCTCAAATAGCACAACATCAGGGATAGAAAGTCTTCTGAAGTTCAAAGGTTATATCCTCTCAATAAAATCACAAATACAGATGAGGAGTTTTCAGAGACGCTCATTTAATTCGCAGACTTAGCAAGCTCTTTTATTACGGATTTTACCTGCGACTGCCATGTTGGAATACTCAACCCAAAGACCTCCTGGATTTTTCTGGTATCAAGCTTGGAATTCTTTGGTCTGTAGGCGGGTAGGGGATAGTCCTTGGTGGCAATGGGCTTAATATCGTCCGCCTTCACTTTCGTCTTCACTCCACATTTATTCGCCTCCTCCAAGATACATTTCGCGTAACCATGCCAGCTCGTCTCACCCTTTGAGGCTAAGTGGTACGTGCCGTACTTGCGATAGGAACCAGGCTCTTGCAGCTGGCGGATAATCTCCGCTGTGCCTTCGGCTAAAAGTTTTGCTGAAGTGGGTGCCCCAAATTGATCTGATACCACGCTGAGCCTCTCACGCTCTTGAGAGAGCTTCAGCATGGTCTTTAAAAAATTCTCACCATGACTTCCAAAGACCCAGCTGGTGCGGATAATGATGTGCTTCGCCGCCATCTTTCTCACCTCTTCCTCACCCAGCCACTTGGTCTTACCGTAAACTGATTTGGGGTTGACCTGATCCTCTTCAGAATATGCGCCTTCCTTTTCACCATTGAAGACGTAGTCGGTCGAGAAATGAATCATCGGGATGTTCTTCCTAGCCGCATAGCGGGCTAAAATTTTTGGTGCTTGGACATTTACGGCATGGGCGATTGTGGACTCATCTTCGGCCTGATCCACCGCGGTGTAGGCTGCAGGGTTCACAATAATATCTGGCTTGACTCTATCTAGCAGTCTCTCGACCGATGCAGATTGTGTGAGGTCACACTCCTTCACATCAACCCCAACGACCTGACCAAGGGGGCCTAAGCTTCGCATCAGCTCAAACCCTACCTGTCCATTCTTTCCAGTCACGAGTATCTTCATATGTAATGTCTCTTCACCCAATCTCGGTATTCACCATTTAGAACACCCTCCACCCATTGCCAGTTCCCGAGGTACCAATCAATGGTCTTCTTGATCCCGGTCTCGAATGTTTCTGACGGACGCCATCCCAGCTCTCTCTCGATCTTGGTCGCATCAATCGCATAACGCCTATCATGCCCAGGCCGATCAGTCACAAAGCATATCTGGTCTCGATAGGATTTTTTGTTTTCCAAGGGTTTAAGTGTATCAAGTAAGTCACAAATATTGCGCACAATTTCGATATTGGTCTTCTCGTTCCACCCGCCGATGTTGTAGACCTCTCCAAGAGTGCCTTTCTCAAGCACAAGGCGTATCGCACTACAGTGGTCTTTCACATAAAGCCAGTCACGAATCTGCTGGCCATCACCGTAGACAGGTAATGGTTTACCAGAAAGCGCGTTCACAATCATGAGCGGGATCAACTTTTCCGGGAACTGATAGGGACCATAATTATTTGAGCAGTTGGTAGTCAGTACCGGCATACCGTAGGTATGGAAGTAGGCCCGCACAAGATGATCCGAAGCCGCCTTGGATGCAGAGTAGGTGCTGTTGGGGGCATACCGATTTTCTTCACTAAACGGAGGCTCCTCTTTTTTTAAAGACCCATAGACCTCATCGGTGGAGACATGTAGAAACCTAAAATTATTTTTGTCTTGCCCACTCAGGCCAGCCCAAAAACCTCGGACCGATTCTAGTAGATGGAAGGTCCCCATAACGTTTGTCTTAATAAAGTCTTCAGGCCCATGGATCGATCGATCGACATGACTCTCCGCGGCAAAGTTGATGATCGCGCGAGGCTTGTATTGCCCTAAAATTTTAACGATCAGTGCTTGATCACCGATATCCCCTCGCACAAAAATATGTCTGGAATCCTTTTCCAATTGACTTAAATTTGCGAGGTTGCCGGCGTAGGTGAGAAGATCAAGGTTGATGATAGGCTCATCTGAATGGGCTAACCAATCTATCACGAAGTTTGACCCAATAAACCCTGCACCACCCGTCACCAAAATCATCTGACAAGTCTACCCATATATAGTTATGGAATTAATATTATCATGGGTAGCCAAAGGATTTGCGATGTAACCCCCTAAAATATAGCTAATCTAAAAAATAAAATTTACCAGCCATTTTCGCAACACTTTAATTCAAAAAGTCCCCAAAAATCTTGCAAAAATTTTCACGTAAGTAGCTATGTTGATTAGGGAAAATAGAACTGACCCCCCTAAAGAATATAAGGCTCGCTAATGCCATTTATCAACCCCAAAGTTAAAAAAGAAAAAGCCCACCATGACAGGTGGGCTTTAGAATTTTTTGGTGGCCAGGGGCAGAATCGAACTGCCGACACGCGGATTTTCAATCCGCTGCTCTACCAACTGAGCTACCTGGCCAACATTCGTGCTTTGAGTGCAAATCACGAAAAGGCGGCATTATAGCAAAACTAGGCTATAACGCCAGCATAAAAAGTGAAAAGAGATTGCTTAAATAGATAGTTTTTGGGTGGGATCTAAGCCTTATTTAAGCCTCGCTGAGACTTTAAGCTTGCCGCAAATTGCATAACGGCATAGCAGGCAGCCAGATAGAACATGGTAAAGCCTGTGTAAGGTAGATAGTATTTCGCAACAGCAAAACTAAAATCACTTACATTCATCATATTGACCTTATCTGAAAAGACATACCACACTGCGTTTGACAAAATAAATGCCAAAGTGGTCGCAATCCAGCCATGCGCCAAGTAGGTTTTCAAATGCGAGCCTTGCAAGTTATGGATGCGGCGACCTAGCCACCAAACCATGCCATAGATAGGTATTAGCCCCCAATAGCCGGGTGACATGCAATAGTCTGAAACAATCATCAATCTAGTCACGATTATATCTATTGCAACAGCAATTAATATAGCAAGCAACATCCAGCGGATACGAGCGTTCAGAGCGCCCAACAGGAAAAAGCAAGCGATACTGGCATCAGGCAATAAACTTGCATTACCAAAATGACTGGCGCGGGTGATAAAAATGAGAGCAAGAAGAGAAAACAATCCAAGTCTCGAAATTTTAAAATTAGGGAACATCAAAAACTCCTTTAAGTACAATGTGATTCTAACCGTTTCCGAAGAAATTCATCAAAAATTATAACGAAGTGTGGCAAATATTGCCCTGGGGTCACTAGGGTAGTAGTAATAGCCCTTATAAAATAAGTTACTCCCCTTATCTTGATAACCACCATAAGTGGAATATTTTTCATTGGCAATGTTTTTTACCATCACACTCAGATCCCAATTTTCATATCTTTTGCTTGCGACTAAATCTGTTACAACAAAACTCGGCATCTTTTTGTAAGCCTGAAGATCGTTTGCACCTTCGTAATATTGCGAACCAACATAGTTAGTTATCAAGCTGAGTGAATAATCGTTTGGCAAATTATAGTTTAATACTGCGTTAGCTAATAACTTTGGAACCAGATCAAAACTTTTATTCTCGTTTGGTCCTTCCTGGTATTTAGTATTTTGTAATGTAATATTGGTTCTAAAACTTATTTTCTCAGAGATTTCTGAGTTGGTTGAGATGTACAAGCCTTGGCGCAAAACTTTGTAGGGGTCATTAATATTTTTATTGCTTACTAGAGAGTACCTAATTCCGTCCTCTGTAATAGTTCTGAACACTGAGCCGTTTAATAAAGTATTCCCAATTTTAAACTCTATACCAGTTTCAATACTTTGATCAGTTTGGGGTTTTATGATGCCACCAAAAAACACCCTACCATCACTGGAATAACCCCAAAATTCGTCGATATTTGGAAATCTAAATGATTGGCCTAGTTTGATGTAAAGCCTTTCAGAGTCTGATAACCTTGTATTTAGTGCAATTGACCAAGCATTTGCTGATGTAGTTTTGCTGGATTTACTATTGGCATAGCCATCATAATCAGTTGCATTAATATTTTGAGTTTGTCTACGAAATCCAAAACTCAAATCCAAATCTTTTTTGATAGAAAAAGAATGATTTCCATAAATAGAGTGGTCTTTTAGATTAGCACTAGAATCAGCGGTTGATGAAGGAATACTGTATTTAAATTCCTCATTTGTTGCCCCTTTAGAATATGCATAATCGAAACCTAGAAGTAGATTACCAGCCTCGTTCAAATTTATTTTTAATCTCGGAGAGAAGTCTAATCGATTCCGAGTGTAGTCTGCATTGTAAGCAAAGTAATTCGGAGGATTGTAAAGTCTTGTCCAATTAGTTAAAGGGTCAGCTTGATTATCGCCATTCTTATAGAATTCTGATGAAGTTTTTCTGTAAGATAAATCAGCTTCTAGCCTTACATCATCAGTAAAATCATTGACCCCACCAATTGAATAACCACTGTTGATGTATCGATTAAAGGCCCCTAAAAAACAGCTATAAATATCACATTTGACATTACTTGAATCTCCACGGTTGACAGCGCCCAATACAGCTCCAGGAACGCCGTTTTTGTTGTAATTACCAAATGCGTTTAAATACAATGATCCTGAGGAAAAGAATTGGGTAACTCTTGCATCAATAGCATATTGCTCTATTTGAGTGTTTTGTCTCCAGCCATCTGAGTCAGTTGAATTTGCTGATAGTTTTATTAAGGTATCGTTATATCTATTTTGAAATATTGCATCAGCTCTTTTTGTATTGAAGCTACCATAAGTGACTGAAGCTTGATTAACATTTGCCGCACCATCAAATGTAACAATATTAATCACTCCACCTACAGCTCTGTCACCATAGAGAACGCCTGCGCCACCTTTAATAATCTCAATTCTATCTACTGAGTTCACCGGAATTATTTCCCATGGTGCTGCACTTGAGTCTATAGGACTAATACGCTGACCGTTTACTAAAATTAATGTGTTGCTTACAGCTGATGGACCATAGCCCCCGATATCGACGATGGCTCCTTGATTAAACTGTCCAAGGGTAACCCCTCTAACATTGAGTCCTCCGAGTTGAGTTAGGACCTGAGGAATTGAAACTGCATTAATCTTTTTTATTTCATCACGATGAATCACTTGAATATTTGCTGGGATATTTTTTATATTTTCGTGAACACGATATGCTGTAACAATTACTTCATCCGATTTAGTTTGAGATACATCTGCATTGGCTGATTGAGCTAATAATAAGCACAATAGACTTACAAATTCAGTCTTTTTCATTTTTAATTTCCCTGATTAATTATGCGCGTCCCCGCACATAGTTAATAAATCAATGGGAATGCCGAAAAGCTGATTGATAGAGTTTAGGTAGAATTGAAGGAGTTATATTATTACCCTTGA
>JACCDY010436519.1_pt1 | contig 46861 bp, 42 predicted proteins | sample 7446391 | NCBI WGS metagenome assembly JACCDY01 (sample SAMN15323451, study PRJNA562643) | freshwater metagenome | isolation source: river surface water | place: USA:Blue River Watershed | collected 2017-08-18
GTGGTGGAATTGGTAGACATACCAGACTTAGGATCTGGCGCCGCGAGGCATGGGGGTTCGAGTCCCTCCACCCGTACCAAGGCAAGCCCTCAACACCGATAGGTTTTTGAGGGCTTTTTTTAATTGATTAAATAAACAATTCTATATGAACATTTCACTCAATAAAGCAAGTGATTTACAAGGTCGTTTGACTGTTGTTGTAACGGAGGCCGATTACAAAGAAAAAGTAGAGGCTAAATTGAAAGACTACCGTAAAAAGGCGTCAATCAAAGGTTTTCGTCCAGGTATGGTTCCTGCAACATTAATTAAGAAATTGTATGGTCAATCAGCCTTAGTGGATGAAATCAATCACGAATTAGGCCATGCGGTTAGTGATTACATCAAAGAAAACAAATTAAATCTAGTAGGTGAGCCATTGCCGGCTGTGGAAGAGGCGGATTCAATCGACTGGGAAAAAGATACTGAATTTACTTTTCATTATGATCTAGGTTTTCACGGAGATTTCAGCGTGGATTTAGCTAAAATGAAAGCGATTCAATCGTATGAAATTAAGGCCGACAAGAAAGAAATCGATGAGACGATTGAAAATTTGAAGAAGCAATTTGGTGAGCAAACGCATCCTGAGTCAGTAGAAGACCGTGATTTAGTGTTTGGAACATTTACGCAAGGTGACTGGGTTGAGAAATCGGCTATCCCTATGCACGCGATTCAAGATAAATCTAAGAAAGTATTCATTGGCGCAAAGAAAGGGGATACCTTGAAATTTGCAATCGATAAAGTATTTGTTGATGCGAAAGCTTTGGCATTAGCGACAGGAAAGAAAGAAGAAGAAGTTGCAGAATTGAAAGGTGAAGTTTCTTACGTAGTGGAAGACATTACTCGTCAAGTACCTGCAGAATTAAACGTAGCGTTTTTTGACAAGGTTTTAGGGCCAGGAAAAGCGACAGATGAGAAATCATTTCGTGCTGAAGTTGAAAAGATTGTAGGTGAGAATTATGCACGCGAAGCGAAATATTTGTTGCGCATCGATGCTGAGAAAGCGATTTTAGAATCCGTGAAAATTGATTTGCCAGAAGAATTCTTACGTACTTGGTTGATTCGTATCAACGAAGGTAAATTCACCCCAGAGCAAATTGATCAAGATTTTGAGAACGTGAAGCGTGATATCCGTTGGAACTTAATCAAAAACGAAATCGCTGAGAAATTCGAAGTGAAAGTTGATTACCCAGAGGTAGTTGAGAAGGCTAAGGATATGGTTCGTCAGCAGTTTGGCGGATACTTATCTTCTGACCAACCGGGCATCGAGGAGATGATCGAGAAAATCGCGATGGGTTATTTGAGTGATAAGTCGAAGGGAGATAACTTTATGAATTTGTACAATCAAGCATTCTCTGATAAAGTATCAAATGCGATTGTGGAAAATATTCCAAACAAAACAACTAAAATTGATGTTGAGAAATTTAAAGAAATCGCAGCGGCGCTTTAAATTTCGATTTGTCACAATATTTTTGAAAACCCCGCTCCTTGCGGGGTTTTCTGTGAACTAAGGTTCGTACATTTGTGTTTTGCGTATTTAATGCCAAAATATTTTAAATTTGATTTTTAAACATTGAATCCTATGTATCCAAAAGAATTATCAGGAGAAGAGTTTCGTAAATATGCCGTACATCACCGTGGTCTTAATGGCTTGGCGGTTGATCAGTACATGAACCACATCGGGGATCGTCCGATGCACCAAATTGAAGACATGACACAATACATCATTGAGGAGCGCCCGATGCGTTTTGCTCAAATCGATGTATTCTCACGTTTGATCATGGACCGTATCATTTTCATGGGAGTTCCTGTGGATGATTACATGGCTAATATCATTGTGGCGCAATTGTTATTTATGGAATCTACGGATGCCAAAAAAGACATTGTCATGTATATCAATAGCCCGGGAGGATCGGTTTATGCGGGTTTGGGAATTTATGATACGATGAATTACATCCGGCCAGATGTAGCCACCGTTTGTACATCTTTGGCTGCTTCGATGGGTGCTGTGTTATTAGCAGGTGGCGCTGCGGGAAAGCGTTCTGCACTAGAGCATGCACGTGTGATGATTCACCAACCATCTGGCGGTGCACAAGGTCAATCACGTGACATTGAAATTACAGCACGTGAAATCGTGAAGATTCGTGCAGAACTGTATGAAATTCTAGCTAAACACTCAGGCAAGTCTTTCGAAGATATTGAGCGTGATTCGGATCGTGACTATTGGATGAAAGCGGCTGAGGCTAAGGAATACGGTCTGATTGATGAGATTTTAACCCGTACGGTATAATTCATGGCGAGTAATAAAAAAGTTAGTTGTTCATTTTGTGGACGAAGTCAATCCGCTATCGAGAGTCAAAACGGTGGTCCATTGCTTTTTGGTATTGAAGGGGCTATTTGTGGATCCTGTATTCAAAATGGCTATGAAATCATACACGAAGCTGATGTGAAATCAGGTGATTCGACGTCTAAGCAGCAATTTGAATTGGTTAAACCCAAGGATTTAAAGGCATACTTAGATGAATATGTGATCGGGCAAGAAGAGGCAAAGCGTCATCTTTCAGTTGCTGTATATAATCATTACAAGCGTTTGATGCAGCCTGCATCCGTGGATGATGTGAAGATTGAAAAGTCTAATATCTTGATGGTTGGCGAAACAGGTACGGGTAAAACCTATTTAGCTCGAACATTGGCACAAAAATTACAAGTGCCCTTTTGTATTGCTGATGCCACGGTAATTACTGAGGCTGGTTATGTGGGTGAGGATGTGGAAACCATTTTGACGCGTCTACTTCAAGCGGCGAATTACGATGTAGAGAAAGCGGAATGTGGGATTGTCTTCATCGATGAAATTGATAAAATTGCGCGTAAATCGGATAATCCTTCTATCACACGTGATGTGTCAGGGGAAGGTGTTCAACAAGCTTTATTGAAATTATTAGAAGGTTCGATTGTGAATGTACCGCCACAGGGTGGTCGGAAACATCCGGATCAAAAAATGATCGCTGTTAACACAGAGAATATTTTATTTATCTGTGGAGGTGCTTTTGATGGCATTGATCGCCATATTTCAAAGCGTTTAAATGCGCGTCCGATTGGTTTTTCGGGTGATGATACATTCCATGATTCCTTTGAGAAAGATCAAATCATGAAATATGTTTCGGCGCAAGATTTGAAGTCTTTTGGCTTAATTCCAGAATTATTAGGTCGATTGCCAGTGGTTACATTCTTGAATCCATTGGATGCGAAGGCTTTGTTGTCGATTTTGACAGAACCTAAGAATGCCTTGGTCAAACAGTACGAGAAATTGTTCTCGATGGAAGGTGTCACATTGCATTTTTCACCTGAGGCGTTAAGCTATATTGTAGAACAAGCGATGCAATATAAATTAGGTGCACGTGGCTTGCGCTCTATAATGGAGGCCATCATGACAGATGCGATGTTTGAAATTCCATCGCAGACTGAAATAAAAGATTTTACTATTGATTTAGATTACGCCAAAGCAAAGTTTGAGCGTACTGTTTTCCACCAAATGAAAGTTGTCGCATAATATGAAAAGGATTGGAGTATTGATTATTCTAGCTGTTTTGGCTATCTCCTGCTCGAAAAAAGCTGTTGTCGCCGCATTCGCACCTGCGCCTGTATCGTCGGAGCCTGCAAAACCTCTTGTAAATGAAGCTGAAAAACAGCGTGTCATGAATGAGGTAGTTCCTAGCAACAATGTTCAACAACCAGCTCCCCATCATGTGCAACAAAATAGTATTGAGGCATCTTTGCCGGCAGTTTCCGCACCTGTTGCTCCCAAAGCACAAGGGGAATCCACGGCATGGCATATTGACCGAGTATTAGACCCTGCACCTGTCAAGACAAATATTCAAAAAGCATCCTTTAAAAAGTTTAAAGAAGCACCTCGTGGGGCACGTAACTGGGCTCCCCAATTGAAAATCGGTTTAACCTTACTGGCTATTGGTGTAGTCTTAGCTGTTTTTGGATTAGGCTTTGTTGGTGGACTTGCTGCACTTATTGGTTTGTGCTTCACGATTGTAGGACTTTTGGTTACCTATTAGGATGAGGCCATCGCTGGTTTTTTTACATGGTTTTGGCGAGGATGCTCGGATGTGGGATGATTTTATTCCGGGTCGGTTTTCTGATGCGACCATGCATATCCCTAATTATGCTGATTGGTCGGATTGCTTAAGCATCGCAGCGTATGCACAAAAAATCGAACAGAACCTTCCATATAACGAATCTTTCGTGCTAATTGGTCATTCCATGGGGGGCTATATTGCCTTAGAAATGGCCAAACAATTTCCAGAACGAATTCAAGGTATTGTGATGTTGCATTCTACCCCGCTAGCTGATTCAACGGAGAAACAAGCCCAACGAGATAAAACGGCAACATTCATTCAAGAGCATGGTTCGGAAAGCTTCATCCGTTCTTTTGTTACGAATTTGTTTACGCCTGAATTCGTGGAATCTCATCGGAATTTGATGGAGAAATTGGCAGATCGCTATGTTTTCATTTCCCAAGCAGGCTTAATCGGAGCAACTTTGGCCATGAAAGTTCGAGCAGATTTGGTCGAATTTGTAAAATCCACCAATATCCCCATATTATTTGTGTTAGGTGAGAAAGATCCGTTGATTCCCTCAAATTCGATTGTGGAAATTTTGGCAGGGAAAGCCCAACATAAATACGTAATTTTAGCTGCTGTTGCGCATCAAGGTTGCTATGAGGCTCCGGAGGAAACGTATATAGCGATTCATCAATTTATCAACGAGATTCATGCCTAAGATTATTGTGGCCCTTGATGGCTATTCTTCTTGTGGAAAAAGTACAACGGCCAAACGCGTAGCTGCCAAATTGCATTATGTATTTGTGGATACAGGCGCAATGTACCGGGCAGTAGCTTTGTATTTTCATCGGAATCAGGTTGATTTGGCCAACAAAGAAGCAGTGGCTGAAGCTTTGAAACATATAGACATTACGTTTGAGTTTAACCAACAACGACAAGCCTCAGATACCATTTTGAATGGGGAGAATGTGGAGGTTGAAATCCGTAAAATGTATATTTCGGATATGGTTAGCCAAGTAGCAGCCATAACGATTGTCCGTAGAGCGATGGTAGCTCAGCAGCAACAGATGGGAAAGAAAAAAGGGATTGTGATGGATGGTCGTGATGTAGGCACTGTCGTTTTTCCGGATGCAGAAGTGAAAATCTTTATGACGGCGCAGCCGCATATCCGTGCACAACGCAGAAAATTGGAATTGTTGCAGAAAGGGGAGGACTTGCCGCTCGAAGATATCATTGAAAATTTACGTATGCGAGACGAAATTGATTCCAATCGAGAGGAAGGTCCATTAAAGCGTGCGGAGGATGCGATTGATTTGGATACCTCTTTCCGTAGCATGGACGAGCAGGTGGATTTTGTCTTAGCGCAAGTTGAACGTGTCAAGCGTGAAAACAAATAAACCCTATTTACTGGTTGGGCAAGGAATCGCAGGAACTGTTCTCGCGCATCATTTTCTTCAGGCCAACATACCCTTTGAGATTTGGGATTCGCCCAAACATATTAATTCTTCCTATGCTGCTGGGGGTATATTCAATCCGGTGACGGGTCGTAAACTCGAAAAAACTTGGAAGGCTGAAACCTTATTTGATTATCTATTTCCCTTTTATCAACAATTAGAGGCTACAGTAGGCAAGGCTTTCTTTTATCCCATGCCTTTGTTTCGTCCTTTTGCGAATGCAGAAATGAGGCAATGGTTAATGGATCGAAAGCAGGAAATAAACCATGATTTTTTGGTTTGGACGGAAGAAGGAGTTTGGATAAAACAAGCTGGATGGGTTGATGCTGCTAGTTTATTGGAATCTTCAAAAACTTATTTTGCCAATTTAGGAATCTTTGCTGAACGAACATTTCAGGAAGAAGATACGGATCATTTTAAAGCCGTTATTTATTGTGAGGGTTTTCATGCCACACAAAATCCAATTTGGAATAAATTGCCCTTCCTTCCTGCCAAAGGTGAATTAATTCGATTTCATTCGAATGAGCCATCCCGCGATCATATTTTAAATAAAAATGGATTTATCCTTCCCTTACCTGATGGTGCATTCAAGGTGGGTGCAACTTACCGATGGGATGAATTTACTCCATTTCCTACAGCATCTTCCCGCGAAGAGCTTATTTCCAAATTATCGAGTATGGGAGTTTCTCACTATGAGCTCTTGGATACCTTTGTGGGAATTAGGCCAGCTACACAGGATCGCCGTCCATTTGTGGGGATGCTAACGGAAAACCTCGGGATATTTAATGGATTTGGTTCGAAAGGAGTATCCCTAAGTCCTTATTTTGCACGTTCCTTTGTGCAAGCAATCTTGGGGGAAAAAGAACTTGAACCTGAAGTTTCAATTCGTCGCTATTCGCATTTATTTTCAGTATAAATCCTTAAATTTGATTTTGTGTAAAATTGTATCGGATGCGCTTGTTCCATTTGTTTTTATTGGGCTTTTTGGTATTCCTATTTATTCCGGAATCACATGCACAGGAATTTTATCCGAGTCAGCGTGCTTGGGATAAAACACGTATCCAACATCAAAAATTTGCTTGGAAGTTTATAGCGAACCAAAATTTTGAGGTTTATTATTTTGGCAAAAATGAACCATTGGCAAGAACTACACTGCAAATTTTGGATACAGATTTTCAACGTATCACCAATTTGTTATCCTATACTCCTTATCAAAAGACTCGTGTATTTGTCTATCCTTCAGGGAATGAGTTAGCACAATCTAACAGCGGGATTAGTTATGCAAATTCCCAAGAAGCTTCCGAAGAGAATCGTGCTAAATTTCGAATTGAAATTGCTTATCAAAATCAATATCAGGATTATAAACTGAATTTATTGAAACAAGTTTCTCAAGTTTATTTACATGATATTTTGTTTGGAGGTAGCATCAAGGACGCTCTACAAAACTCAATCTTGTTGTCTGTTCCCGAGTGGTTCACTTCAGGTCTTTCGGCTTACCTGGCTTCGGGTGAATCTGCACAGATGAATCAATATATGTATCAAGTCGTAGTTGCCAACAAAGTAAGAAAGCCGGTTCTAGCGCGTGGAGTAGAGGCTGAATTGATTGGCCAATCGATTTGGTCTTATATCGCTAAAACCTATGGAGCAAATCAGATTGGTAATATTGTGAATCTGACTCGTATTATTAGAAATGAACAATCCAGCATTTCCAGTACCCTCCGTAAACCCATAGCCAAATTTTTAAAAGAGTGGTTTGAGTTTTATGTGAGCGAAGCCAAGCAATATGATGTCAATGTGCAAGATGTTTCAAAAAAGACGCTTTTGAGTTTTGATTTAACGAAAGGGGAGCAATTGCGCGATATTCAATTGAGCCCAGATGGACAATGGTTTATTTATTTATTGGATGATTCAGGCCGTTTTCGTGTACTATTAAAATCCTTGGCTGGCAATGTCGCTAAAGAGGTTTTTCGTACCGGCTTAAAAGATCCCTTACGGAATGAGGCAAGGGTGACACCTTTGGTACAATGGGCAAGGAATCAGGATTTATATATCATGGCTAATCATGAGGGGAAAAGCTTTCTTTATGTATTTCAATGGAATAAGCAATCCTTGAAACAGGTAAGTAAACGGAATTTAGGTGATATACGTTTTTTGGATTTTGAATTGAATTCAAATGCCCAACGGATGTTGGTTCGTTCGTTTAAACTTGGCCAGGTGGATGTAGGGATTTATGATCTTCGTCGGAACCGACTGACTTCCATCACGCAAGATACGAATCAGGAATCTGAAGCACATTGGTGGGGGAATGAGGGTGATCTTGTTTACTTGACCGATCGAATTTCTGATAGTACCTACCTGAAGGAAAAGGGGATGCTTGTCATGAAGCATTGGCGTGCTGAGGATCCTGCTAATCCCAAAGAATTATTTATGCACAAGGGGATGATTCGAAATGTCCGGCCTGTTGCCGATTCGTTGATTTACTTTCTCAATGAAAATTCCACGGGAAATGAACTAGTTTCCTACCATGTTAATGATCAAAAACTATATCAAACGGTCATCAAATCGGGTGATTGGTCATCATTCCGATGGGAGAAGGATCAGCTTTTAGTTCAAAATAGGACGATGCTAACGGATTTAGTTCAAATGTACGATGTAAATTCTTTGGCAAAAATTCCAAGCTATTTATGGTATCCCATGTTGCCAGATACGGCGGCTGTATTGGCGTCAAACATTGTAAATGATGAAAACAAGCGCGTTTCAGATGTCCGTAAATTGCGTATTGAAAGACAGCAAGCATTGCGGTTGCGGAAAGATTCGAACCGATTATTGGGTCCATTGGATTATCAAAATTCCTTTGTCCTTAATGGTTCCGAAGGAACTTTTCAAATTGATCCGATTCGAGGGCTGGGCTACAGTATGGATGTGAAAATGAATGATTTGTTGGAAAACCATTTGTTTAAAGTGGGAGCTTATGTTTCAGCCAATATCAAGAATGTAGATGTATGGGGGGAATATAATTACTTAGCTAATAAGGTCGATTGGACATTGCGGGTGGATAGAAAGATTTTAGATCAAGAAACGGAAGTACTTTCACAAAAAATTCGTTACAACCGTGTAGAGTTAAAAGCCGTGTATCCTTTTACTCTGTTAAGTAAAATGAGTATCTCAGGTATGTTTACGAATAACCGTGCGATAGATCAATACAATTTGAGTACACCTGAAAATGTGTCATCCTATCTAGGTGGTCGTTTGGCCTATACCTTTGATAATACGGTTCATGTCGCTGAGAATTTACAAACAGGATTTCGCCTATTTACAGGCATTGAGGTTCAGAAATCATTCCAACAGACTTCGTTTACCCGCATTACATGGGATGCACGTAGGTACTTAAAAATATCTAATAGTTTATTTATAGCAACGCGCGTTTCTGGTTCTCAAGCTGTGGGAAATGCAGCCACGCAAACTTTATTGGGTGGAATGGATAACTGGCTGTTTATCGACCGTGAAATACGAAATAAAGAAAATCCTTTGGGAACAGCTGGGATAGCAAAGCGGGATGTATTTATGAGTGATTTCGCTACCTCATTGCGTGGATTTAGAATGAATAAATTATCCGGTAATAGTCATTTATTGCTCAATGTGGAATTGCGAATGCCTTTGAAATCACTGTTGGGGCCTAGTTATTCCAAGTCACAATTGTTAAATACCTTCCAATTACTCGGCTTTTTTGATATGGGAAGTGCTTGGACAGGTGCAACTCCTTTTTCTCGGTCAAATGGCTTTAATACGAATGTTTACGGTGGGAACACGAATCCATTCCAAGCTACTGTTACAGATTTTCGAAACCCCTTTTTGTTTGGTTATGGCTTAGGAGCACGAGCCAATGTTGTAGGTTATTTTGTCAAGTTGGATTATGCCTACGGGATAGAGAACGACGAGATAAAATCGCCTATCACTTATTTAACCTTAGGACATGACTTTTAGGCTGATTATTCTTTTCTTTTTTGTACAAGCTCAAGTCTTTGCGCAAAGTTTGTCTATATCCAATCTGCCCATTTTACAAATTAATACCCAAGGGGCAACTATTGTGGATGAGCCTAAGATTCTAGCTAAATTCTCCCTGTATGATCGTAAAGATGGCCAATTAAATCAACTAATTGATAAACCCGCTTTCAGTTTCTGGGCAGGTATTGAATATCGAGGAAGTTCATCGCAGGGGGATTGGTACTTTCTACCTGGTTTGGTTAAAAAACCTTATGGATTTGAAATATGGACGGATTCACTTGCCATGCAATCAACAAAGTTATCCCTTGTTCAATTACCTGCTGAATCTGATTGGGTTTTGAATGCTTCCTACAACGATCGCACCTTTTTACGTGATGTTTTGGCACAGCATCTATCGGGTCTAATGGGCTTGAAAAATTCAAAAATACGTTACGTGGAGGTGGTATTAAACGATGCTTATCAAGGCATTTATATCCTCATGGAAAAGATCAAACAAGGAGGAAATCGTTTGGATATCGCTGATTTAACCTCTATTGATAATGCGGGCGATGATGTGACAGGGGGGTATCTTGTGAAAATCGATAAAACAACTGGGGCTACATCACGGGGATGGAATAGTGCGTATATTTCAGGGAAGGGAAGTAATAAAGGGTATTTTCAAATTGAATATCCCAAGAAAGAAAATATTACATCGCAGCAATTTAATTACATTAAAAACTATGTAGATTCATTCGAAAAAAGTTTACAGGAGGAAAATCCATTAAAGGTATCGACAACTTATCGTTCTATGATGGATATGCCTTCATTCGTGAATTACTTTATATTAAATGAGTTGTCACGGAATGTGGACGGCTATCGATTGAGTACTTATTTTTATAAGGATAAAGATTCCAAAGGAGGGAAATTGACCATGGGGCCGGCTTGGGACTATAATTTGTCTTTCGGCAATGCGGATTATTATGATGGTTATTTACCTCAAGGTTGGGTTTATAATAAACTAGAGCTGACAGAAGGAACACCCGATTACTTTCAAACACCCTTTTGGTGGGGTAAATTGATGAAAGATTCTGTTTTTGTCAATTCGGTCAAGCGTCGTTGGAGTAGTTTACGAAAAACAAGTTTAAGTCCTCAGACAATATTTAAATTCATGGATTCTACCACAGTGGCGTTGAAAGAGCCCATGCAACGTAATTTTGGCCGTTTCCCACTGTATGGCAAAAAAGTATGGCCCAATTATTTCGTGGGGCAAAACGCAAACGATGAATTATTCTGGATGCAGAATTGGATTTCTGCGCGTATAAATTGGCTTGATGCAGCGATAGCCAAGTTGGATGCGACGATTGTGTTAGGCCAAGAGGAGGAGCCTGCCATTCGAGCGTTTCCCAATCCCGCTGGGCAAATGATTAATTTGGAGTTTCCTCTGCAAGAGGAGGTGAATCTTAGGTTGGAATTATTCGATTTGCTGGGTAGAGTTGTTTTGAGCCGACCATTGGGGCATCATAATAAAGGCCCCGTGATTATTCCGCTTGATATTTCGCCCCTAGTACCTGGTCGTTATGTGATTACAATCCTGAAGGATAATGAACTACTTTACCGATTCCCAATCATGAAAAGTTTGGACTAAGTTCTACTTTATTTAATTTTGTTTCATGTCTCATAGCATTGATATATTAGCCTTACTAGCTGCAACGCGCAAAGCGTCAACTCAATTAGCATCAGCGAATAGCAATACCAAAATTGCTGTTTTAAATCGTTTAGCTGAATTGTTAATTGAACACCAGGATACGATCATTTCTGAGAATGCGAAGGATTTGGCCAATATGGATCCTCAAAATCCAATGCGCGATCGTCTTTTGTTGACAGAGGCTCGCATCGAAGCATTGGCAGCGAGTTTACATGATGTGGCGGCATTGCCAGACCCATCTGGTCAAGTATTACTCGAAAAAACGCTTTCAAACGGCTTGCATCTACAAAAGATTGCCGTGCCTTTAGGTGTTGTGGGGGTGATTTATGAATCTCGTCCCAATGTGACGATTGATGTCGCAGCCCTATGTATTCGTTCGGGAAATGCGGCTGTTTTACGCGGTGGAACGGATGCTTGGTTTACGAATCAGGTTTTGGTGGGGTTGATTCATCAAGCTTTAGCATCCCAACAATTATCAACGGACTTGGTACGTCTATTACCCACGGATCGTGCCCATGTGACAACCTTGCTTCAGGCGACAAAATACATTGATGTGATAATTCCACGGGGGTCGGATGCCTTAATCCAACGGGTTCGTCGGGAATCATTAGTTCCTACGATTGAGACTGGAGCGGGCGTTTGCCATACCTATGTGGCGGAAAGCGCGAACCTGGAAATGGCTGTTCCTATTGTAGTAAATGCCAAAGTTTCCCGTCCATCCGTGTGTAATTCATTGGATACTATCATCGTGCATCGGTCTCAATTAACTGATTTCGTTCAAAAGATTGCGGCTGATTTTATTCCATATAAGGTTCAAATATATGCTGACTCGGCTGCTTTCGATGCATTGAGTGCCATTCAATATCCGTATTTACATCGTGCTGAATCGGCTGATTTTGGTCGGGAATTCTTGGATTTCGCTTGTTCAATGAAGGTCGTTGATGACTTAGCTGAGGCCTTGAACCATATCGATCAATATTCTTCTCGTCATTCGGAAGCGATTGTGACCGAGGATACTACTGAAGCGCAATTATTCTTGCAGGCGGTAGACGCGGCAGCGGTATATTGGAATGCATCCACGCGATTTACGGATGGAGGCGTTTTCGATTTAGGGGCTGAAATTGGGATATCTACCCAAAAACTACATGCTCGCGGTCCATTTGCTTTGGAAAAATTGGTGACGGAGAAATGGGTAATTCAGGGGGCGGGTCAAATTCGCTAGTCTAAAATTCGTGGTCTAAGCCTAATTTTTGTTTTAGCTCGCCCAGCAAAGGATGTTTATGGACTAGGAAATCGTATTTATCCGACTGCGTGTAGAGCAGTTTTTTGTCGCCATCTGCTTGAACCGTGACATCTAAGACGATATCGATGGCATAGTTCTGCAAGCGTTCACGTAATATCCCTAGCACTTCCATACGCAATTGCTCATTGAAATGTTGAACCTGCACTTCATTTTCAACTTTCATGTGCGCCACCGTGTCAACTAATTCGATTGGTCTGTCCATCATTACAAATTTGTTAATCAAATTTGCGTCCTTGTATTTTTGGGCAATCTCATTCCAAACGCCTAAGAATTTCGGAAGGTCAAAAGCTTGGTTGTTGAAATCACTTGCTACGGCTTGCTCTTTAACTTCATTTTCCTGTGTTTTAGGTTTGATCACACTCTTGCTAGAGCGTAAGCCTCCCAAGCCAGCTACAGGACTGGGAGCAACCGTTTTGGGTAGATCTTTTACCAGTGGAGCTGTAGACTCGCTTGCGACAACAGGCGTTTCTATCACGGCTGCTGCTGTGACTGTTTCAATGGCTGGAGCTGCTGCAACAGGTGTTGGCTGTGTTGTGGCCCCAGTGCTTTTAGCTTGGGGCTCAGGCTTTTTTCCGCTACTGCCCTCCGTGGCGAGTTGGTAAACAGAAGGTAAATAATTGATTTTTAATAAGCAGAGTTCGAGGTGGAGTCGGGCGTTTTTCGCCGATTTATAATTGCTCTCGCAGGTAGAACAAATGTTCATGGCTGAAAGCAAGAAAGAAGTACTCGTTAATTCGGCTTGTTGCTTGAACTTCGCGCGGGATTCATCCGAAATCTCCATTAATGCCAAGGTTTGGGGGTCTTTGGCAAAAAGTAAATTACGAAGGTGTTCCATGAAACCGCTGATGAATTGCTGGCCATCAAACCCCTTGCGCATGATTTCGTCCAATAAAACGAGCGTCTCTACATGGTTTTGTTGGATCAAATGATTCGTCAAACTTACATAGTAATCACTATCCAAGATGTGTAAGTTCTCTAACACATCTTTATGGCGTAATGCATTGTCCGTAGAGAAGGTAACATTCAAATCGAACATCGAAAGCGCATCACGCAAACCGCCGTCGGCCTTAATCGCAATCAATTCCAATGCCGATGGTTCTGCTTGAATATTTTCCTTAACTGCAATGCTCGCAAGATGATCGGCCATGTCTTTCCACTGAATCCGATTGAAATCGAATATTTGACATCGGGAAAGGATGGTTGGCAAAATTTTATGTTTCTCCGTCGTCGCCAAAATGAAAATGGCATAGGACGGCGGTTCTTCCAAAGTTTTCAAAAAGGCATTGAATGCCGCTGCTGAAAGCATGTGAACCTCATCGATGATGTAGATTTTATAACGACCCCGTTGAGGAGGATAGCGAACTTGATCAATTAAGTTACGGATATCATCCACCGAGTTGTTGGACGCCGCATCAAGTTCATGAATCGTTAAGGAAGTATTGTCTTGGAAGGATTGGCAAGATGGGCATGTACCACACGCCTCACCATCGTTTCCGATGTTTTCGCAATTAATTGTTTTTGCTAAAATACGTGCACAAGTCGTTTTACCTACTCCACGAGGGCCACAAAACAAGAATGCTTGTGCCAAATGGTTTGACTTAATCGCATTCTTTAAGGTGGTGGTAATGTGACTTTGGCCAACGACCGAATCAAATTGGGTAGGCCGGTATTTTCGTGCTGAAACAATGAAATTTTCCATACTGCAAGTTAACTTTTACGCGAGCAAATTCCAATAAGCTAGTTGGGTAAATGCAAGATTGCACTGACAGGAAAATGATCGGTTGGGAATCGTCCCGCCCATGTCTCGGAATGCGTGGCATGTTGACTACATGTAAACCCATTTTTTACGAAAATATAGTCGATATGTTTGCCTTCTTGTTCCTGCTTAAAGCCATTGAATGAACTGTATGGGCCATAATGTCCTCCCGTACTAATGATTTCGCTGTCTGTAAGGCGATTTGGATTTGACTTATCTAATATGATTTGAATCGGTTCGTCATCCGGTGTTGCATTAAAATCTCCTGTAATGATGGCGGGCGATTTGCCAGCGATTTCGGCCACTTTGGTGAGAACTAGTTTCGCACTTTCTCTGCGAGCGACCTTGCCTAAATGGTCGAAATGTGTATTGAAAACAAAGAATCTCTTGCCAGATTTAATTTCCTTGAATTCACCCCAGGTAACGACGCGGCGGCAGGCGGCGTCCCAACCGAATCCTACTTTTTCACAAGAATCTGAAAGCCAAAACGTCTTTTCTTGGATGAGTTTGAATTTAGCTTTGTTGTAAAATAGGGGTGAGAATTCACCCGCTTCTTTTCCGTCATCTCGTCCTTTACCAAACCAGGCGTAATCAGGGAGTGCTTTTGCGAAGTCTTTAATTTGGTGCACAAAGGCTTCTTGCATTCCGATGATATCTGCTTGGTGATATTGAATCAATTCTGCACAATGTTTCGCACGGTATTTCCATTGATCTTGGCCATCCGACTCGGTATCTAAGCGAATGTTAAAAGTCATGGCTTTGATTTGTCCTTGGCTTTGAAAGCCTAGTAAAATGAATAATAAAACACAGCTCAAGGTTTTCATAATATGTTCGATTTGAGGCCAAACGCGATCTTTTTTGCCATTTTGTATGACGAAATCAGCGCCACGTAGGTATTGTTCGGGTTGAGGTTGTAGGTCTATCATTTGCATGATTTCCATGTAAGATGATTTGTTTCTTTTTTGAATATGCTGTATCCGCTCATCTAGTGGGCATGCTACCGTGATGAGTTGTTTGAGAAGTTCTGGTTTATTTCGCGAGGTAATCAATGCCGACTCGTATAAATAAAACGGAGCATCTGGGGCATTTTCAAGCCAATGAACGGCTGATTTGCGTACCGCGGGGTGAATAATTGCATTGAGTTTTTGAATGTCGCCAGGGTATTTCTGTAAGAGACCTTTCATCCAGGGTCTATTATAGCTACCATCCGGGAGATAGGCTTTTGGTCCGAATTCCTCGAGAATGGCGGCTTTTACTTCTGGATCATGGTCGCAAATGTTACGCGCATGTGCATCCGCTTCAAAAACAGGAATTCCTAGGATAGAAAAAATCCGACAAATCGTTGATTTGCCGGATCCTATTCCGCCTGTAATGCCAATAAAGGGTTTCAGGCCTTGTTCGTTCATCTTATTCTTCAGTTAAGCGAGAAGAGGCATCTTTTGAGATGGCCGATTTTTCGAAAACCATGCGAACTCCTTTGCTTGAATCTACTTCCACGACAATCGTTTTCTCACGAATGGAAACGACACTTCCATGTGCACCACCAATCGTAACCACTTTGTCACCTGTTTTTAATTCTGAGATAAATTTTTGTGCTTCTTTCGCCTTTTTTTGTTGGGGACGAATCATGAAGAAATAAAATACCACAAAAATTCCGCCGAAAAGGACGATTTGCATGATTTGTGGATTGGCTTCTAATAATAACATAGGACTATTTTTTTTGAGGTAAAACTTCTATTTTGAACGCAACCATGTTGTCGGCTGGTAATGTATTCGCATATGCGGTAACTGTTTTTTGAACTTTTCCTTCCTTTCCGTGTGAATCAAAGGTTACTTTGATGAATCCTTTCTTACCAGGTTGCACGAGGTCTTTGGACCATTTAGGTGTTGTGCAACCACAAGACGCATTCACTGAACTGATCAGTAAGGGGAGGTTTCCTTTATTGCGAAAATGGAAGGTATAGGAAATGCTATCACCTTCCGTAATTCGACCCAAATAAACCAAAGGTTGGTCAAAAACCATTTGAGGACGTTTTTCTTCTGTTGGTCGCAAGGCAATCGGGATAGCATTCTCAGCATCACTCAATGACTCTTTTTGTTTGTTGGTGCAACCCAACAATAAAACTATGGCTCCTAAACAAATCGAAAAACGAAGCATCTTATTTTGCTTTGATTTGGCTCATCATTTTCTCTACGTCTTCAAGCAATTTCTCTGCTTTGATTTTCGTATCATTCACGACTTTTTTGCCTTCTGATTTTGCCATCGTTTCTGGGATTTCTTTTCCATCTACGATGTCGTTGATCAATTGCTTCAATTGCTCACGGTATTTATTCAGTTGGAAGTATAATTTGCTACGTGTATTTTCTCCTTTATCCGGCGCATAAAGGATACCTAGCACAGCTCCTGTAGCAGCTCCTACTACAAATGCCCAAAAGGATTTTGATGATCTACTCATAATTATTTACTAGCTATGTCGATTAATCCTCGACCTGATTTTTGTATAATTTTCTCACCGATAAGCTTCACTGACACGACATCTAAAATACCATTAATAAATGGTCCAGATTTAGGCGTTGAGTAGTTTTTAGCCACTTCAATGTACTCGTTAATGCTCACTTTTACAGGTATGCTTGGGAACTTGATCATCTCCGCAACAGCCATTTTTAAAATGATCAAATCGGATGTTGCCAAACGTTCTGAATCCCAGTTTTTAGTCTGGTCATTTACCCAGTTAGTTAATGATTTGTCCTCCTTAATGCAATAGTCGAATAATTCTTCAAAGAATAATTTATCCTCATCCCATTGGATAGCAAGCGCTTGTAGGCTTAAATCTTCTAGGGCCTCCACTTTAAAAGTTTTGGTACTTAAGCTTTTGATTACATCCTTATTAACATGCCAATTTAAATCTTTTTCCTCAAAATATGCTGTCATAATCGGATGTTTTAACAGATAATTTTTCAAAAGATATTGGACTATTTCGATATCCTGGTGGAGTTCTTTTCCTGCTTCGGGTAAATACGAAGTAAATTTTTCGTCTGGCAAAATTCCTTCTAGGAATAATTTCTTCAGCAAAGTTTCTTCATCTTCGGACCAACCGATGTTGTTATCCGCGAAAGCAGTTTGTAAATCTTTCCATTTTGGCAGGATTGCCAATACTTTATTGTTGGCGATTTGAGATGTCTTAATCACCTTTTCTAGTAAACGTCTCTGCTCGTCCCATTGGCCAATCATTGGGAGGTTTTGTAAATAGAAAAGTAATTTTAAATATTGTTTGTAGATGGATTCGACCTCAGTAACCATGTTGATACGCATATCGCGTGCTATTTTAGCAACATTGTTTTGGTAAACGCGGTAGACAGATTGAGCGGCCTCGAGCGATTCAGTCGGAATTGTTTCTTCGGTAGGAACCCCTTGAAAAAATTCGTTTAGTTGAATTTCGGCTAGTTTTCGCAAACCCTCCAGGCGAGGTGTTTGTTCTTCTTTGGCAACCATCAACGATAAATCAGGTTGAAAAATCGCTTGTAAGCCATCAAAGGCTAATTGGTATTGCGCGCGTTCCTGCGTCCAAAAGGCATACATTTGTTGAAATGCTTTGACCCGTAGTAGTCTTCTGTTAACCATCCGAAAATAAAGAGCGTTCTTGATTTGTAAAACACAAAATTACAAATTTTAATTTAGAAAGGTCCTATCTTTACGCCAACTTATTCCATACATGGGCGCACTTAGTCATCTGAATCAATACTTCTGGAAATATAAATGGCTGCTACTCTTGGGTATGCTGTTTACTTTTTGTTCCAATTTTTTTGGTGTTGTACCCGCGCAGTTGGTTCGATTTGCCTTGGATTTGGTAACTGAGACGATTGATGTCTATTTCCTGTTCAAGGGATTTTCAATGCAATCTGCATTTTATGAGGTTTTTGCGAGTACCTTGTTTTACTACGGTGCCCTAATCGTTTTAATGGCCTTTATTAAAGGCGTTTTCTTGTTTTTGGTACGTCAAACTTTAATCGTCATGTCGCGCCACATCGAATTCGAGATGAAGCAAGAGATTTATGCGCATTACCAAACGCTACCGCTTTCCTTTTACCGCAAGCAAAATACAGGCGATTTGATGGCACGCATCTCAGAAGATGTTAGTAAGGTGCGTATGTACGTGGGTCCTAGTATTATGTATGGCTTAAACTTGATTACGGTTTTTGCCCTTGTGATTTATTACATGTATCATGTGAGTACAACCTTGATGTGGTATGTGCTCTTGCCATTGCCGATTTTGTCTTTCAGTATTTACTATGTGAACTCGTTAATTATCAAAAAATCAGAGGAGATTCAGGCGGGTTTGTCGACCATTTCTACTTTCGTGCAGGAAGCCTTTTCTGGGATTCGTGTCTTGAAATCTTTTGTTCGTGAGCAGCAATCTTTAGCCGCTTTTACGGAAGCCTCTGCGAATTACCGTCGAAAATCTTTAGACCTTGTCAAAATTGATTCTTTGTTTACCCCTTTGATTTCATTATTAGTTGGTTTTAGTACGCTTTTGGTTGTTTATGTGGGATCGAATGAGGTCATGGCGGGTCGGATGACATTGGGGAATATCACCGAATTCATCATGTATGTATTTATGTTGACCTGGCCTGTAACCGCATTAGGTTGGACGAGTTCGCAAATTCAACGGGCTGCAGCTTCGCAAAAACGGATTAATGAATTTTTAGAAATAAAATCGGAATTAACGCCGGGGAAACAAATCAATCAGCCCATCTTAGGGAAATGGACGTTTAAAAACTTGTATTTTACCTATCCCGGAACGGACCGTGAGGTGCTGAAGGATATTAATTTGGAAATTAATTCAGGTGAGTCAGTGGCATTGTTGGGTACAACAGGTTCGGGAAAAAGTACACTGGCTTTATTAATGGCTCGCTTTTATGATCCGGTTGCGGGAGATATATTCTTGGATGATATTCCACTAAAAGATTGGGACATTCAACATGTTCGGGCTCATTTGGGATTTGTCCCGCAAGATGTGTTCTTGTTCTCAACAACAATTGCTGAAAACATACGCTTTGGTCAAGATAATTTAAGTGAAGAGGCTATGAGGCAGTCCGCTCGATTTGCTGATGTTTATGATAACATCATGGATTTTCCTGATCAATTCGAAACTATCTTAGGCGAACGGGGTGTAACCTTATCGGGTGGCCAAAAACAACGGGTTTCCTTAGCGCGGGCCTTGGCCAAAAATCCAATGATGCTGGTGTTAGATGATTGTTTATCCGCCGTGGATACGCATACGGAGCATAAGATTTTGACGCATTTAAAATCGATCATGCAAGATAAGACGAGTTTGATTATCTCACATCGGGTATCATCTGCCAAATTAGCGAATCGCGTGTTTGTCTTGCAAGATGGAGTGATTGTTGAGCAGGGGAAGCATGCGCAACTCATGCGCAAGAAGGGCTTGTATTACGATTTGTACCAACAGCAATTAAACGAGGATCAAGGTTTATAACAGATTACCACTTAAACGAATTAATTCAATCTCCGCTGATTTAGCCGCGTATTTTGCTTCAATTAGCCGCGTTTCTGCTGCAACTGCATTGCGTTGTACTTCGCGTAATTCATAGGAAGTTGCAATTCCAATTTTAAAACGGTCAAATGCGATATCAATGTTTTGCTTCGCAATTGTATAATTTTCCGTTTCAAGAGAAATTAAATTCAACGCATTTTCGTAGGCCGTAAATGATCTTTCGATGGCTGCAAGTAATTGATTTTTCGTGTCTTCGATTTGCAGTTGGGCAATTTCAGAAGCTATTTTAGCATTTTGTATTCTGCGTTTTTGGTTATTGCCATCGAATAGGTTGATTGTTGCCCGCAATCCATAATTGAATACATCGCTCGAACCTTTTTGTACACCAAATCCAGCACCATTAAATACATTGCTAACGGCATAACCTGCTAAAAGGTCCACTTGGGGCGTTTGCTGGCTTTTTAAATTTTTTGTGTCTAAATCACTGATTTTTTTCGAAACAAGTGCCGCCATTAGCGTAGGGTTTTGTTTCAAGGCCATCTCCTTTAACTCAGTTAAATTTAGTTTTGGTAATAAATCAATGACCGGGAGAGTTTGGAATGTTGTTAAATGTGGACGAACCAACAAGGTATTTAGGCTAATTTTGGTATTTAAATACGACTGTTCTTGAGCAAGTAATAATGCTTTGTCTTCATTGTAATCAACCTGAGCCGAGTAATAATCGACTTTAGAACCTTGGCCTACTTCATAGCGATCTCTAGCTAATTTAAGCCGGTCATTCGAGATTTCAAGACCTTTGCGAAAGTTGTTTACGCGTAAGTCCTGACGAATGATGTCGTAATACAAGGTGCTAATTTGTGCGATAAGGTTCTCAATGGAAGTTTCTGTTTGTTTGGTTCCTAAATTTTGCAACTCTTTGAAACGGTCACGTAGTATAAACATCCCTTTTCCATCGTATAATGTCCATGCCATCGTTATTCCCGCATTTCCATTATTTGAGTTGACGCCAGATTGCTTCAAGGGCGCCCGCAATCCTCCAAAAAACTCTTGATCTAAGCCTGATATGGTATAATTTTTATTCGCGGTTCCCGTTATGGTTGGTAAAAAACCTGCATTACCTAAGCTATTGTCATTTGCAGCTTGAATTTCTTTTTTCTTAAGAATTTGAATCGAATATTGATTCTGTAAACCTTGTTGGATGGCATCTTCCAAGCGTAACATTTCTTGTGCTTTACCGGAAAAACTAGTTAGTATGAATAAACTAATTAGGCCAAATGATTTCATAGGGAATAGGTTTTGATAATAAGCAACAAACTTAAGTATTTTGTATCACATAAGGAAGGGCTAAGCCGACAAGACCATATAAGGGATTTTGCTTCAAATTGCCTAATTTGCGTCATGAGCTCCATTCGTGTTAACCAATTATACCTCTTTCCGATTAAATCCCTGGCTGCGATCGCTGTCGACAAAGTACTAGTTGATTCCGCTGGCTTCGTAGGCGATCGCCGATTTATGTTGGTAGATCTCAATGGGAAATTCATAACCCAACGAACGCGTCCGGATTTAACTCGATTCAAATTAAGTTTGCTAGCAGCTGGGTATCTAGTCCAAGATCAAATTTCCGGCAAGACAAAGGTTTTGTTTGCTAAGCCCATGTTAAATGAATCACTAGCTGCGGAACTTTGGGATGACTCGTTACAAGTGGTTGAAGTAGGAGAGGGCTGGTCGGAATGGTTTTCTGATTTGTTACAAGAGCCAGTACGCTTAGTGATGCAAAAGCCTGAATCCCCTCGGATCATCAAAGAAAAATATCAAACAAGCGGGTCCAATCAAAGTTCTTTTGCAGATTCTTTGCCTATTTTGTTGGCCTCCGAAGCATCCTACAAACAGGTTAAAACGGTTTATGGGCAAGATTATGACCCTTTGCGTTTTCGTGCAAATCTTATCGTAGAAGGATCGGAATCCTTTGAAGAGGATACTTGGGAAGAAATTTCGATTAATTCCGTTCGATTGTTTGGGGCAAAACCTTGTGCGCGTTGCCAACTAATAAACGTCGAACCCGCTACGGGTCAAGTTGATAAAGGAGGCATGTTGAAGGCCTTGGCAATATTTAGGCAAAAGGATAATAAGGTTTATTTCGGCCAACAAATGGTTCCGATTACTTTGGGGCAGATTCAGGTTGGAGATGAAGTCATAGTTTCAACACGGAAAAATGCGCTTTTTTAAAATACTTCATTTTTTAAGTTTGGATGTAGTTTTGGGAGCTGTTTCGATGCATCTCATGGTTTTTTATGTTGTCCTAGGGTGTTGGTCTCCTTGGGAATTTTCCGCCTTATTAGCTGCTGCTGTTTTTCTGGTTTATGGGATAGACCGACAAATCGACAACCTTACAAACGCGCCCAAGGATGAATTGCATGCTTTTCATGCGAAGTTCCGTACTCCTTTATCCCTGGGAATGGGCCTCGTTTTGCTATTTAGTGGATTTGTATTGTGCACGATGGAGCGTTTACTAATTGGTCTAGGCCTAGGATTATTGCTTGCCGTTTTGTTTTATTGGATTGCTTGGGTAAAAAACGTTTTTGATTCAATTTGGGGCATAAAAGAGGTGGGAACTGCTTTGATTTACAGTCTTGGGATATTAATTCCGACCCTTGCAACGGACGGTTTCTCAATTCCGTTGGGCATCATTGAATTAAGTTTATTTTTGATCGCACTCTTGAATTTATGGCTTTTTACTTCCATCGAAATGGGTGGGATGCGACAAAGGGTTCTTGGCTTATTGTGCTTACTCCCTTGTTGGCTTTTCTGTGCAAGTCTGCTCGGCTTGCCTATCAGTATCTTGGTAATTATGGGTTTTATATGGGGGATTCATGCGGGGATTTATTATTTTAGGCCTTGGATATCCATGCGCCTTTGGGCCGAATGGGCATTTGCTAGTCCACTGATTTACCTACTATGCAATTTATAAAGACAAAAGATGCGTTTCAGGCGCTTCGCTATCCAGAATTTCGTGCTTATGTGACGGGAAATACGCTGTTTACGATGGCATTACTAATTCAGGAGGTAATTTTGGCCTATGAGTTATATCATTTAACGCACAATCCGTTGGCTTTAGGCTTAATTGGTTTAGCTGAGGCAGTGCCTTATATCTCATTGGTATTGTTTGGAGGGCATTTTGCAGATAATCGGGATAAGAAGAAAATCATGCAGGGGTCGCTTTCCATCATTATTTTAGGTTCTTTTTTGTTGTTATATGCTGCGACACATTTGAATGAGGGACAGACCGATTTTCACATTTATTTAATCTATTTTGTGATTTTTTTAATTGGTCTTGCGAAAGGCTTTTTTAGTCCAGCGGCCTCATCTCTGAATCCTTTTTTAGTGCCTAAAGAGGTCTTTGCTAATGCCGCTACTTGGAATTCATCCTTCTGGCAATTGGGTTCTATATTAGGGCCTGGAATGGCTGGTTTTCTTTATGCATATGCTGGATTAGCGGGATCTCTGTGGATTGTCATCGGATTGTTGCTAGCTGTTATGTCATGCATGTTTCTGATCAAAAATAGGCCAGTGCCACCGAAAAACGTGGTGCATGAGTCCATTTGGCATAGTTTGCGCGAGGGAATTGAATATGTATTTAAGACGAAAATCATCTTGTATGCAATTTCGCTTGATTTGTTTTCGGTCTTGTTTGGTGGGGTTATTGCAATCTTACCCATCTTCGCCGAAGATATTCTGAAAGTTGGCGCCGAAGGTCTTGGGATTCTACGCGCAGCTCCCTCAGTAGGAGCGGTGGTTACCATGCTTACTTTAATTTACTTTCCACCGTTAAAAAATGCTTGGCGGAATTTGCTTCTTGCCATCGCGGGTTTTGGTATAGCTACTTTGGTATTCGGTCTATCATCGAATTTTTGGTTGTCGGTAACAGCCTTGTTTTTTACCGGTGCATTCGATTCGGTCAGCGTGGTGATTCGTCAAACGGTCTTGCGAATATTCACGCCCGATGAGATGCGGGGTCGTGTTTCATCCGTTAATGGAGTGTTCGTGAGTACATCGAACGAAATGGGTGCTTTTGAATCTGGCGTAGCTGCCAAGTTCTTTGGTACAATACCCTCTGTGCTTATCGGTGCCGGTGTGACCCTGTTTTTAGTCACTATCGTTGCATTCAAATCCAAAGATTTGTTGGAATTGGATGTTGAGAAAGCGTCAGAAGCCTAATTACTTGTTTTCCTGAATACTTGTATTCCACGCCTTTAGGGTCTCCACGATGGTATTGCGGCTTTCCTGTGCCCAAACAATATCCGAAACCTTATTCACTGGACTTGTATTCTCCCCCAGCAATGCGGGCATCAAATTAAAGGTGTGCGTTTTTAATTTCTTTACGCCTTTGTCGTTCACCGAAATGCATTCGATTACTTCGATGTTGGAAATGACCACGAAGCCATCAGAAGTTTTGGATGCATGAATCTCGATGGATTCGATCAGATTCTTTGGGATATCGCTAGTACCTATTGGGTCAGCTCCTTGATAATGAACGACTTTGATTTCATGTGCTCCTAGCAAAAGAAAGGAGATGCGTTGTTTCCCCGACTTCGTCGCAAAAAAATCTCCAATCTTCTGAAAGAAATTACGTTTCGGTAATTGGATGACGCCAAGACCTATAAAATCACGTGGTGTTTGGCTAGAAAGAAATGAAAACGAAGAAGGCAGATTGGAGCTCATGCAAATATTTTTTACGAATTTATCTTAAAAATGGCAAACCAACAATTACAGGCGAATTTTAGGTTTAGGGAATTCAAAGTGCTGGGCAAAACCTTGAAACCACTGATGAATCGACTCAAAGCCTTTTTTGTTTAAGCTGTAATGAATAAACTGGCCTTTTTTTACGGCATCGATTAATTGAGCTTGTTTCAATAAATCTAAATGATGCGAAATGCTGGGCTTAGTCATATCAAATTGCTTGGCAATTTGACCCGCATTTTGAGGCCCCTGAATAAGAAATTGGAGTATCTCTCTTCTCGTTACATCGTTAATCGCTTTGAAGGCTGTTTCCATATTTGATTAAATAATTAGGCGAATATCTAATTAATATCTTGATTTTCCAAATTTACAGTTGGTCAGCTTTTCGATAGGCTTCGATTAGTTTCAGTTCACCCTCTTTTCCCGGATGGAAATTACCATGTTCCATGCCCAAAACACCTTGGTAGTTTTTCTTCCGCAGATGCTCGAAGATATTGGCATAATTTACTTCACCCGTTCCTGGTTCTTTGCGGCCTGGATTGTCACCAATTTGTAGATAGGCGATTTCTGACCAGCATAAATCCATGTTCTTGATCATATTTCCTTCGTTACGCTGCATGTGATACATGTCGAAAAGGATTTTGCAAGATGGGCTATCTACTGCCTTGCAAATCATATAACTTTGGTCGGAATGGCGTAAAAATAGATCGGGATTGTCGCTTAGCGGTTCTAAAACCATCGTGAGCTTATAAGGCTCCAGGATTTCAGCGCCTCGTTTTAAAACCTCGATGACGTTTCCTGTCTGAATTCCCATAGGTAAGTTTCGCGTAAAATTTCCAGGTACCACTGTCGCCCATTTTGCATGAACGCGTTTGGAGGTTTCGACGGCTTGTCTACAAGATTTCAAGAACAGATCTGTCCATGTTTTATCCCCTGTGGTCATATGTGACTTGTCGAAAAAACCTGGGAATTTGATCACAAAAACACCCATGTCCATGCCTAGTCGGCCTAAAGTTGCCCCAATTTTCTCCTGTACCTCCACAGGCTTTTCCATCATTTCATTGTCTTCCAGCGCTCGAAATCCCATCTCATGCATGAATTTCAATTGGTCGATATAATCTTTTCCAGCATGTTGTTCGAACATGCCGAAATGCGGTGCATAGTTTAAGCTAAAGATATTTGCGTTAGCTGAGCCAGCTTTAAGCATTTGAGTGCTTAAAACTCCTCCTGTCATTAATTGGCTAAATGATCGACGATTCATGTTTATTTTTTCTTTAAAGTGCTTAAATATTCAACCAAATCTGTTAATTCACTCGTCGACATACCAGCTGCCAACTCATCTGGCATCATCGAGCTATCTAATTGTTTCACGGATTTCAATGCGGATGTTTTGAAGTTTTGAATGCCACCTCCGGGTAATTTTAGGATGATATCGGTTTCATTTTTCGAGGTAACGATTCCTTGATAAACATCTCCTTTTTTTGTTGTAATCTCAAAGGTTTCATAGCCAAAGCCAATACCCGCATTCGGATGAAGGATTGATAGATACATCCCTTCTTTCGATAATTTTGAGCCTATTTCAGATAATTTTGGCCCAAAATCAATGCCCTCATTGTTGATTTGATGGCACATGGCACATTGCTCCACAAATACTTTAATTCCATTTTTTGCTACACCTTTCAAGCTGATTAATTCATTCAATGCAGGATGTTTCGTTTTGGAATTACTCTGTGCGCCACTTAGGTAGGTGTTAGCTTCCACACGAACTCCTTTGCGCCACGCTTTACTGACCGACTCAACCACGGATGGAATCAGGTTTGCGGGAATTTGTTTTTGCTTCAATGCTTGTAAGACAAAATCTTCACCAGCAGGGTAGGAGTTCCCGATTCCTTTGGCTGCATCTTTCCGTACGATTAAATCGAGTTTAGTATTTAGTAAGATTTGGTTGAGTAATGCGACACTTTCTTTGTTGCCTTGCCAGCGAATCGCATCAATGATGGACCGTTTTACCGTATTATTTCCTTGATTAAACGTTGATTTTATCAAATCATTTCCTCCTAACGCATAGAGCGTTTTGGCTGCTTGTCGGCCACCTTTATTGCTCAAAATGATTTTCATCAATTCGGGCTTTAATTCGCCTAAACTGTATTTTTCGATTAATTGGGTGTATTCGTCTATGTCATTTTTAGGTAAAAGATTGATAACAGTTTTACGTGCCAATGCATTTTTCTGCATGTATTCTGGCGAAAGATGACGGATCGCTACCAAAGTAGCAGCGGCCTTTTTTTTTAGTTCTGTGTTGATTAATTGAACCAATAAGGCCGATTTCTCTTCTCCTGGAATGAAATCCAATGCACGGAAATAGCGCAACTTGTCGTTCAATGGTTTTGCCTCTTTTAAGTATTGGAAAATATAGGAATTCGCTAATGCTGTTCTCGAACGGAAGATGATATCCCGGAATGCCGGCGAATCTACAGGTTTTAATGCCAAATAGGCGGCTAAACGAGTATCCCACGCACGGTCTGCACCGATGCCCAATGCCTCTAAGTACCATCGGTCCGCGCCGGTATGTTGGTTCGCTAAAGCCGCCCACATCGCATCCGCTTCTGGGTTCTTTACATGGTGCAAAGCGATGGCTAGTTCTCGTTTCACTTGATAATCTGAATCTTGTATAATGCGCTGAGCTAAGGATTTCCATGTATCAAATGGACGCATTTTCATCGCTCGGATGGCCATCATGCGCCATTCAGCAGATGTATTCGTAAGTGCTTTGTCGATGTAATTTAATCCGTTGGGGCGTTGGGTTAAGATCCAAAATAAGCGTGCTTTTAATCGCGGGTTGCTTTCGTTTTGATAGACTGCTGCGATGTCCTGCGATGCTTTTTCTCCAAATCCCTGTAAAGCTTTATAGCCTACATAGCGCGTGGCAAGATTCGGGTTGAACAATGCCGTAATAGCTCCCATGGGTGAATTAAGATATAATTTTTTGATTAAATAAGGTGTATTTTTGGGGGATATACGATAGATGCGCCCCTTGTTTTGGTCACCAGCTTGATGCCCACCCACACCGGGGTCATACCAGTCGGCGATAAAGAGTGAACCATCTGGCGCCACCGTTACATCCGCTGGACGAAACCATTGGTCTTTAATGCCCTCAACGAGATTGATGATGCTAGCTGTATATCCAGCTCCTTCTGGTTTTATGGGGTATGCGCGCACTACGTTCGGGCCTGCATCCGCATGGATGATTTGATTTTGGAATTTAGCAGGTAATAATTGTCCTTCATAGACCAAAATACCGGTAGGCGAACCTGAACCGGTTTGCAATAAATTGGGAACAACGCCTGGGTCGTTTAAATGCCAATGTTGAAGTGGCACCTCTTTTTCCATGTTTGTTCGTGCTACATACCATCCTTCGCCGGTCATTTCATCCGTGTAGCCATAATTTCCGCGCTCGAAAACAGAATTGATACGGACTCCTTTGTTACCGTCATCGTCGTTATCTGATTGCCATAATGCCCCGTACGAGTCAACGGCAACTTCAAAGTTGTTTCGGAAGTTTTGGCCTAAACATTCTACTTGTGTGCCGTCGACATTGCAACGGAAGACCATTCCTTGTTTGTACTTTTTAGGTCCAATGATGTCTCCATCTTGATCGAGAACGGGATTTCCTTTGGCATCTAGCAATTGCTTGCCCTCATTTCCTAGATTGAAATATAATTTTCCGTCAGGACCAAAGGTAAATGCGTGTGCCCCATGATCATGCTGTTCCCCACCGATTCCTTGAAACAAAATTTCTTTGCGGTCGGCTTTGTCATCATGATTGTCGTCATACAAGCGCCAGATGTAGGGGCTTTGTGCCACAATAACCATGCTGTCGAGTACGGCAATGCCAAGCGGGGCATTTAAATCAGGGGATTGATAGAATGTTTTTTGGTTATCTGCTTTTCCGTCACCATTCGTGTCCTCCAAGATAATGATGCGATCTCCCGCAGGATTCGTCGGATTACCAGCGATGGCTGGTCGGTAATTGAACGCCTCCGTAATCCATACGCGACCCCGCGAATCGATGTCCATGTTGGTTGGATTTTTTAACATGGGTTCCGTGGCAAAGGTTGTTATTTCTAACTCGGGATCAATCTGTAAACCTGCCAATGCATTCGCTGCCTCATGTTTTTGAGATTCGGTTAGTGAATCAAGCAGGGCTTGTCCCCAGTGTTGATGTTCGTTTTGCTGGAATGAAGAAATTCCAAGGTAAGTCAAAAGGCATAATGAGCCGAAAATGGACAAAGATCCACGGAGAGAATTTTTCATGCGAATTAAATAGGTTGAGCGAAACGCTTTGTTGTAAAGGTCTTTTAATTCGGCAAAAAATGCAAATTTATCGTTTGATGATTTGATTCAATTTGGAACGGAAATTGAGATAGGCCAAGAGGTTTTGGGGGCTTAATAAATTCGTTTTAAAATAGCTTTTCCAATCTTTTGCAGTTTGCGGAGGATTAAGAAATGTCGCCCGACAAAAGTAAAAAGCTTGTTTGACCTTGTTGGATTTGTTTTCGTTGCAATCCATTCGCATCAGGTAATATGCCTGCAGGATAGGTTTAATGAGGTGCTTGTATTTGTATTTTGTATGGGCATTGATACTTGAATACATGAATATCCGATTTTTAATGAAGGCATCGGCCTGTACATGGTCGGTCATGCTAATGCCTCCTTCATTTTTTCGGTAAACGGACATCACTTCTGGTAAATAGCCAATGGGGCCTTGTTCTGCTAATATAACATAGAGGGGAATATCACCGCTTTTCGAGTGTAAAAACCATTCGGGTAAAGGATGTGCATATTTTCTTCGCATCATCACGGAAGCTGTTGCCATGAACCAAGTTTCTTTTTCCACGAGGAAGTCGGCGGATTCCACCCAAGGTTTTTGGTCTGTAGGATTGATCAAAACGGGTTCCCGATTACTTCCATCCTCAAATATGATTTGAGCATTGTGAAAGCAGGCAGAAGCATGGGGATGTTGATCTAAAAAGTCGACTTGGCGTTGCAGTTTTAGTGGATCTGTCCAATAGTCGTCGCCTTCGATATGAACAATGTATTCTCCTTTGCAATCTAGAAAACAATGAACATAATTGATTTTAGATCCGAGGTTTTCAGGTCTAATGTAGGCTTTGATTTTGTCGGGATATTTCCGAGCATATTCGCGAACAATTTCGGCTGTTCCATCGGGAGAATGATCTTCGCCGATGATGATTTCAAGTTCAAAATTGACTTTTTGTCCTAGGATTGCATCTAAACTTGTTCGGATGTAGGCTTCATGTTTATAGGTGATGAAGCATACACTTACTTTGGGTTTTATAGGTGTTTGCGAGCCAGGAAAAAGGTGTTTATCGTAGTGCGAAAAATTCATCGGTTTTATTCCATTACGGCATAACCCACGCCCGTTTGACCAAAATGATTTCCATTATAAAACATGACTTTCTTGCCTTTGTGATTAATCACAAGCGGGTATTCTATCATGGTATAGTCCCAGTCGGCAGGATTATTACTCACATCAATGCCTACTTGCTCATCGAAACGAGTCCAATGGATCCCGTCTGAGGATTCTGCATAATAAATGCGGTAAGAACGTTCACGGTTTGTTCGGTAGTCGGTGATTGCCCGAGCGGAGAACCACATTTTATAGATTCCATCTTCGATGATGACGGATGGACGAGAAATTCCACCTTCTACCGAATCTCGGTAATCGATAGCCACTTGTCCTTTGCGATTCCATTCGATTCCATCGGAGGATTCGGCGTATTTAATGTGATAGCAGGGCTCCATGAGGCCTTGATCTTCTAACCAATGCGTACAGTTTAAATACCAAGCCTTGTACTTCCCTTCGTGGAACAAGAAGCAAGCAGAGCCATTGAAATAAGGTTCTTGGGCAGTGGTACTGATGATAGGACCCGTGAATTTTTTGGTGAAATGTACGCCATCTTTCGAAGTCGCAAGCCCCAAGGCATTGTGATAGGGTATGGTGTTGCGAACGGTCCAGCCGATGTAGTATAGCCATTTTTCATCACCGTTTTGCATGAACCAAGTGGGCATAATGCCACAATCGTCGAATGTACCTGGAACTCCTAAATCCAAAATAGGTTCAGGATGTAGATAGAGAATGCTGGCAAGATTGTTAGGGTCAAGATCAATGAATGAGGCTTGGCAACGTCCTTTTTCATCACGTGCCGAGTAGTAAAGTCTTATTTTGTCTTCGTAAGATGTATCTGCACATACGACATGTGCATACCCGCGTTGGTTCCAAGTTGACTTCCCGTCGGGGCAATAAATAAGACCTTGTTTAATCCACTGCATATAATTGGACGTGGCATTTGTAAGACCACGTCCAAAGATACGACCAATTATCGAATTGTCGAGAAACTTGTGGGGCTCATGTAGATTGATTCCACCTTTTCGACGATTTTGCCATCTTTTTCGGATGCATCTTTCACCGAAATCCATTTCGGGTCTGATCGGAATGCATCAAAACTTGCTTTGCCGGCAGCTTCACTTTTATGTGCGATGAAGTAAAGCAATTTGCTCTGTGAGCCGTCTTTTGGAAGGGTTGTGAAATAGGCGATGTTGTCCATGCCATGTTTTTTGAAAAGTTTAACGGTATGGTCGCGAAAGCGCGTCAAAACGTTTTCTAATTTTCCTGGAGTTGCCGTGTAGGTACGCATTTCGAATGTTCGGTCTGCGTCGCTGTGGGATGCTTTGATTTTCGGACTGAAATCTGTTGCATGCATAAAGATGCTCGTAACTTTAGCCACGATTTTGCCACTCTCTTCCGATTTTCTTGCCACTTCTTTCCACGCAGGATCGTTGCTAAAATGTTTCCATGATGAATCACGTGCTGCTTGAGATGGATAAGCCAAAATGTAATACAAGGCATTCTCTGCGTTGTTGTTCGGAATCCAATAGCCCACATTCGTCATGCCATGTTTTTCAAAAATCTTAGTAGTATGATTCGTAAATCGCTGAATTAACGCGTCTAGTCGGCCTGGATGGCAATAATAGATGCGCATTTCAAAATAACGCGTATCAGGTTTCTTGGAAAAGCCTAGAAATGAGAGGCTAAGCAAGCAGAATAGTAAGATGTTTTTCATAGAAAATGTTAGTTTAAGGGCTAATGTAGTAGAATTTGTACTGATTAGTATCCTGATTACTCGATTTTTTACACGGATCCTAATCGCTTTGACATGACGTGTTGTAAATAGGCAAATATCATTTCCGGTTTCAGCGTACGCCAATTAGGAATCTGCAAATTTCCCCCAAAATTGATGTAATAATCCACATGGTATTTGGCCCATTCTTGTTCGACAAACGCGGCAAAATGCAAACCTACGATCCAGCCATCTTCTACTTCTTCGAACCATTCGGCATAATAATCATCCTCATAGCTTCCGTGAAAATTGAAGACATTTTCACCAATCAAAATAAAATGTTTGATTCCTACAGCGAGCAGGTGGTCGATAACCTGTCTTTTAAGTAGCATGATATCGTTATGTAGTGTATCATTCCACTCGCCGAATAATTCAATGATTGAGTAACCAAGTACATAATCGGTGAAGAGAATTTTGCAATAAAGTGTTTCGGAATCAATCTCATCCCAAAGAGGATGAATGTAATAGCCATAGATATCGTTCTCGTATTCAGTTTGCGAATAGCTTCTCCCATAAAAAGGTGATTTACGATCTTGCGACGCATTGTAAATGGATTCCCATTGGAAGGATGGTTCGATTTCTTGCATATAGACCCAAAATAAACAGAAAAGGCTTGCCAAAGCAAGCCTTTTCATCGGATAAGGAGGATTAGATTACTTTAGTTTGGCCCCTAGGAAAACCCCATTTCCGTCAAATTCTACTTTGTAGTTTTTACCCGCCAAGCTAATGTACACTTCAATTTCTTTAATGGTTGTATCAGCAGCTACGGATTGTGCTTTCGTAAATGTCCAACCCGCATAATTCGTATTCAAATAGGTAATTGCGGCTGTTGGAATTTGTGCCTGAGTAATCTCTGTTACTGTGAAATTAGGCAGTAATGGATTGTCCTTTGGACCTTTTCCCGCATTTTGAATCAAATTAAAGTCTTTGTCAAACATGTAGGTTTGGACTACTCCTGCTACGGAAACAACCACATGATAGTGGATAGTGACGTTGTCTGCTGCAATACTTACGGCATTTTTTAGCGTCCAACCCGTGGCATTTGTATTTAAATAGGTTGTAATCGCTGCTGGCAAGGTAGTTAAGTCCGTCTTTGAGATGACCGGTTTCGCTGGGATTTCTTTGCTTGAAATCACCTTGCCACTTGCATCAATGTTTAGTTCATACATGATGCCTGATTTTTCAGCATGAATGTGGTAAATTGTAATCCCTTGGCTATCAATTTTCGCTGTCGCTCGTTGGAATGTATAACCTGTTATTGCGGTTTGCACAGCCCCTGGTAAGTCTGTCAATGCTAAATTGGTAACAGCTGGACTATGACTTCCTTTGTTTTTTCCGCCTTTGGGACCTCCTGGTATGCCGGTTGTTTGCGAAACATAAGCTCCTTTATCATCAAAAAGTACGGAATAAAACTCAGTATTGTATTTCAATTCTACCCGATAGCCCGTAGGTGTACCTGTCGTCTTTTGGGAAGCATGTAATAAATCGTAGCCTGGAAAATTAGTGGCCAAATAAGTTAAAACACTCGATGGTAAAGCTGTAGAGTCAATTTTTGAAAAGGCTTCTTTGATAGCTCCTTTGGAAGATAATACGATTTGAGTTTCAGTGGTTGCTGTTGTTACATCTGCAACATACAATGCATTGGGTTGTATAATAGCGTAGGCAACTTTTGCCGTTGGGAAACTTTGTTGAATTGTTGACTGTACAGCTTGCGGTATATTGGCTGCGTTAATTGCTGTAAATCCCTCTGGATTCAAGGATTCTTCTTTGCTGCAAGAGCTTACGAACACTGTACTAGCAAAGGCGAATAGAATGAGCTTTTTCATGATTATAAAATTTAGTTGAACGCAGAATTAACGTGTGTTTTAAATGAATCTTGTGCAAAGATGTCTGCAGGGAGTTAACTTATGGGCATTCAATCGACGAACCGACGAATCGAGTATACGAATAAATTAAATTTGATAAATTTATAGTACCTTGTATTGCATAGTACTATATTTTGTTTAGATTTGTCACATGAAGAATCATCAACAAGGTAAAATCATCTTTTTTGTTTGCTTAATGGCCTCTCAGTCAATCTTTGCATTAGGCCTTCCGCAACGTTTATATCCCGCAAAAGTTATTAAAAAATCTATTCAAGTGCTCGTGCGGAAAGTATCGCGTTAATTCTTAAAAAATCTCTTAATTTTGGGTTTCATTCGATCAGCCCATGTTCACAGCATTTATTTCTTGGGATACTAATCCCGTAATCATTGACCTTTTTGGATTTCCAATCCGTTGGTATGGCTTCTTTTTTGCTATGGCTTTTTTGGCGGGCTTTCGTGTCGTGAATTACATGTTTAAGCAGGAGGGACGTTCCACGGAGCAGGCTGACCAATTACTGATGTATACGATGGTGGCGACAATCGTAGGTGCACGTGCTGGGCATTATTTTTTCTATGAATTTCCTCTGTTACAAGCGGATCCTTTACGTTTTTTCATTCAAATGATCACGCCCCCATTTTCGGGTTTAGCATCACACGGTGCATCCATCGGCTTATTTATTGCCTTCTATTTGTATTCTCGCAAAAATCCCAGTATGTCTTATCTATACATAACGGATCGAATTGTGCCTGCCGTAGCGTTAGGGGGATTCTTTATTCGAATGGGCAATTTGATGAATTCGGAGATTATTGGAAAGCCTACAGAATTACCATGGGGATTTAAATTTTTACGAGATACAGAGTTTAATCCCTATGGTGATCCAAATTTAGTGCTTGCACGTCATCCTTCACAATTATATGAAGCTCTTTCATGCTTATTGATTTTTGCAGCATTGATGTGGTTCTGGTCCAAAAAGAAAAAGGACACGCAAGAAGGTTTAATGACAGGATATTTTATGATTGTCCTCTTTACACTCCGTTTTTTCTACGAGTTCTTAAAAGAAAACCAAAGCGCATTTGAGAATAATTTGACCTTGAATATGGGGCAAATTTTATCGATTCCAGCCGTGCTATTTGGCGTGATTGTACTTACATATTCCTATCGAAAAGTTTAGTCTATTTTTTGTACCTCTTTTGAAATCGCGTTTATCCGTTTTGTGAATAAATAGCGGTTCAAATTGTAGGCATCAAAATCCTTGGATTGTGGATCCACACTTGCTCTGCGAGTCCTGTCGGCGGCATGAATGTATGCATTCCGACCTTCCCATAATCCCACGTGAACGACCTTTTTAGTCCCGTCAGGTCTCCTTTCGCCAAAGAATAATAAATCTCCCGGTTTTAAATTTTCCCAATTACGTAGACTATCCACGAGTATCCCCTCGCGAGCTTGTTGGCTCGCATCCCTAGGAATAATCCAGCCATTCGACTGATATACTAGTTTCGTAAAACCGCTACAATCCATTCCTTTGATGGATGTACCTCCCCATAAATAGGGAATTCCCATGAATTGATGTGCCGCTTGAAGTATACGATTTTCAGTTGGCCCTGCATTCGATTTCTTCCATGAAGCATAGTTTTCTACATCCCGCATAGCAACATATCCTATGACACCATCAGCCATGCGAATTTCCCAAAATCCAATCTTGTTTCGTATCGCCATTAAGCGGTTGTGTTGGACCAATTCGCTAATGATTTCCGATTTACTACTTGGGAATTGATAGACTTTACTGTACGTAGCCGTAATAATCAGTTCAGTTCCTGATTTTCGGTATGCCTGAAATTCGGAGCTATCCAGCCGAATAATCGTGCTTCCTTCGACCCAACCTTGATAATGATCAGGTAATTGTACTAGATACCAATTTTTTGTCGGGGATTTTTCAAGCAATTGAACGGGTGTCCCCAACAATGCCTGCGTGCTCATTTCGGCACCCTCGCGCGCCTCGGTCCGAATATTTGCTACGGATATGTTGACGATTCCCATGGTTTTTTGTGCCCAACTTATGTGAGCGAATAAGCAAAATAGAATGATTTTACTCCGCATAATTGAATTTCAAATAGTCTAAATGAGGTTGATTTGTTTTTGGTCGGCTAAGTTCATGTTGGTAGATTACCTCCCCCAAATGCTTAAAGAAGGGAAATCCAACCGTTTCATAATCGTATTTGTCATCATTGAATATTTCGTCATCATTACAGTAGATCGCTGCAGTAACCATAAATTCAACCTTGTTTTGGAAGTCGACGAAATAGGCATTGTCCAGCAAGAATCCATAGGCATCTCCCACTTTGTTGAAGATGCGAACATTCGGATTTATGTTCGCTTTTTTATCTCCGCCATAATACAGGAATTTACAATAAGTTGGGCCAATCGTGGAATCTGCGCTGTAATTCGGGTGTTTAGATTCGGTTGGGAATTCCGACATATAGCGGTATAAAAACGAATAATCTTCAGGACTCAAGTTAAACCGGTCTTTTTTCTGAAAGGAAGCTGGGAACATCAAGCGTTTCAAGAAATCATGTTGGGCATGCAGTGGATAAGCGTTCTTAAAGCTGAAATTAACCGGATGTGGAATGATGCGTCCTGAGTCGTTCATGATTCCTTTCCCCATAATGATGGGATCTGTGGAGACGATTTGCTTCTTGTTGAATTGCTCTTTTTGTTGCCAAATAACAGCGCCTTTCTCATTCATAAATTCCACGGGATTTGTATATTGATTTTCGAGCAAAGGAATGCTTGTCTGTAATCGATGTGTGAATCGAGCGCCCTCAAAACCCTTGGAAGCCATCGTTTTATTGAAGTCTTTTTGGCCCAAAAATTCATACAAACGATTGTAGGCCTCGTTGTCTGAGACCAATAAAATCTTCTTAATATAGTTCTCGATGCTCGGTTTGCCATTCGCGGAACTGGAGTCAGTTAGGACCTCCAACTGCGTTGGCCGATTTTTTAGGGTATGGAATGTTGTTGCTTTATCAATTTTCAGTTTGTTAATTTTTTCCAACGCCAACACGCTCGCCGCCAATTTTACGGTACTCGCGGGGTAAAAATATTCATTGGCATCCACTCGATATGCATGTGTGGTGAATTGGGCCTTATTCTCCGCATCTCGGTCAATTTGCGTGTATAAAATTTGCAAACGGTATTTGGATGGGTTGTCGGTGAGTGTTTTAAAATAAGTGGGATTTGCCTTTAATAATTGCTCGATCACATTTTCTTGGGCATGAAGCAGTGACGTTGAAAAGAGTCCCATTAAGAGTACTAGTTTAAGCTTTTTCATAGGTTAATAGGGCTTGGCTTAGTTCTTCGATATCTTGAACATGCAGGCAAGCAGGTAATATAGCTTTGCAAATAGGAGCAGCTTGTGGGTCAGGATAGGCAAATTGGTTGCATAAAAATCCATGGGATTTTAAATGATCAAAAAGCTTCGTGTCCGCGGAACTGAATGCCGGATAATCCTTGACATAATTCACCTGCATCGCATTTTTTGTAAACGCCTCAGCAAGAACTTGTGATTGCTCGATACGCTCATCATAGGCTTCTTGGGCATGTAAACAGGCATGTATGTAGGCAGGATTTGCCGGCGATCCACCTACCCAAAAGGGATCTTGTTTGATCGCGTCGATGTCGGCTTTTTTGCCTAAAATAATTCCTGCAGGTATCCCAAAGGCTTTCGATAATGAACTAGTTTGTATCAAATTCGCAGGTGTTTGAATTTGCGTGGAAACGATTCCAAGACGATGGGATTCATCGACAATCAATGTCTGCTCGGCCGATAAATTTTGCTCAAAACCCGTTAAGAATTCTTCCACCCAAGGAGCTCCAATGCCATCCATGCAGAGAATTTGCGCATCTTTTTTCCAATCCGCGAATGAACATGCTGCAGGTTTATATGGATGTCTCCACAAGGCTGGATGTGTTTTCGGAGCTAAGGAAATAGCTACATTCGGATATTTCTGCGTGATGTATTGTAGGGCTATTTGGCCAGCAATTAAACCTGAACTGCATAGCGCTGCGGCTTCTACTCGAAAGCGTTTGGCAAGGGTATGCTCCAAACTCTCCCATACATCCATGCAGTAATTATTCAGTCGGGAACTACCCCAATTTTGATTAAACATGCGAATACCCTCTTGCACTTTTTCTTGAAAGAGGGGATGGGTGCCGATGTTCAAATAATTCGTTCCTCCGAGCCAACGGTATTCTTTTCCCTCGAATGTCACGAGGCGCTCTGGGATCTTATTTTGAAGGATTTGATACGACATACTAACGAATTAATTGTGCACCCGTTCCAGGTGTTTGTGCGTACTTGACCCGACCATAATCAATTGTGATTCCTTTTGAGATTTGGTCGTCAACTAATAAGCAGCCATCCATGTCTACGTAATCCAACAAGGGCAATAATTGGGCGATGGCCGAGCAACCGATTGTCGATTCGGTCATACAGCCGACCATGATTTTCAGGCCAAGACTTTTCGCTTCTTTGATCATTCGTAGCGCGGGCGTTATACCTCCACATTTCATCAACTTGATATTAACGCCATGGAAATATCCAGCACATTTAGCTACATCTTCTTCCAAAATACAGGACTCATCCGCGATAATGGGTAGTTCAGATTCTTGGTAAACGCGCTTCATGCCTTCCCAGTTATCGGCCTTCAAGGGTTGTTCAATGAATTCGACGCCCAGTTTCTTCAATTCCGGTGCGAAATAAATTGTCTGTTCTGGAGTCCAAGCGGTATTGGCATCCACCCGAAATACAGCATCGGTTTCTTTGCGCAAGGCTTCCACAATTTCTAAATCTTGATCTGTGCCTAGTTTGATTTTGTACAATGGAAAGGGCATTTCCCGCATTTTGGAAACCATGACATCCACGGTATCAATTCCAATGGTATAGTCGGTGATTGGGTTGTGGGAAATATCCAATCCCCAAATTTCATGTAGCGCTTTATTATGTGTTTTGCCCCAAAGGTCCCAATAGGCAACATCCAAGGCGCAAAGTGCGAAAGGATGATCGTCCAACAAAGTTTTGGAAATCAACTTCCAAAAATCCGTCGGGTGGGGAAGAATATCGCTGGGTAATAAATGTCGGATACTCTCCACTTGTGCCACCATCTTTTCCATGGTGATGCCGTAATAGGGGGTTTCTGTCGCTTCGCCGAATCCGCTTTTGCCGTGCCAACTTAACTCCACAATCAATGTGGGCTGTACGTCACGCGATTCATGTGTGATCGTAAAGGTGTGTTTGAGCGGTAAGTCAAATTGATGAAGCTTGAGTTCCATACACGATTATTTAAGTGGGATATAAGGCAATTTGGTCTCTTTTTGCCCTGCTTTTTGCCAAACTAATCCATCGGCTTTTGACCAATTGATCAAGTCGCCTGAACCATTGTGAGCCAAGGTTTCGCCATTTTCAACCGGAATCCACTGATCTAATTCTGCGGATGGTTTAGGTAAATATTTGATTTCTTTCTCTGCGTATTCAGGAAAATCGCCGGATACCCAAGGTAAGAAATAGACCCAAAAACAAGTTAAAGTTGAGATTGGATTACCTGGGAATGCGAATACCACTTTGCCGTCGGGGCGAGTGGCTACCAACATCGGTTTACCCGGTTTCTGCGCAATTTTGTGAAAGACTGTTTCAAAACCAGCATCCGATAAGACCCCTGGGATTAAATCTTTTTTCCCGGCAGAGACACCGCCCGACAATAAAATAATGTCATTGGATTCTAAGGCCTTGTCGATATTCGCTTTGATCTTTTCTGCTGAATCGGGTAAATGACTCGAATTTGCTTTGAAGCCTTTGGATAACAAGACTGATTTCATCATCATAACATTCGAGCTCCGAATCTGATGTGCTGCGGGTGTTTCGTGAAGTCCTACGATTTCATCACCGGTGGAGAATATGTGCACATGCGGTTTAGATTCTACTTCGATGTGCGCTTTGCCCACCGTGGCCGCAATGGCAATTTCTACCGGGCCAATTTTGGTACGTTTTTTAACTAAAATCGTCCCTTCTTTGGCATCCATGCCTTGCGTATGAATGAATTGACCCTTTGTTAAGGGTGTTTTACCTATGTAGGTGGCAATCTTTTTCTCGATGCTTACATCTTCAATTTTGATGATTGCTTCCGTCCCTTTGGGAGCCGTCGCACCGGTCATGATTTCCATGGCACCATCGGTCTTTTTAATCGCTTTTGTGGGTTCTCCCGCATATAGAATGCCTTCAATTTTCCAGGTCGGAGCGCTGATGTCTTTCACGGCAATACCATCCATCATGACACGATCAAAAGGAGGGAAATCACGGTCCGCAATAATTTTTTCAGCCAAATTCATGCCCAAGGTTTTTGCTAAGGGTAATTTTTCAGTCCGGAAAGGAATGGTGATGTTTTTTAAAAGGGCAATTGCTTCAATAGGACTGATCATGTTTGTTGTTTTACGTATTTGTTAAATTTCGCTATTTTTTGCTAATTCTCCCGTATTTTTGTCTTCTAAATTTCAAATCAGCTATGGCGATCGATTTTTCACACCTGCAATCCGATGGTACCCCCGGCATGGTGGATGTAAGTTCCAAAAATGAAACGGTGCGCGAAGCAAAAGCGCAATCCATTGTCTATTTAGGTGCGGAAATCGTCCAGCATTTCGAGGCAGCAGATTGGCAAAATAAGAAAGGAAGCATCTTGCAAACAGCCGTGATTGCCGGTACTATGGCAGCCAAAAAGACCGCGGATTTGATTCCTTTATGTCATCCTCTCGGTTTGGATTCATGTAAGTTTGAGACAGAAGTGTTAACGGATCAAATTGTAATCACATGCATTTGTCGGTTGGAAGCCAAAACGGGTGTTGAAATGGAAGCCTTAGTCGGCGCCTCTGTCGCGGCATTAACCGTTTACGATATGTGTAAATCGGTTTCCAAAGGAATCGTCATCCAAGAGACCAAATTGATTTCAAAATCGGGTGGTAAATCTGACTTCAAAGCCTAATGTCCTCGCATCATATCATTCGTGACAAACAAGAACCTGCGCTGATCATCGCGAATGGGGAAGCATGTTCGTTGGAGATTTTGGACCAATTATTAGAATGGTCTCCTACGGTCCTTGTGCTAGATGGTGCTTTAGAACGGGTGATCTCTTTGGGCATCAAAGTAGATGTTTGGTTAGGCGATTTTGATCATACTCACATCACGGATTTCAGTGATTATCCCTTGAAAAAAGTACATACGCCCGATCAAAATTTGACCGATTTAGAAAAGGCTTTTGAATATTTGTTGGCTGAAGGCTATCCCGCCGTGAATGTGGTTTGGGCCTCCGGAAAGCGCATGGATCATACCTTAAATAATTTTCACTCGATGGTGCGATATGGTCGGCGAATGAAGATTGTCTTCTTCGATGATTATTCAACCTCTTATTTATTGCCATTTACGTTTGAAAAATGGTATCCAGCCAAAACGCCTATTTCCTTGATGCCTTATGGGGAGGCGTTTGAGGTAAAATCAACAGGTTTATTGTACGATTTGAATCATCCCGTATTACGGCTTGGGACTCAGACAAGTTCAAGCAATGAGGTGCGAGTAGATGGGATGGTGAAAATTTCCTACGAAAACGGCTCCCTTATTTTGATGGAGTGCCACGATTAATTTTGTCCTGCTCTGAGGGTTTGTAGAACACCGGGCGCGACGGAACCTCTGGGAAGTAATTCTGTTCCACCCAATTTCCCGGATAATCATGCGGATATTTATAATCGGCCCCATAATTCAAATCTTTCATGAGACGCGTAGGTGCATTGCGTAAATGCAAAGGCACGGGTAAATTACCTGTTTGCTCCACATAGGCCATGGCTTTGTTAATCGCATTATAGGCCGAATTGCTCTTCGGAGAGGTTGCCAAATAGATCACCGTTTGGGATAAAACAATGCGGGATTCTGGATTGCCGATAACTCGAATGGAATCGAAACAAGATTGCGCGAGTAGCAAGGCGTTCGGATTGGCTAGGCCAATGTCCTCGGAGGCTAAGATCAATAAGCGCCGACCGATGAATTCCAAGGATTCGCCACCGGCAAGCATGCGGGCCAACCAATACACGGCAGCATCGGGATCTGAACCACGAATCGATTTAATGAAGGCAGAAATGATGTCGTAATGTTGTTCGCCATCCTTGTCGTATTGCGCTAAGTTTTTTTGTAATCGTTCCGTGACAAGCGCATTGGTCACTTCAATTTCATTTGCGCCTTCTGTGGTGATGAGCAATTCAAAGAGATTCAATAATTTCCGACCATCCCCACCCGAAAAATGGAATAGTGCGTCCGTTTCCGTGAGCGTAATGGTTTTATTCGCAAATAATTTATCCGTGCTAATGGCCTTATCGATGAGTTGACGTAAATGCACATCATTCAAGGCCTCCAATACATATACTTGACAACGCGATAATAGGGCTGAAATAACTTCGAACGATGGGTTTTCTGTGGTTGCTCCCACCAACGTGACGATTCCTTTTTCGACTGCATTTAGCAAGGAGTCTTGCTGGGACTTGGAGAAACGGTGAATCTCATCGATGAAAAGAATAGGTGATTGAGCCTCAAACATGCGGTTTTTCTTCGCTAATTCGAGCGTTTCACGGACTTCTTTCACGCCAGATTGTACGGCGGAGAGCGTGTAGATTGTACGTTTTAATGCTCCCGCTAATAAGGTGGCTAAAGTAGTTTTGCCTACCCCGGGAGGACCCCACAGAATGCAAGAGGGGAGATGTCCAGCCTCGATTGCCTTACGTAGGGGCGCGTTGGCTCCAATGACCTTTTCTTGGCCAATGTAGTCATCCAACGAGTTGGGGCGCATTCGTTCTGCGAGGGGTTGCATCATCTTTCGAAGTTACGGGAATTTTGTAAAATAGAAATAGAATTAGTAGCTTGGAGAACTAAATAAACCTATGAAATTATGAATTCATCACGTCGTTCCTTTTTGCGCAATTCGGCCTTTGGGCTTGGCGCATTAGCGTTTGCTTCTCCTGCTTTACAGAGTTTAGCAGCTGTTAAATACAAGAAATTAGTTGGGGTTCAATTGTATTCCGTACGCGACGATATGCGTAAGGATCCACAAGCAACCTTGAATGCTTTGGCAGAAATGGGCTATAAATATGTAGAACATGCCAATTACGTTAATCGCAAATTTTATGGTTGGGAAGCCAAAGAATTCCGTAAACGTCTCGATGATTTAGGAATGAAGATGCCTTCAGGTCATACGGTGATGGGGAAGGCGCATTGGGATGATGCGAAAAATGATTTCACCGATTTATGGAAATATACGGTGGAAGATGCTGCTGTTTTGGGACAGGAATTAGTTATTAGTCCATCCATCGACATGGGGATTCGCAAGGATAAAAACCTGTTGTTGAAATACATGGACATCTTCAATAAATCGGGGGAATTGTGTAACAAATTTGGTATGCGATTCGGCTACCATAACCACGATTTTGAGTTCTCTGAGAAATTAGAGGGTGAATTATTGTATGACATCATGTTGAACAATACGGATCCCAAATTGGTAGCTCAGCAATTAGACATAGGTAATATGATCAATGGAGGGGGAGTTCCTGCCGAAGTGATGAAGAAATTCCCGGGTCGTTTCGTTTCCATGCACGTAAAGGACGAAGTGCCAGCCAAAACAGGTCATGAACATTTTGAATCAACAATTCTTGGAAAAGGATCAGGTCAGATTGATGTACAAGCTTTGGTGAAATTAGGAGACAAAGAAGGAGGAACTAAGCACTTTATTATTGAACAAGAAGCTTATCAAGGATTAAAACCGCTTGACTGCATGAAGGAGAATATTGCCATCATGCGGGGTTGGGGGTATAAATAGATTGATTTTGGGCGTTTGCCCAAGTCCTCAGGCTAAAGTCTGAGGTTAATAATTTATATAACCCCAGGCTTTAGCCTGGGGTTTTGAAAAAACAAATACGTACGAATGAAAAAACTAAGCTTCATCGCCCTACTGGCAGCACCATTTTTCGCGTCTGCGCAATCCTTATTAAAACCGGTTATCGCTCAAAAAGCAGATGCCTTGAAAGACAAGGTCATCGCTTGGCGACGGGATTTTCATGAGCACCCCGAATTGGGCAACCAAGAAGTGCGAACAGCTGGAATCGTGGCGGCACATTTACGTGCTTTAGGCATTGAGGTGCAAGAAAAAGTGGGCTATACGGGGGTTGTGGGGATTTTAAAAGGTGCTAAGCCGGGTCCTGTGGTTGCTTTACGTGCCGACATGGACGGATTGCCCGTTTCGGAGCGTGGTGATTTGCCTTTCAAGTCTAAAGTTGTAACCGAATTCAATGGACAAAAAACGGGTGTCATGCATGCCTGTGGACACGATTCTCACGTGGCAATTTTGATGGCAGTTGCGGAAATTTTGGCCTCTGAAAAGGCAAATTTAGCAGGAACGGTGAAGTTTATTTTCCAACCAGCCGAAGAGGGTGTTTACAATGACAAGGGGGAAATGATTCTCTCGGGTGCTGAATTGATGGTGAAGGAAGGTGTTTTGGAGAATCCGAAGGTCGATGTGATTTTTGGTTTACACATTGCAGCGGGCTCTGATAACGGTGTTTTGGAATACAAACCCGGGGCAACCATGGCAGCAGTAGACCAATTGGATATTAAGGTCAAAGGAAAGCAAGCGCATGGTGCGAGTCCTTGGACGGGAATTGATCCGATTGTTATTTCATCTCAAATCGTGATGGGGTTACAAACCATCGTTTCACGTTCAGTGAACATTACGGAAGATCCTGCGATTGTTACCGTGGGAGCGATTCATAGTGGTATTCGACAAAACATCATTCCAGAATCATCTCACATGATTGGAACGATTCGGACTTTTGGCGTAGAACAACGTCAATTGGTTCACCAACGCATCAAAGATATCGCAACGAATATTGCCGAAAGTGGTGGTGGTAAAGCAGAGGTGACGATCGGTACAGGATATCCAGTGACGTATAACAATCCGCAATTGGTGGAAAAGATGTTGCCCACTTTGCAAGGGGTTAATGGAAAGGATCGCGTGAGAACCGTTCCAGCGCATACGGGTGCAGAAGACTTTTCATTCTTCCAACAAAAAGTTCCTGGTTTCTTCTTCTTTCTAGGTGCTCGTCCAGACAACAAAAAAGCAGAGGAGGTAGCAGGACACCATACCCCAGATTTCCATTTGGATGAAGGTCATTTCCAAGTGGGGGTGAAAGCCTTGAGTAGCTTGGTCGTAGACTACATGGATATGGCACAACCGAAGAAAAAGAAGTAGTCTATTTTCCCCAGGTTAAAATCTGGGCTTATTAAAATTTTAACCCCGGGCTTTAGCCTGGGGTTTATTATGTAAAAGGTAAACCTATGAAAACACTCCTCCTATTCCTCTTACTTGCAGGTCCTTTGGCCTATGCTCAAAATCTTAAACCTGAACTTTGGCATAAACCCTGGAAAGCTTCCTGGATTACCTATTCAGAAAATGCGAATAGTATTTATTCACTTCAGGGCTTGAAAGATTATGGGGTATTTAAATTTCAGAAAAGAGTTTCTTTGCCTGAAAAACCTGCTAAATGTCTCATTCACGTTTCGGGCGATAATCGCTATAAATTGTATGTGAATGGTACCTGGGTATCCGCTGGACCCGCTCGCGGCGATTTGTATTTCTGGAATTTTGAGACCTTGGACATCGCGCCCTATCTGAAGGCGGGGGAGAATACGGTGGAGGCCTTGGTTTGGAACGAAGGCAGAGGGAAGCCAGAGGCCCAAATTTCATTTGCTACCGGATTTATTTTACAAGCAGATGAGGAGGCTCATGCCGCTTTGAACACCAATATGAGCTGGAGTGTGGCTAGAAATTTAGGAGTATCTCCTTTGCAGCCTCGGGTGCCAGGTTATTATGTGGCGGGTCAAGGAGAATTACAGGAATATGCTAAATCCTGGACGCCTTTTATTTCCGCTAAATCCTTAGGTCCAGGTTTAACCAAAGGCGCGGCTATCGATTCACGGGGCTGGATGCTGTACCCATCTGGGATTCCAGCAATGGAGTTAACCGAGCAGCGATTTGCCTCCATCCGAAAGGGAGAGGGCGATTTGATTCATGGGAAATCGCTGGTGGTACCGGCAAATAGCTCGGTGGATTTGTGGATTGATCAAGGAGTATTGACAAACGCCTACCCACAATTAACGTTTTCTGGTGGAAAAGATGCTAAAATCGGGCTCACCTATGCCGAAGGTTTATACGAAAAGAAGCCATTAAACACGACCACGAAAAATGGGAATCATAAGGGGAATCGGAATGAGATCGATAATAAATATTGGCTGGGTCGGAAGGATAGCCTTATTGCCGATGGTGCCGCGAATACCTTTGAAACAATGACCTATCGCACGTTTCGCTATGTGCGTTTGACCGTCAAGACGGAAGCGGAGGCATTGACTCTGCAGGATTTTAAGAGTGTGTTTACGGGTTTTCCTTTTCAGGCGAAAGCCTCGTTGAAAACGGATAACCCATTGATTCCCCAATTGCTAGACGTGGGATTTCGCACCGCTCGTTTATGTGCGATGGAAACCTACATGGATTGTCCTTATTATGAGCAATTGCAGTACATTGGCGATGCACGGATTCAAGCGTTAGTAAGTCTGTATTACGCTGGGGATGAACGTTTGGTGCGTCAGGCGCTTGACCACATGGATCATTCTCGGATAGCCGAAGGAATTACCTTGAGTCGCTATCCGACAGACTTACACCAACAAATTCCGACGTTCTCCTTGTGGTATATCGGGATGTTGCATGACTATTTACGCTATGGAAAAGATCCTTCGTTTCTGAAAAACAAATTATCCGGCATGCGGGGCATCCTGGATTATTTTTCTCGTTTCGAAGGAACCGATGGAACTTTGCAAAACCTTCCTTATTGGACTTTCTCTGATTGGGTGAATGCTTGGCCTCGGGGAATTGCCCCGGTTGGGCCTTCAGGTCGTTCCGCGGTAATTGATTTTCAATATGTGTGGATCTTGCAAAATGCGGCGGAAATCGAACGTTATTTTGGCTATCCTGAATTGGCCGCACGCTATGAGGCGAAGATAAAGGCATTAAAACCTGTTTTACATCAATTATACTGGGACGCTAATCGAGGCTTGTATGCTGATACGGAAGTGCATGATAAATTTTCCCAACACGCAA